>Ga0153915_10001600_pt1 | contig 20768 bp, 16 predicted proteins | sample Opewatmetagenome_2_FD_107003 | JGI IMG/M metagenome (GOLD analysis project Ga0153915, IMG submission 107003) | Freshwater wetland microbial communities from Ohio, USA - Open water 3 Core 3 Depth 3 metaG | ecosystem: Environmental > Aquatic > Freshwater > Wetlands | place: USA: Ohio, Lake Erie...
AACGACGGTTCATCGGCTAAAGGGTTGGTCAGGCCGCCGGTGCGGAACACGTAGCGGCCGGTGTTGATCGTGCAGCGCGAGGGCCCGCAAAGCGGCGTCGAGTAGCACTGCGTGAAGCGTATGCCCGCGGCGGCGAGACGATCAAACCCCTCTGGCCCTTCCCGATCGGCGTCAGAAGGTCCATGATCCGGGCGTTCATGTTCTTGGGGTTCCCGTCCTCGAGGTTGATCTTTTCAAAAGGATAGAGCGGGGTGAGGCGCTCGAAATGGACGTTCCGCCGCTGGTCCTGGATGATGTCGGGATGGGTGAAGTTGACGGCCTCGATCTTGATCAGGGCGAAGTACTTCTCGCCGTTCTTGGGCGGACGGACGATCCCGCTGATGGTGTCGCCGGTCCGCAGCTGAAATTTCCGGATCTGCGAAGGCGAAACGTATATGTCATCCTGGCTCGGCAGGTAGCTGAAGTCGGGCGCCCGCAGGAAGCCGAACCCGTCCTCGAGCGTCTCCAGGACGCCCTCGGAGAACAGCAGCCCGCTCTTCTTGGCCTGCGCTTCGAGGATCTTGAAGATTAAGTTGTGCTTGCTCGCGTCCTCGATCTCCTCGTTCTCGACGCCGGCCTGGCCGGCGACCTTCTCAAGCTCCTTCAGCTCTTTCTCCTCGAGCTCTACGAGGCTGTACTCTTTTTCTTTCATGGCTCACTTCTCCTCAAGAATTGCCTTGGCTCCCGGACCGCGCCCCGCGGGCCCGCGCTCAGTGCGTCAACGGCGGCTCGGTCGGTCCTTCGCCCTCCCCTCCCCTCGGGGACAGCTCCGGCGAGATGGCCGGCGTCTCCTTGTCCGGCTTCTGGGGAAGCTCGCCGGCCAGGGCGATTTTCAGCACCTCGTCCATATGTTCGACCAGATGGATCTTGACTTCCTGCTTGATTACCTTGGGCAGGTCTTTGAGGTCAGGTTTGTTGTCGAGAGGGATGATGGCCTCGCGGATGCCCTCGCGGTGCGCCGCCAGGAGCTTCTCCTTGATCCCGCCAACGGGCAGGACCTTGCCCTTGAGGGTGATCTCGCCCGTCATGGCCACCTTGCGGTTGACGGGGATGTCGGTCAGGAGCGAGATGATCGAGGTGGCGATGGTGATCCCGGCCGAGGGGCCTTCCTTGGGTGTCGCCCCCTCCGGGACATGGATGTGGATATCGAAGTTCTTGTGCAGGTCCTTGGCGATGTTGAGCTCGAAGATCTTCCCCCGGACATAGCTGAAGGCAGCCTGCGCGGACTCCTGCATGATCTCTCCCAGCTGCCCGGTCAGGGTGAAGTTCCCTTTCCCATGGATCTTGGTCGCCTCGAAAATGAGCAGCTCCCCGCCGAACTCGGTCCAGGCCATGCCGATGGCGCCGCCGATCTCGTCTTTCTTGTCGATGCCGCTGCGCCGGAACTTGGGGATGCCCAGGTAGGACTCGAGGTTCCTGGGCGTCACCCGCTCGCTGTGTTCCTTGCCCTTCTGGACGACCCGCTTGACCAGCTTGCGGCAGACCGAAGTGATCTCCCGCTCCAGGTTCCTGACGCCGGCCTCCCGGGTGTACTCCCGGATGATCTTCTGCATGGCCGCGTCCGTGATCTTCAGGTTCTTGGCCTTGAGGCCGTGGGCCTTCATCTGCTTCGAGACCAGGAACCGCTTGGCGATCTGCAGCTTTTCGTCCTCGGTGTAGCCGGGAAGGCGGATGATCTCCATGCGGTCGATGAGCGGCCGCGGGATCGGGTCGATCATGTTCGCCGTGACGATGAACATGACCTGGGAGAGGTCGAAATCGGTGTCGATGTAGTGGTCGAGAAAGGTGCTATTTTGTTCAGGATCAAGCACTTCCATCAGAGCCGAGGCGGGGTCGCCGCGGAAATCCATGCTCATTTTGTCGACCTCGTCGAGCAGGAAGACCGGGTTCTTGGTGCCGGCCCGCTTGATCATCTGGATGATCCGTCCGGGGTAGGCGCCGATATAGGTCCGGCGATGCCCGCGGATCTCGGCTTCGTCGCGGACGCCGCCGAGCGAAAGGCGCACGAACTTGCGGCCCGTCGCCCGGGCCACAGACTTTCCCAGCGAGCTCTTGCCGACACCCGGAGGGCCGATCAGTCCCAGGATGACCCCTTTGGGACTTTTGACCAGTTGACGGATGGACAGGAACTCGATGATCCGCTCCTTGACCTTTTCCAAACCGTAGTGGTCCTCATTCAGAACGCGCTCAGCCTCCTTGAGCCCCCTTTTCTCGCGGGATTTCTTGTTCCAGGGCATCGAGATCAGCCAGTCGAGGTAATTCCGGCAGACGGTCGCCTCGGCCGACATCGGAGGCATGGTCTCCAAGCGCTCGATCTCCTTGAGGGCCTTCTCCTGAGCGTCCGCCGGCATATTGGCCTTCCTGACCTTCTGCTTGAGGTCTTCGATCTCGTTCGGCTGGTCTTCTTTCCGGGCTCCGCCGAAGCCCGGACCGGGGGGAAAGAGGTTCGGCTTGGCGTCCTTTCCGGCCAGCTTCTGGCGGTCCGCTCGCGGTCCCTCCCGCCGGAGCTTGGAATGGATCTTCAGGATCTCGTTCTCGAGCAGGTAGTTCAGGCGCCGCGTTCTCTCCAGGGTGTTGATCGTCTCGAGCAGGTTTTGCTTCTCCTCCAAAGGAAGATACAGATGGGAAGAGATGATATCGGTGATCCTCTCGCTCGTCGCGTCGCGCAGGGCCGGGATGATGGACTCGATGTTGGCGTTCTGATTGAGCTTGAGGTAATCCTCGAATAGAGCCAGGACCCGCTTGAGCAGCTCCTTGATCTCCGGGCTCTGGTCCTCGATCTCCCTGATGACCTTGGCCAGGACCTGATAGTACGGGTAGGTGCTCAGGTATTCGATCACCCGGGCCCTTTTCTTGGCCTCCACGATGACCTTGACGTTCTTCTCGTCCGTCTTGACCGTCCGGATGATCTTGGCCGTCACCCCCAGGGAATAGATGTCCTTGGGCGTAGGGTTGTCGATCGAGGCGTCCATCTGCGCGGACAGGAAGATCAGCTTGTCCCTCTCCATGGCCTTGTCCAGAGCCTGGACGGAGGGCGAGCGCCCGATGATGAACGGGACCAGGGTCGAGGGGAAAATGACCAGGTCCCGCAGAGGGATGAGCGGGATGTTCCGGATCATTTCCGCGTTTCCGTTCGCTTCTTGCGTCATATTTGTTCTCCCAGAGCCTGCTCTCTCATTGAGTCGTTCGAACCCGGACCGCCGTCCCCGGCCGGGCCCTTTTCTCTGTCTCTGTGTCGTCCATTGTCGCCCGCCGCGACCCCGGACCAGGGGGCCGGCGCAGACCGGTCAATTCCGGATCCGAGTGGCGATCGACTCGCCGGAGGGGCCGGCAGCCCCCGTCTCGGCCGGCGTCACGAAAACATCCCGGCCGGGACGAAGACGATATCATTTTTCCCGCAGGGGACGGGACGTCGGGACGTCAGCCCGCCTGTTGCGCCCGTCCTGCCTGGTAACCAAGGGGAATGATGACATGGGGAGTATCAATATAATATCGCGTTATCGAGCAAAAAGTCAATGGCCTTGCGGAGGAGGAGGCTGTTCCGGATGTCCTCCCTCCTCCCCTCCTGGCTGACCTTCTCGGCCAGCTGGGCCAGAGGGACGTTGTTCCTCCTGGCCATGGCTTTGATTTCCTCCTCGATCTCCTCATCCCCGACCGCCAGCTTCTCCTGGGCGGCGATCCTTTGGAGAAGAAGGCTGGTCTTGAGGCTCCTCTGCGCCTGGGCCTTGGCCTTTTCGCCAAGCTCCTCGAGTTGAGCCGGAGGAAGGTCGGCGGTGAGCTGGGCCGCCCAGCCCCTGAGGATCGAACCCGTCTCCGCCTCGACGAGGCTCTCGGGAAGCTCGAGCTGGAGAGCTTCGACGAGCTCCTTGACGATCTCCTCCCCCATCTCCCTGCGGGCCTGCTCCTGCTTGGCTTTTTCGAGTTCCTGCCCGACCCTCTGCTTCAGCGCCGCCAGGTTCTCGTATTCCCCCATATCCTTGGCCCAATCGTCGCTCAATTCCGGGACCCTCTTTTCCTTGATCGCGACCACCTTGAGCTCATACTCGACCTCTCGGCCCGCCAGCTTCTTCCGGCGGTGGTCCTGAGGATAGGACACGACGAACTTACGGGCTTCCCCCGGCAGCGCGCCGATCAGGCTCTCGTTGAGGCCTTTTTCGTTGTCCGGATGACCGGCCAGGACCAGCACCTTCTCGGTGGGCAGGAGTCTCTTCGTCTGCATGTCCTTGCCTTTCCACTCGACTACCACGTAGTCCCCGTCGGCCACTCCCCTCCCCTCGACGGGCACATACTCGGCCGATTTCTGGCGGAGTTCTTCGAGGGACCCGTCCACCTCCTTCTCTTCGACCTGGCTCTCCCTTTTCTTGACCCGGATCTTTTTATAGGGTGGGACCTCAAAACTGGGCAGGACCTCGACGACCGCCTTGAACTGGAAAGGCTCGCCCTCCCGGAACACCACTTCGCTGATCACCGGCGTCCCCACGGGGCTGATGTTCTGGGCGGTGAGGCTCTCTCGGAGCGCCCGAGGCACCAGGTTCTCGATGACCCCGTCCTTGATGTCCTGAGAGAACAGGCGCTTCACCATCTCTTTGGGCGCTTTCCCCCTCCTGAAGCCGTCCAGCCGGGCGCGCGACGCATACTCCTGGAGGACTTTTTCGGATTCGGCGGCGACCTCCTCGGCCGGGACCTCGATCTCCAGTTCGCGCCGGCTTGGACTGGAGGACGTCACTCGGGATTTGACGGTTTCCTTTCTATCGTTCATCGCCTTTAACCTCGACCCAGGGGATAAGACTTTCAGGCCATCCCGCCGGGATGAGCTCCCTCCAGGAAGCCGACCGGCGTATCCAAATGGGCAGAGCGGGACTCGAACCCGCACTCCTTCAACAGGAACTAGGTCCTAAGCCTAGCGCGTCTGCCTATTCCGCCACCTGCCCTCGGGTTCACCTGATCTAACGCCGGGCCATCGTTTCCGGCAAGCCCTCGGCCGTCCGGAGGATGCGCCCAGAGAGCCCGTTCATCTGAAGAAGGGAATTTGAGCATCAGGTGCTGAAATAGACCCCATTTGTACCATATTCCGGAGGCGGAGTCAAACCGGATCCGGCCGGTCAGCGCAGGTACTTCTTGAGCCTCTCGGCCAGGTCAGGGTCCACATTGACCAGTGTCCGGTAGACCTCGCGGGCGCTGTAATTGTCCTTCAGGTTGAGGTAGACGACCGCCAGGTTGAAAAGCGCGACACCGTAATCGGGCCGCAGCTCGACGCACTTCTTCAGGGGATCGAGGGCCGATTCGAAGTCCTTGAGCTGCATATAGTTGACGCCGATCTGCAGCCAGGCGTCCGCGTTATCGGGGACGAGAGCGACATAGTTCCGGAAGGCCTCGATCGATTCCTTGTATTTCTTGAGGTTCAGGTAACACGAACCGATGTTATAATAGTCGACATCATAATCCGGCTTGATGGTCAGGGCCTGGCGGAAGGCGGCGATAGCCTCCTCGTAGCGTTTCAGCTTCTGGAACATGATGGCCAGGTTATAGACCGCCATCTCGCTCTTCGGGTTGAGTTCGATGACCTTCTTGGCCGCCTCGATGGCGTTTTCGTTCTTGCCCGCCTCGTCGTACATCTTGATGATGTCCCCGTAATAGGTGGAGGCATCCTGAGGATTGAGCTCGGCCAGGCTCTTCAGCACGGCCTCGGCCTGGTCGAGTTGTCCGGCCCTCCGGTAAGCCATGGCCAGGCTGTAATTCACCTTGAGGTCCCGGGGCTGGGCCTTCTGGGCCTCCTGGAGGGCGGCGACGGCCTGGTCGTACTGTTGCAGCTCCATCCGGCAGTTCCCCAAGCGCAGGTAGCCCGTCCAGGCGTTCTCGGGGTTGAGCTTCAGGAACCGCTCATAGGCGTCGGCTGCTTTGGCGAAATCCCTGGCCTCCTCATAGGCGTTGCCAAGCTGGAAAAGCGCCTGTTTGTTGCCGCTGTCCAAGGCGATCCCTTTCTCCAGGGCCTGGGCCGCTTCGTTCCAGCGCTGCATCCTGAAAAAGACATCCCCCAACCCCAAGTGGGCGGAGGCCCGGTTCGGGTCCAGCTGGGCGACCTTCTGGTAAGCTGTCACCGCCGCCGGGTAGTTCCTTTGCTTGACGTATACGCTCGCGAGAAGGGCCTGGGCCTCGACCATTTCCGGCTTGGCCTTGACGACCCTCTCCAGGTACTTCTGGGCATTCAAGGTCTCATCCATCAGCGCAGCGAGCCGGCCGGCCAGGTACGCGCCCTCAAAACTGGCCAGATAGTCCTCCTTCACCCAGTCCTTGAAGGCCGTGATCTTGCCCAGCCTGGAAATGTTCTTCCAGGCGTTGACCGGGATCCCCACCCGGGTCTTGTCAAAAATGGCCGTGAAGCCGACGACCTTCCCGCCTAGGTCGAGGAGGGGGCCGCCGTTATAACCGTCGGGCAGCGAAATCGAGGACTCGATAATCGACTGGGCGTCGCTCAGCTTGTGGATATTGCGGACGGTTCCCTCGGCAATGGTGATCTCACCAGACTCGTTGGCGCCCAGCGCAAAAAGTCTGGCTCCCGCTTGAAGCTCGTCGGAATTGCCCGGGGTCAGGACCCCGACCTTGCCCTTGATCTTGAGCAAAGCGATGTCCGAATCGCGGTCGGCGGCGATGATGCCGTCCACTTTCATCTTCTTCCCCTTGACGTTGGTGCCTTCGACTTCTCCGGCCTGGCTGACGAGGTGATAGCTGGTGGCCACGACATCTTCAGCCAGCCCGAACCCGACGCCCTTACCGATGAGCTCCTTGTTCCCCCCATAGATGAACAGGGAGAGAACGCTTTCTTTATTCTTTTCCAAGAGCTGCGCGGATTCTTGAGTCTGAGAAAAAAGGAAAACGCCCGCGGCCAGACAAAAGACCGCGATACCCAGGGTGCGCGCCTTTCTGATCATCCTCTGTCCTCCTTGGTACGAATACCGACTCAAATTTACACAGACGGGCACTTCGTGTCAATCATAAAAAGCAGCTCAGGGCCCCGGGGGCTGGAGGCGGATTGGACTCAGATTGACAAACGGAATTCACTCCGCTAGGTTGGGGGGCATGGCCGTCAAAAGGGTGTCCGTCTTCCTAATCCTGGCCGCGATCATCCTTCTCATCCTCTTCTTCTTTCTTCGTGCCAAAGATGATATGGCCGATTTCGGCGTCAACTATAAGGCCGGCCAGAGGTTGAGGAATGGTGAGACGCTCTATCGGACCGCCGACGGGCACTGGCAGTTCAAGTACCTTCCCTTTTCAGCCTTCCTGTATCTTCCGCTGACCCTCCTCCCCCTTGGCATGGCCAAGGCCGTCTGGTTCGGGACCGTCGCCATAGCCGGGCTGATGATCTTCGTCATCTCTTTAAAAATTATTGATTATAAAGGGAATACAGTTTTCTCTCCGGCGCTTTTCGCCGCTCTCGTCCTGGCCCGGTATTTGCTGCGAGAACTGCAGCTCGGTCAAATCAATGCCCTTTTAACGCTCCTGTTGCTGGTGGCGATCCGGTTCCTGTCGGAATCGTCCCGCCGGCCGGCCGGCGCTCCGGGCGGCGCTCTCGTTGGCCTGGGCACAGCGCTCAAACCCTACGCCGCCGCCTTCCTTCCCTATCTGGCCCTCCGCAAGAAATGGGCCGGCCTCGCCTCCTGCCTAGCCGTTCTCGGCCTCTGCACCTTAGCCCCAGCGCTCTTTTACGGCTGGAAGGGAAACCTTATAGTCCTGGGAGAGTGGAGGTCCTCGCTGTCCGCCTCGACCCCCTCCCTTCTTGCCTCGCAGGACAACGTCTCCCTGCTCGCTTTGCTGATGAAAAGAACCCACGACTATGGCCTTTCGCTGATCATATATGGGTTCGTCGTCGCTGCCCTCTCCATCCTTGTGGTCTTTCTGGTGCTCAGGGGAAACCGGTCATCCGGGCCCCGGACCGCCCTCGAAGGTTTCCTGCTCCTGGCTCTGATCCCTTTGGTCTCTCCGCTCGGCTGGGATTACACCTTCCTATCGACCGCTCCAGCGCTGCTTCTCATCTATAGACACTACGACAAGTACCGCTCCTTCTGGAAGGTCTTCCTGGTCTTCAACTCCCTGGTCATCTGTCTCTCTCTCTATGACGTGATGGGCCGCCGGCTTTACTCCGCCTTCATGTCTTATTCTGTCATCACCGTACATTTCCTGGCCCTCATTGGCTATCTGGCCTATCTTAGGATCAAGGGTCATGCCTGAGAACGTTTTGGAGAAGGAAGACACGCCCTCAATATGGGAGAGAACCGTTCTCCGGACTTACCTGGTCACCTCGCTTGTCTACCCGCTCTGGCTCGCCGGCATCTGGCTCGCGCCCTACCTTAAAAGTCATTCCTCGAGGTGGGCAAGCCTTGTCTATGCCCTCTATGCTCCCGTCTGCCATCAGGTCGCCGGCCGTTCCTTTTTCTGCTTTGGCCAACCGCTGGCCGTCTGCGCGCGCTGCTCCGGCATTTACGTGGGTTTTTTGCTGGGGCTGGGCGTCTTTCCTTGGCTCAGAAAAAAAGGACGGCTGTCCCTGCCTTCGGCCCGGGTCTTTCTCCTTGTCTCCGCCCCGATTGTCCTGGACACGGCCGCGAACTTCCTAAAGGTCTGGTCCACTCCCAGCGTCATTCGGCTGGTCACCGGGCTCCTCTGGGGGGCGATCCTCCCTTTTTACTTCATCCCGGGCGTCACCGATCTCTTTGTGACGCGTCGAAAAAACCGCTTGAAATCGCTGCCGGCTTCCCCCTAGAATGAGTGAATAAGACGTGGAGGAACAATGACCCAGCAGCGTCCCGGCATGTTCCAACCGGCCTTGATCTGTGGCCTCGCAGCCGGCGTGCTCACCGCCGTTCCTCTCATCAACTGTCTCTGCTGTCTCTGGATCATCGGTGGCGCCATCTTGGCGGCCTTCCTTTTCTCTAAGCGCTCACCCCAGCCCCTCACCCCCGGCGACGGCGCCGTACTCGGCATCATGACGGGGATCGTCGCTGCGGTCGCTGACGCCATCGTCAGCCTGCCATTCGAGGCCATGAACAGAGAGTACGTCCAGCGCTTCCTGGACCAGTTCTCCCAGTTTTTCGAGGAGATGCCGCGGGGGTGGGAAAAATTGGTGGAAAGCCGGGCGGCCGGCGCGTCCCCGGCCTGGTTCCTCCTCGGCCTGCTGGCCTCGGCGGTGATCTACGCGGCTATGGGCGCCCTGGGGGGGGTGATCGGCGCCTCGACCTTCGCCCGGCCAAAGAACCCCCCGGCCCAAGGGAGCCCCGGTGAAACGAGTCCGGACCCAAGTCATCGTCAACCCTGAATCCAACCAGGGCCCGAACCGCCGACGCTGGAAAGACATCTAGGAAGCTATCCGCAGCTCGATCCACGAATTCCGCTACGAGTTCACCGAGAAGCCGCTCCAGTCGATCGAAACTTGCTCTTCAAAGGTTACGTCTAAGGCGTGATGGGCGCCGGTTCTCGCTGGCCTGGCTTCCGGGATGGCGGAGACTAGTTGCGGTCCTTCCGGTTGATATGATAGTACGGGTCGTTGGTAAAGACGTGCTGGCCGCTGCCATCGACGAACTTGCGGATGGGGACTCCGCTGCCGATGTAGCTCTTGGCATAACTGGCCATGACCCGGCGGATGTATTCCCTGGTCTCGGGATAAGGGGGGATGCCCTTATACTTCTTGAGGGCTTCCTGGCCGGCATTGTAGGCCGCCAGGACCTTGGCCGTATTGCCCTCGAACAGCTTGCACAGGTCCTTCAGGTATTTGACGCCGCCCGTTATGTTCTGGGCCGGGTCGAAGCGGTCGGAGACACCGTACTGAGTGGCCGTCTCCGGCATGAGCTGCATGAGGCCGGCGGCCCCCTTCTCCGAAATGGCCCGGTGGTCGTAAGCCGACTCGGCCCGGATGATGGAATGGATGAGGTCGGCAGGCACATTGTACTGGCGGGCGCAGGACTGGACGATCGGGTCATATTGCGCCTTCAGGTCCTGGCGGGGGGCGGCGGCGCTCAGGCCGGATGCGGTAATAAGCACGGCTATTGACAAGACAGCCGCCACAACCAGGGTCCTGGGCCATCGCTTCGACAAAAAACGCCTCATCGAATCGTCCGATTTTTCCCCATATTGCCAGATATCAGGAGCTTTGACAATCCCCTTTTAGGGTGATTTTTGGGCCAACTTCTCGACTGCAGAATAAGCTTTTTCGAGGGCCTGGTCAAGGAATTCGGCCTTCTTCCCGCCTGCCTGGGCGAAATCCGGCCTCCCCCCTCCCCCGCCCCCGATGAGCGGGGCGATCTCCCGGATCAGTTGGTCGGCCGGGATGCGGACGACAAGGTCCTTGCTCACCGAGACCACGAGGAGCGCTTTCCCGGCCGCCTCCGCGCCCAGCAGGACGACGCCCGACCCGAGCCTCTGCTTGATGGAATCGGCCGTCGTCCTGAGCTCTTCCATGGTCAGGCCATCCAGCCGTCGAGCGAGGACCGGGATCCCCTTGACCTTGCGGGCCCGCGCTTCTTCGCCTCGGACCTTAGCCTGGGCGAGCTTCTGCCGGAGCGACCTGACTTCTTTTTCCTTGGCTTCGAGTTCGCTCCGCCACTTCTCCAGATGGATGAGCAGGTCCTTGCGGGGGGCGCTCAACACGGACTGGATCTCGGCCAGCAGTTGGTCGGCCTCCTGGGCGTACTGCACAGCCGCCTCCCCGGTGAGCGCCTCGATCCGGCGCAGGCCGGCCGCGATCGAGGACTCGGAAACGATCTTGAAGAACCCGATCTCGCCCGTCGTCCCGGCGTGGACGCCGCCGCAGAGTTCCTTGCTGAACTCCCCGATGGCAACCAGCCGGACCTTTTCGCCGTATTTCTCCTCGAAGATGGCCATGGCCCCTTCCCTCACGCCTTCTTCGAGCGTCGTCAGCCGCGTTTCTACCACGAGGTCCTCGCGGATCTTCCGGTTGACCAGGTCCTCGACCTCCTGGACCTCCGGCTGGCTGAGCGGCGAGAAATGGGTGAAATCGAAGCGCAGCCGTTCGGCCGTGACGAGCGAGCCGGATTGCCGGACGTGGCTCCCTAGGATCTGCCGAAGGGAGGCATGAAGGAGATGCGTCGCCGAATGGTTGCCGCGTATGGCCGCCCTCCTGGCCCCGTCCACCGTTGCTTGGACCTTGTCGCCGACGTGGAGCTCTCCGCTCACGGCCTTGACGTCGTGGGCGATGAGCTCGGGAAGGGGGTAGTAGGCGCCGCGGACAAGCCCGGAAAAATGGGGGGTCCGGAGCTGGCCGGCGTCCCCGACCTGGCCGCCGGCCTCGGCGTAAAAGGGCGTCGTGTCCAGGACGACCTGGCCCTCCTCCTCCGCCCGAAGGGAAGGAACCGAACGGCCGCCCTTGACGATGGCCAGGACCTCGGCCTCTTCCATGTGCTCGCTTTCGTGGCTGCAAGCGAGTACCCGGTACTTGCGCAGGCCCTCATAGGCCCGGCGGTCCTTGAGCTGCGCATCGCCCTTCCAGGAGGAACGGGCCTTCTGTTTCTGGCTTTCCAGCTCGGCCAGGAAGCCGGGCTCGTCGACTCCGAGGCCGTGCTCCCGGGCCAGCTCCATCGACAGGTCGAGCGGGAACCCAAATGTATCGTAGAGCTTGAAGATGGCCGGCCCGTCGAGAGCGCTACGCCCGGCCCTCTTGGCCTCTTCGACGAACTGGTCGAAATAGCGGATCCCTGACGAGAGCGTCAGGGCGAACCTCTCCTCTTCGGAAAGACAGAGGCGCGAGATGTAGGGGACGGAGTTCAGGAGCTCGGGATAGCCGTCCTTCATGATATCGGCCACAGCGCCGACCAGCCGGTGGAGGAAGGGCTTTTCGATCCCCAGCAGGTTCCCTTGACGGAAGGCCCGCCGGATCAACCGCCTCAGGACGTAGCCGCGCCCCTCGTTGGAGGGCATGACCCCGTCGCCGATCAAGAAAGTGACGGCCCTCATATGGTCGGCAACGATCCGGACCGAGACGTCGCCCGCCTCATCGGCCGGGTACTCCCGCTGGGACAGGTCGCAGACCTGGGCGATCAAGGGCCGGAAGAGGTCGGTGTCGAAGTTGCTGCGCTTCCGCTGAAGGGCCGCCACCGTCCGCTCCAGCCCCATGCCGGTATCGATGGACGGAGAGGGCAGAGGATGCAAAACTCCCTTCTCGTCCTGGAAGAACTGCATGAAGACCAGATTCCAGAGTTCGACGAAGCGGTCGCTGCCTTTCTCGATGAGCTCGTGCGGATCGCCCTCCTCGAGGTCGGGAACGGCGTCATAATGGATCTCCGAGCAGGGTCCGCACGGACCGGTTTCCCCCATCGCCCAGAAGTTGTCCTTCTTGCCGAAGCGGAAAATCCTTTCGCCAGGCAGTCCGATGTCCTGCCGCCAGATCCGGTCGGCCTCGTCATCGTCCTCGTAAATCGTGGCATAAAGACGCTCGGTCGGGAGGCGGAAGACCTCGGTGACGAGCTCCCAGGCGTAGACGACGGCCTCTTTCTTGAAGTAATCACCGAAGGAAAAGTTCCCCAGCATCTCGAAGAAAGTGTGGTGCTTGCTGGTCCGGCCCACCTGGTCCAGGTCATTGTGCTTGCCCGAGACGCGGAGGCATTTCTGCACCGTGGCCGCCCGCCGGTAGCTCCTTTTTTCCAGGCCCAGGAAGATGTTCTTGAACTGGTTCATCCCCGCGTTGGTGAACAGGATGGTGGGATCGTCCTTGGGGAGGAGCGAGGAGCTGGGGACGATCTTATGGTTTTTCCGGGAAAAGAAGTCGAGGAAGGCCTCCCGGATCTCCGTCGATCTCATGTGGACTCTTCTTCGGGAACCTCCGTGGACTCTCTTTCCACTTTGCTCATGCCGTGCTCCATCTCTTCCAGGGCCATGTCCAGGGTCGACTGGATGCCCATGACCCGCAGCTTGAAGTTATCCGGGTTCGTGGAGTAGCGGAGACCTTGCTCGAAGGAGATGTAGCCGTCCCTGTACAGCTGAAAGATGGACTGGTCGAAGGTCTGCATGCCGTACTGGGAGACTCCGGAAGCGATCGCATCCCGAATGAGGCCGGTTTTCTCCTTCTCCACTATGCAGTCCTGGATGTAAGGGGTACTGATCATGACCTCGACGGCCGGAACGCGGCCCTGTCCGTCCATGCGCGGGATCAGCCGCTGCGAGATGACGGCCTTGAGCAGGCTGCCGAGCTGCAGCCTGACCTGCCTCTGGTGATGCGGAGCGAAAACGGACACGATGCGGTTGATGCTCTCGGGCGCATCCAGAGTGTGCAGGGTGCTGAACACGAGATGCCCCGTCTCGGCGGCCAGGATGGCCGTCTCGACCGTGTCCAGGTCGCGCATCTCTCCGACCAGGATGACATCCGGGTCCTCACGGAGCGAGGCCCGCAAGCCCCGGGAGAAAGAGGTGACATCCATCCCCACTTCCCTCTGGCTGATGGTGCTCTTCTTGTCCTTGTGGAGGTACTCGATCGGGTCCTCGATGGTGATGATGTTCTCGCGGCGGTGGGCGTTGATATAATCGAGCATGGCCGCCAGGGTCGTCGTCTTTCCGCTGCCGGTCGTTCCCGTGCAGAGGACCATGCCCCGCTGGAGGAGGGAGATCTTCTCGAGGACCTCGGGGAGCAGGAGCTCCCGGACGGTCTTGATCTCCAGAGGGATGATGCGCAGGGCGATGGCGATCGAACCGCGCTGCTGGAAGATGCTCCCCCTGAAACGGCCGAAACCGGGCAGGCTGTAGGCTAGGTCGATATCGTAGTCCTCTTTGAGCTTTGCCTTCTGGTGGTCGGCCATCAGCTGGTCGCCCAGCTCCTGGGTGTCTTTCGCGGTCAGCCTGGGAAAGCCCGTCAAAGGAATGAGCGTCCCATGGACCCGGATGATGGGATGGTTCCCGGACTTAAGATGAAGGTCGGAAGCATCCCTCTCGATGGCGATTTTCAATAGTTCATCGACTTCCATGCTCCACCTCACTCAGATAAAGGTCAACCAATGATGCGTATCGTCCCGCTGGCCGCCGATATAGTCGAAAAAGGCCCGCTGCAACTTCTCGACCACGGGGCCGCGACGGCCTGACCCGATGGTGATCTTGTCGATCGAACGGATGGGCGTAATCTCCGCCGCCGACCCTGTAAAGAAGACCTCGTCGGCGATATAGAGCAACTCCCGCGGGATCGTCTCCTCAACCAGACGCATCCCCAGCTCGCGGATCAGCGTGATGACTGAATCGCGGGTGACGCCGGGGAGAACCGAGGAGGACAAGGGAGGCGTATAGATGCCGCCGTTCTGGACGAGGAAGATATTCTCCCCGCTGCCCTCGCTGACGTGACCCCGGATGTTGAGGGCGATGCCTTCGGCATAGCCGTCCAGCAGCGCCTCCATCTTGATGAGCTGGGAATTCATGTAGTTGGCCCCAGACTTGGCCAGGGCGGGAAAAGTGTTCGGCGCCATTCGCCACCAGCTCGAGATCTTGACGTCCACCCCCTGCTCCAGGGCCTTTTCCCCCAGGTACTTGCCCCAGTCCCAGACGAGGATGGCACAGTCGACCGGGTTGGGGAACGGGTCGACACCCAGGGTGTTGTACCCGCGGTAGACGATCGGCCGGATGTAGCAGGACTTGAGGCCGTTCACCCGAACGGTCTCGATGACCGCTTGCTTGAAGTCCGAGATCGTGTACGGGATGTCCATCCGGTACATCTTGCAGGAGTTGAAAAGCCGCTTGATGTGCGCGTCCAGGCGGAAGACGGCCGTTCCCCGCGCGGTCTCATACGCCCGGAATCCCTCGAAAAGCGAGCTCCCGTAATGGATGACGTGGGAGGCGACGTGGATATGGGCGTCCTTCCAGGCGACGTGCCGGCCGTTCATCCAGACCTTTCCATTCTCGTTAAAGGGGCTCATCCGGGGCTCCTCAGGGGCAATGGGTTCCTTTGCATCGGCTTACAGTCTCGGGCGGTCCATCTCATGTTATCTGAACCTCTCTTTTAAAGTCAATCGCCCTTAGAGGTTAGATTGTCTCACCGCAGTGGGGGCAGTGCCGGCTCTTCAGGGGAAGGGGCCGGCGGCAATTCCAGCAGAGCTCACTCCGGGTCTGCTCCCTGGCCCGGATCCGGATCAGCATATCCTCGAGCTCGCTCGCCTTCTCGTCTTTCTTCCTGAGTACGGCCAGCGCGTGGATGAACTCGGCCGGCCTCTGGTACCGGTCCTCGACCTTGGAGGCCAGGCATTTCATGATGATCTCGTCGATGTCCCGGGGGATGCGGTTGTTCCGCATCCGCGGCGGGGTGATCTTCCCCTGCTGCGCTTTTTCCAGGATCTTGAAGGGGTCGGGGTCGAATATGGGCGGCCGGCCAACGATCATTTCGTAGAAGATGCAGCCCAGCGAATAAATATCGGATTGATATCCCGCTTTGCCCAGGAACTGCTCGGGGGCCATGTAGGGAGGGCTGCCGATCCGGGTGGACGCGTAGGGGACGTTGTTCAACCAGGCTGAGGTCCCGAAGTCGGTGATCTTAGCCGTCCCGTCCTCCGAGACCATGATATTGGACGGCCTCAGGTCGCGGTGGATGATCTTGTTCTTGTGGGCGTGTTCCACCCCGTGCGCGATCTGCTTGATGAACCCGACGGCCTGATCGCAATCCAGGACCTTCTCCTTTTCGAGGAGCTTCTCCAGGGTCTTGCCCTTGACATATTCCATGACCATAAAAAAGATCTTGTTTTCCTTCTCTGCGGCGATCATGCGCACGATGTTGGGGTGGTTGAGCGCCGCCTGAAGACGCGGCTCTTTGAGCAGCTTGAAGAGCTCGGACGACTGCTTATGGGGGACCTTTATGGCGACCTTGATATCCAGCCAGGTATCCCGGGCCAGATAGACGGACCCGAAACCTCCGCTTCCCAGTGAGCGGATAATCTCGTACTTGCCGACCTTCTGTCCCTGCAGGAACACGCTTATGCTCCCCAGAAAACGGAAATGGCCGCCAGGGCAGCCAGGGCGGCCGTTTCCGCCCTCAGGACGCAGCGCCCCAGGCTGACCGGTTCAAAGCCTTCCCCGAGCGCCTTCCCCTGCTCCTCGCGCGTCCAACCTCCCTCCGGACCGACGAGGACGACCATGGTCGAGCCGACCGGAACCTCCGGCTGTCCAGGTCCGGGATTAAGGATCTCTCGAAGCCTCACCCCGCCTTCTTCGCACAGGATGAACCGTCTGTCCCCGGGCCGCGCCTGCAAAAATGTGAGAAGCGGCTGCGGCTCCCGGATGAGCGGGATGTTCGGACGGCGGCTCTGCTTGGACGCTTCGGCCGCGATTTTGCGCCACCTGCCCAGCTTGCCCGCGTTTTCCCCGCCCAGCCTGGCTACGGACCGGGCGGACCGGACCGGGATGATCTCCTCTGCTCCGAGCTCCGTCGCCTTCTGGATGACCAGGTCCATGTTCTTCGGCCGGATCAGGGACTGGGCCAGGATCAACCGGAGCAGGGAGGCCGCCGCCGCCCTTTTCTCGAGCAGCAGGAGACGGGTTTGCCGCCGGCCGATCTCCTCGACCTCGGCCCTATAGGTACCGCCCCCCTCGTCCATGAGCCAGACCTTCTGCCCGGGGACCCATCTGAGTACGACGCTCAGATGATGGTGCTCATCCTCGTCGAGCAGAGCGTGCGGGGGGCGCAGGTTCTTTTGCTTGACGAGGAAGTGGTTCGAAGTCAATCCATTCCCTAACTGATGAAATTCTTGAGTTTGTCGACGACACTCCGGTCGGTCTTGTCCGGGTCCTCGCCGCGGAGCTCGGCCAGCCGGCGCAACAGGGCTCTTTCTTCCTTGCTTAGGTTTTCCGGAGTCTCAACCTGCACCTTGACGAAAAGATCGCCCTTGCGGTGGCTGCGCAGGTCTTTGATCCCCAACCCCTTCAGCCGGAAGACGGCTCCCGTCTGAGTGCCGGGCGGGATCTTCAGCACTTCCGAATCCCGGCCCAGCCCGGGCACCTCGATCGAAGCGCCCAGGGCCGCCTGAGAGAAGGTGATGTGAACCTGGCAGAACAGGTTATTGTCCTCCCTCTCGAAAAAGGGATGCTTGGCCACGCGGACCAGAACATAGAGATCCCCCGGGCCGGCCCCGGGTTCCCCGGCCTCTCCCTGACCCTCCACCCGCAGCCGGTTTCCATCCCCGATCCCGGCTGGAACCTGGATCGTGAGCTTCGCCTTCTGTTTAACGCGTCCGGACCCGCGGCAGTTCCGGCAGGGAGAGGTGATGATCTCGCCCCTGCCCCGACACTGGGAGCAGGAGCGGGAAACGGTGAAAAACCCCTGCTGGTAGCGGACTTGCCCGCGGCCCTGGCAGGTTGGGCAACTGGTCTTGCTCGTGCCTGGCGTAACGCCGGTCGCGCCGCACTCCGGGCACTGTTCCGCCCGGCTGAGGGTGATCTCTTTCTCGACGCCTGAGGCCGCCTCCTCCAGGCCGATCTCAAGCTCCAAGGCCAAGTCCCTTCCCTTTTGAGGGTAGGCCCTCCGGCTGCGGCTGCGGCCCCCAAAAATATCTTCAAACCCAAAAAAGCGGCCCAGGATGTCTTCAAAATCCCCGAAGATCGAGGCATCGAACCCGGAAAAGCCCGTGAAGCCCTCGCCCCTCAGACCTTCCAAACCGAAGCGGTCGTAAGTCGCTCTCTTCTCCGGGTCTCCCAGGATGCTGTAGGCTTCGGCGGCTTCCTTGAACTTCTCCTCCGCCTCTTTGTTGCCAGGGTTCCGGTCCGGATGGTACGTCAAGGCCAGTTGCCGGTAGGCCCGCTTGATCTCGTCGCTCGCAGCCCCCCGGCCGACCCCCAGGACCTCGTAATAATCTCTTTTCGCCATCTGGTCTGATCGCGGCTAAGGCCTCAGCCGGTTTTTTTCGATGATATCGTCGATCTCTCCCCGGCTCAGCCCTGCCGACGGCCGGACCTGGACCTCCTGGCTCAACCCTGTCGCCACATCGTCGGCGGAGACTCTGAGCAGCCCGTCGGCGTCGATCTCGAAGGTCACATCAATCTGGGGGATGCCGGCCGGCGCCGGCTTGATCCCGATAAGGTCGAAGCGGGCCAGAGATTTGTTCTTCGACGCCTGGAGATACTCTCCCTGGAGGACATGGACGGTCACCCGGACCTGGTTATTCTCAACCGTCGTGAACGGCATGGTCTTCCGGGTCGGGATGGTGGTGTTCCTTTCGATGATCCTCTGGAAGGTGTCCTCCTCGGTTTCAATTCCCAGAGAGAACGGCGTGACGTCGAGAAGAAGGACCAGCTCGGTCCGCGTCCCCTTGAGGATTGCCGACTGAACGGCCGCCCCCATGGCGACTATTTCGTCCGGGTTGATGTCTTCGCGGGGCTGGCGGAGGAAGAAATCGCCGATGGTCTTGCGAATGAGCGGCATCCGGGTCTGTCCTCCGACCAGGAGGATCTCTTGAACCGCCTCGGGTTCCAGATGGGCGTCGGCCAGCGCCTGCTCGATCAGTGGAATGGTCTTCTTGACGAGGCTCCCGGTCAGCTCTTCGAGCATCCGCCGGGTCAGCTTCTTGTTGATGTGTCCGGACCCCGCCCCGGTCGAGGAGATGAAAGGCAGGTTGATATCGCTTTCGAGCGCGAAGGAAAGCTCCCGTTTCGCCCGTTCGGCCGCCTCTTTGATCCTCTGCAGGGCCAGCTTGTCCTGGAGAAGGTCGATGCCGTGCTCCCGCTTGAAATCCTCGACCAGCCATTCGACGATGCCGTTGTCGAAATCCTCGCCGCCGAGGTAGGAGTCGCCGTTGGTGGACAGGACGTGGAAAACCCCCTCCTGGATCTCCAGGATGGTGATATCGAAGGTCCCGCCGCCCATATCGAAAACGGCGACTTTGGCGTTTGGGCGGGCTTCAAGCCCGTAAGCCAGGCTGGCGGCAGTTGGCTCGTTGATGACCCGAAGGACCTCCATCTCGGCGATCCGGGCCGCGTCCTTGGTCGCCTGCCTCTGGTGATCGTTAAAATGGGCCGGAACGGTGATGACCGCCTCCCTGACAGGCTCGCCGAAGAAGGCTTCGGCGCACTGCCGGAGATAGGCCAGGATCATGCCCGAGACTTCCTGGGGGGTGATCTCGAGGTCATCGACGACCACTACGACATCGCCGTTCGGGGCACTCTCCAAGCGATAGGGCATCCTGGTCCGCGCGGCCTGGATTTCCGGGGAATCGAACTTCCTCCCGATGAGCCTCTTGACGGCAAAGACGGTCTTCTCGGGGTTGGTGATGGACTGCCTCAAGGCCAGATTCCCAACGAGGCGCTCTCCTGATGACGTAAAGCTGACCACCGAAGGCGTCGTCGCCTGCCCTTCCAGGTTCCGGATGACGACCGGCTCCTTCCCATCCAGGTGGGCGATGCAGGAGAAGGTCGTCCCCAGGTCGATCCCGATGACGCGGCTCATTCTTCTGTCCTCTTTTTTGGCACCAGCACCTTGACCATGGCGGGACGGAGCAGCCGGTCCCGGATCCAGTAGCCGCGCTGCAGCTCCTCGGCCACCTCGGGCTCTTCGACCTCGCCCGACTCCTCAATCAGAACCGCATGCTGGACCGCGGGGTCGAATTTTTTGTCCACGGGCTCGATGGGTCGGACTCCGTTCTTCCGGAGCAGCTCCTGGAACTGGCGGTAAATCAGCTCGACGCCCTCCTGGAAGCTCTTGCCGTCGGCCTCGTTCCGGGTCTTGAGGGCCCTCTCGAAATTGTCCAGGACGACCAAGGCCTCGCGCAGGAACTCGCTCAAGGCATATTGAGTGTAATCAGTCCGCTCCCGGTCGAGGCGCTTGCGCAGGTTCTCCATCTCGGCCAGCGCTCTCAGGTACTTGTCCTTGAGCTCGTCATTCTCCTTCTTGAGGGCCCGGTTCTCCGCTTCCCTTTTCTTGAGCTTCGACTTGAGCCCCTTGTCCTCTTCCCCGTGCGGGCCTCCGCTCGCCGGGGGGGCCTTCTCAGACGAATCCTCCCCTTCGCTGATGGGCTCGTATTCGACCTCGTCTTCGGCCTCCTCGAGAGCATCGCTCTCGTCAAAGGGTCTCTTCTTGCCTTTCTCTTCCAAATCGTCTGGCGACATGGTTGACCTCGTTATTGGCTTTGGCTGATCGTCTGGCTGAGCCTCTTGGCCACGCGGTCGACCAGCGGGATGATCTTCCGGTAAGGGATCCTCTTCGGCCCGATGATCCCCAGGGTGCCGAGGACCTGGTTGTTGTACCCGTAATGGGACAGGACCAGGGCGCAGTCCGAGATGTCGGGGATGTTCGATTCCGCCCCGATGAGGACCTTGACCCGGTCCAGGCTGATGAAATCCGAGAGAAGCTTGGCCAGCTTCACCTTCTCCTCGAAATCCTGGAAGAGCGATTTCAGCCTGTCCATATTGAACAGGTCGGCCTTTTCCAGCAGCCGGGAGGTCCCGCGGAGAAAGATCTGGCTCTCTTTCTCCTCCTGGAGGATATAATCTTGAAGCAGGGCGGTCAGCTTGTTGACCTCGTCCTCATAGCTCAGCCTGTAGTGGGGCAGCTCCTTGAGCAGGTAGTCGCGGACGATTGTCAGACTCTTTCCCCGGAAGTGCTTGTTCAGGTACTCGGAGGCCTTGTCCAGCTCGGTCTGGGTGAAATAATGATGGGACTCGGCAATCTCGGTCAGCACGAGGTTGAAGGTGGTCATCAGGATGACCATAACCTTTTCCTCGGAAACCTTGATGAGCCGGAGATGGCGGAAGTTCATCCGGGAGATGCGGGGCGA
>Ga0153915_10001601_pt1 | contig 20757 bp, 14 predicted proteins | sample Opewatmetagenome_2_FD_107003 | JGI IMG/M metagenome (GOLD analysis project Ga0153915, IMG submission 107003) | Freshwater wetland microbial communities from Ohio, USA - Open water 3 Core 3 Depth 3 metaG | ecosystem: Environmental > Aquatic > Freshwater > Wetlands | place: USA: Ohio, Lake Erie...
CCCGAAGCTCGCCACCGCCCTGATCAACCTCGGCGGCATCTACGACAACCAGGGCATGCCGGACAAGGCCCTCCCCCTCCTGCTCGCCGCGCAGGACGTCGACCCTGATTCCTACGAGGTGCACAACAACCTCGGCAATGTCTACCTTCACCAGCAGCAATACGACCAGAGCATCACGCACCTCTCCAAGGCGCTTTCGATCCAGCCCACGTCCACCGTCACGGAGTACAACCTGGGGCTGGCGTACTCGGAGACCGGCCAGATCCCCCAGGCAAAGAGCGCGTTCGTGAACGTCATCGCCCGCGACCCATCCAACATGGACGTCTACGTCAAGCTGGCGCGGATCTTCGTGAAAGAAGGCAACTCGAAGGATGCGAAAGACCTGCTGACGAAGCTGCTCGCCAAGAATCCCAAGCAGCCGATCCGGGACGAGGCCCAGAAGCTTCTGGACCAGCTCTAGCGCGGCGGTCCGTCAGTCGACGGGCCGGTCCACCAGCTTCAGGAGGGTGCGCTCCTCCAGCTCGTGCCAGATCGGCCTTCCGTGCGGACAGCGCGGGACCGCGAGGCGCAAGGCCTCGGCGCAAAGCTCGCGCGCGGTCACCGGGTCCACGCGGTCCCCTTCCTTGATGGCGAGGCGGCAGGCGGCGGCGGCCAGCAGGTCGTGCCGCCATTGCTCTCCCCCGGTCTGCCGGATCATCTCCACCAGCGCTCCCTCGGGCAGCGGCTTGAGGTCCGCCGCGAGCGACGTCACCTCCATTGCGCGCGCGCCGGCCCGGCGCAGGCCGATGCCGACGGCCAGGAGCTCGTCCCCGAGCTCCGAGAGCCGGCGCTCCTCCTCGTCGGTCACGTCGAAGCACAGCGGAAACAACAGGTCCTGCATTGCCGGCGCCCGTTCGGTAAGGCGCTCGAAAAGTATTTTCTCGTGCGCGGCGTGCTGGTCGAGCACCAGGAGACGCCCGGGAAGCTCGAAGAGGAGGAACACTCCAAATGCCTGGCCGAGGTAGCGGATGTCAGCCCCCGCAGCCTCGGGCGCGCCGACCGGATCGGGAGCATAGGGAAGGTCGCACGACCCACGCGGGCCGCCCGGCAGCGAGGCGGCTCGGCCATCGCCCCGGGGGAACACCGGGGCGATGACTTGCCGGACGGTCTCGGGCCGGGCCGGAGGCTCCTGGCGCGAAGGCGCCCGAGGCTCGAGGATCTTCCTCACCGCCGCGACGGTGGCCCGATGCACATCAGGGAGGTTGCGGAAACGGACCTCTTTCTTTGCCGGGTGGATGTTGAAGTCCACGAGGGACGGATCGATCTCCACGAACACGAACGCCGCGGGGTGCCATCCCCCGGGAACGTAGCCCGAGAAGCCGAACTCCGCGGCCTGCAGGAGGGAGAACTCCGCCACCCGGCGCCGGTTGACGAAGCACTGCAGCAGCTTGCGGTCGCGCCGCCTGAGATCGGGGCTTCCCGCCACGACGCGGACCGAGAATCCATCTCCTTCCTCGACGCCCTCCGAAAGGAGCCGGGCGTCCAGCTGCTGCTCGTAGCAGCGGGCAAGCCGATCCACGGCAGACACAGGGGGGAGAGAAAGCCGGGGCTGCCCGTCCACGAAGAGTCGGAAGCTCACCGAGGGGTGAGAGACTGCCCGGTCCACCAGGATGGATCGGCACAACCCTGACTCGGCAGACTGGCTGCGCAGGAACTTCTTGCGCGCAGGGAAATTGTAGAAGAGCTCCGACACGTCGACGCTCGTGCCCCGTCGGCCCTGGCTCCGCTCCATGGACTGCAGCTTCCCCCCCCGCGCTTCCAGGCGGTGCGCCGGGGAGCCCTCCTGCGCACAGCTGACGATGACCAGGTGGCTGCACAGCGCGATGCTGGAAAGCGCCTCTCCCCGGAAGCCGAGGCTGGATACCGTCAGCAGGTCGTCCTCGGTCTCGATCTTCGAGGTGGCGTGTGGCTGCCAGCACAGCGCGAGGTCTTCCTCGTCCATGCCCTCCCCGTCGTCCACCACGCGGATCCGGGCAAGCCCGCCCTGCTCCAGGTAGACGTCCACGGAGCCGGCCCCGGCATCCAGGGAATTGTCCAGGAGCTCGCGCACAATGGAAAACGGCCGGTCGATGACCTCGCCGGCCGCTATCTTTCTGGAAACCTCGTCCCGGAGGATCCGCACCCTCCGGGACGACGGCACGCGCTCAGGCATCCACCGCCTACAGGTGGATCTGAGTCTCGATGGAAAGCGACGTGTTCGTCTGCGGGATGATGGACCCCGCCGGGTAGATCAGGTTCCCGCTGGAGTCCCGGGCCGCCACCACCGTGTACAGCAGGGAGACGTCCATGATGGGGCTCACCGGGTAGTTCACCTGGGCCGTCACGACGGTGCGCGCATCGAAGAGCGCCCCGCTCAGGCCCTGGCTCTGGAGGGTGCCGACAAAACCCGTGCGCTCGTACGAGACGGTGCCCCAGATGTTGACCACGGGGATGACGCCCTTCTCTATGGAGAAGCTGGCGATGAAGTGGTCGTTGTCCGGGTTGGCCGTCACGGTCCCGTTGTTGTAGGTCCACGGCCACATGTAGCCGAGGGTCAGGGCGAAGAGCTTGTTCAGCTTCAACCCCCCCTCGCCGTAGACTCCCATGTTGTACGAGGTCACCGCGGCCGGGTTCATGAGGTAGTTCAGGGTATCCAGCACGAAGGCGCCCCGGTTGCGCTCGTAGGCCGCGTCATAGAACTGCGGGCGGAAGTTGCCCGTGTACAGCTGGTACTGCAGCCGGTAGGTGAAGTCCGGGATGATCAGGTTCCCGAAGAAGCCCGCCGCCGCGCCCCAGTTCTTCAGCGCCATCTTGGCCGACGGGTCGAGGAACGCCTTGTTGGCGAATCCCGAGGCGATGGAGGCGTATGCGGGGTCGGTCGGCACCGAGCGGAAATACGGCATCATCAACGCGCCGTCCACAAAGAAGATCAAGCCCAGGAAATCGCTCTCCACGAATGGAAGATCGAGGTCCACGCCGGGGTTGATGAAGATCGGGCTTCCCGCCGCAGCGGCGCCGCGGTACAAGGGGTTCGCCGGGTCGAAGAAGTCCCGCGCAGGGTTCAGGTCCACCACGGCCGAGATTCCAAGGGCCATGCGGAAGCTCGGGATCGGCCGGATGTACAGGCGGCCCCCCATGATATCCGGAGGCGTGAAGGAGCCCGCCACGATGTTGGGCGCGACGTCGTTCACCATCGCCTCGAACCCGCCTCCCGCGCCGTCCACGCCGAGGTTCAGGCCGATGTGCCGGATGGCGGGGAAGTCCGCGTCGTTGGCGAAGTTCCGCATGATGAGACCGTGCCCGATGGTGATGTCGTCAAGGTTTCCGACCTTGATGAAGAACGGATCGCGCTGGCGGCCGTACTCCACGAACTTGATCTTCAGCAGAAGGTCCCGGCCCGCGTCCGCGATCTTGTTCGTCAGCGTCCCCTGGTCCCGGCCGAAGCTCCACTCGTCATTGCCCGCCGGCTTGTACCAGTCCGAGGTGTTGAACATGTCCCCCTGGTAGATGATGGGCAGGTACAGCGCCAGCTTGAGCTTGCCCAGGGAGAAGGTGGGCTGGAACACGGCCTTCGCGTAGGTCTGCATGTTGCCGTTCTGGTCCGGTACGTTGATGGAGCCGATCTCGAACCCCAGGATGTCGCGCAGGAGCGTCAGGATGTTGTCCATCGCGCTGTTGGCCTGCGGCGCCGGCGGAGTGGTCGGCTGCTCCTGCGGCGGGGCGGGCTGGGACGGCTCGGCGGGCTGCTGCAGGGACGCCTGGTAGTCCTTGTTGGCCTGCAGGGCCTCGTTGACGTCCAGCTTGACGAACTTCATCTCGTCCTGGAGAGCCTGGAACACGTCCGCGGGGATCTTCACCAGGTTGTCCGGCAGGGAGGAGTCCAGCTCGAAGCCCTGCGGGATGTCGAATCCACCGCCGCCCGCGTCGGCGGCAAGCCGGTACAGCTTCCCGTCGTCGTAGTTGTAGCTCTGCCCGGTGATCGGCTGCAGCCAGCCGGTTCCTTCCAGGGTGCTGACCTTCACCGCTGCCCCGTCCGTGGTCTCCACGACGATGTCGGAGCCGCGAACGCCGCAGACGGCAGACTGCGTCTTGATCTGGTACTGGTCCTTGGTCGACGCCTTGCCCGCCACGGTGCGGACCTTGCCAATGGCGAGGGAGAACACGTCCTGTCCCCCCGTCTCGCCGCGAAGCTTCTCCAGCTTGAAGTTGGTGTTGCCCGAGACCTTGATGATGGTGCTGGTATGGTTCATCTTCAGCTCGGCCATGTCGCCCTTGCCGGTAACGAGGGTCCAGCCCGTCTTGAGCTCGTCCCCGTCTGCCGGCTCTCCGAGGGAGGCGCCTTTCTCGTCACGCACGTCGAAGGTGCCGCTGACGTTCTCGTGGTAGACGATGGTGACCGAGATCGCGGCGGGTTTGGCCGTGGCCGGCGCCGATTGCGCGAACAGCGCCCCCGGCAGCGCCAGGAAGGCCACCAGCGCGATCGCGAAGGCTACTCGCATCTTCATACTGTCCTCCGTTCCCTAGAAGAGGGCGATTGAGCTCTGCAGCCCGGACGTGACCGTCCACGGACTCGCGGGCAGCTGCCGCCTGTCATACGTGATGTTGTAGACGAACGAGATCACTGCCGGTCCGGACTGCAGGTTCAGCTTTGCCTGGATCGCCGAGTTGGTCGGATCCACGAGCTGGGCGAACGTGCCAATCCCCTTCTTGTCGTACATGAAGTCGAAACTGAACACTGGCACCACTCCCGGAGCGAGGGTGAGCACGCCGTTGAGGTGCGGCTCCGCGAGGAGCGGATCGGTCTCGCTCGTGACGAAGGGAGAATCCAGGGTGACCTTGAATATCAGCTTGTCCCCAAGGATCGACGTCCCAAGGGTGATCAAGCCGCCGAAAGTGACTCCCGAGCCGCTGATGTTCTGGATCGAATCGTACTGCACTCCCCTCAGGGAATCGTAGGTGGGCCCGAAGTACGTGGGAATGAAGCCCTTGCCCAGCAGTCTCAGCTGGGCGCCCCACGTGAAGATGTTGATGATCCTCCCCCCCACGCCGGCCATGCTGCCCCAGGTCTTGCCCTGGATCGTGGCCGCGTCCGCAAAGGCGAGCATGGAGAACACGTCCTTCTGGTAGATGACCGGAGCCAGGGCGCCGACGCCGAACGCCGCCACGGCGGAAGTCGTGCCGGTCATTCCCGTATTGAGGTACGGGTTGGTGTCCACGGCGGCAACGACGCCGATCTGCAGGGCGTTCAGGATGGGAATGGGCGTCTTCACCAGCGGCCGCACGTACACGCGGGCGCCGAGCACGTCGAGCTGAGCGAGGTTGCCGGCCACGGTCTCCACGCCGATGTAGGGGAAATCGAACAAGGCCCCGTCCATGTCCGCCTGGAGCCCGAAATGGCGGTCCGTCGGCAGGAAGAGCATGTTGTTGTAGTCCCCCATGATGAAGCCGTCACCGAGCGTGGCGTCGTTGAACGACCCCAGTTTCAAGAACAGGGGGTCACCCTTCTCCCCCCAGCGGATGTAGGCGATCTTCGCAAGATAGATCCCCAGGACACCCTGGAAGGTGACGGTGCCCGTGGGCCACCAGTCCGCCTGCCGGACGGCGAGGGAATTGTTCGGGCCGGAAAAGTTGTAGTTCAGCGTGATGGCCAGGCCGATGCCGAACTTGCCAAAGGAGAGGTCCGGAAGAACCGACAACGACTGCCACGTGGTCGGCGGGTTGGTGTCGTTGAACGTCTGCACGCCGATCCCCATTCCCATCTTGAAGCCGAAGCCGCTGGACGGCTGGTCGGCCTGCGCGAACACCGGGGCAATCGTGAGGCACACGAGACTCAGAACGATCAGTCCACGCCTGAGAGCCGCAGTCATGGGGACCTCCTTGCAGCCTGCAACAATTATATACCGCGCAATTCTGTAAAACTATAGTCGCCAGTCCCCGAAAGTCAACTTCAGAAGGTCAGCTTTGCCTCGATCGACGCGCGGAAGGCGAAACGCCACGCAAGACCGACGGCAAGGAGGTCCTCCACGTCCATTCCGAAGTCCAGGCTGGCCTTGATCGAGCCGTGCCCGGGGTAGACGAGAGAAGTGGAGTGGCCGAGAAGCAGCGTGAAGGGGTGAAACGTGCTCGAATCCTGGTATCCCACCGTCACCTCGGCGCTCTCCCGGTGCTCGAAGCGCCCGGTTGCGCCGATGTCCGCAGGGAGGAGCGGCAGCGGGATGCCGGCGGACGGCGTGACCCGCCACTCGAGGAGCGCCTGCGCGTCGTTGGAAAGGACCACGCTCGCCGCCTGGTCTCTCCTCAGGGTCTCCACGAGGGTGAGCTGACTGCTGTCCGCAGCGATGAGCGCGGCATAGGCCTGCACGGAAAGCTGGGACAGCAGCGGGCCCGGCCCGTACTGCGGATAGAGGGCCGGTGTCGTGTGATCCACCGAGGCGCTCACGCTGAAGCTGTACTCGTCCGTCTGCACCATGGGCAGACGCGGGACCGATCCCAGCTGCCCGAAAAGGTTGACCGCGCGCGTGGAGACCTTCGGGCGCACGTAGGTCACCGTCTGCACCAGGTCGGACGTCTTGTCCAGCTCCTGCCCCACGGCGAGGTCGATCGCCGAGGGGATCAGCAGGTCCGTGAGCCGCGACCCGTAGCTCCTCTGCATGGAGAACGTGACGACGGGACTGTAGCTGCCCAGCGTAGCGCTCTGCCACGCGGGGAGAACCGCCGCGGTGTTGTCGGAAAAGATCTCCGCCAGCGGGATGCCCTGCAGGAAGTAGCCCTGGAGGGAAAGGATCCGCGCGAGCTCGCTCGTTTCCTGCTGGAAGCGGGGACCTGCCGCCGGGGCCGTGGTGACATGGACCGACCGCCGATAGGAAATGCCGACGCTGTCCGCGGAATCCCCCGGGCCCAGCTTCAGCAGCAACGAGAGCCCGAGGGCGAGCTCGCTGAGCTGGCTATACCCCGCCGGGGTGTAGGCGGAGCCGCTCGCCGATGCCTGGGCGTCCAGCGTAAACCCGAGCGGAGCCGCCGGGATGCCCGCCGTGAGGTCGAGCCTCTCCGAGCGGGTTACGTCTCCCCCGCCCTCCCACGGAAGGAGGAGGCCGGCCTCCTTCACCCACCGTGCCCCATACCAGTCCCGGCCGAGGGTATAGCCCGTGAGGGCCTGGGAAAGCGAGAGAGAGGAAGAGATCCCGAAGGGTGCAAAGGGATTCAGCTGCAGCCCGGACACCCAGCTCTGCGTCAGCAGGCCGGAGGTGTCGGTTTCGTCCGGGGACGCGTTGGCGCTCGCGTCCACGGTGAATGACGCCACCGGCCCCAGCGAGAGGGAAACGAGATCCTCCCGGGCGAATCCGCCGGCGGTCGAAAGGGAGTAGGCGTCCGTCACGGTGACCGGAGAGCTGCCGGCAGGCACCGTGACGCGGTGGCCGCCGGACGCCGTCAAGGAACCCCCCTGGTCTCTCAACGCGAGGTCCAGGCTCGTTCGGACAAAGAGGAGGTCGGCATCGAGGTGCGACCGCGAAGACAGGTCCTCGGCGGCGTAGGGCGTGCCATACAGGGCCGCGAACCCTCCCGAGTACAGGTCCAGGTCCTGCCGCAAGGCCACGTTGGAAAGAATCGGGGTCTTGCCCGCGGCAAGAATGGTTCCGGGGAACTTTGCAGAAAGGGACCCGACGAACGCCGCGCCGATGACGCCCTGGGGATCGGTCAGGTGGATTTCATCCAGGTACAAGTGCCCCGGGCCGGTCGTGGGGAAAGCGATCCCGGTCACCGCGACCTTCAACTGGGTGAGGCTGGCATAATTGGAGTCGAACCTGACAAAGCCGCCCCCGGCCGGTACCCCGTCCACGGTGACCGCGGCGTCCCTTCGGGAGACCTTCACCTCGTGCCACGCGTTGTCCGAGACCGACACGTTCCAGACAATGCCCCGCGATGAGCTGTCCAGAAGGGAGAACTGGTAGGTGCCGCCGCTGGAATCCGCCCGGATATAGCTCACCACGGTCTGGTACTGGATGCCGCCCGTTCCCTGCGGAACGAATCCCTGGACGGTGAAGGGAGCGGATACGGTCGAACCCCAGGTGGTTTCCAGGACCTGGTTCTGCTCATTGTGGGCGTGGAACTTGCTGTAGGTGGCACCGAACCGGGAGGCGAAATCGCCGCCGCTCGGAGGCTGCTGCGCGAAGGTCTCGGTGATTTCCTGGACATGAACGTTGCCCCTGTCCGCCGACGTCGCGGTCTGGGGCCAGAACGGCGTGCCCTCGATCGTCACCGAGTCCACCAGGATCGTGCCGGTCGCCGGGCCGCCATTCGCCACGATGATGATCCTCACGCTGCGCGATTCAAGAAGCTTCTGGCGATCCGAGTCCAGGAGCTGGAAAGTGAGATTCTGCCACGACGGGTCCCCTGGTGCGCTTATGACGATGGCCGACGTCGTGAACACGCGGTTGGGATCCTCCAGATCAAGGATCCCGTTCCCATCCCGGTCCTCGCTGTCCAGCATGCCGTTGCCCTGCAACTGCGGGCCCGCCCCGACCTTCAAGGTAACCGGCGGATTGACCTGCACGAACGGGAAGCCGGCGTCTGCCGAGCTGGCTTCCGCCTTCAGCACGCCGGATCCATCGAGATCCTCGGAGACGCCGCCAGCCTGGACGTAGACGCTGACCGTGCCGGCCTGGGTCGCGGGCCCGGTTCCCGAGCGAAACCGGATCGTGATGGCTCTGGCATTGGAAAGGTCCACGTCGGAGCCGGCAGAAACGGGGATCTGCGCTCCGACCCAGTGACCCGAGGCCGACAGGTCGTATTCGAACACCAGGCTCGCCGCATTCAGGTTGCCGTCGCTTCCGGCGACATTGTACGGTCCCATCCGGGTGCCCGTGGTGTACGCCATTTGCGTCGGCGGCGACGCCTCGATGGTCTGAAGCGAGACGACTCCGAACGGCCCGTACGTGCGGTAGTCTCGATAGTAGAGGAAGTCGCGGTTTGCCTGCGTGAGTCCCGCGATCTCGGCGTTGTCCGGCACGCTCGCCGGATACGCGTTGTCCTCGGTGAGATCCAGCTGCGAGGCGTTGCCCTCCATCCCGAAGAGCCGCAGGATGCCGGTGGTGTCGGGATTCGTGTAGGACACGCCGGCCTGCGCCGAGTACTGGAGGTTGTCCGTCTTGCCGTCGATCCCGGCCGTCGCGATCACGGTTCCCGATTTCGAGTAGGGCTCCTGGGACCAGGTCCACGGGTTCGCGTTCCAGCGCACCCCCGCGGACAGCGAGAGACTCGTCGTGTCCGAGAGCGGGATCGCGTTCCGCCAGGCGAACAGGATGTCGCCTCCCGATGTCCCCGCTTCCGCCTTCCGGTAGGTCACCTCGATGCGATCCGTGGGCAGGATGTCGAAATGTGGAGTCAGCGTCCCGGAGACAGGCTCGACCTCGAACCGGGTTTCCGGCATCCCGTTGACGGTGACCTGCACGGAGCCGGGCTCGATGTTCGCCTCCAGGACGAGGGTGTTGACGGGTGTCATCATCTGGACAAAGAGATCGTAGTCCAGGCCGCCGGAAAGGGAGTCGCGCTGCGGCCCGTAGATCAGCGCCGCGTTGGCATCCGCGTAGAAGGGGTAGAAGTTCGCGAACGAGCGGTAGCTCTGGCTCAGGAGCACCGAGAATCGATTGTTCGGCGGATCGGGCTGGAAGATGAAGGCGGTGGTCGGCAGCGGCGTCGCGTCTTTCGCGTTCAGCCTGATCCTGATCTTTGATACATCCGACGGCGGATGGGAAGAGAACGCGTAAGAACTGTCTATCTCGAAGGGGGAATTATCTCCAGGTTCCCAGAGGAGAAGGCACAGTCCAACCCCAGGAAGGTTGACCTGTCTCGTGAGCAGCATCGTGCTGTTCGGCGTCACGAAATAGTTGGTCACGTTCCAGTTGAACGTCGCCGGGGAGCTCGGATTTCGCTTCCCGGTCGCCACGTCGACAAAGCCCGCCACTCCGAGCCCCACCGTTCCGACGCCCAGGCCGCCCTTCCTGTAGTAGACCAGCACCCGCCCCTTCACCGCGTTCTTGAGCGAAACCAGCCCGTTGACCGAGTCCAGGACGACGTCGTTGTACGTGGCCAGGCGGTACTTGCGGCCATCCGTCGAGGCATAGGTTCCGGTGGAATCCTCGATGAACACCTGGAGCGTCCCGGTGTCCAGGCCGGTGTCCGGCAGGTAGAAGTACACTCCTCGGATGTACTCGTTGATCCCGATCTCCTGCTCCACCAGCTCGTTTCTGCCGACGAACGTCTTGGTCCTGGGCAGGGTGGCGTCCCAGCGCAGCAGCAGATCGTTGGTGGAGCCGGCCGCGGCGAGCTCGGACATGACGCCCAGGGACCCCTGGGGCTGGTCGGGGATCTGCATCAGGGCATCCGCCGGGATCGTGATGCCCCGGGTCCCGATGATCACGGATCGCAGCGCGTCGCCCGGCCCGCCCCGGTAGCCGGCCTGAATGTAGTTGTTGGCGAAGCTGCCGATGATGGAGGCGCTCAGGAAAAAGCGCTTCATCAGATCCAGGGACACCGTGATGTCCGGCGTCTGCGTGAAGACGAAGCCCTGGCTGAAGGCGGGAAAGGAGTCCAGGAGCCTCACGGGAAGCCCGGGGGCAAGGAGCAGCCCGCCGCCGAGGGAGGCAGCCGCGGTCCACGACCCCAGGAGGCTGAGATCGACGTCGACGGACCCCAGCTTGGCGGAAAAGATCGTGGTGGGCGCCTCGGGCACGGGCAGCACGATAGAGTCCGCGAACAGCCCGTGTCCCGCGAGGAGCATCGCGACGGTGGTCAGGACGGCGCGGGTAGCGGCATGGGGTCCGGCCATGTCTGGGCGCATTATCACCGGAACCGTCGTTCATGTAAATGATTGTCGGGACCGAAAATGAGAGCGGTGGACCCCGTCAGTGACCCCGTGTCGCGATTCGCGATGCGGCTCATGGAAGCCCCTGCCCTCCGAGCGCTCCCTGCCCTGCAGAAGGAAGAGCAGGCATTGAACGTCCTGCGCTCCAACGGTCCGCAGCTGGTTCCCGTCTTCACGTCCCTGGGGATGGAGGTGAGCCGCGGTTGGCGTGAGCCGGCTGCCCTGGTTTCCAGGGCGATACGGGCAGCGGCCGACCGCATGATGGAAGCGGAGATCTCCGAGCTTCTCTCATCCCGTCTCGAGCTCTCCTTCTTCCCCGTCCTGTCCGAAGGCCGCTCGGCTCCCGAGCGGGCAAGGGAAGAGCTGCGAAGCCTCATTTCGCGGGCGGCCAGGCACCCCGTGGCGCGAAGCGCGCTTTCTGGATCGCTTGCGGCCGCACGTTCCGACATCATCGACAAGTATATCCCCCAGGCGTTCGAGAGAAAGAAATACGTCTACGTCGAGATCAGCCGGGTCCAGCGGCTCTCCCTTGCCGCGGCCCAGCTCTGCGACCTCGTGCGCTTCATCGTCCTGGCCCGGCCCGCCGCGTACCTCTTCATCGCCACGGGCGAAACCCAGGACCGCGAGGCCGGGTACTCGCCGCTGCAGGAGCAATACCTGACCAAGATCCTCGCAGGGATCGGCTCCAGCGCGCCGTCCTTTCCACAAACGCTCCTCGCGCTGGGCCTTCGATCCACTCTCGCCTACCAGCCGGGGGCCTCGAACGTGGAAGCCACCAGCCGGCTGGGCGCGATCATGGCCCACCGCGGCCGGGCCCTGGGGCCCGCGGTGGTCGTGGACCGGGGAGCCGATTCCCCGGACAAGAGCTGGTTCAACGTGCAGAGGCGCAACGCCCGCTGGCGCGGCCTGGACGGCAGGATGCTGGACGAGCTGTACACCATCGCCTCGGAGAACGGGTGGTAGGAGTGACGGGAATGCGAAAGATCGGGGATGCGCTGGAAGCCGTCGTGGTTGTCGCCATCCTGCTCGTGCTGGTGCACACGTTCCTGGACGATTTCTCCATCCTGGCGGAGTGGAACGTCGGGGCGCGCAGCCTGCTCATCTGGACCGGGCTCGCATTCGACCTCTTCTTCACGGTCGAGTTCCTCGTGCGCATGTACCTCGCCCTGTCCGCCCGGCAGGGGACCGAGTATTTCTTCCGGCAGCGCGGCTGGGTGGACTTCCTGGCATCGATCCCGCTCCTGCTGCTGAACTCCCTCCCGCACGCCCTTGCACTGCTGGCGGGTGCCGGCATGCTGTCCGGCCTCGGGAGCTTCCTGAACGTGCTGAAGGTCATCAAGGCCGTCCGCATCGCGCGGATCCTGCGGCTGCTGAGGGTGGTGAAGCTGTTCCGGGGAATCCGCTACGCGCGCTCGCCGATGGCGCAGGGCCACGTCTCCACCATCACGACGATCGCCGTGTCCATCCTGGTCCTGTGGACCCTCGGCGCGTCGGTTCTCGAGGTGGCGGGAATCTTCCCCGGCCTGGAACGCCCCTTCCTGGAGGGCCAGTCCCAGCGGGCATTCCAGATCACCCAGGGAGGCACGGGACCCGGCCTCGCGGCGCGCGCGGCCGCGATGGCCGCCGCGGATCCGACGATCCTCGTCGTCAGGGCAAAGGGTGGCGCGGTGGTCTATTCCCGCTATCCCGCCGCGGTCTATGGCGAGCGGTTCCTGCCGTGGGACTACGGATACTACCTCGCGAACGGGGTCGAGGTCTTCGCCGACGAGAGGCCGATCTCCGTTGCCTCCTCCCGCGAGGCGCTGGTGGCCCTGGTGGCAGTGGTGCTCATCGTGCTGGCATTCCTCCTTCTCTACGCCCCGCGCTTTGCCATGCAGATCTCCGATCCCATCCACGTCATGCGCCGCGGCATGGCGGAGAGCGACTACAACCTCGAGGTCCTCATCCCGCGGGGAAAGGACAAGGACGATGTCTTCGAGCTGGCGGCCCTCTACAACTCGGTCTACCTGCCCCTCAAGGACCGGACGGGGAGCGAGGGAACGGCCGCCCCGGCAGCCCTGAAGATCGAAGACCTGCAGGACCTGGCCAGGCGGACATAGGACTCGCCGTGGTGGTATCCATGATCCAGTTCCGCATCGGGCTCCCTCCCCTGGAATCCATCAAGGACAAGAGGCGCATCGTCGTCTCGCTGAAGGAAAAGCTGGCCAACAAGTTTCACCTGTCCGTGGCGGAAGTCGGAGACCTGGACTCCGCCCGCTTCGCCCACCTGGGGGCGGCGCTCGTCTCCAATTCGAGGAGCTTCGGGGAATCGGTGATGCACAAGGCGCTGGCCTTCGTGGAGAAGAACTGCGAGGGCGTGCTGCTCGACGCGGAAGTGATGTCGGAGACGTACTGATGCAGGCAGGCCGGACCGCTGCCTAGGCCGGTGTCTCGGGGGCTTCCTTTCCGATCTCCAGCAGGTCCATCAGGGCCGCCACGCATTCGCGGAAGTCACGAAGGCTGTCCCGCAGGGAATAGTAGTTCAGGCCCGAGTAATAGATCTTCGTGAAGACGGAGTAGCTGATCTCGGTCACGGTCTGCTGGAGGCTCACGTAGCAGCCGAACTCGTAGCAGATCTTGAGCATCTCCTCCAGCTTGCCTTTCATGAGCTGGGAATAGGAGGCCGGGAACGTCAGCGCATAGGCAAGCTCGAGGAACCTGCTTCCCCGCTCGATCAGCACGCCGGCCTGGAACGCGTCGTCGTCCTCGAAGGTTGCCGAGTACGCGTTGTGAGACCGCTCGTCCTCGATCACGCGGAAGCCGAGCTCGGAAAAGAGCACCGTGATGCGGCGTATCCTTTCCTCCATGAGCTGAGATTTCATTCCCTCTCCTCTCCGTGGGCTGGCGGCTGTCTCGATTGTCCGGGGAGTCCGCTCATCGCCCTGTTATCTCCCCTCTGCCAGGCGATGGGCCAGGCTGGCGGGGAGCCCGGCAAGCTGGATCTTGCGCTGGGTTTCCTGCACCGGATACTGTGCACGAACGTTCGTGTAGACCATCCTGCCGGTGTCTAATATACCAAAAGAAGCCGACGCTATTCCATCCCTCGGCTGGCCGACGGACCCGGGGTTGATCAGGTAGACCGTCCCGGGCTCCATCTCCACCGTCTCCTGGCCGCGGACGAACTGCGGACGCGCGTTCGGCCGCCGGCGTGCCACGATGAGCGGCACGTGGGTATGGCCATGGAAACAGAAGCGGACGCCCGGGTGCTCGGCGTCCAGGGCCGCGTAGGTGTCCGCGATCGAAACGGCATCCATGAGATAGGCGTCCTCGTCGAACGGCGTGCCGTGGCAGAGGAGAACCGACTCGTCTCCCGCCAGCCGGCAGGGGCCTTCCCGGAGGTCCCGCACGGTCTCCAGGGTCTCGGGACGTACCGCGCTGCGCGTCCACAGCGCCGCGGCACGAGCGGCAGGGTTGAACCACTCCACGTCCAGCACGCCCGCGACGGCCTTGTCGTGGTTCCCCCTCACCACCTGGGAGCTGCGGGACATCACCGTCGTCACGCAGGAATCCGGGTCCGCGTTGTATCCCACGAGGTCCCCGAGACAGGCGACCGTCTCGATGCCCCGGGCGTCGATCTCGCCGAGCACGGTCTGCAGGGCTTCGAGGTTGGCGTGGATGTCGCTGATGACCGCGATCACCATGCGGACGTCTCCGGCCGGCTGCCCGGCGTCCCGGCAGCGCGTTCTTCCGTCATGCTCACCGCGCCTTCCGTGCATCCCTGCACTCGGCGCGGCTCGGCCTCCCTGTCTACGGGAAGATAGTCCTTGCGGATTCTCCACGGCGCCCCGTAGACGTTGGAGACCGCGTGGCGATTGACCCTCTCGGCCTGGCGGAAGAGCTCCTTCATCAGTCCGCGCCGGTTGCGGTCCGAGTTCGGGCAGCGGCTCGGGGCCGAAGGGAGGTGAAGACGGGCGGCGACCCGCGCCACCTCGGATTCCCGGACCTCGCACAGGGGCCGTATGATGGAAAGCCTGCCGCCGAAGAACCGCTGCACCGGCACCATCGTGGCAAACTCGCCGTGGAACAGCAGGTTCATCATGGTCGTGCGCGCGATGTCGTCCATGTGATGGCCGAGGGCGATGGTCCGCGCTCCCACCCGGGCGGCCTCGTCGAAAAGGATCCGCTTGCGGTTGCGGGAGCAGGTGTAGCAGCTGAACTTCCTCTTGAAGCTGGAGGGCGCGATCTCTGCCGGGATCCTCCGCAAGGGTATCCCGAGCTCACGGTAGAAATCGTCGATCGCCGCCTTCTCATCGTCCGTCATCGGGTATTCGCGCCACTCCACCTGCACCGCCAGCAGCTCGTAGTCTATGGGCACCCAGCGCTTGCGTTCGGCGAGGGCCAGGCTCATCGCCAGGGAATCCTTGCCACCCGAGACGCCGATCAGCACGCGGTCTCCCCCTCGGATCATGTCGAAGCGGGCGATGCCCCGGCCCACGTGGTGGGAAAACCTCTCCAGCAGCCGGCGGTCGGAGGTGGCCAGGTCCTTCACGAGGCGAACCGCCGTTCCAGTGCCATGCGGGGGAGCGCGGCCAGGAGCTCGGGGTCTCTCCTCGCGCTGACGGAAATGCTTCTCAGCGACCCCGGGAAGTCTCCGTGCTCCATGGTGCGGAACAGCGAGCTTCGGTCGCCGGTCTCCGGCTCCTCCGCCTCCTCCGAGGCCGGGTCGATCACGGGGATCTGCACGTCGAAGGACAGCTTCTCCGGCACGTCCACCACGACCCATTCCGGGGGAACGGCCCGCCCCAGCATCCGTGCGGCCTCCTCCGCGATCTCCCGTTCCAGGCGCAGGCGCTCGGAGATGCGCTCCAGCCGCCGGTGGGTCGGGTTCTCCGCGGAAAACGGGAGGCGGACCACCTGCTTGTGCAGGCAGCGATGGCGGGTATCCTCGATCAGCGAGAAGGCAGGAAACACCTCGGCGGTGAAGCGGGCGGAGAACTGCTCGTCGTCCAGGCCGTACAGATCCGCTGCCGTGACCACGCGTTCTTCCAGCGCCATCGCAATGACCTTCTTGATCATCGCCGTGGCGATTCTCACCGTCTTGTGCCAGTACACGGTCTTGTACATGAGGTACTTGGAGAAAAGGATGTTCTCCAGCGCGGTGATCCCCTTGGGGCTGATCGCCACCCCGTTGACCGGATGCGGGAAGACTTCCTCCAGGATGAAGTCCACGTCCTGGATGCCGTACGGCACCCCGCAGAAGAAGGCGTCGCGGTTGAGATAGTCCAGCTTGTCCGGATCCAGCACGCCGGAGAGGATCTTCCAGAAGAACCGCACGTTCACCGCCCCCTGGTAGCCGGACCCCTTGTCGATGATGGCGGCAACCGCCTCGGGCTCCACCCCCAGGCTGGCGCGGATGACCGGCGCGAAGGAGCCCAAGATCTCCCGGGCGGCGAGTGACTCGTGGGCCTGAAGGTCCAGATCCTTGAGGGAGTGGGCGAACGGGTAGTGCCCGATGTCGTGCAGCAGCGCCGCGCAGAGAAAGGCCTTCACGCCTTCCATCGTGATCGGCACGTCCCGGTTGCGTCGAACCAGGGTCAGGATCGTGCGCCGCGCCAGGTGAAACACTCCGAGGCTGTGGCTGCGACGCGTGTGCGTCGCCCCGGGATAGACCAGCGCGGCCACGCCGAGCTGGCGGATGCGGTCCAGCTTCTGGAACTGCTCCTGTTCGACGACCCGAAGCAGCTCGCGCGAGATGTAGATGTGCTTCCACACCGGGTCACGGATCGGCTCGGTGTAGTCGTTTTCCAGGTGGTGAAGAATGCGGTCGGACTCGTCCATGCGGCTCCGGCCATACAGTATGACGCGCCGGCAGGCGTGTAAAGACAGGGGGCGCACGCCCCCCAAGGGTTGAATCGACGATGGCTGCATGGTACAAGGAACCGTGAGCAAGTGGCTGTCCGCGGCCGGCATTCTTCTCGCCGCCCTGCTCCTTTCGTCGTGCCAGAAGAGCGGCCGTCCGCCCGCGGCGCCGCCCCCTGCTCCGCTGTCGTTGCCGACGTCTCCTGCGGCCCCCGCACAGGGACCTTCCGCGACGGGATCTCCTGCCGCGGGGCCTTCCGCTTCCGTCGGCCCGGCCGCGGCGGCACCCTCTCCAGGAAAGAGCGCCGCGCCTTTCGCGACGCCCTCCCCGCCCCCCGCACCGCGCCCGGGAACGGCGCCCGCGGGCATCGCCCTCCAGCCCCAGCCGGCCGCGCAGTCCACGCGGGGCCTTGCCAGCGCGACCGTCCTGCTGGCGCTGGGCCGCGAGACGCGCGTGCTGCCGGAGGACTTCAAGATCGGCCCCCTGGGCGATGACCGTGTATCGGAAAAGGACCAAGGTCAGGCCATGGAGGCTGCCGGCCGGTTCCTGTCCGGGCTCGTGGCCGGGAAGGTGGACAAGGACCTGATCGTGGACGGGTCTCGGGACGCGATGGCCGCGACGCTCTCATTCGGGCTGGAGAAAGGGAACACCCCGACTTCCTGGCGGATCGGCAGGCCCCGCACCCGTGACGACGGAGAGGTTACCGCGGCGGTGCGCCTCTTCGGCCGCGAAGGCTCCACCGAAGGGGAGATCTACGTCGAGCGCTCCGGTTCGAAATGGCTCGTTGCGGACCTGCAGATAAGTCTCGCCGAGCTCTCCGTGAAGAGCGAAAAGCCGAAGGAGAAGTTCTTTCCCCTGGAATATCGGTGGCTCCTGGAGGAGTAGGACGGATGGGGACCGAGGTCGGGAGAATCGAGAAAGAGTTCGTATTCAAGTCCCTCGTGGATGACAGCGTCCCGTGCGACCTGCACGGGAGCCGCCGGGAGTTCGCGTGTCGCTTCTCGGGCACCGGGGAAGACCGGCTGCAACTGTCGCCCATGGAGGGCCAGCTGGAAGGCATCGCCGTCGGCGAGGAAGTCCGCGTCTTCTTCTACCTGAAGAACAACTATCACACCTTCGCCTCCAAAGTGGTGGAGATCACCCCCGACCACGTGGTCGTGCAGCAGCCCCCCGGCGTGTACAAGAACCTGCAGCGCAAGTACGAACGGGTGAAGCTGGAGGGCGCCATCGACGTTTCCTTCAGCCTGCGGGGGACCAAGGTGGAGCTCAACTTCCCGAAGTCGGACCGGTTCAACCCCGTGGAGCCGCCGGAGGAGGACGTGACCTTCGACTCCCGGAAGATCCACGACGTGGTGCAGGCCTTTCGGATCAAGATGCAGACGGTGACTTCGGACAACAAGATCATCATGCTGCGGGACCGGATGCCGCGGCAGTGGGAGGAGAAGACGATCGTGCGCATGGGCAAGTCCCTGTGGATCCCGTCCACCTCTGAAGACTTCCCGGCGCGCGACCCGTTTCCCGACGAGCGGGTCATCACCAAGGGCGAGCTGATCGCCCTGGAGGAGGAGGCGGGCTCGGCGCCGTACGTCATCACGAGCAAGCTCGGCAACATCCTCTACGAAAAGTCCAAGAAGGACATCGTCTCGGAGCTGTGGTGCCCGGTGCTGTACAACGAGTACGTGGTCGGCTACGTCCATGTCTGGAACACGGGCGCCAAGCGGGAGCGCATCTCGCGGGACACCATCGAGTACGTCCAGCAGTTCGCCAAGGTCCTCTGCTACGCGCTGGTCACCAACGGCTACTTCAAGGTGGAAAACAGCACCGAGCGCCGCTACGAGGCACCCATCATCGACCTGAGCGCCGCCGGGCTGCTGTTCGCGCACACCTCCGCCGACCTCGCCAAGGAGCTGCTGGTCCACACCGACCTGGATCTCACCATCCTGCTGGGCGGCGGGGACAAGCCCTCGACCGCCCCGCGCACGATCCGGGTCGGCGGGCGGATCATGCGCAAGTTCCGCGACGCGGAGAACGCCTACTTCGGAGTCCTGTTCCTGCGGATCGAGGAGGAAGACTTCAAGCACCTGTTCCGATACCTCTACGGGAAGGACTTCGACCCGGCCTTCGAAGGCAAGTGGGAAGGCGGGGCTCCCCCGCCCCCGCTCGACATCAGCTGACATGGCGAAGGACCGCGCGGCACCCGGAGCCGACGCCCTCTCCAACGCCCGCCGCCTGCTGGCAGGGCCGTCTCCCGTGGTCCTGCGCCGCGTGATCTCGCGGTCCATCGCCGTGGGCTCCGGCAAAGGAGGCGTGGGCAAGACCATCACGGCCTGCAACCTCGCGATCTACTACGCGCGCAAGGACCTGCGCGTCGGCCTCGTGGACCTGGACCCGCTCTCGGACGTGGCCTCTCTGCTCGACCTGTACGAATCCGAGCAGGCGGTCCGGCCGGCGGAGGCGCCGAGTCCTGCCGCGGCGTCCGCGTCGGCCGCGGCGCCGGCACCGGCCAGTGCGGCCCCCGCAGGCTCCCTGGCAATGGACGGCCAGGTGATGGCGGTCTTCCGCGGGCTTGACATTCTCTTTCCGTACCAGAAGCTCGCGGCGGGCGAGCGGCGGGCCCTCATGGAGAGGATCTACCGCGACCATCTCTCCGAGATCGACGCGCGCTACGACGTGCTGATCTTCGACATGCCGGCCGGCCTGGGCCTGGAAGACAATCTGGCGTGGCTCCCGTTCATGAAGCGGCTCGTCCTGGTCACCAATCCCGAGCCTACCGCGCACGCCTCCGCCGGCGCCTACGCCAAGGAAGTGCAGCGGCTCTTCCCCGGGACCGTCATCCAGCTCTGGCACAACCGCTTCTCCCGGGAGATCCGGGAGGGATTCCATCCCAGCGACGTGGCAGGCAACTACAACCGGTTCGTCGACCCCGAGGACCGTCTCACCCCGGAAGAAAGCCGGCTGCTGCGCGACTTCGCCTTCGTGCCGGAAGACCCGGCACTGGACCTGCTGAAGGGAGAGCCGCACCCGGAAGTCCACGTCCTGAAGGCCATGAAGGACGCGGTGGACTACGCGCACGGCCGGCTGCTGTCCCAGGCAACGCGCAAGATCGGCCTGCCTCCCCGGATCCAGCGCCTGGTGACCTCCTACGTGCAACGCAATCCCCGCATCGGCGCCTGCGGCGGCTACCTTGCGCAGATGGAAGAGCACTTCGCCGCCTCCTTCCTTCCGAAGGCGGGTGGCGCCCGCCCCAGGGGCGAAAGGCTGTTCTCCCCGCGGCAGTCCGCCGCGCTGACCGAGTACCTGGAGCGGGTGAAGCGCAGCGGGCTTCGGCGCGAGCTGATCCGCGTCGGGGACATGCTGGACGAACAGACGCGCCGTATCGTGGAGTCCCGCGGGCCGTTCGCCGGCCGCCTCGCCCCGGTGCACGACAGCACGGTGGACCGGGAGCTCGGGCGGCTCCTGGTGATCCTGAACCGCGCCGCTCGCGGGAGCCGCCTGATGAGGAACCAGGGCGTGCTGCTGCTGTTCTACTTCTCCCTGCACAAGCTCTTCCAGTCCCGCACGCTGGTGGCGGTGCTGCGCAGTCTCATACCCCGGCGTCCCAACCGGAGGGGCCGCCCGGTGCGCGACCGCTTCCGGCAGATCCGGGCGCTTGTCGAGAGGGACCCGGACTACCGCGCGCGCTACCTGAAGGCAGTGAAGACGTTCCACGCGCTGGCGACGCGCCAGGTCGGCGCCGTGGCCCGGGCCCTGGACCTGGGGGACCTGGTCCTCTTGGACAGCGCCTCCCGGGTGGACGGCAGGCCGTACCTGAAGCTGCTCGCCGCGTTCCTCCACGAGACGCTGTACAGCGGGCTCAGCGTGATCATCGGTTTCGACTACCGCTCCGCGGCGGCCGCCTTCCAGGACGGAGCGGAGAGGCTCCTGACCTCCGTGCGCGAATCCGCATAGGTCAAGCCCGCATCGCGCGAAGCGCGATATCCACGGAACGTCCCTGTTCCTGACCGACGCCCAGCGGGTGGGTTGCCAAGGCAAGCCCGCA
>Ga0153915_10001603_pt1 | contig 20749 bp, 18 predicted proteins | sample Opewatmetagenome_2_FD_107003 | JGI IMG/M metagenome (GOLD analysis project Ga0153915, IMG submission 107003) | Freshwater wetland microbial communities from Ohio, USA - Open water 3 Core 3 Depth 3 metaG | ecosystem: Environmental > Aquatic > Freshwater > Wetlands | place: USA: Ohio, Lake Erie...
CAGGAAGTCCGGGAACAAAGTCGAATAACCGCAGAGAACGCAAAGGTCGCATAGCAAAACTTTGTGTCCTATGTGTTCTTTGTGGCTAAATCCCTCAACGGTCAGCCGTCACTAATTAGGAGGTAGTTATGGGCGAGTTTCTTTTGGAACTTTGGGACTTCATGAAGGAGCGGAAAAAGTTCTGGCTTTTGCCGATCATCCTCTGCTTGGTCTTGCTCGGTAGCCTCATAGTGCTCACATCGGGCTCAGCAGTCGCGCCTTTTATCTATACGCTGTTCTAAACAGTCAGCAGTGAGAAGTAAACAGTTCGCTGCTTGCAGCTTACGATTCACTGAAATCGCCTATTATGATGATCACCGCTGAGTCATTGAGGGCTGAGGAATCCCGCATCCGGGAGGCCTATACAAGGCGACGAAATGGGGACCTCTATTCGCGCTTTAACCCTGCCTACCTTTTTATGGTGCAGGAGCGCGAGAAACGACTACTAAGCCTGCTGTCCCGCTACGGATGCGTGCCTTTGAAGAGCAAGAAAATTCTGGAAATAGGTTGTGGCACCGGAGACTTACTGCGTGACTTTGTGAAGTGGGGATCTCGACCGGAAAACGTTATCGGCATCGATTTGCTTCCCGAGCGTGTCGCCGAAGCGATTGAGCTTTGTCCTAAATCAATGAAGATTCACCAGGGGAATGCTGCCCAGTTACAATTTCCGGACGAGTCCTTTGATTTGGTACTGCAATCAACTGTTTTCACCTCTGTGCTTGACGAACATATGAAACGGCAACTGGCTTCGGAGATATGTCGAGTGCTAAAACCGGAGGGGTTGATTGTCTGGTATGACTATCATATGAATAACCCCCGCAATCCGGACGTTAAGGGCGTAAAGGAGCGAGAGATTTACGCGCTCTTTCCGAACTGCGACATTCGCCTGCAGCGAATCACTCTGGCACCTCCAATCGCACGCTTGGTCGCGCCCCATTCCTGGCTGCTTTGCTACTTGATGGAAAAAATACCCTTGCTGTGCACGCACTACATCGGCGTCATTCGGAGGAAACGCGGATCAACTACCGCGAGATGGAGCGCCTGCGCGCAGTAAGGATTATCCGGAACTAGACAGGAAGTGCCTCAGATCGGTTCGCTTTATTTTCACCCAGGAAGATCGCGTTGTCTTAGTCGCAAGTTAGAAGCTCCACCGGCAGAAGGCATTGGTATTGGAGCTAAAGTTAGGTTTACCGCTCTTGACATGGATTGGTGTTGAAGAAGTGCCCGTCTAAGTGCGGGGCTTGTCGTAGCCTACTTTTTCTGTTCGCTCAAGTCAGTCATGCATAGTGTGTTGCAAGGTGGAGCCGTTTGATCATGCACTCATTTTTGCCCTTTCATACTCCTGATATCGGCGACGAAGAGATTCGGTCCGTCGTAGAGACACTTCGCTCCGGCTGGCTTACCACCGGAGCGAAGGTCAAAAAATTTGAGGAAGACTTCGCGCGTTACACGAGCGCTCCCTACGCGGTAGCCGTCAACTCCGGAACCGCAGCTCTGCACCTGGCACTCGAAGCCATCGGCATCAAAGAAGGGGACGAGGTCATCATTCCGACGATGACTTTTACCGCAACGGCCGAGGTCGTTCTTTATTTCAAGGCCAAACCGGTGCTAGTGGATTGCCAGCCAGATGCTCTGAATATTGACCCAGAGCAAATCGAGAAGAGTATCACGGAAAAAACCAAAGCCATCATTCCCGTCCACTTCGGGGGCCAGCCGTGCGACATGCAACGCATTCTACGTATTGCCCGCAACTATGATTTAAAAGTTATCGAGGATGCAGCTCACGCTCTTCCTGCCGGTTATGGGGGCAAAAGAGTAGGCACCATCGGTGACATCACCTGCTTCTCATTCTACGCCACCAAAACGATCACCACGGGTGAGGGAGGCATGGCCACCACTAACAATCCCGAATGGGCGGATCGGATGCGGATGATGAGCCTCCATGGAATCAGTCATGATGCTTGGAAACGCTATACCAAGGAAGGCTCTTGGTATTATGAAGTTCTCTACCCGGGATTTAAGTACAACTTAACGGACATTGCAGCTGCCATCGGCATTGTACAGCTCAGACAATGCGACTCTTTCTGCCAAGCTAGACAACGCATAGCCACAGCATACGACGAAGGATTCCGCGATCTAGAAGAGATCGAGAGACCCGTTTGCCGCTCGGACCGGCAGCATGCTTGGCACCTCTATGTAATAAAAATCAACCCAGATCGTCTTCAAATCGACCGGAACGGGTTTATTGAAACGTTGAAAGAAAAAGGCATTGGGACGTCCGTTCATTTCATTCCGCTGCACTTGCATCCATATTATAGGGACACCTTCGGTTACGCACCCCATGACTTTCCGAAGTCAACAGAGGCCTTCCATAGGATTGTCTCACTTCCGATTTATCCGAAGATGACTGGAAGCGATATCTCCCGGATCATCGATACCGTCAGAGGCATTATCCTTCAATACCGGCGCTAATGAAGCGGGTGCTTGACATCGTTGTGGCAGGCGTGGGGTTGATTGCGCTGTCGCCCTTGCTCTTGCTGGTATCTATTGTCATTAAAATCGGATCCACGGGGCCTGTGTTTTTCAGGCAGGAGCGGATGGGAAAGGGATTTCGACCATTCCACATCTACAAGTTTCGCACCATGATAGACAACGCGGCTCAAATGGGCAGCGCAATTACTTGTGGCAAAGACCCTCGCATCACAACGTTGGGAAAGTTCTTACGAAAAACGAAGATTGACGAGCTTCCTCAACTTATCAATGTTCTTAGAGGAGAAATGAGTCTGGTTGGCCCACGTCCGGAGCTACGGAAATTTGTCCAACTGTTTCGACAGGATTATGAAACAATTCTCAAAATACGCCCAGGGATTACGGACCTGGCTTCGCTTAAATATCAGGATGAAGCAGAATTGCTTGCAACGTCCACGGATGCCGAAGAGGAATATCTGCGGCGGGTTCTACCTGATAAGGTGGAACTCGCGAAATATTACGTCAAACGCTCTTCACTTTTCTTCGATATGAGTCTGATCCTAAGAACCATCCCGAAGTTGTTCGGATCTAAAGCTCGCAATCCAATAATATTTACTGAAGAAAAAAAGCCAGAGTGAAGAAACAAAAACAATCTCCGGCAAAACTCACAAAGCTCGCTGATGCCGTCTTGATCGTCGGAGGTATATTTTCACTCTTCGTATTGTCTTATTTTCTCTATCGCTATTACTGGACTGGAGCCAGCCAGTTCAGCGGTTCGATGGGGATGATGCTCTACTACGTGGTTCCAGCTGGCGTGGCAGCCCTACTATTTGCTTCGCTAAGGTTACGGCCAGCTTACAAGATCGCTTTAGCCATTCTTTGCTTATCACTCACTGCTTCACTGTACGTGGCGGAATATTTTCTGTTCGTGTCTGAAAAGCCTGTCTGGGTCGGAGTGCCAAAAGAAAAGAAAAATGAAATCACTCAATTGGCGAGACAATACGGCGTTGATTTTGATACCCGGGATAATCTGGAAGTTCTTGCCGATTTACAAAGGCAAGGCGTCGAGGCAGTTCGCCCTGTCGTTCTTCCAATGCTTGAAAAGAGGGACGGCAGTATGAAATCCGCTATCAATATTAGGGGCTCCGAAGTCATTCCCCTTGGTGGAATCGCCGATAAGGTGACCGTGTTGTGTAATCAGAGCGGTCAATGGATTACCTACAAGAGTGACGCTTACGGCTTTCACAATCCCAGAAAAATCTGGGAGTCCGGTCACGTCGAGATTGCGGCTTTGGGTAATTCCTTCACGCAGGGATATTGCGTGCCCTCGGGCAAGAATTTCGCCGCTTTGATCCGAAGCCATTATCCCGCCACTCTCAATCTGGGCATGGCCGGCGAGGGCCCGTTGCTTATGCTGGCTATGTTCAACGAATTTTTGCCGCCGTTCAAGCCGAAAGTCGTGTTGTGGTTTTATTTTGAAGGAGATCACCTCTTCGATCTGCAAAAGGAAACAAAGAGTCACCTACTGATGCGCTACTTGAAAGATAATTTCACACAGGATTTGGCGGCGCGTCAAAGGGACATCGACCGGGCGATCCTGGACTACGTGGAAAAGAGACATGCGAAAAGGATGACTGAACCGCCGACGAAGCCGAATGGCGGCGGCGAAAGACTCGACCAACTGCCGGAAATCATCAACCTCGCGGCCGTGCGTCGAAAATTAGGTCTTGTCTATGGAACGACCACGGAAGAACAAGAAACGATAGCGGATCTGAAAGGTGAAGCCATGGATCTGTTTCGCGACATTTTGTCGCAGGCAAAGAGCCGCGTCAGTTCATGGAACGGCAAGCTTTATTTTATTTACCTTCCGAGTTGGGGACGCTATGCAAATAAAAATCCTGGGAATGCCGGCAAACAGCGAATAACCGTCTTAATGCTGGCAAAAAAACTCGGCCTTGATATTATCGACATGAATCCGGTTTTCGAAGCTCAAGACGATCCCTTGTCGTTATTCCCCTTCCGTCGATTTCATCATTACAATGAACAGGGCCACCAGGTAGTCGCAAGAGAAGTCCTCAGAGCTATCTCCAAGAGTATGTAGCAGAGGCGCCGACCGTATCCATCTCCCCAACTGCGCTTCCCTCTGACGAACCCGGGGCTCTAAATGACCAATCCAGAGCAATCTTTAACACGAGCAACACAAATCTCTAATATTATCTTAGCCGCGGGCAGCGCGGCTTCAGTTCTCGTATTCTTTTATTATTTTTATTACTACTCCTGGACGGGAGCGAGACAGTTCAGCAATAGGATCGGAATCCTGCTCTATTACGTGCTCCCGGTCGGGTTGGCATTCCTACTATTTGCATCCCTGAGGTTGCCGCGTGGTCACAAGATCAATCTCGCCATTCTTTGCGTGTCACTCACCGCTTCACTGTACGGCGCAGAATCATTCCTCCTCTTCATAGATCCGACAGTCAACAGGCCCGTGAAGCCGTTAATGGCTGTTATCGACGGGTTACCGAGAGGAGAGAAAGAAAGAGCCGCGACGAAGATAGCAAAACAATTTAATGTTCCCGTTGACAGCAGAAGCGGCTTAGAAGTGCTTACCGATTTGCGGAAAGGAGGCATTGATGCCGTCCCAATCATTACCCCTTCCAAGCACCTTTTCCTTCGTCAACCGGATGGCAGCGTAAAATCAGCTATCAGCATCAACGGGGAAGAAGTCATGCCGCTTGGGGGGATATCCGGTAAAACGACCCTTTTATGCAATGAGAGTGGCCAGTGGATTCACTACCCAAGTGACGAGCACGGCTTTAATAATCCAAAGGGAAGCTGGCAGATCCGTCAGATGGACATCGCAGCTGTTGGTGATTCCTATGCCCACGGCTATTGTGTCCCGCCTAACAAAGGTTTTGTCGCTCTGATCCAACAACGTTATCCTGCCACCCTGAATCTAGGCATGGCTGGCAATGGCCCTTTGCTCACGCTGGCTACAGTTAGCGAGTATTTGACGGTCTTCAAGCCCAAGGTCGTGCTATGGTTTTATTTCGAAGGAAACGACATTCCCGATGTGCAAACTGAAAAGGAAAGCCGTCTCCTGATGCGCTATTTGAAAGAGGGCTTCAATCAAAGTCTCATTGTACGGCAAAATGACGTTGACCGAGCACTTCTCGCCGATATCAAGAGGCAAATGGTATTAGGAGAAATCGCGCGGGCGAGATGGAAAGCGAATTACCGCGGCAACCTACGTGATAAGTTGCTGGATTTCGTCAAGCTGAGCGCCCTCAGAACAAAGTTAGCGCTGGTCGAAGGAACAACCTCTGAAGCAGTGAAGAATTTGGCCGACTTGGAAGGCCCGACGACAAATTTGTTCGACGAAATCCTGTCACAGGCGAAAGCACGCGTCGGCGCCTGGCGCGGCCAACTCTATTTCGTCTATCTCCCCTACTGGGGTCGTTATGGCCTTAAAAGTCTTGGACCCGGCGCTAATCAGCGAGAGCAGGTTTTGAACTATGTACGCAGTTTGGGCATTTCCATCATCGACATCCATCCCGTCTTCCAAGCCCAAGGCGATCCACTGTCTCTTTTCCCGTTTCGTGAAGATGGACATTACAATGAACAGGGTCACCGTCTAGTCGCGGAAAAGGTACTCAATTCGATCTCCGGCTTAACGGCCAAATAATAACATCTCCAAAATTTTGCGCTAGCCACTACCGGCACAAACATGAAAAGCAAGGATAAGGAGTCAATGAAAATTCTGATTACCGGGAATATGGGATATGTCGGGCCGATTCTGGTTCGGCAGCTAAGAGATACCTACCCTGAGGGAACCTTGATCGGACTAGACATGGGATACTTCGGGAATTGCCTAAGCTCTACGGGCATTCTCCCCGAGTGCAGGGTCAACCATCAATATTTTGCCGACGTCCGAAGCTTTCCTGAAGAGCTACTGTCAGGCGTGGATGCAATTGTGTATTTGGCCGCGTTATCCAATGATCCCTTGGGTCTCACCTTTGAAAAGGCCACTCTTGACATCAACTATCGTGCTTGCGTTCGGCTGGCCACAAAAGCCAAGGAAGCGGGCGTCAAATCGTTTGTTTTCGCCTCAAGTTGTAGCGTTTACGGCTATGCAGAGGATGGCTTCCGGACTGAAGATTCTCCGGTCAATCCAATAACGGCCTATGCAAAATCAAAGGTGTGGACGGAAAGAGATATCGCTCCTTTGGCCGACGTGCGGTTCAAGGTGACCTGTCTACGATTCGCAACGGCGTGCGGCATGAGTGACCGCTTAAGACTTGACCTGGTCCTTAACGATTTTGTCGCGGGAGCCGTAACCTCGAAGAAAATATCGATCCTGAGTGACGGCAAGCCTTGGAGACCCCTGATTCACGTCAAGGACATGGCTCGCGCGATCGATTGGGCCGTTCAAAGAGATCCTCAACAGGGAGGATCGTTTTTGAGCGTCAACGTCGGGTCCGATCAATGGAATTATCAGGTTAAAGATTTGGCTGAAGTCGTGGCACAGGTGATTCCGGGAGTGGAGGTTTGCATCAACAAGAATGCTCAACCGGATAAACGCTCCTACAGAGTGGCCTTCGAAAAATTTAACCGATTGGCTCCCGGCTACACGCCCAGGGTGGACCTGATTGGGGCGATCGCTGAGCTAAGGGATGGACTGAGCGCAATAGATTTTAAAGACGAAAATTTCCGGTACTCCAATTTCATAAGGCTAAACGTCCTCAGGGGTTTAACGAAAAAGGGACTTTTAACGGACGACCTTGGCTGGGCTTTTGGCGCCAGCCCCCAGAAGAATTCTTTTATTCCCCAATCCGTCCCTCTCTCGTAAAAGCAACAATAAATTCACAGTTCCGGTCTTATTAGCCTCGATTCTATGAAAGTTGCATATGTCACGACCTACGATCCATCTGAGATCAGCAACTGGTCAGGTTCGGGATATTTCATGGCAAAAGCTCTCGCACACCAATCCATTGAAGTAGTGCACATTGGGCCGTTGAAAGAATATGGCGATCGCTTGATACAGGCTAAAGAGCTTGTTTATAAGTATGTCGCTCGGAAGAACTATCGGAAAGACCGCGAGCCCAAAATCTTGTTCTCGTATGCTGATCAAGTTGCCGGACAGTTAAAAAGTGTACGTGCAGACATCGTATTCAGTCCCGGAACAATTCCGATATGTTATCTGGAGTGTCGTACGCCCATCGTTTTTTGGACGGACGCAACCGTCGCTGGAATGATTAATTTTTATCAAAGTTGGTCTAATCTTTGTAGGGAAAGTTTGACAAACGCCAACAACATGGAACAAGCGGCCCTGTCACACTGCCGATTAGCCATATATTCGTCTGATTGGGCAGCAAGAACAGCCAAAGACAATTACGAAGTCGAACCGTCAAAGGTTAAGGTGGTACCTTTTGGCGCTAATATTGAGTGCTATCGAGATTTGCAGGATATCAGGCGACTCATCAGCAAGCGATCCACCGATGTCTGTAAATTACTTTTTATGGGAGTCGACTGGTACCGAAAAGGCGGAGATTTGGCGGTTGAGCTTGCCACAGCCCTCAATAGCCGCGGACTCAAGACAGAACTGACCATAGTTGGATGTACCCCGTCCGAGGTTACACCAGACTTTGTATCGCTTAAAGGCTTTATCTCTAAGACAACAAAAAGCGGGCAAGCTACAATTGATAACCTGCTAGCAGAGTCACATTATTTGGTCCTTCCGACACGAGCAGACTGTGTTCCGGTCGTAATCGCCGAAGCCAACTCGTTTGGCGTTCCAGTTGTGACTAGCAATGTCGGTGGCATCCCAACTGTCGTGAACGACGGAATCAACGGTGCCGCATTTGATATTGGGAATTTTGTTGACCCCGCCTGCGATTTTATTCTCAACTCACTCGGCCATAGTAGCGCCTACAGCCTACTAGCCGAAAGCTCGTTCGGGCACTACCAAGATAGACTCAATTGGCAGGTGGCCGGGAAAAAGGTCAAGCAATTTCTCGAAGGTATGTGCGCCTCTTAACGGGTTCCAGTCCGAGGCTCATCGTGGATTCAATCGCGTAAGTTGCCAGCTGATATTCGTCTTCTCCTGGACCAAAATAGGAAAACTTAATGTCTATTACCAATGTGACTCAAACGAGTTGCCGATTTTGTGGAAACCCGTTGCGGCATACTTTCGTCGACCTGGGTATGTCGCCACTAGCTGAATCTTGGCTGAAACCATCTCAGCTCCACCGGATGGAGCCTTTTTATCCTTTACACGTGTACGTCTGCGAGCGGTGCTTTTTGGTCCAACTTGAGGAGTTCGAAAGCCCGGACCACATCTTCAGTGACTACGCTTACTTTTCGTCCTACTCCGAAACCTGGCTGCAACACGCCAGGACTTATGTCGAAATGGCCGTCGAGCGCTTTGGCCTCAACAGGGAGAGCCAAGTCATAGAGATCGCTAGCAATGACGGCTATCTGTTGCGCAATTTTGTCGCAAAAGGAATCAGGGTATTGGGCATAGAACCGGCTGCGAATATCGCCACAGTCGCCGTTGAGAAGGGCGTCCCAACCCTGGTGAAATTCTTCGGGGAGCAAACGGCTTGCCAGTTGGTCTCGGAGGGAACCCAAGCAGATTTAGTGTTAGGAAACAACGTGCTCGCCCATGTTCCTGAACTCAACGATTTCGTCCGGGGGTTGAAAATCTTGCTCAAACCCCAGGGGACGATCACGATGGAGTTCCCCCACCTAATGCAGTTGATGGCGAGGAACGAGTTCGACACCATCTATCATGAGCATTTCTCCTATCTCTCCTTCACCACGGTGGAAGCTGTTTTTGCGGCCCATGGGCTCGCTCTTTACGACGTGGAAGAGCTTCCGACCCACGGGGGATCTCTAAGAATTTATGCCTGTCATACCGAGGATTCTTGGAAACCCATTAGCCAGCGCGCCAGGGATCTCAAGTCCCGAGAAAAAGCCGCCGGTTTCACCCGGCTCGACACCTATCTTTCCTTCCCTGAGAAGGTGAAAGAAACAAAGCGTAAATTGCTGGACTTTCTGATTCGCGCCAAACGAGAAGGGAAAGCGGTCGCCGCGTACGGCGCACCTGGCAAGGCAGTGACGTTGTTAAACTACTGTGGTGTGCGGTCAGACTTCATTGAGTACACGGTTGACGTCAGCCCCTATAAGCAAGGGCTTTTCATGCCGGGAATTCACATTCCGATTTTTCATCCGGACAAAATCAAGGAAACGAAACCGGATTATGTTGTGATTCTCCCTTGGAACCTGAAGGACGAGATCATGCGGCAGATGGCGCACATCGGCGAGTGGGGAGCGGAATTCGTCGTCCCGATCCCGGAAGTCACCCTCTACTCACCGTCTCTTTCGGAAAAAATAGCGGCACAAGCCTGATCACCTCGGAAAGGACAGGTGTTTATGAAAGTCGTACTGTTTTGCGGCGGCCTTGGAATGAGGCTCAAAGACCATGCGGAGAACGTCCCGAAACCGTTAGTCAAAATCGGAACGATGCCGATTCTCTGGCACGTTATGAAATACTACGCTCACTACGGACACACGGATTTTATCTTGTGTCTGGGATACCAGGCGGAAGCCATTAAGCATTATTTTCTAAACTACAGTGAATGCACCTCGAACGATTTCATCCTGTCCAACGGAGGCAAGAACATCGAGCTGTTGAACAGCGACATCCAGAACTGGCGTATTCATTTCGTAAACACGGGAGCAAAATCCAACATCGCGCAGAGACTGAAGGCGGTGCAAAAGTTTTTAAAGGGCGAGGACGAATTCATGGCAAACTACTGCGACGGGTTGACCGATTTATACCTTCCCGATCTCGTCGATTTCTTCTATCGGAAGGGAAAGATAGCGACCTTTGTGAACGTGAGACCGAATTTGAGCTATCATTTTGTTACTGTCAAAAACGGCGGCACCGTCACCGCGATCAAGGATATTCAAGGGTCGAATATCCGAATCAATGGAGGCTACTACGTTTTCAAAAAGGAAATCTTCGACTACCTCGACGGCGAAGAGGAGATGGTCGAGCGACCTTTTCAAAGACTGATCCAGGAGGGTCAGCTGACAACCTACAAATACGATGGGTTTTGGGCGTGTATGGATACTTTTAAGGATAAACAGATGCTCGAGGATATGTACGGTAGCGGCAATGTTCCTTGGCAGGTATGGAAGACGGAATCGACGGCTCATGCTTCGAACTTCCACGTTGCGTCAATTCCGGTTGCGGCTCTGAAGCACGGCTGATGATCCGACTGCTCCTCGACCACCGGACATCTCCGCTCAAGATACTCTGTCTGGGATCGCATTGTGACGACATCGAGATCGGATGCGGAGGGACCCTGCTGAAACTGATCGAAGATCTTCGGGGGAGAGTCATTGTCCATTGGGTCGTTTTCAGTTCAACCCCTGACCGGGAAGCCGAGGCGAGACAAAGCGCCGAAGCCTTCTTAAAGCGCGCGAAGAGCAAAATCGTCATCATCCGAGATTTCGCCGATAGCTTCTTTCCGTATAACGGCGGCGAGATCAAGAAGTACATGCACCAGTTGAGCCGGGATGTTTCTCCGGACCTTATATTCACCCATTACGCGAAGGACTTGCATCAGGATCATCGTTTGATTTCGGAGCTCACCTGGAATGCCTTTAGAGATCATTGCATTCTCGAATACGAGATTCCTAAATATGACGGCGATCTCGGCTCTCCCAATGTGTTCGTGCCTTTGAAGGAGTCGATCTGCCGCGATAAAATGACCCATATTTTCCGCTATTTTAAATCGCAACGGCGTCGGAGCTGGTTTACCAAAGAGACGTTTTTGTCCCTGCAGCGGCTGCGCGGAGTCGAATGCAACGCGAGCAGCGGATACGCGGAGGCGTTTTACTGCCGCAAGATCGTTTTATAAAGGAGAGAGAAAGGCTTGCAATTCATCGAGACAAAGCTCAAGGGCGCGTTCATCATCGACATCGAACGGCTGGAAGATGAGCGTGGCTTTTTCGCTCGGAGCTGGTGCCAGAGGGAAGCCGAACCTTTCGGCCTTCGTCCCAAGTGGCGGCAATGCGATATCTCCTTTAACAACGCAAAGGGTACGATGCGGGGAATGCACTATCAGAGCGCTCCTTATGAGGAGGCGAAGCTGGTGCGCTGTACCAGAGGAGCGATCTACGACGTCATGATCGACCTGCGGGCTGATTCCCCTACATTCAAACAATGGGTTGGGATAGATCTCAGCGCTGAAAATCGCCGCATGCTCTATATTCCCGAGGGATTCGCCCACGGCTTCCTTACTTTGGAGGACAATACGGAGGTCTTCTATCAAATGTCCGAGTTCTACGCACCTGAGTACGCTAAAGGAGTCAGGTGGAATGATCCCGCGTTCGGCATTCAGTGGCCGATGAATATTCGCTCAATCACAGAGCGAGATCGGAACTATCCCGACTTCCTTCGCTAAAGAAAAACTCCCTTTGGTGGATCTTACGATGTTAAAACAAGATGTGCAGCCGGAGCGGGCCGGAGTTGAGATGCATCAACTCATCTCTGAGCTCTACCCGATCTGCCGAAGTATTACCGGCAATGGCGTGCGAGCGACGTTGGACATCCTGAGAAAGCATATTCCCTTGGAGACGCATGAGGTTCCGACGGGAACGGCCGTTTTCGATTGGACCATTCCAAGGGAATGGAACATCAGGGACGCCTACGTCAAAAACTTCAAAGGCGAACGAATCATTGACTTTAATAAGTCCAATCTGCACGTCGTTAATTATAGCGTTCCGGTCAAAGCTAAGATGCCGCTGGAAGAGCTGAAGACGCATGTTTTTACTTTGCCGGATTTCCCTGCATGGATTCCCTACCGCACCAGCTACTACAAGGAAGACTGGGGCTTCTGTATGGCCCACAACGATTTCTTGCAATTGGAAGACGGAATATACGACGTTCTAATCGACTCGTCCCTCGAGCCGGGGCACTTGACTTACGGTGAGTACACTGTCCGGGGGAAGACTACCAATGAAATCTTGATATCATGTCACGTCTGCCATCCGTCGCTTTGCAACGACAACCTTTCCGGGGTTGCTCTCGCCACCATTCTGGCCAAAACTCTAGGTGCTCTTTCGCTCCGATATTCGTACCGGTTCCTGTTCATTCCGGGAACCATCGGCTCGATCACATGGCTCCATCGTAATCAGGACCAGATTTTAAGGATCAAGCACGGTCTTGTACTCGTCGACCTAGGAGACGAGGGAAAGTTCACGTACAAAAGGAGCCGGCGCGGCAATGCCGAAGTGGATCGGGCCGTGATTCACGTCCTCAAGCACTCGGGCAAAGAATTCGATGTCAGAGATTTCGATCCTTACGGCCATGACGAGCGTCAATACTGCTCTCCCGGGATCAATCTCCCCGTTGGATGCCTGTCTAGGACACCCCACGCCGAGTTCGCCGAATACCATACCTCGGCCGATAATTTGCATTTTGTCCGGCCCCAATATCTTGCCGAATCATTCATACAGTGCTCGTCGGTTCTTCACGTGCTGGACAATAATGCGACCTATGTCAACCTTAACCCGATGTGCGAGCCGCAGTTGGGCAAGCGCGGGCTTTATCGAAGGGTCGGCGGGCCGAAAGACGTTGGGATTGAGGAACTTCCGCTGCTCTGGGTTCTTAATCAGAGCGACGGGAAACACAGCCTGTTGGATATATCCGATCGGTCAGGATTGAGTTTCGACGCTATAAAAAGAGCCGCGGATGCGTTGCTGGAGCACGGCCTGCTGAAAGTATTCGAACAATAGAATAGGATTCCATTTTCAACGAGGTAAATCGATGAAAGAAGTTACCATTCTCGGCGCCGGCATATCCGGTATCAGCACGTCCTTCCACATCGGGCACCAACGATGCCTCCTCTACGAAGCCAAACAGCATTACGGCGGGCATGTATTCAGCTTTGTGCTCGATGGCTTCACCTGGGATGACGGCCCGCATGTTTTGTTTACAGACAGTGAATACGTGAAAGAGGTCTTCGCGGAGGGCGTGGATGGAGAATTCGAGGAACGCGCACCTGATGTCACCAATTATTACCAGGGGCATTGGATTGACCATCCGGCACAATCGAACCTTTATCAAATCCCTGAGCCGCTGCGCACCCAGTGTTTGCAGAGTTTTATGGAGGCGCGCTCGCGCGAGTTAACACGACCTGCAAATTACGAAGTTTGGCTACATCAGGCTTTCGGCCGGGTTTTTGCCGACACCTTTCCAGCCGCCTACACCCGTAAATACTGGACTACTGAGCCCGCGAACCTGGGCACGGACTGGATCGGCGCGCGTATCTACTATCCCAGCGTGGAAGACGTTAAAGGCGGGTATAATGGTCCGCTGGGCAAATCCACCTACTGGGTAAAGCGATTTCGCTATCCATCGCACGGCGGTTTTCTTGCGTTCCTCCGCAAGCTCGCTGATGGAGCGCGGGTCCAATACGGCAAAACGATGGAGCGGATCAATTTCAGCAAACGTTCGTTGCTGTTTTCGAACGGCTTTCAGACCGAATATGAGACGCTCGTCACCACGCTTCCGCTTCCGGTCCTCATCCGAGCCTCGGAAGACGCGCCCGACAAAGTTCGCGAAGCCGCTGAGCAGCTCAAAACGACCCGCCTCTTGCTTGTAGATATCGCGGCTCGACATCCCTCAAAACTCAAGCACCCGTGGGTCTACGTCTACGACGAAGACAAGCTTAGCACGCGAATAACAATTACTGAAAACTTGTCTCCATACAACGCCCCGGAGGGATGTACAGGGATGTCCGTCGAAGTATGCGGTTCCGACTACAGACCTTTACCCGAGAACCGCGATGAAGCCGCCCGCAAAGTAAAAACTGAGCTGCTGGAAATGGGACTCCTCGAGAGTCCCGACACCGTCATTTACACCAACGTCCGCTACTCGCCGTGGGGACAGGTCATCTATGATCACAATCGAAAATCGGCGTTGCAAACCGTCAACACGTTCCTGGACAGCCTTGGGGTGGTGCGTGTCGGCCGCTACGCCGAATGGAAATACGCAATGACTCACGACTGCTTGTTAAAGGCCAAACACGAGGCCGAAAAGATGCTCTCGAAAGCCTAAATCTCCCAGAAGCCCCTCCGAGGCAACGCGGACTAAAACCATGAAGAAGCCGTTGTTCAGTGTCGTCATCCCCACATTTAATCGAAGCGACCTTTTCCCCTTTGCGGTCCGGTCTATTTTAAATCAGACGTTCGACGATTTTGAAATTGTTGTTTCCGACAACTGCTCGGGTGACGACACTGCCGAAGTCGCCAAGCAGTTCACGGACCGCCGGTTCCGATATGTCCAAACTCCCCGCCACTATACGATAGCGGATAACTGGGAGTTTGCCCGGTTGCATGCCAAGGGCAAGTTCATCATGATGCTCTCGGACGATGATGCCTTGCTCAGAATGGCTCTCGATCGGTTTTGTCAGGAGTCCATTCGCTATGAGGCGGATTTCCTTTTCGGCCACGTCGCCGAATACAGGGACGCAAGTTATCCTGGACCCGACCAAAATAGTGTAGACTGCCCTTCTTTTTCCGGGAGAAGCCGCCTGGTCCGAAGGGAGGATGAATTTATCGGCCCGCTTTTTTCCGTTCGGCCGAAATTCAACATGCATCCGAGCGCGTTCGTTTTTCCTAAGACGATCGCCGATTACGTCGCGAACCGAACCGGTCGCTTCTTTTGGACGAATGGCGTCGAGTACTCCGCGTGGCCGATCACCGCGCTGTTTGCCAAGAACATGGTTTACGTCGATCTTCCCCTAACCGTGTTAGGGAGAACCGGCAAATCCTGGGGGGCCAATATAGCGCTCTGCAACCCCGGGAAGGAACGCATTGACGAATTCATCAAAGATGTGGATCACGAACGAAAACACGCTCCGCTGAACAATTTCACCATGGGCAATCTCATGGCTGAGGGCATGCTGACGGCAAAAAGTCTCTTTCCTGAAGAATTTGCGGCATATGAATTCGATGAAGAGAACTATCTTAGGGGCAGCATCGCCGAATTGAAAAAGAGACAGGCTCTTGGAGTGGATGTCTCGAAAGAGCTAGAAGAGGCCATGTGCTACGCAGCCAAATACCCGGCTCTCGTTGAAGAATTGAATACCAAACCGAAAGCGGTTGAGAAAAACAGGTTGACGCAGCGCATCCGCTCGACGATCGGCGATCTGGGTGCCCGTAAGGTCCGCGACCGAATCGCCGTTTTTCAGCTGGCTCAAAAACTGGAAGGGACTGGAACGCATTCTGGATTTCGCGCTGACGGAAAAGATTTCGGGTTTTCCGACATTCTGGAATGCGCGGACTTTCTGGCAGATCATATCTCCTCCCGGTTAGGTGACGCTCAAACCGCACGCATTTCATAATTGATTCGGCCGCAAAGCAACGCAAGATTACCAAGAGAATTGCTTGCGGATACCCTCTAAGTATTTCGCGACCTTCGGCCAGAGCCAGTCAAGCTAACACATTAGGCAAGAAAGATTTCTCACCACTTCTAGACACGATGCCCAATTCTCTTCCGGAGGAAACACATGGCAAATATCATCCGCCCCGTAACGAGTCGGTTAGAAAACGTTCTGCATAGATTCGCACTATTATCTTTTAACGCGTCTCTGGCAAGCTTCGACCTGACTCACCAGCTTTCGGGGCTAAGTACCGATCTCAACGCAGTGGTTAAAGATCGCAGCATTTCGTCAAGCACCGGGCCTGAATCCAGTCATCTAAAGGCGACAGAATTGAATCCGCCCAACAATTCATATTCTAACGCAGCGCAAGGCCGCGGTGCTCGTAGTTTCTTGCCGATAATATTCATTCACCAATCAAACAGCGATTATTTAAAATATAGCTTAGCGCAAGCCAACAGTAGTAATCCAAACTCGACGATTTACCTCCTGGGAGACACTTCGAACAACGTGTACGATTTTGTTGACCATCGTTTGTTTTCTGATTACTTTCAGGGCTCGGCTCAGTTTAAAACAATATATAGACACTACAGTACACATGGCTTCTATACTGAACTATTCTGGTTTCAAAGATGGTTTATCTTGAGAGAGTTCTTACATGCAAACGACATAGAGCAATGCTTGTATTTGGATTCTGATACAATGCTGTATGCTGATGTGACAGAGGATTGTAAGAAATTTGACCAGTTTGATTTTACATTATGTTGGAACACAATCGGCTGTGTTTTCTTTCTGAACCGGCTCGAGGGATTAGATGCCTTCTGCCAGTTCGTAGTCGACATTTACAGCAAAAAAGATAAATACCACTATGATAAGATGATTTCTCATTATGCCGTACGAAGAAGGAATCATTTGAACGGTGGGGCCGGTGATATGACGGCTTTACAATTATACAGCCAAGTGAATTTCGGTCGGGTCGGCGAAGCCAGTCACATTATCAACGGCTCCTTCTATGATCCAGATATCAACATGCCTCATCCAGGTTTTGAGATGGATGGCGGGATTAAGAAAGTAATATGGAAGGATCGACAGCCCTACGGAAGGCATCTCAGAACTGGCGAAGAAATTAGATTTAATTCTATGCATTTTCAGGGGGCGGCGACCAAAAAGTTAATGGGGCAGTATTGTATCGGCGATTGTGACTGACCTCTTGCTGTGCTTTCTTGTGATGAGCGTGTCTGCTGAATGATCTACTTCAGACCTTAATTCGAGGCTTAGATTGTGACTCATTACACCGGTGCCCCAATAGTCTTAATGATATTTAACCGGCCGGATCTAACCGAGCATGTTTTTGCTGCAATAGCCGAAGCGCGACCGCGAAAACTATTGGTTATCGCCGATGGGCCGCGTCCTGAACGAGCAGGCGAAGCAGAAAAGTGCGCCGCCGCCCGCGCCATTGTTGAGCGGGTGGATTGGGAATGTGACGTACTGAAAAACTATTCCGACATAAACATGGGGTGTGCGCGCCGTCCAGCCACAGGCCTTCGTTGGGTTTTTGAACAAGTAGAAGAAGCGATTATTTTGGAGGATGACTGCGTACCCCATCCTACGTTCTTTCCTTTTTGCGAGGAGCTGCTAGAGAAGTACCGTAATGATAAACGTGTTATGCACATTTCGGGAAACAATTTCTTCTTCCGCCAGGAGTCGATGCCCTTCAGTTACTTCTTTTCTCGCTATTGTCTTTCCTGGGGTTGGGCAACTTGGCGCAGGGCTTTTCAGTACTATGATCCGGAAATCAAGCTGTGGCCGTCCGTCCGTAACAACTCCTGGCTTCTGGACATTTTGGGAGATCCAAGAGCGGTTGATCATTGGAAGAATGTATATGATTTAACCCTTGCGAGTATGGACAACGTAAACACTTGGGATTTTCAATGGGTCTTTGCCTGCTGGGTGCAGGGTGGACTCTCAATCTTGCCCAGTGCCAACCTTGTCTCGAATATCGGATTCAGAGGCGACGCCACTCATACCAAGCGTATGGAAGATAAATGCGCGAATTTTGCGACGACGGAAATGATCTTTCCCCTTACGCACCCAGCTTGCATGATGCGGGACAGAGAAATCGACGAACTTATTTTTAATCAGGTGGTCCTACCACCACAACCACAACCGAATTTATATGCTAGGCTACGCCAAAAATGCGCGGCCACTCTTCCTACTCCGCTGCGGAAATCCATTTCTTCTCTGAGATCCCGGCTATCGTCAAGTTATAGCAATTAAAGGGCACGTTGCTCGCCCGTAAAACGCGATCTTAATCGAGAACCCTCACTCTGGAGAGCGGTTCGTGGGTTCGTCACGCATAATCGGTTGAAGTCTTTGGAGATCTACAATGAATAGAACGGCTATAAAGACACTCTTACCGTCTCATTCCCGGAAAGAATCACCTCAAACTGCCATTGAACCGCACGTTGCCATTAAGTCCCAGATGGATCTTTTCTCCATGGACCTTAAGGGAGTATGGGAGTACAGAGAACTGCTCTACTTTTTAGTTTGGAGAGACCTGAAAGTGCGTTATAGACAGACATTGCTCGGCGCCGGTTGGGTGATAGTCCAACCTTTGATGACTATGGTTATCTTCACCGCTGTCTTTGGCAATTTTGCTAAGGTGCCTTCCGATGGCCTGCCCTATCCTATTTTTATTTTTTCAGCCCTGCTCCCTTGGAACCTCTTTGCGAGCTCTTTAACTCGCGGCGGTAGTAGTGTTGTCAGTAATGCTCACCTCATTTCGAAGATCTACTTCCCCCGTCTTATTCTTCCCCTTTCCGGGATTTTATCGCCTCTGGTGGATTTCGCCGTCGCGTTTGTCATTCTTGTCGTAATGATGATCTGGTTTGGCACCCTCCCCACGTGGGGACTCCTCGCCCTTCCCCTCTTCATGCTTCTGGCCATACTAACGGCCCTATCCGTAGGGCTCTGGCTCTCGGCGCTTAACGTGCGGTATAGGGACGTGGGCCATACCATTCCGTTTTTGACACAAGTTTGGATGTTCGCAACCCCGGTGGCCTATCCGGTTAGCCTGGTTCCCCAGAAATGGCGCTTGTTATACAGCCTCAACCCCATGGCCGGTGTCATTGAAGGTTTCCGGTGGGCCCTTCTGGGGAAGGACAGTCCCGAATTCGGGGTAATTGCGGTGAGTGCCATCATGGTATTGGTATTGATGCTTCCCGGAGTCGTCTATTTCAAATATACGGAACGCACGTTCGCGGATATCGTGTGACGGGACGTGCGGTGAGAGGTCTTGCTGTCGCCAAAAAACAAGTTCGCTTTGACAGAGTAGCCAGTATCGTAACTGTTTCAATCGAATACTGAGGCTACGTCTGAAGTTTGCTAACATCCAGAATCTAAACCCCGACAAAGGTAAAAGGCAATTTTCATGAGTGATACCGCGATCCGGGTCGAAGCCCTATCGAAGCGATACAACATCGGCCTTGCAAAGCAGCGTCACGATACCTTGCGGGACCAGATTGCCGAGGGTTTCAGGTCAATATTTCGCTCCAATGGTCACGGCTCAGCGCCGAGCGATCAGCTCGCAGCGTCGTCCGGGACCCTCTGGGCTCTCAAAGATGTCTCTTTCGAAGTCAAGAAAGGAGAGGTTTTGGGTATTATCGGCCGAAACGGTGCGGGGAAGAGCACACTGCTCAAAATCCTTTCGCGCTTGACTGTGCCGACCAAGGGCGCCGCCGATATCTACGGTCGGGTCGGTTCGCTACTGGAAGTGGGAACAGGTTTTCATGGTGAGCTGACCGGCCGGGAAAACGTATACCTAAACGGCGCTATCCTGGGAATGAAACGAGCGGAGATTGACAGAAAGTTCGATGAAATCGCGGCCTTTGCCGAAGTTGAAAACTTTCTCGATACACCCGTTAAGCGGTACTCTAGCGGCATGCATGTGCGTTTGGCGTTTTCCGTCGCAGCTCACCTGGAACCAGACATCTTAATTATTGATGAGGTCTTGGCCGTCGGCGATGTAAGCTTCCAAAATAGATGCCTCGGCAAAATGGAAGATGTGGCTGGTCAGGGCCGTACCGTTCTGTTTGTAAGTCATAATCTGGCTGCGGTCGCTAACCTCTGCCGGTCAGCCATATGTCTGGACCAAGGACAGATCATGGCCCGAGGCGATGTGGCTACTACTATCAATGACTACCTCAAGAGTTGCACGATGGATCAAAGTCCTAAAAACCATGTAAGACGCCAGGGTACCGGTGACGCGCGATTGACCGGCGTCCGGTTGTTAGACTCGGACGGAAATTCGCGTGACACCTTCAGTATGGGAGAGCCGGTTGTCGTGGAATTCGATACAGAATGTTTCCGTTCGGTTCCATCGCTTTTCATGTCTGTTGATATTAAGCAGGCCAGTACAGGTTTGGCCGTATTACATCTCACGACCAGCGATGCGGGATTCAATCCAGAGCCGATGTCCGTTGGGAAACATAGATTTCAGATGACTATGCCGAATTGCCTGCTTTATCCCGGCGCTTACAAGTTTTCACTATATGTTGGTTCCCAAGAAGAACCATATGATTATGTTCAAGACGCATTAGCTTTCACGGTTATTCAGAGCGGTTACTCAAAGCGCAGCAGCCCATTTTATTCGCATTTAGGAGTTTTCCATTCACCTTCGACTTGGAGGGAAATATAGGACCGGGGGCCACGAAACCTTTTTTCGCGACGAATCTAGTGCACGAATTGGTCACGAAAGTCGCCTGTAGATTCCGTCCAAAGAGAAGGAG
>Ga0153915_10001604_pt1 | contig 20747 bp, 19 predicted proteins | sample Opewatmetagenome_2_FD_107003 | JGI IMG/M metagenome (GOLD analysis project Ga0153915, IMG submission 107003) | Freshwater wetland microbial communities from Ohio, USA - Open water 3 Core 3 Depth 3 metaG | ecosystem: Environmental > Aquatic > Freshwater > Wetlands | place: USA: Ohio, Lake Erie...
CAAGCTTTCCGATTATAAATACCCTGAAAAAGCTCTTAGTGGATGCCGGTGCAGAAGGTGCCATTATGTCGGGTAGCGGACCAAGTGTTTTTGGCGTTTTCGCGTCCCAGGAAAAAGCTGAATCGGCAAAGACCCTTCTTAGCTCTTGTAAACCGGGAGATATCTTTGTTGCAAAGGGCGGGGGCAAGGGATAATTATTGATTGAAGGGATGCAGGGCGGTCAATAAAAAATAATTGGGGTGTCGTCAAGCGGTAAGACACGGGTCTTTGGAGCCCGCATTCGGAGGTTCGAATCCTCCCGCCCCAGCCATATTTTATACAGGATGGTCAAGGGGCATTAAATTGAACATTAGGGAGAGTTATTAAGGATATATTATGAAGCTGTTTGGCGGGACATCAAATCCTGAATTGACCTTGGAGGTCTGCAGGTATCTCGGCATTGAACCGGGCAAGATAATGACCAAGACTTTCAGTGACGGGGAGACACAGATAGAGATACATGAGAATATCAGGGGCAGGGACGTATTTGTCCTTCAATCTACGTGCATACCGGTTAATGACAATATTATGCAGCTCCTAATTATCATGGATGCCTTGAGAAGGGCCTCCGCCAAAAGGATAACAGCCGTTATACCTTACTATGGATATGGAAGGCAGGATCGAAAGGTTAAACCTAGGGTGCCCATATCTGCCAAACTCGTGGCCGACCTTATTACGGTTGCGGGCGCCCAAAGGGTGGTTTCCATCGATCTTCATGCGGGACAGATTCAGGGGTATTTTAATATACCTGTTGATAATCTATTTTCAGCCCCTTTACTGTTGAAATACATCAGAAGCCATTTCAGCGACGATCTTGTTGTTGTCTCCCCTGACGCAGGCGGTGTTGAAAGGGCAAGGGCATTTGCAAAACGCCTTTCTGCATCCCTTGCGATTATAGACAAGAGGAGAGATGCCCCGAATATAGCAGAGGCCATGAATATCATAGGTGAAGTGGACGGCAAGACAGCAATTATTCTTGATGACATGGTCGACACGGCAGGGACATTGCAGCAGGGTGCCAACGCCCTTAAAAAGAGAGGAGCGGCAAGGATATTTGCCTGCTGCACACATCCTGTATTATCCGGACCTGCGATAGAGAGGATAGAGGCGTCGCCCATAGATCGTCTGGTCGTAACGAATACTATCCCCCTTAAAAAGGAGGCAATGGATTGCCCCAAGGTAACCTCCTTATCGGTGGCCGAATTGCTTGGAGAGACAATCAAGAGGATATATAGCTCAGATTCAGTAAGCACCCTGTTTGTCTGAGACCTCTTCCGGCCCGAAGTGTAAAACGGGCTATTTTTTTACAACTGAATATACGTAATAGCCCCTTCAAGGGGTTTAATGATAAATTTTAAATGAGCCCACAGTCTGTTTTTAAGGACAGGGAAAAGAAATACAGGAGGTAACAAATGGCCAGATTTACATTAGCAGCCAAGGAAAGAGACGAAAAAGGAAAAGGGGTGGCAAGGAAACTGAGGAGAGAAAGCCGTATCCCGGCAATATTTTATGGCCCCGATACAGCGTCACGTATGTTGACAGTCGATGCCCATGAACTGGACTTGATCATGAAAAAGAAGGCAGGTGAGAACGTCATTATAGGCCTTCAGATTGAAACCGATAAGGGGACAGACTCAAGGACGGTAATACTGAAAGAACTTCATTCTGATCCTGTTAAGAGAGATTATCTTCATGCGGATTTTTATGAAATATCCATGGACAAAGAGCTTACCGTCGAGATTGCTCTCCATTTTATCAATACACCAAAGGGTGCTATTAACGGCGGTATGCTGCAGCCTATAAGAAGAGAGATAACCGTCTCCTGTCTGCCTGACAAGATGGTTGATTTCATTGAGGTCGATGTATCAGGGCTTGAAATAGGGCAATCGTTGCATATAAAGGAGATTACTCTACCTGCAGGTATAAAGTCGATCCTGGATCCGGACCTTACTGTAGTAACAGTTATGGCGCCTTCCATGGCAGGGGCTGAACCTGCTGCCGGAGCAGAGGAAGGCGGAGAAGGCGAGGCGGAGAAGAAAGAGGATGCCTCAAAGGCCTGATGATTTTTTTATCCGAATTCCGGGACTCCGCCATTACATAACCTCAGTCTGTCATGTAATGTAAAAAATCGATATTCCAAGTTTATTAATCCGCCTTTGGAGGGGTTACCCTCTTAAGGCGGTTTATATTAATGTGAATACCCCGGCGTCTCAATACAGTTCCTACCTCTATATTCACTAAGATTTCAGCCCGTTATCGGGGCGGCGCTTTTGCAGACCGGGTTATTCATTTCATCATGCAGGTATCTTTGTGATGTTTTTTCGTCTCATGTGTAAAATAAATAAAAGGAGAATAGGTGAAAATTTATCAGCCTTAAGAATAAATGGACATGATTGTTGGGCTTGGGAATCCCGGTCCGGAATATAAGGATACCAGACATAATATCGGCTTTAAGGTCCTTGACCTATTAGGCGGCGAAATGGGCACAGGTCTGGAAAACAGACGTTTTCAGTCCAGGAACACACGAACAAGGTTGGAGGGAAAAGATATTATTCTTCTCTGCCCGATGACATATATGAATTTAAGCGGCAATGCGGTGAGGCTTTGCGCGGATTATTACAAGATCGAAAGGGAACGCATCCTGGTTGTTCATGATGATCTTGATCTCCAGGTCGGAAGAGTAAAGGTCGCAAGAGAGGGGGGTGCGGGGGGACACAAGGGTGTCAAATCTGTAATAGAGCACCTTGGCGATACAAGGTTCCCCAGGGTGCGAATAGGAATCGGCCGTCCGAGATATAATGAAAGAACTGAAGACTTTGTCCTTTCACCCTTTTATAAAGATGAGAGGGATATGATTGAAAGGATTGTCCACCTAGCCGTTGATGCCTGTCGCCTGGCAATTACAGAGTCTGTTGAATATGCCATGAATCGGATAAACAGCCAGAATCTCGGTGTCAAAGAGGAGACGATGAATGCCTGATGCGATAATGATTGTCCCTTTTATAGGGGTATTGAGTCTGATAATTGCCATGTCTGTCTATCTCTATGTTAAACGAAGGCCGCCCAGTGGGACACCTTCGATGCAGGAGGTAGAGGGGATGATACATGAAGGGGCAATGGCATTTTTAAAAAAAGAATATCTGGGCCTGGTGTTGTTCATGATATGCGCTGTCCCGCTTTTATGGTTTTTCTTTAAGGAGTGGTATACGCCGGGCGCCTTTGTCAGCGGGTTTCTGAGCTCCATCATCTCCGTTCATATCGGCGTTAAGACCGCAACAAGGGGCAATTCCAGGGCAGCTGAGGCGGCACAAAAACACGGAAAGCAGGCCGAGGCATTAAAGATATCCTATCTGTCAGGCTCGGTGGTGGGCCTCTCAGTTGGGGGATTAGGGCTTTTATGCCTGGGGGCATGGTTCTGGATGTTAGGAGGAGATCCTAATATCTCAAGGTATGTAAGTGGATTCACCTTGGGGGCAAGCTGTGTAGCCATATTTTTCAGGCTGGGAGGAGGAATATTCACTAAGGCGGTGGCCCTGGGGTCGGAACTGGCGGTCAAGATAGAGGCAGGCATACCCCAGGACGATCACAGGAACCCCGGTGTTATAGCCAATAAGGTAGGGGGTAATGCCGGAGAAATAGCAGGTATGGTTGCGGATTTGTTTGAATCCTACGCTGCCGCTATCATCGCCGCTGCTGTAATTGGGGCCGTAATTACTGTTAGCCCGGAATTCATGGAGAAATTCCCCGTATTGAAGGGTAAAGAAGCAGGGACCGTAAAGGGACTTTTTACAGGCTTGCCGGTGCTGATCGCTATCGCCGGCCAGATAAGCTCATTCGCAGGCATTGTTTCCATGAAGGCCTTCAAGGGACCAAGGTCCGTGGCGTTCCTGAGGTTTAATATATACCTGGCAGATCTGATTTTCGTTGCCCTTGCAGCCCTTGTTGTAAGCAGGATGGGCTTGCCGTCGGGTATTTTCTGGGCTGTGTTTTCAGGTGTCGTCTGTGGTATTCTTATTTCCCTTCTATATGAATATTATACATCAGGACCTCCTGCAACTTATACATATGAAAAGGCCAGGTCCGGGCCTGCGGCCGTGATCATATCCGGGATCATTTTGGGGATGCGTTCTGCATGTCTCCCTCTGATTGTCCTGGGGGCAGCGGTCTTTACAGGATATTGCACAGCAGGCCTTTACGGCCTGGGCATGGCGGCGATCGGGATGCTTTCGACGATCGGCGTTGAAATGACGATAGATGCCCACGGTACTATTACGGATAATATCGGCAGTATTTCAGAGATGCCCGATCGAGGCTTTTCATTGAGGGGCATCAACGAGGGACTTGATAGGATAGGGGCGACTGCCAAGGCCATTGGCAGGGGTTTTGCCACAGGTTCATCAGCCTTGACTGCTATCGCAGTTTTTACTGCCTATGCCCTGATGACCGGATTGAAGACTGTCAATGTGATAAATCCGCCCGTTTTGGCAGGTGTCTTTATTGGGGCCATGATCCCCATGTTTGCAGCGGCTAAAATATTAGGCTCAGTTGGCAAGGCCGCCTTTAAAATCGTTGAGGAGATCCGTCGGCAGTTCAGGGCTATTCCCGGGCTGCTTGAAGGAAGGGATGGGGCCAGACCCGATCCTGAGACATGCGTATCTGTCGCAACAGGCGCAGCCATTAAAGAAATGATTTGTCCTGGTCTGGCTGCTTTAATTTGTCCCGTGGCAGTTGGTCTCCTTTTTGGTTCGGAGGTATTGGGCGGCATGATCCTCGGGACCGTTATAACGGGTCTCTTGCTCTCTCTTTTTATGGCGAATGCCGGGGGCGCATGGGATAATGCTAAAAGATATATAGAGACAGGGAGATTCGGTGGAAGGGGTTCTGATAATCACAGGGCCGCAAAGGCAGGGGTTATGGTGGGAGATCCATTTAAGGACGCATCAGGGCCTGGAATGAATGTGATTGTCAAGACCGTCCCAGTGGTGTCCCTTGTCATTACGCCCTTTCTAAAGCCAGGGGGATTGTTTTTGGGATTGTAGTTGAATTATTGGGTCTTTGTTAAAATAACTATACATATTCTCGACAAATAATTAAAAATATGGTATAAGATAGTAAAATATTAGTTTCCATCCAGAAAAGGCATTTTTCAAGTTTCTTTTTCCGTTATACCGCCTCCCTCCTGGAAGGATAATTAATTACAATCCGATATTTCCCCGAAAAATGGATGGTTCATGGCTTGGCGTGATCCTGACAGGATGTTTTTATTTTATAATTGTTCGCCGGCACATGGAAGTCCATTATCATTTGGCAGGTTTCTTTCAGGGAAATAGCGGCTTATTGTTAGGTGTGTTTTCCTCTGAATTAACAGTTAAGGATTTAAGGTCTGCGAATTTTAATGCTTGGGAGTAATAGATGTTTAAAAAGGGTGATTTAGCTGTCTATCCTGCACATGGAGTAGGAATTATTGAAACAATAGAGACAAAAGAGATATCAGGATTTCGTCAGGACTTTTATGTCATAAGGATCCTCGATAATAACATGAAGATTATGGTTCCTACGCAGAATGTTGACAGTGTTGGGCTCAGGGAGATAATCGGGCGAAAAGAGGTCCCGAAACTTTATTCCATATTAAAAAAGCGAGATGTCGTCATCGACAATCAGACATGGAACAGGCGTTACAGGGACTACATGGATAAGATCAAGACAGGGTCGGTCTTTGAAGTAGCCGAGGTCTACAGGGACCTCCTTATGCTTAAAGAGGATAAGGACCTCTCTTTTGGCGAGAGAAAGATGCTGGATACGGCGAGGAATCTCCTTGTGAAAGAGATATCCCTTGCAAAGAAAGTAGAGGAAAAACAGATAGAAAAGGACTTGGACAAGATGTTTGCAAATGCGGCTAATTGATATGTAATCCTCTGTTTTCAATTTGTTAAGAGTTCGATAAAATTTATGACGCAAGAGGAAAGTTTTTCAAGAAAGTCTGCAAATCCATTAAGTTGTAAAAGCACTCAATAAGAAAATACCAGACAGTGGACAACGGGATCATCAGGGAAGCCTTCTATTTAATCTCGGAAAAGGAAAAAGAACAAAGGATAGATCTATTCCTTGCCGCGCGGGAAAAGGATCTTACGCGATCCAGGTTACAATCCCTTATAAAAGATCAATGCGTTAAGGTGAACGGGCTTTCTGTAAAGAGCAGTTATAGGCTAAGGCCGAATGATCAGGTTGTGGTCACTGTCCGCCATGCGGTTCCTTGCGAGATCACTCCGGAGCCGGTGGATCTTTCCATTATATATGAGGACACCTGGCTAATCGTTCTTAACAAGCCCCCCGGTCTTGTCATACACCCTGCCCCTGGTCATTTTCAGGGGACCCTGGTACACGGACTTTTGCACCATTGCAACAGTCTTTCCGGCATCGGCGGCGTGCAGAGACCCGGCATAGTCCATAGGCTGGATAAAGACACATCCGGTCTCCTTGTAGTGGCGAAGAATGATCAGGCCCATACAAATCTGAGCAGCCAGTTTAAGGAGGGAGCTGTTCATAAGAAATATCTGGCTATTGTCCATGGCGTCATGCCTGGACAAAGAGGCGAGATAGATCTGCCCATATCCCGTCATCCTGTCAGAAGAAAGGAGATGGCCGTCAGTAAGGACAAGGGTAAGAGGGCCTTGACCCTGTGGGAAAAGCTGGATGTGATAGGCAATAAATTTACCCTGGCGGAACTGACCCTTAAGACCGGAAGGACACATCAGATAAGGGTCCACCTGTCACATCTTGGTTATCCTATCGTAGGCGACCAGGTATATGGCTTCAGGAAGACCTGGTGGAACAGGCAATGCCCTGAAGGTATTGATATGGCACAATCGATAAACAGGCAGATGCTTCATTCTTTTCTTCTGGGCTTTACCCATCCAGGGACAGGCTGTTATTGCGAATATCAGGCGCCTGTGGCTCCTGATATGGAAAATGTCATTAAAGATCTTAAAGTGATTTTTAATGAAGATAAAATATATTAATATTTCTTGACAATAAAAAGAGTTGTTTATATAAGCAGCAGTGATTTCCTGCCTCAAGGAGGATTCGGCATTGACCGGATATCATGAAACATCGAGGATAATCTGCTGAACGACCTTATATAACTCACTACAAAGGGATCATGAATTAAAACCGGAAATAGCCATTATGCATTTTACTGAGGTCTTGTTTTTTAAAGTGCACATTTAGAGCATCTGAAATACATGGAGACATCTCGGGTGATTTTGACGGGCTGCCGCTTTCAAAACGCATCATGGGACAGGGGTGGAAGTTTATTTGGCAAGATATTTGCAGTATTTATAATATTATCAAACAGCTCTAACGGCCCCGGGAGATATCTGCATTTCAATTCATTTGTGAAGCAAGGATTGTTTATAACGTTTTAATTTACCTATGCGATATTCAAAACGCCTTTTAAAATCCGTCTGGATAAAAATCCGACAAAATTTTGTTTCTCCCGCAGGCGAATTAAAGAATAGCTTATTATATGGAGTTTTATTATGAATCTTGTTGAATTAAAGAAAATGAAAATCAGTGACTTAACTACCATGGCGAAGAAGTTTAATATCGAAGGCGCTACGGGGATGCCCAAACAGGAGCTGATATTTACACTTCTTCAGGCCCATTCCGAACAGAACGGGCTTATCTATGGCGAGGGTGTGCTTGAGACACTGCCTGATGGATTCGGATTTTTAAGGGCGCCTGACGCGAACTATCTGCCTGGGCCGGATGATATATACATATCTCCTTCACAGATCAGGCGTTTTAACCTGAGGACAGGGGATACTGTATCAGGTCAGATCAGACCGCCGAAGGATTCAGAGAGGTATTTTGCCCTGTTAAAGGTTGAGGCGGTCAACCATGAAGACCCGGAGATAGCCCGCGAAAAAATCCTTTTTGATAATCTTACCCCCTTATACCCCAACAGTCATATCGCACTAGAGACGACAAAGGATAATTACTCATCCAGGATAATGGATCTTCTGACACCCATCGGCAAGGGACAGAGGGGGTTGATTGTAGCCCCGCCCAGGACCGGAAAGACCATGCTCCTTCAGAATATCGCAAACAGCGTTACGGCTAATGATAAAAAGATACATAAGATAGTCCTTCTTATAGATGAGAGGCCTGAGGAGGTTACGGACATGCAGCGTTCCGTTGAGGCGGAGGTCATCAGTTCAACATTTGACGAGCCTCAACAGAGACATGTCCAGGTAGCTGAGATGGTTATCGAAAAGGCCAAGAGACTGGTAGAGCACAAGCGTGATGTCCTTATACTTCTGGACAGCATTACCAGGCTTGCCCGCGCCTATAATGCCACTGTCCCTCCGAGCGGCAAGATTTTGTCAGGCGGTCTTGATTCCAATGCCCTGCATAAACCCAAACGCTTTTTCGGGGCGGCAAGGAATGTCGAGGAGGGCGGCAGCCTTACAATCATCGCCACTGCATTGATAGACACGGGCAGCAGGATGGATGAGGTTATATTTGAAGAATTCAAGGGTACAGGCAATATGGAGATACACCTTGACAGAAAATTGACGGACAGAAGGGTGTTCCCATCTATTGATATAAACCGTTCAGGGACAAGGAAAGAGGAACTCCTTATTAACGAGGCGGATCTTAACAGGATCTGGATACTTCGTAAATTGCTGGCGCCGTTGACACCGGTGGACAGCATGGAATTTTTACTGGACAAAATGAAAGGAACGAAGAATAATACAGATTTTCTCGAATCCATGAGTCATTAAAGAGAGGTGATAAAATGAAAAAAGATATACATCCCGAATATCACAGGACAAAGGTACATTGCGCATGCGGCGCAGAATTTGAGACAGGTTCCACGTTGCCGGAGATCAAGGTGGAAATCTGCTCCCAGTGCCACCCGTTTTTTACAGGCAAACAAAAACTGATCGATACCGCCGGACGGGTTGAAAGATTTAAGAACAAGTACGCCAAGTATAATGATGTAAAAGAGGGAAAGGCGAAAAGTAATTAGTCGCACCTTTAGTTTTTATAATCTTCTGGAAGTCCGATAACCGGCCGGGGCGGATACTGCGGTTCTGAAAACACGGGCGTGGCGGATGATGAAATGATTCCGCCGATGCCCTTATTTTTTGGGCTAGTATCTCAGGGCATTTAACCTGACGCCTGCCGGGGAGGAATCTGCCCGTCGGATGACAAAGGATCATTTGACTATACTTGAACCCTCAAACCCCGGGCTACTTCTCCCAACCGGATGAGAGAAGAATGATATAATTATGTTTGCTAAAATAAAAGAGCTTGAAGACCGATTCATGCAGCTGGAAGGCGATCTTTCCCGCCCTGAAATAATCAAGGATCAGAAGACCTATCAGAAATTCACAAAAGAGCACAGCCAGCTGTCTCCCATCATATCAACCTACCGGAGATATAACGCCGTTCAGGAAGAGATTAAAAGCAACAGGTCATTACTGGATGACCCTGATCCGGAGATGAAGAGGCTTGCAAAGGAAGAAATAGAGTCTTTAAAGGAAGAGGTTTCGCGGCTTGAAAACGAACTCAGGCTGCTCCTTCTCCCCAAGGACCCCAATGATGAGAAAAATATAATCCTTGAGATAAGGGCAGGGACAGGTGGTGAAGAGGCCGCACTGTTTGCCGCTGACCTGTTCAGGGCCTACCTGAAATATGCTGAGACAAGAAGATGGAAAACGGATATTATGAGCAGGCATAATACAGGGATAGGCGGATTAAAGGAGATTATTATCCTCATAGAGGGCCAGGATGTCTACAGCCGCCTCAAATTTGAAAGCGGGGTTCATAGAGTTCAGAGGGTCCCCGAGACAGAGGCTCAGGGTCGCGTTCATACATCGGCCGTTACAGTGGCTGTGCTCCCTGAGGCGGAGGAGGTGGATGTCCAGGTAAACATGGAGGACCTGCGTATTGATACATATCGGTCCTCTGGGTGCGGCGGACAGCATATTAACGTAACCGACTCGGCAATCCGGATCACCCACCTGCCTACGGGGCTTGTCGTTACCTGCCAGGATGAAAAGTCCCAGCATAAAAACAAGGCAAAGGCGCTGAAGGTCCTCAGGTCAAGGCTCCTGGACATGGAACAGGAGGAACAGAGGGCAAAGATTTCAGAGGAACGCAAGAGCATGGTTGGGACAGGGGACAGGAGTGAGAGGATACGTACCTATAATTTTCCTCAGGCCAGGGTAACTGATCACAGGATAGGGCTGACCCTTTACAAGCTGGAAGATGTCATGAATGGAAACCTTGACCTGGTCATAGATCCTCTCGTAGCCTATTTCCAGGCAGAGGCACTTAAAGGACAGGCGTGAACCGGCAGAAATGGATCATAAAAGACCTGCTGGCGGTCACTGCCGATTTTCTTAATAAAAAAGACATAGACAACCCCCGCCTTTGCGCTGAGATACTTCTTGCCTATCAACTTAAGACCACCAGAATAAGGCTGTATATGGATTTTGATCAGCCCCTTAAAGAGAAAGATGTCAACGAGTATCGGACGCTGATTCAGAGACGCCTCAAAAGGGAGCCTGTGCAATATATAACAGGCGTGCAGGAATTCTGGTCCATGGAGTTTAATGTGGGGCCGGAGGTCCTTATCCCCAGACCCGAGACAGAGACACTAGTGGAACGGGTCGTTTCTCTTCTTGGGGGTAAACAACCGGACAGTGAAACAGATACAATATCGGTATTGGACGTGGGCACCGGGAGCGGGGCTATTGCCGTATCCATCGCCAGCGAGCTGCCTGGCATAGGCATATGGGCAAGCGATGTCTCAAAAGAGGCCCTGACCATAGCCAGGGCCAATGCCTGCAAGCATGGGCTTGATGCAAGGATCCATTTTATTGAGGGCGATCTTTTTTCAGCCCTGAATAATTCCTCCAGACTATTCGATGTGATTGTGTCAAATCCGCCGTACATACCAGGAGAGGACTACGATTCACTCCAGCCTGAGGTGGGACAATATGAGCCAAGGACAGCCCTTGACGGCAGAGAGGGCGGGCTTTTTTTTATCAGGAGGCTTATCCTGGAGGCAAATGCATTTCTCAAACCGGGCGGCTGGCTGTTGATGGAGATGGACCCTTCCCAGACATCGAAGGCTATGGATCTGGCTGCACAGACAGGTTTTTACACAGAACAAAGGATTTTAAAGGACTACAGCCAGAGGGAAAGGGTCGTCATGGTCAGGCGAAAACAAACGGGGCTAGTGCCTTTATCGCCCTGATGCCATCAGGGCCACATGTCTTTCGTCTGAAAGATCGCCTATCAACGTGATAATCATTTTATTGCAATCACAGGGTATAAGCTCAAGGGCATCTTATACAAAGATATCAAGATTCCCCCCGATCTTGAGCGATTGAACCTCATATATGGGGTGTGTTATTATTATTGTGGTTGTCCCGTCGGTTACGACAAGCCTTCCGCTGCTGTCATAGCCATGATGGAATGAAACATAGGCGGTAATATTCTCATCGTTTATCAGTGCCCTGGCACGGGCAAGTGCGATATGTTCGCCCTCATGGGCCGTAACAGCCAGTGGCGCCTGATACTCGTTTATGGCGACAGGATATTTGAATGAGACGCCGGCGTCTCCCGATTGATCATGGTAAGCAACCTCGCCTTCGTCCTGTATATTTGATGCCTCTACGGTCTCTGATTCCCCCTGTTCAAAGGAGATCCCGTTAAATGCCATCTCCGTATCGATCCTGTCTATTTCATAGAAAAGGGCCGTCAATTCTCCCATTGCTGCGTTTCTGACAGCGTTTTGTCCTCCGGTAACCAGATTCAGGACCTGCGCCCTTTTCAGGGTGGAGAGACCTGGGTCGGAAAGGAGCAAGGATGCCTTTCTTAAAAAGGCCATGTATTCAAGAGATTCTGTGGCATTGTTATCGTTTGACTGATTTAGGGATGCAGCGGGAGATGTATTTGCAGAGGCAAATGTCAGATAGGGATTGATGCTGTAATCGGTTTGGATCTGCATAAATTACCCTCTTGATAATCTATGAAATGCATGATCACCCTTTTCCCTTCCTGGGAAAAAACTCGCTAACGATTACTGAATTATTGAAGAGGCAGAGGCCTTATTGTAGAGGAGCATATTAGCGCAATTATCTAGAAGTAGCTTTGCCGATCTGGACGTTTTAACAGGAGCGTGGAGATTGCGTTTGAACTTTTTTCGATTTTTCTGATGTATAGCAGTATTATAGCATATCCGAATAATAATCTATCCTGTTTTTAAACCGGGATACACTAATATGATATTTTTATTTTGACATTCCGAGGGATGTGAGTAGATATGATAGCCGGTCCGAATGTTTGAATTTATGGCCAAGGATGAATACTATGACTTTCCGCAGTGTTATCAAGACGTCCACCTGTCTTTTATTTCTCGGATTACTATTGTCAGGCTGTGCCGTGAAAAAGGATGTCCCGGTCCCGGTTGTGATAAAACCTGCTCCTGTGTATATAAAGCCGAAGGTCGCCCTGGTCCTTGGCGGAGGGGCGGCGCGCGGCTTCGCCCATGTCGGGGTCTTGCGCGTGCTTGAACAGGAGAAGATCCCGATCCATATGATCATCGGGACCAGTGTCGGAAGTCTGATAGGCGCGATCTACGCGTCAAACCCAAATTCATTTGACCTGGAGTGGACATCCTTTGAACTGGAAAAGGATGACCTGTTTGATTTCTCCATCCTTTCCTCTGCCACAGGGCCTGTGAAGGGCGAAAAACTGGAAAAATTTATAACCAAAAAGATCTCTGCCAAAAATATAGAACAGCTAAAGGTCCCTTTTTACGCAGTCGCCGCTGACCTTAATACTGGGGAACCGGTGATTTTTTCCTCAGGCCCGATTTCCAAGGCCATAAGGGCCTCATGCTCCATCCCAGGGGTGTTTACGCCTCTGTCATATAATAACAGACAATTAATTGACGGAGGGGTCCTGGGCAATATCGCACCCGAGGTCGCCCGCCAGAATGGGGCCAATCTGATCATTGCCGTATCGATCGATAAGTCAACCCAGAATAAAGATACAGATACGATCGTCGGCATCACCCTTCAGGCCATCGCGATTATGAGCAGTAAGATAGATTCATATAAGGCAAAGGAGGCGGATGTGCTTATCTCGCCGGAGGTCGGGGATGTCGGGACCATGGATTTTACACAGAAGAAGAGGTGCATGGAGGCCGGTATCGCTGCAGCACAGAAGGCACTGCCTGAAATTAAAAGGCGTCTGGAGGCATTCAATACACCTATCAATGCAGAATGATGGGTTTGCAAAATAAAGGCCCCATGCCATAAATCCTTTCAAAAGAGCAAGGAGGAATAGTATGCCGGACAGAAAGGTAATAGACATTCATTGCCATCTCTTCAATGCCCAGTATGCAATCATGGAATTAACCGCTGCCACATGGGAGCATCTCTGGGGTAATTATCCCCATAAAAAAGGTATTGCTGCGAAAAGGGGCGCAAAGGGTGTCGGCGAGGCACTGCAGGGTGTTAAGGAATTCGCGGCATGGATTGCAAGACTTATAGATGCAGCATTATCAGATTGTGAAGGCAACTATGATACCGCCCTGAAACAATTTACAAAAAGCCCCCTCGGGAAATCGAGTTCTCTGCTTATGTCCCCCCTGATGATGGATATCTATTTCGCCTTGGATGACAATCGGGGGCAAGTCCCGAGCAAAGGGCGCAAGGCTGCCCCCATTGTGGAGACCTTTGAGATTGCAGGGGATCAGAAAAGACGTTTTGAGGCCCATTTTGAAGGCATAAAAAATATGATCAGCATGGAGGTTCAGCAACTGCCCTCAACCAAAATGAGGCCTTCTTCGACCCAGAGATTGGAAGGTATTTTTAACGAGGCCTTGCAGGAGATGCTCTCCCCTCCCAGGAAATCGGTTAAGGCAATCGCTTATGAAGGGATAGAACTTTCCCCTGGCTACAAGAAACATATGCACGACCTTGAAGGTCTGTGCAGGAAATATCCTGATCGGGTCTTTCCATTCCTGGCCGTCGACCCGAGGAGGATAGGCATCATGAAGCTCATAGAAATGAAGGTCAAGAAGGGCAAAGGGGTCTTTAAGGGGGTAAAATTATATCCCCCTCTTGGCTATCTGCCCACCCATCCGAATCTCGATGAGATTTATTCTTATTGCTCCAAATACGACATCCCTGTCACCCTGCACTGTTCGGAAGGGGGGATGCAGAATTTCAGGGGTGAAAATTACGTAACGAGTTGGGAAGGGGATAATCATCAGGAGGATTTCAAATCTGTCGGAGGCAACAAGAGCAGCTTTTATACCGCCCCTGAAAAATGGCTGCCTGTTTTAAAGAAGTGGCCGAATCTGCGTATAAACTTTGCCCATTTCGGCGGAGGCGATAAACTCGACTCAGGCGATACAGGATGGGCGGATTCAATATCAAAAATAATCAGCGAACACCCCCATGTTTATACGGATATTTCATATCACACCCAAAAGGGACTGCCCGGAAAGATCTCTGATATGGTTAATAAAAATGAGGTCTTAAACAGGAGGCTGATGTTCGGCACTGACTATATCATGATCATGATGGATAAGGGGCTGGGCGGGCTGGATAAATATTTCGAACATTTTATCGGCCTCAATAATAGATTGTTGGGAGAGAATGCAAAGGAGTTTCTTAAGATATAATCCCATACTGAAGAGGTAAAGAAATGGTATCAAATAATTTCAGGGTCGTAATCAGCACCGGGGGCGGGGATGCGCCTGGTCTTAATGCAGTGATAAGGGCAGTTGTACTTGCAGCCAATAAACGCGGCTGGGATGTCTTTGGGTCGCGCAACGGTTATCAGGGCCTCCTGGACACGGAACACCTGGTCCAGTTAGGGCCAGGTGATGTCCTTGGGATCGAACAACTGGGCGGGACCATAATAGGCACCACCAATAAGGGCAACCCCTTTGAATTCCCGGTTGCCAGTGTAACAGGCGAAGTGATGATCCGTGATGTATCCGCACGGGTGATGGAAAACTTTAAAAGGCTGCATTTCAACGCCTTTATCGCCGTAGGCGGAGACGGATCGCTACAGATAGCCCATAGATTTTCCGAGCTCGGCATGCCGGTGATAGGCATCCCCAAAACCATAGATAACGACCTTTCAGGGACAGTGATAACATTTGGTCTGGATACGGCATGTGTTACGGCAACTGAGGCCCTGGACAAGCTCAAGACCACGGCCAAAAGTCATGATCGCGTCTTTGTCGTCGAGTTAATGGGACGCTACGCCGGGTGGATAGCCCTGGAAAGCGGTCTGGCAGGAGGCGCTGACGTGATTCTGATTCCTGAAATCCCCTATGATATCCGGAAGGTCGCGGATAAGATCCTCGATATCGACCTGAACGGCAAAAAATTCGCAATCGTTGTTGTGGCAGAAGGCGCTGTGCCGATTAATGGAGAAAGAACAACCAGGGGCGAGGGAGAGGCCGGGCGCCAGGAGGTCGTCCTTGGCGGGATAGCAGAACGAATCGCCAATGAGCTTAAGGACCTTACCGGAAAGGATACCCGTCACCTGGTGCTTGGCCACTTGCAGCGTGGAGGCAGCCCGACCCGTTTTGACCGTCTGTTGGGGACGCGCTTTGGCGCAGCGGCTATCCGCTTTATTGAGGAGGGCAGGTTCGACACCATGGTAGCGCTTGATCCGCCTAATGTAAAGGCCGTTCCTTTGGTCGAAGGGATATCGCGCATGAAGGGCGTGCCGTTGGACGGGGATACCATACAGACCGCGAGGGACCTCAGCGTCTGTCTTGGTGACTAGCCTTTCTCCGGCCAAATGTCTAAAGTTTTGTGGGTCAAGGATTAAAATGTGGTTTTGAAATTTTACAATCTCAAAACTGCAATCGCTTAACATATTGTTTAATCATGTAATATCCGACCTGTATCTGTTTTTTTGCACAAGGGATCAATAATTAAAGGATTCACTGTTAAAGGCCGATAGGTATCTTGAACATTTTACAAAGGTTGATTATGGCCGAACCCAAATCCAAGACAGTTGACAAGATTATCGGTTCCATCTCCGGCCTGCCCCCCTTTCCGGAGGTTGCCAGGCGCGTGCTGGAGCTCTCCAGGGATCCGAATGCAAGTCATAAAGAGATTGCTGATGTAATAAAATATGACGACGCCATTACTGCTAACTGTCTGAAATTATGCAATTCAAGTTATTACAGCCTGAGTGTCAAGGTCTTTTCCATGACACAGGCAGTCAATATGCTGGGGCTGAAAAATATAATAATGATAGCCCTGGCGAGCACCAAAAGCCTTTCAGCCTTTGCAAAGGCCCAACAGAAATATTGCCTTACAAAGGGGGAATTGTGGAGACACAGCGTTACAACGGCTATCATCTCCCAATTGCTGCTCAAGCGGGCAAAGGTTGACGAGGATTCAATCCTTTTTACAGCCGCGCTCCTCCATGATTTCGGGAAGATCGTCCTTGATCAGTATGTAGATGGAGATGTCGATAACCTGATTGAAATGACACAAAAAGAAGGGGTGTCTCTTATGGAGGCCGAGAGACAGGTCTTCGGCATAGACCACTCGGAACTTGGCGGGCTTATCGCAGAAGAGTGGAACTTTCCCTCTATGCTGGTAAACTCGATCAGGAATCATCACCAGGAGATAACCGCAAAGGATATACCTAATGTTGAGGCCTGGGTGAGGTTAAGCAACCTGGTGTTTTATTTGAGCTGTTCAATGTTCACACTGTCTTACCACAAGGGCCTGACGTGCCAGATTGATCCTGACGTCCTTACTCGTTATCGATTAAAGCCGGATGATATTGATGCGGTCATCTCAGGGCTTCCGGCAGAGATCAAAAAGACAGAGGCCATGTTGAAGATAAGTTTATGATATAAAATCTTTTAAAAAGATCTCCATTAGGGATCTCAGTGTCTGTCCCCTAATCCGGTTTATAAGTGAAAGAAATGTCGCTTGACATAAAATTAACTCTTCCTGTATAAGCAAATCTTGTGATTTTTTGATAGCATATAAAATTATTTTCAGCTCAAGGTACAGGCTAAAAGACCTCTCCTTCGATTGATGAAATCACCAAATTACTGCAGAGTTTCTTGTCATGATGCCAGGGATGCCAAGTCTGAAAATGATTGTTTTTTATTGAACGCATATCTCGTGGTATCAGAGGCATGGGTAAAGTTTTCAGCCTCCAAACCATAATCAGGAGTCCATAAAAATGAATGAATGGCAACCTAAGATTACGACATTTCTGTGCAACTGGTGCAGTTACGGCGCTGCGGACCTGGCCGGCGTAAGCCGTTTTCAGTACCCGCCTTATTTCAGGATTATCCGTGTGCCGTGTTCCGCCCGCATCAGCCCAAAGTTTATACTCGCGGCATTGCGCCACGGCGCTGATGGGGTGTGGGTATCAGGATGCCACCCCGGCGACTGCCATTACCTGGAGGGGAACTACTATGCAAGGAGAAAATTCGCCATGTTGAAGGGACTGCTGGAACACATAGGGATAGAACCGGGCAGGCTGAATTTCTCCTGGATCTCCTCTGCGGAGGCCACCAAGTTCGCAGAGACGGCAAAGACGGTCGCGGATGAGATCAAGGCCCTCGGACCGGCAAAACACTTCATCAAGAAAAGGGCAGAGGTGGCGTGATGGGTGAACACACTGAAAAGATTATAGAGACAGCAAGAAGGCTCCTCAAGGACAACAAGGTTGATATCTTTATAGGATACAGGAAGGGTTCTGTCCCGATGATGAATGAACCCGTCCTGATCTCTGACCCTGAAAAAACGAACCAGCTCCATTGGGACAGCAACTGCGGCCTGAACCTCTGCAACTATCTAACAAAAAGGACCGACAGGATAGGGATTGTAGCAAACGGTTGCAATTCCAGAAATATTGTCACGCATATCACAGAGAACCAGATCAAGCGTGAGCAGTTATATCTCGTGGGCATCCCCTGTACGGGCATGATAGACCCCAAGACCATCAGACGGGCGGTCAAGTTCAGGGAGATCAATGAGGTAGAGGAAAGGGACGGCAGGATTATTGTAAAGGGCGATGGGTTTGAAGAATCCTTTGATAAAAAGGATGTCCTTCAGAAAAACTGTGCAACATGCCTCCACAGGAACCCGGTAATATATGATGAATTGATAGGGGAGAAGGTCCCTGAACAGGAGGGTATCGACCCCTTTAAGGATGTTAAAAAGATCGAGGCTATGAAGAGCGATGACAAGTGGGGATTCTTCACCAGGATGATCTCCTCATGCATCAGGTGTTATGCATGTCGCAATGCCTGTCCCCTCTGCTATTGCACCACCTGCTTTGTAGATGAGTCGCAGCCCCAGTGGGTAGGGAAAAGCAGCGATCCGACCGATACCATGACATTCCATCTGTTGAGGGCGTTCCATTGCGCAGGCAGGTGCACGGATTGCGGCGCGTGTGAGCGCGCATGCCCCATGGGCATAAATCTGAGGCAGTTTACCAAGAAGCTCAATAAAGATGCGCTGGAACTATTTTTGTGGGAGGCAGGCCTTAAGGAAGGGCAAAGGCCGCCCATGGATGTATATAAGACAGACGATTATAATGATTTTATAAGGTAATATTCATAAGGCGCTTATTATGACTGATAAGGTGATCAATAAAAAGGATTGGGCAGGCAGCCTGAAAGGCATCAGGGATTCATACAGGACCTTTGTCCCTGTCAGAGAAGGGGATTTCCACAGCTTCAGGCCGTTTGAAGATGACACAGTGCCCAACTTTGATTTTTTAAACACGAGGCTTTCGCCCAAATCGATCGTATATCCCCAATCCGAAAGGATGTTTGAATGTCTTACTGATCCGGAAGATCCGGAAAAGGGCATTTTAAAAGAGGCTGCAAAGGATTATTCCCCTCAGGCCATTATAGGGATAAGGCCCTGTGACGCCCAGGCGTTTCGGATTGTAAAAAGGAATTTTGACAATCCGGAATACAGGGATCCATGGTGGGTGCAGCGTTTTGAATCCACCGTCCTTGTAGGGCTGGGCTGCGGTTCGCCATGTCCCACATGCTTCTGCACCTCGGTGGGGGGCGGGCCTTTTCAGGAGGAATATCTGGATGCAATCCTCTATGATCTCGGCGACAGATATCTGGTCAGGGGATTGACAGGACAGGGCAAGGAGGTCGTGTCAAGATTGCAGGGCGGGGGCCCGGCTGATGAAAAGGCAGGCAAAGATGCAAAGGCACTTGCCTCAGCAGCAAAGGAAAAGGTGGCTGCAAGGCTTGAATCCGATAAGCTTGGCGAAAAGGAGGTCACTGCCCTCTTCAATGCGCCGTTCTGGGAGGATGTGGCCTTTTCCTGTATCAACTGCGGGACCTGCACCTTTGTATGTCCCACCTGCTGGTGTTTTGACATCCAGGACGAGGTCTGGGGAAAACAGGTCGACAGGATCAGAAACTGGGATAGCTGCATGTTGCCGCTGTTTACGCTTGAAGGTTCAGGGCATAACCCGAGGGATAAGAAATTTCAGCGCGTCCGGCAGAGATTCATGCATAAATTAAAATATTATCCGGATAAATATAAAAACGGGGTCCAGTGTTCGGGTTGCGGCAGGTGTGTCCGTTCCTGCCCAGTGAACATCGATATAAGGAACGTGGCAAGGCTTATGAATGAATAAGGTCCATCCTGAATAAAGATTTGCGGATGGAGTCTTCAATCCTGCCTGCGCGGGCAGGAGAGGGTGATAAAAATAATCTGCTGACAGCTGACAGCTAATAATAACTAAAGGCCGTGGAGCCCGGCCATTGCCGGATAAGGGTCTTTAAGGGGGTATCCAATTGAAAAATCCGTATCTGCCGTATCCAGTAAGGATAGATGAGATAATTACAGAGACAGAAGATAAGAATCTTAAGAGCTTCAAGCTTGTCTTTCTGAATCCGGATGATGAGCGAATGTTTTCCTATATGCCGGGCCAATTTGCCGAATTGTCTGTGGCAGGCAAGGGTGAAATACCCATCGGCATAGCCTCATCCCCGACTGAAAAGGGTTATGTGAAGTTCACGGTAAATAAGGTGGGTTCTGTAACAGGTCACCTGCATAATATGAGCACAGGCGATACTATTGGCATACGCGGGCCTTTAGGCAACTGGTATCCCTGGGAAGAGATGGAGGGAAAGGATGTGGTGATAATAGGCGGAGGCTTTGCCTTTACCACCCTCAGGGCCGGCATCATCTATATGCTTCACCCTGAAAACCGCCCCAGGTTCAAGGATATAACGGTTGTCTACGGCGCAAGGACCCCTGGCATGCTCCTTTACAAGGATGAGCTTGCCGCATGGGAAAGGTGTGACGATATAAAGATGCATATCACCGTGGATGGGACCTCCGATCCTGCCTGGAAGTATAATGTCGGCTTTGTGCCGGCCATAACAGAGAAAAAGATAACAAGTGCAGATAATGCCATTGCCATAGTCTGCGGGCCTCCTGTAATGATCAAATTTACCCAGCCCGTGCTTGAAAAATTGGGATTCCCTCCGGAGCGGATCATCCTGTCTCTTGAGATGCGCATGAAATGCGGGATCGGTAAATGCGGGAGATGCAATATCGGAGAAAAATATGTCTGCAAGGACGGTCCGGTATTCTCCCTTGCCCAATTGAAGCAGCTCCCGCCGGAATACTGAGACC
>Ga0153915_10001605_pt1 | contig 20743 bp, 20 predicted proteins | sample Opewatmetagenome_2_FD_107003 | JGI IMG/M metagenome (GOLD analysis project Ga0153915, IMG submission 107003) | Freshwater wetland microbial communities from Ohio, USA - Open water 3 Core 3 Depth 3 metaG | ecosystem: Environmental > Aquatic > Freshwater > Wetlands | place: USA: Ohio, Lake Erie...
GGGGCAGGCCGCCGCCGGGCTCGCCCGGCCATGCCGTCGGCCGCGTCGTGAAGGAGGACGGCAGCCCGGTGACCCGTTTCACGCTGAACGGGACCGCAGTGTCGAACCCGAGCGGCGCCTTCCGGCTCGACGCCCCGCGCAGCGGGAAGGTGAAGATGGTGGTGCGATCCCAGGGGAACGCCACCGCGCTCGCCCGGGCACGGGGCGTCGTCGGCGAGGTCCCCGTGCCCGACATCGTGGTGGATCCCGGCGTGGCCGTCGTCGGCGAGGTCCTGGACGCCGACACCCAGATGCCGGTGGTCGAGGCCCATGCCGCGCTCGCCGACCTCGAGGACGTCGAGACGACGCTCGCCACCGGCGAGGAGCTGACCCGGCTCGTGGAGCCGGCCGCGACGGGGTCGGGCGGCATGTTCCTCCTCGAGCGCGCTCCGCGCGGCCGCTACGTGCTTCTCGTCGCCCATCCGAGGTACCGCATGGAGCTGGTGCAGGTGGACACCAACGAGCAGCGCGCCGACGTGACCCTGAAGCGCGGCGGCACGGTCTCCGGCAAGGTCCTCTCCGCCGGAGGCCAGCCCGTGGGCGGCACGCGCGTCGTCGCCCTCTCCCGCTCCGCCATGGACGCCCGGGAGGGCAAGACCGACGCGAACGGCCAGTTCCAGCTCGGGCCCCTCAATCCCGGCCGCTACGCGGTGCTCGCCTGGTCGGCCGGCTCGGGCCAGCCGCTCGGCTCCCAGGTGATCGACGTCGTCGAGAGCAAGGTCGCCGCCGCGGACTTCAGGGCCCGGGCCGACGGTACCACCGTGCGCGTGCGCATCGTGGACGAGCGGGGAGCCCCGGTCGCGGGCGAGGCCCTGCTCGCCCGCGGGGACGTGCCGCTCCCGAAGACCTTCGCAGGGCTCGCCGAGAGCGCGGCGCTGTTGCCGGCCGCGAGCCACGGCGATCCGCAGGTCATCCCCAACGTCCCCCCTGGCGCCTACACCCTCTTCGTCCTGCGCGACGGGCAGCCCGAGCCCGCGTTCGTCCGCGAGGCGCTGGAGGTGAAGCCGGGCGGCGAGATGAGCGTCGAGGTGAAGGTCCCCGACCTCGCCACCCTGTCACGGCCCGGCCTGCCGGGCTCCGCCCTGGCCGCCCTGCGCTGACCCGCTCGCTCGTTCCGGGTCCGGCTCCTGGTATGCTCCGTCGCCGCGGGGAGGGGGACGGAGCGCGCATGCGTACCCCCTTCCTCCTCGCGGCCGCCGTGGCCCTCGCCGCCTCGCCCGCCGCGGCCCTCGACCGGTTCGAGATCCAGGTCTACGGCCCCGACCTGAACGCTCCCGGCGAGCTCGGCGCGGAGCTGCACCTCAACTACGCGTTCCGGGGCGAGGCGGCTCCCGCCTACCCGGGCGAGATCCCTCCCGACCGGTCCAGCCATGACACGCTCGAGGTGGCGGCCGGAGTGACCCAGTGGCTGGAGCTCGGCGCGTATCTCCAAACGCTCTCCGCTCCCGGCTACGGGCTGCGCTACGGCGGCTTCAAGCTGCGCGCCAAGATGGTCGTGCCCCGGCGCCACACCGGCGACTTCTTCGCGGGGCTCAACGTCGAGGTCGGCCTCGTCCCGGTGACCGTGGAGCAGGCTGCCTGGGCGAACGAGCTCCGGCCCATCCTCGGCTGGACGAACGGTGTCCTGCTCGTCGACCTGAACCCCATCTTCGGCTATGCGCTCTCCGGCCCGGACGCCTTTCGCGTCGTCCTCGAGCCCGCCGCCAAGGTCTCGGTGAACACGCAGCTCGGCTTCGCCCTGGGCGTCGAGTGGTACGGCGGATTGGGCTTCGCGGACGCTCTCCCGCCCGGCCGGGCGCAGGAGCACCTTCTCTTCGCGGTGTTCGACCTCGCCGCGCCGAAGGGGGGCGAAGAGGGCTGGGAGCTGGACGCCGGCGTCGGGGCCGGCCTCACCCGGGCCACCGACCGCGCGTGGGTGGCGAAGGCCATCGTCGGCCACGCCTTCTGACCTCCACGCCCCCGAGGGGGCGGCGCGGCGCTGCCGCTTGCGGGGTACGGCGCGCCGCCGTAGGGATGTCATACCCAGGGAGGATTCCATGGCCGGCGACAAGCTCGTGCTCTACGGGGAGACCAACTGGATGAGCCCGTACGTCTACTCCTGCTTCGTGGCCCTGAAGGAGAAGGGACTCGACTTCGAGATGAAGCTCCTCTCGCTCGCCGGCGACGAGCACCGACGCGCCGAGTACCTCGACGGCTCGCTCACCGGGCGCGTGCCGGCCCTGCGGCACGGCGACTTCTGGCTCTCCGAGTCCTCGGCCATCGATGAGTACCTCGAGGATGCGTTTCCGCCTCCGCGCCACCGGCGCCTCTATCCCGAGTCGCCCCGCGACCGCGCGCGGGCCCGGCAGATCCAGGCGTGGCTGCGCAGCGACCTCCTGCCGCTGCGCGAGGAGCGGCCGACGACGACCATCTTCTACGGCGAGCAGGCGGCGCCGCTCGGCGAGGCGGGCCAGGCCGCGGCGGGCCGCCTCCTCCGGATGGCGGACCTGGTCGTCCAGGATGGGGCCACCTCCCTCTTCGGGTCCTTCACCGTCGCCGATGCCGACCTCGCTCTCATGCTCCAGCGGCTCGTCGCGAACAAGGACCCGGTGCCGCCCAAGATCCGGGCCTATGCCATGGCGGTCTGGCAGCGACCGTCGGTGAAGGAGTTCGTGGAACACCCGCGTCCGCCGCGTCCGCCGGCGGGGTAGCGTCCGGCCACCCGCCGGGGCTCACCGCAGGCGCTTCCAGTAGATCACCTCGGCCACGTCCGGGAGGACGAGGCCCGGGACGGCGCCCACGCGGGTGTAGCCGTGCCGCTCGTAGAATCGCCGGGCGCCCTCGTTGAAGTCCGACACCAGGAGGAAGGCGTGGCGGCTCTCCTTCGCAACCTCACCCTCGAAGGCGTCGAGGAGCGCGGTGCCGGTGCCGCCGCCCTGCGCGCCCGGAAGCACCGCGATGAGCCTCAGATACCCGCCCATCGCCAGCGTCCCGGCGCGCAGGAACCAGGCGAGCCCGCGCGCCAACCCCTCCGACTCCTCCACGAGGAGCCCGTCGCCACGCGCGAGCCCCTGCGAGAGGTCGGCGGCGATCTGGCTGGCCCCGCGTCCGTAGCGGACCATGAGCGGAAGCCGCGAGAGGCCCTCGGCGAGGGCCGGCACGTCGGCTTGCAGGAGCGGGCGGACGCTCATCGGGCCCCCAGCGCGTCACCCGCCGGGGGGAGGAACGGCGCCGCCGCGTCGCCGCGAGAGGCACGCACCACCACCCGTCCCCCGGCCGGGAGGTCGAGCCACACGCGGGTCCGTCCTGGCTCGGTGGACATGCCCTGCACCCGGGCCCCATCCACCGCCACGTCGAGGTCCCCCGCGGGTACGGCCAGCGTGAGGCCCGGGAGGTCGGCGGCGCCGTGGTTCTCCACCGCGGCCGAGCCGTCCGGGAGGTAGCGCACCTCCACGTCTGAGAGCGCCCGTAGCCGATCGCCGGCCTCCGCCCAGGTCAGCGTCGCGAGCACGCCCGCCCGGACGTGGGCGGCGAGGCGGGCGAGCGCGGCGTCGAACGCGGGGTGCAGCTCCAAGGCGCCGCCGGGCAGCTCGCGCACCACCAGCCGGGCGAGGTGCTCGGCGCGGCTCGTGGTCCGGGCCGAGGCCGAGAGGTAGGTATGCGCGACGAAGAGGCCGCGCTCCGCCTCCAGCCGGAGCAGCGGACCCTCCTCCATCGCCGCGGCGAGCTTCTCCGGCGGGCCGTAGAACATGCTCGACTGGAAGACCCAGAGGCGGGCGTCCATGGGCATCGGGAAGATGGGCGGGCGCGCCCGGTCGGGCTCCTCGCCGCCGAGGACGTTCACGATCCGAGGCTCGGGCGCGAAGCCGCCCACGTCGCCCGCCTCCCAGATCCAGCGGAACCCGGCGTCGGCGAGCAGATCGCGGATGCCGTACCGGCCCTCGGCGCGCCAGCCCTCGCTGGAGAAGGCCTCGCAGTTCGTGTACGGCTCGTGGTCGATCCAGGTCACCACGCCGAAAGGCGCGAGCGCCGGGAGCGCCGCCCGCACCGACTCCCGATCGTCCGGCTCCCCGCTGATGGAGTGAGAGGCCACCTCCGAGCCCGCGGCGAGGATCTCCTCGGCGAGCTCGCGCGTCTCCGGCTCCTCGAGCCCGCCGCGGCGCGCCCGAAGGAAGAAGCTCTTCGTGATCTTGATCCCGTGTCCGAGGAGCCCCGCCGGGCCGCCCTCGCGGCAGAGGAGGCGCGAATCGCCGTGGAGCAGCGCCCGCAGCGCGACGGGGTCGGTGCGGTCGGCGTGGTCGGTGAGGACCACCGCCGCCCGGGCGCCGTCGGCCCACCGCTCCGGGATGAGCGGGAGGAGCTCGCCCCCGGCGAGCGGGTACAGCACCGCGCGCGCCGTCACCGTCTCCCCTTGCCGGCGGGTCCGCTGGCCGAGCGGGCGCTTCCGCTCGAGCTCGGCGAACGGGATCGGCCCGTGCTGCGAGAGACCCGGCAGCGCCGGGAGGCACCTCTCGTACACGGCGAACGGGTGGGACGCCGCGTCGTCGAGCACGAGCTCCACCTCGACGTCCTCGCCCCGGGGCGCGTAGCGGGCGGCGGCGAGCCCCGTGCCTCCGGCGAGCGCCATGGCTGGCGTCGCGATCAGGATGGGCGTCCCGCGATCCACCCGGAGCGGGTGGGCGAGCCGCTGGAACGACAGGTCGCGCCCGAGCGCCCGCGCCGGCCCCGGGAGGACGAAGCGCACGGCCTCTCGCTCCACGGCGACCGCCGCGTCATAGGCGATGGCGATCTCCAGGGAGAGCGCGCCGCCCTCGCCGGGCACGATGCGGACCGAGACGGTGTGGCGGTGGTCGCCGCCGGTCGCGAGCAGCGCCTCGCCGTCCGAGCTCCAGGCGAGCGCCCGGCCGGGCTCGAGCGGCGGCACTTCCACGCGCAGGTCGCGCAGGGCGCCGCGTCCGCCCGGCAGGGCCGGCGCGGCGGGCGCGAGGGGCGGCGCGCCGGCGAGAAGGGCGAGCACCAGTGCGAGCACGTACCCAGGATCGCCGATGGCCGCCCGAGGTCAAGCCCGCCCGCCGATCGCGGCGGCGCGCCCGGTCCTCGTCTAGCTGCGCGGCTCGGCGAGGACCATGACCTCCTTGATGCCCTGGCCCTTGCGCGAGAGCACGCCGGCCGCCTCCGCGAGCGGGTAGCGGCCCGACACGAGGGAGGGCAGCGCCATGGGCCAGCGCCGCGCGAAGACGGCCAGGTCCTGGACCGCAGCCCGATAGGCCTCGGCGCCGGGGTTGACGGTGCCGAAGACCACCTGGTTCTTCATGATCACGCCCGGCATGATGTCGGCAAGCTCGCCGTGCACCGGGGTTCTGCGCCCGGGAATTCCGGTGAAGATGAAGACTCCGTTCGGCCCCAGCGAGCGCATGGCCTCGAACGCCAGCGCGCCGGCGCCGGTGGCCTCGTAGATCACGTCCACGCCGCCGAGGCGGCGGGCCAACTCGGCGAAGGTGGTCTCCTTGCCCGAGGCGTAGGCCAGGCCGAGCGACTCCGCGACCTCCGACTTCCTTCCCCGCGCCTCCGCGGAGAAGACCGTCGTCCGGTAGCCCCGGATCTGAAGGGCGAGGCCGCCGAGGATGCCGACCGGGCCCGAGCCCAGCACCACCGCGCGCCGGTCCCCGTCCCGCCCGCTCCCGGCCTCGGAGGCGAGCTGCGCCCAGGGGAGCCGCCGCTGCACGTCCTCGAGCTGCGCCAGGGCCTGCTCCGCGACGCTGAGGGGCTGGGCCAGCACCGCCACGTCTCGCAGCTCGCGCGAGACCGGGTTCATGTACCGCACGTCGTCCACCACCAGGTCGGCCATGTAGCCGTGGGCGCCTCGGATGCCGCGCTGGACGAACTCGCCGCTCTGGCAGAAGTCCGGCCGGCCCATGCGGCAGGCGCGGCACTCGGGGCGGCGGCACGGCCGGCGCACCGTGGGCACGACCAGGTCGCCGGGACGGATCCGGTGGACCGACGAGCCCGTCTCCACCACCTCGGCGAGCGACTCGTGTCCGATGACGAGGTAGGGCGAATCCTCCGGCGGCGTGCCGTACCGGAACGAGGCGATCTCCCGGTCGGTGCCGCACAGCCCCACCTCGAGCACCCGGACCTTGAGCTGCGACGAGCTGACGATGTGCGGCTCTGGGTGATCGACCAGCCGGATCTGGCGCTCGTCCGGGAAGACCGCGACGGCTCGCATGGCTGCACCCTCCGTCGGCGCGACGGACCGCCTACGTGTTCTGCGACAGGATGAGGTGGACGTACTGGGCCCGCTCGAAGGCGGCCGGGTCCTTCGCCTCGCGCTGCGAGAGCGTTCCGCGGAAGTCGGAGACGGCGGAGTACCGGCCGCGCTCCATCCAGTCGTCGAGCCCGTTCCGAAGCGCGGCGAGGTGCGAGACGCCGTTGCGGATGAGCGTCGCCGCGAGCTGGACCACCTGTGCGCCCGCCAGGAGCTGCTTCACCACGCCGCCGGCGTCGTGGACGCCCGTGGAGGCGGCGAGGTCGCCCTTCACCCGTCCGTAGAGGATGGCGATCCAGCGCAGCGGCAGCAGCATCTCGTTGGGCTGGCTGAGCTGCATGGAGCTGTGCAGCGCCATGCGGTCGAGGTCGATGTCGGGCTGCAGGAAGCGGTTGAAGAGGACGAAGCCGTTCGCGCCGGCGGCGTCGAAGCGCCTCGCCACGTGGGCGAGGGAGGTGAAGAACGGGGAGAGCTTCAGGGCAATGGGGATCTTCACCGTGGAGCGCACCGACTGGAAGATCTCGAGGTACTGGCGCTCCAGCTCCTCGCCGGAGACGTCCGGGTCGGCCCCGATGTTGTAGATGTTCACCTCGAGGGCGTCGGCGCCCGCGTCGGCGATCTGCGCGGCGTACTCGCTCCAGCTGCCCGGCCAGGCGCAGTTGAGGCTCCCGATCACCGGGATGCGGACCGCCTTCTTGGACCGCTCGACGAGCCGCAGGTACTCGTGGGGGCCGATCCGCTGCGGCGGCAGGTAGCTGCGCGCCTCCGGGTTCGAGTTGGCCGCGACGGAGAGCTTCTCCTCCAGCTCGCTCTCGGCCGCCTCGATCTGCTCCTCGAAGAGCGAGCGGAGCACCACCGCCCCCGCGCCGCTCGCCTCGGCCGCCTGGAAGTTCTCGATCCGGTTGGACAGCGACGAGCTGGCGACGACGAGCGGGCTCGGCAGCTTCAGGCCCATGAAGGTCGTGGAGAGGTCGGCCATGTGGCGGCTCCTGCGCGTCCCGGGGCCCTTCGGCCCGCCGGGTGTTGGGGGGAAGTCCGGCACATCCTCGCCTGACGCGGAGCCTTTGGGAAGTGGGAAGGGGGAGCCTAGGGCACGGGCCCGGGGTGGACGGTCAGCACCGGGCAGGTCGCCCGGCGCACCACCCGCTCGGCCACCGAGCCGAGGAGCGCGTGCCGGAGGCCCGTGCGGCCGCGCGTGCCGATGACCACGAGGTCGAAGCGGCCGGACGTGGCGAACTCCACGATCTCCACGGCCGGCTCCCCCACCGACTTCGCAGTCCGGACGCCGGGCGCCCCGAGCTTCCCGGCCTCGTCCTTCCACTGCTCGAGGATGGCGTCGGTCTGGCCCGCGAGGTCCTGGAGCATCTTCGGGCTCGGCAGGATCGTGCCCTCGGGAAGCGTGTACCCCGGCAGCGGGTAGGCGTGGAACAGCGTCAGCTCGGCACCGAACCTCGCCGCCAGGCCGGCGGCGACGGCCATGGCGCTCCGCGACGGCGGCGAGAAGTCCACCGGGCAGAGGATGCGCTTCCACTCCAGCGGGGTCACGGCTTCACCCAGTTCGCGAGCAGGAACTCGGTCTCGAGCGGCGTGAGGTCGAAGCGCACCGCGGCCTCCTCCACCAGCCTGGCGCGCGGCGCTGCCGGGGCCTCCTTCACCCGCTCGTCGAGCCACCGCAACGCCCGCCGGATTCCCTCGCCGTGCGGCAGGACGCCCTTCGCCTCGGCCATGATCGCCTCCCCGGGGCCCCGTCGGGGCGCCTCGGACACGCTACCGCCGCGGCGCGGCGCCGCCAAGGCCCGCCCCGGGACGACGCTCCGCGTCAGGGGCGGGCATCCTCCTCCCGCGAGGCCCGCAAGAACCGTCCGAACCAGGCCGCCGCGAGGGAGGCCATCGCCTGGAGGGTGCCCGGCTCCTCGAACAGGTGGCTCGCCCCCGGCACCACCACCAGCTGCTTCTCGACCGGGATGAGGGCCAGCGCCTCCCGGTTCTCCGCGATCACGGGCTCGTCCCGCCCGCCGACGACGAGCAGCGTTGGCGCGCGGACCATCGCGAGCGCCCCCGCGCCGGCGAGGTCGGGGCGGCCGCCGCGCGAGACCACCGCCCGCACCTGGTCCGGCGCCGCCGCCGCGGCCAGGAGCGCGGCGGCCGCGCCGGTGCTGGCGCCGAAGTAGCCGACGACGAGCCGGGCGGTCTCGGCCTGGGCGGCCAGCCAGCGCGTGGCGGCGACGAGCCGCTGCGCCAGCATGTCCACGTCGAAGCGCGCCGCCTCGCCGCCGGGGCCGCCGGCCTCCTCGGGCGTGAGCAGGTCCATGAGGAGCGTCGCGAGCCCTCGCTCGCGGAGCACGCCCGCCACGTACTGGTTGCGCGGGCTGCGCCGTGACGAGCCCGACCCGTGGGCGAACACCACGATCCCCTGCGCCCCGGCGGGAACGGCGAGGTAGCCGGGGAGGAAGAGCCGCCCCACCGGGATCGAGACCTCGCGGCCGCCCGGTGGCGCATCGGCAGGTGGGTCGTCGCCGCCCTTCCCCTCGATCCACTCCTCCGTCCAGGGATCGGCGGGCGCGCCGGGCTCGTCGAGCCCCAGCTCGGCGCGACGGGCCTTCTCGAGGCAGGCCACGACCTCGTCGTCGCTCGTCTGGCCGAACGTCTTGTACCAGACGCCCACGGCGATGAAGTCCTCGGGCGCATCGACGTACACGAGGTCGTCCACCTCCGGGAGCAGCGCCGCGGCGGTCTGGAAGGCGACCACCGGGGCGGCCACCACGACCTGCTCGGGGTTCCGCTCGCGCACCGCCTTCACGGCGGCCCGCATCGTCACGCCGGTGGCGACGCCGTCGTCCACGAGGATGACGGTCCTCCGGGACAGGTCCGGCAACTCCCGATCGCCGCGATAGCGCCGCACCCGCCTCTGGAGCTCCGCCCCCTCCCGCTCGGCGATGGCCGTGATGGTCCCCTCCTCGAGGCCGAGCTCGCGGACGGCGCCGGGGGAGACGTACACCGCGCCTCCCTCGGCGATGGCGCCGATGCCGTACTCAGGGAATCCGGGCGCGCCGAGCTTGCGCGCCACGATCACGTCGAGGTGGGCCTCGAGCGCCCGCGCCACCTCGTAGGCCACTGGAACGCCCCCGCGGGGGAGGCCGAGCACGATGGGGTTCTCGTCGCGATACCTGCGGAGCAGCACGGCGAGCCGGCGGCCCGCGTCCTGGCGATCCTCGAAGAGCATGGCGGCCTCGCGGTGTGGACACCCTCAAGTTCTGCATCGGCCATTTCGGAGAAAGGCCTCTCTTCGGGGCGTCCCCGCGAAGGACCCAAAAGGAACGCTGGGCCACGCGCCCGCGACGCCGCACCTTTGAGGTGGAGGCGCCTCGGCTTCGCTTGCGGCTTGGGGCCGCGCGCGGGCGGGCGAGAAGGGAGCGGTGCCATGCTGGTCGGCGAGGCGATGACCCCCCGGGCCGAGGTGGTCGGGCCGGAGGAGACGCTGCAGGCGGCCGCCCTGAGGATGCGGGGGCTCAACGTCGGCGCGCTGCCGGTCGCCGATGGGGAGCACCTCGTCGGGATGATCACCGACCGCGACATCGCCATCCGTGCGGTGGCCGCGGGCAAGGACCCGACCCGCACCCTCGTCCGGGAGGCCATGACCCCCCAGGTGATCTCGTGCTTCGAGGACCAGGACACGCTCGAGGCGGCGCGGATCATGGAGGACAAGGCCATCCGCCGGCTCATGGTGCTGGACCGGGAGGAGCGGCTCGTCGGGATCCTCACCGTGGACGACCTCGCGAGCAGCGCGCGCCAGGAGCGCCTGGCGGGAGAGATCATCGACAGCGCCGCGACCATGCGGCCTCCGACCGGTTGAGGCTGCCCCGGAGCGAGCGGGGAGCCGGGGGGCCGTCGCCTCCCCCCCCGAGGCCCGACGGTGCCTTGAGCGAGCCCACCCCCCGCGTTAGGGGAACGGGGAATGCGGCTCGCAACGCGTCGCGACGGAACCCGGGACGGGCGGCTCGCCGTGGTGCGGCGAGACGGCACGACCCTCGCCGCGGCCGGCTCCGGCATCGCGCGGGAGGGGGTGGCACCATGAAGCTCCGGCTCTGGTCCTACTGGCGCTCCTCGTCGAGCTGGCGCGTGCGCATCGGGCTGCACTGGAAGGGGTTGCCGTTCGAGTACCGGACGGTGAACCTGCTGGAGGGCGTGCAGTTCGGCCCCGAGCACCGCGGCCGCAATCCCATGTCGCAGGTGCCGGTCCTGGAGGTGGAGGACGGCGGCCGGACGGTGCGGCTCGCGCAGTCGATGGCGATCCTGGAGTGGCTCGACGGGCGCCACCCCGCGCCGCCGCTCCTCCCGCCCGATCCGGAGGGGCGCGCCCGCGTCCGCATGCTGGCCGAGCACGTCAATTCCGGAATCCAGCCCTACCAGAACGCGGTCGTCCTCGCGTGGATCCGCGACCACCTGCCCGGCAGCGACCGGGAGTGGGCGGCCCACTGGGTCGGCCGCGGCCTGGCGGCGCTCGAGGAGGCGGTACGGGACGGGGCCGGCCGCTTCTGCCACGGCGACGCCCCGACCCTCGCCGACGTGTACCTCGTCCCGCAGCTCTTCGGGGCACGCCGCTTCGGCGTGGACCTCTCCCGCTTCCCCACCCTCGTGCGCATCGAGGAGGCCTGCCGCGCCCTCGACGCCTTCGCGCGGAGCGAGCCGGACCGGCAACCCGACGCGCCGCCCCCGGGGGAGCGGAAGCGGTGAAGCGTCCCGAGCCCATCGGCATCAAGCGCCTCGAGGCGCTCCACACCTACGTCCACGACCTCGAGCGCAGCCGCCGCTTCTACACGGAGAGGATGGACTTCGCCGAGACGGCGGCGTCCGGACCTCGCCTGGAGCGGGACGGCCGGCAGCGCTCGGCCCTCTTCGAGGCCGGCGAGGTGCGGGTACTCGTGTCGGCCCCGCTCGGCGAGGGCGGCCGCGCCTGGCGCTTCCTCCGCAAGCACCCGGACGGTGTCGGCACGCTGGTCTTCGAGGTGGAGGACGTCGACAAGGCCTTTCGGCTCCTCGAGGAGCGCGGCGGCACGCCCATCACCGACGTCCAGACCTGGAGGGACGAGTGGGGCGACCTCCGCACCTTCTCCATCACCACCCCCCTCGGCGACACCACCTTCCGCTTCCTGGAACGGCGCGGCCACCGCGGCCCGTACCCGGGCATGGTCCTCCACGCGCAGCCGAAGGGGGGCCGCAACGCCTTCGGCTTCGGCCGCATCGACCACGTCACCTCCAACTTCGAGACCATGAAGCCGGCCCTCCTGTGGATGGAGCACGTCCTCGGTCTCGAGGAGTTCTGGGAGGTGAAGTTCCACACGCGCGACGCGGCGGAGCGACGGCGGGCCGAGCGCGAGGCGGCCGAGGGATCGGGGCTGCGCTCGGTGGTGATGCGCGACCCGGCCTCCGGCGTGACGTTCGCGAACAACGAGCCGTGGCGGCCGGCCTTCAAGAAGAGCCAGGTGAACCTGTTCCACGAGGACCACCGCGGCGACGGGGTGCAGCACGCCGCCCTCACGGTGCGGGACATCCTCTCCGCCGTGCGCGACATGCGCGGGCGGGGCGTCGAGTTCATGCCGACGCCGCCCGCTTACTACGAGATGCTCCCCGGGCGGCTCCGCGCCATCGGCGTCGCGGGCATCGAGGAGGACGTGGCGACGCTGCGAGAGCTGGAGATCCTCGTGGACGGCGCGGCCCGGGGGCGCTACCTGCTCCAGATCTTCCTCAAGGACTCCGCGGGGCTGTACCACGAGCGCGAGGCCGGCCCGTTCTTCTTCGAGATCATCCAGCGCAAGGGCGACGAGGGCTTCGGGGCCGGCAACTTCCGCGCCCTCTTCGAGAGCATCGAGCGGGAGCAGGAGAAGGAGGGGGGGCTCCCGTGATCGAGCGGGTCGTCCGGGCGAGGTCGCGGTGATGCTCGACTGCGCCCGGCCGCTCGCTGCGCCGCCGGCCGCGCTCGCCGTCGAGGACGCGGGCTAGCAGGAGAGCGTCGCCGGCTGACGCCCGCCGCCGGGAACCGGGACCGGACGGGGGCTGGCTTCTTGGGGCGGCCACACGCCCGGTCTAGGATGGGGAGGAGACGGACGCGCCGCGCCGGGAGATCCCACCGCGAGCCCGACCGCGAGCAGACGTGGAGCGCGCACGCATGGCACCTGAGCCCTCCGCCCCGGAGTACCCCGCCTCGCGCGTCGCGCTGCCGGGGTGGGCGGCGCTCGCGCTCTTCGCGGCCGCGTACATGGCGAGCGCCGAGCTGGGCCACCGGCTCACGCTCCAGCCGCGTCCCTTCGCGGCCTTCTGGCCCCCCTCCGGCATCTTCGTCGCGGCCCTCCTGCTCTCCCCCGGGCGGCGCTGGCCCTGGATCGCGCTCGCCGGGGCCGCCGCCAGCCTGGCGTCGAACCTCTCCCGCGGCACCTCGCCCGGCCTCGCCGCCGTGTTCCTCTGCGCGAACCTGCTCGAGGCCATCACCGGGGCGGCCCTGGTGCGCCGCTTCGCGGGAGGGCGCCCCGTGCTCTCCTCGCTGCGGGGCGTCCTCGCCCTCGTCGGCTTCTCGGCCGGCGCGGGGAGCGCCCTGTCCGCCGCCATCGGCGCCGCGGCCATCGCCCTGCAGGGCGGCCGCTTCTGGGCCACCTTCGCCGCCTGGTGGCCGGCCAACGCCGTCGGCGTCGTCGTGGTCGCGCCGGTCCTGCTGGCGTGGCTCGAGCCGTCCGAGGAGCCCCCGCCCCCGCCGCGGCGGATCGCCGAGGCGCTGCTCGTCATCGCCGTGCTCTTGGGCGCGGGCGTGCTGGTCTTCGGGTCGGAGGAGGAGGCCGTCTTCGCGCGGGATTTCGCGCTCTTCCCGCCACTGCTCTGGGCGACGCTGCGCTTCGGCGCCCGCGGGGCCGCCTCGGGCGACCTCCTCGTCGCCCTGGCCGCGGTCTGGAGCACGGCAACGGGCCACGGGGAGCTCGCGGAGCTGCCCGACCGCGACAGCCAGGCCATGGCGGTGCAGTTCCTCATCGGCGTCGTCTCATCCACCCAGCTCGTCCTGGCGGCGGTGCGCTCGGAGCGGCGGCGTGCCGAGGCGGGCCGGCGCCTGGCGCAGTTCGCCATGGACCACGGGACCGATCCCATGGCCCTCATCGACCCGTCGGGTCGGCTCCTGTACGCCAATGAGGCGACCGCCCGCCTTCTCGGCCTTCCCCGGACCGAGGCGGAGGGCCGGCCGATCTGGCGGCTCGCCGGCGGCGCCCTCACGGAGGCCTGGTGGCGCGACCACTGGCAGGAGCTGGCGCGGGCGGGCTTGCGGCTCGTCGAGGTGGCCATCGCGCCGGGCGGCGCGTCCATCCCGCTCGAGCTCTCGGCCTACCACCTGTCCTTCGACGGGCGGGAGTACGGCGTCCACGCCGGCCGCGACCTCACCGAGCGGAGACAGGCCGAGGCCTCCCTGCGAATGGCCGGCGTCGGGACCATGGCGGCAGGCATGGCCCATGAGATCAACAACCCGCTCGCATTCATCGTGTCGAACCTCGGCTTCGTCGGGGAGGAGCTGGCCCGCATCCGGCTCGCGCTTCCAGACGACGTCGTGCGGCGCCAGGAGTTGCGCGTGGACGAGGCGCTTCGCGCGGTGGCCGAGGCGCGGGAGGGCGCGGAGCGGGTCCGCAAGCTGGTCCGGGACCTCAAGGTCTTCTCGCGCCCCGAGGACGAGGCGGTCGGCCCGCTGGACGTGCGTCGTCCCCTCGAGTCGGCCCTGGCCATGGCGAAGAACGAGATCCGGCACCGGGCGCGCCTCGAGGCGCTCCTCGACCACGTGCCGCCGGTCCAGGGCAACGAGAACCGCCTCGCCCAGGTGTTCCTCAACCTCCTCATGAACGCCGCGCAGGCCATCCCCGACGGCCACGCCGAGTCGAACGCGATCCGGGTCTCCGTGCGAGAGGCCGCGGGCGAGGTGGTGGTGGAGATCGGCGACACGGGCTGCGGGATGGCGCCCGAGGTCCGCGAGCGGATCTTCGAGCCCTTCTTCACCACCAAGGCCGTCGGGACGGGCATGGGGCTCGGGCTCTCCATCAGCCACGGCATCGTCAAGGGCCTTGGCGGCCGCATCGAGGTGGAGAGCGAGCCAGGGAAGGGCAGCGTCTTCCGCGTGGTCCTGCCGGCGACGTCCGGCGACGCCGGGCCGGCTCCGGAGCCCGGGACCCGGCCCGCTCACGCCCCGGCCCCGGGCGGCCGGATCCTGGTCGTGGACGACGACGCCATGGTGGCGGGGGCCATCGCCCGCATCCTCTCGCCACCGCACGACGTGCGGACCGAGTCGAGCCCCAGGGCAGCGCTCCTCCGCGTCGGAAACGGCGAGCGCTTCGATCTCGTCCTCTGCGACGTCATGATGCCGGAGATGTCCGGCATGGACTTCCTGGCGGCGCTCGAGCGCGCGGAGCCGGGGCTGGCCCACCGGCTCATCTTCATGACGGGCGGCGCCTTCACGGAGCGGGCGCGCGAGTTCCTCGCGCGCTCGGAGAACCTCACGCTGGAGAAGCCCTTCAGCCCGCCGGAGCTGCGCGACGTGGTGGCGAGGGCGCTGGCAGCGGCGCGAGGCTGACTCGGCCCGGCGGTCTCCTCTCACGGCCGCTCCACCTCGGCCGACTGGACCCAGATCTGCTCGCAGGCGCCCGAGCCGACATCGCTCCGCGTGAGGCTGGTGCGCGCCTTCCAGCGCTCGCGCCCCTCGGCGTCCCGGATCTCGAGATCGACGAGCTGCCCCCGCAGCGTGACGAGGTCGCCCACGTGGATGCGGCCGATCTCCTCCGCGACCTCCTCGGTCGCCGGGATGAGGTGGTTGTTGGCGACGTGCGTCGCCAGCGCCGCGCGCGCCGCCGCGGACAGCTCTCCATCCCACCAGTAGCTCACGTACCGGCGCGACAGGTGGAACTTTAGGTGCGCGAGCGCCGCCGGATCGGCGACCGGCCCCCAGACGAGCGCCACGTCCATGGGCACGACGAAGTCCCACTCGTCGAGGAGCTGCCGGCTCGTCTCCACCGCGTAGCCGGTGATGCGGTAGGCGGCGCGGGGAAGGAGCCGGACCCGGTACCCCTTCACCTCGAGGTCGATGGGCGGCGCGCCGTCGAGGGCCTCCTGCACGGGCTCGGCCGCGGCCCGGCCCGGGTCGACGCGGGACCGCCAGTCGCGGCAGCCGGCGAGGAGCAGCGCGGCCGCCAGGGCGGGGATCGCCCTTGCGGCCGTCACCCGCGTTTCGCCTTCGAGGTGGCGGTGCGGCGTGGCCGCTTGCGGTCGATGGCCCGCGCCGCCGCCCGGGCGGCGCGCTCGGCGCAGAGGTCCACCGCCGCGTAGAGATCGTCGCCGGCCTGTCGCACCCGCACGCTGCCCGAGGGGCGCAGGGCCAGGGACAGCTCGCACACGCGGGAGTCGCCCGAGTCGCTGAAGCGCAGTACCGCGCCCTCCACCCGGTCGCCGAGGGCGTCGAGCGCGAAGTCGAGGCGCCGCTCCACGTGCGCCTTCAGGGCCGCCGACACCTTCACGTTCCGTCCCCGGATCTCGACGCGCATCGGCGCCTCCCGTTCGTTTCCTGCCGCGATCCTACCGCCCCGCGCCACCGGCGGTCACGCCCTCGGCGCGCCGGACGTAGATCGTCTTCTCGACCACGGCGTGCGGCACTCCCTCCCGATCCCGGAGCTCCACCACGTAGACCCGGTCCACCGAGCGGGCGGCCTCGAGCGCGGCGCGGATGGCGGAGAGCTCCTCCTCGTCGAGGACGAAGCGCGCGAACAGCCGCGAACGGCCCGGCTTGAGGAAGCGGATGGAGGCCGACTTGTCCCAGACGACGTATCCCGGGCCCAGGTTCCGGATGAGCATGATCATGTAGAAGGGGTCCACCGCGGCGTACATGCTCCCGCCGAACATCGTGCCCACGTAGTTGCGGGTGCGGAGCGAGAGCGGCAGCTCGACCCGCAGCTCCCGCCAGTCGTCCGCGATGTAGGCGATGCGCGCGCCGGTGCCGCGCCAGGCCGGGACCCAGTTGAAGGCGTGCCGCAGCAGCCGCGTCCGGAACGATTCGGGCATCGGCTAGAAGGCCAGCACCGTTCCGAGCGAGACGCGGGCGGCGTCCTGCTCGAGGTCATCGGCCACCTCGGCCACGAGCCGCACGTTGCGGCGCAGGAGCCAGCTCGCCCCCAGCGCGCCCGAGCTCCGGCGTGCCGCCGGGTCGTCCGAGGCCACGCGGTTGTAGAGGAGCGAGAGGGCCCAGCGGCCATTGCGGCCGCCGGGCCAGCAGAGCAGCTCGGCGAACCCGCCCCGGGTCGCGGTGCGGGGGCCCGGCGCCGCGACGAAGAAGGGATTCGTGTCGCGCCGCTCGAGATAGAGGGCGTTCACCTGCAGCAGCTCGCCCAGGTCGGCCACCAGGTCCGGCCCCAGGTAGAACATCTCGTTCAGGATGCCCGCCTGGCGCTCCTTGCCGTAGTAGCCGAAGGCGCCGAGGCGGACGGGCCCCACCTCCGCGGCGAGCCGGAGGGCCACGTTCTTGTAGGGATCGGCGTCGAAGCCGTACCCGGGCGTGCCGGTCCCGATCCCGGCGCCGTTCACCACCTGCACGACGACGTCGAAGCCCCTGGTGCCCGTGGTGAGCACGAGGCCGCGGTCGTAGGTGAGGTTCACGGGGGAAGCCCCCACGCGCACGGAGAGGATCTCGTAGTCGAGCCGCTCGAGGCGCAGCTCGCGCTTGAAGAGCGGGTCGGAGACCTGGAACTGCCCGACGATGACGTCCACCGGCAGGCCGAATATCCGGTTGAACTGAAGGAAGGCGTCCTCGATGCCGACGATCTCGCCCTGCTCGATGATGAAGTAGACGTAGTAGGACACGATGTCCGCGACGGGGCCACCGGAGATGAGCTTCACGGCCCAGGGCGCCTGGAAATCGGTGTTCACGCCGCCGGTCGAGTTCCAGGCGGCGAAGCCGTCGAAGCGCATGGCGAGGGGGAACTCGCGCGGCAGCTGCAGGAGGTCGTCGCCGACGTCGAGCGTCGCGCGGGCCGGCTCCTGGGCCTGGTCCTCCATGCGGTAGCCGCGGGCGCCGAACTGCTCGCCGAACGGCTTCAGCTTGGGGAAGCTGGCGTGGCAGGTGATGCAGGAGAACCCGTACTTCCGGGCGAAGGCCGGGATGGCCGAGGCGGGCTGCGGGGCAAGGAGGGCCGCGGCGACGAGGGCGAGGGCGAAGGTTCCGGCGAGGCGCAGTCGCATGCGGGTCTCCTCTCGGCGTCAATCGACGACGACGAAGGTCGTGCTGTGCTCGTTCACCTGCTCGGGGAGCCACTCCTCCCTGGGCACCTTCATGAACTCCGCCACCGAGGAGACGAGCCGCGAGTACCAGATCCGGGCGGTGACGGTCACCGGGCCCGGCGGGGCGTCGGCCGGAAGCGTCCAGCTGAAGGTCTCGGTCACGGCCTTGAGCGGCGCGAGCCGGTAGTCGGTTCCGAGCCTGGCGGTGTTCCACTGGGCGATGGTCATGCGCCCCTCGGGGTCGAAGTACGGCAGGCGGAAGATGCGGTCGCCGTCCGGGACCATCCCGTCGCGGGGGAGGCCCTGGAAGCCGGGGAGGTCCCTTATCTCGCCGATATCCTGGTAGGCAAGGGCCTTCGCGTCGGCGATCGTGTACTCCTCGCCATCGAATCCCTTCCGGTCCACGCGCAGGGGGGTGACCCTGCCCTTCGCGTCGCGCGCCTCGACGTGCAGCCACGGCACGCGCTCCTCCGCCGAGCCGCTCGGGATCTTGTGGCCGGCCTTGGCGTTCACCACCACCGCGGTGAGCTTCACCGGATCGCCCGGCTCGGCCTCGCGCGTCTCGGGGTGGATGCGCACCTCGGCGACGCCGGCGAGCTTGCCGGCGTCGTGGGCCCCGTGGAAGAGGTGCTGGCGGACGTCGGGGTGCTCGGCCGCCATGCGCGCCCGGGTCACCCGCGCCGGTCGCACCACGCGTCCTCGGCGTGCATGAAGCCGAGGATGGCCCTGGAGAGCGCGAGCCGGAGCGGCTCGGGCGGCCAGGGAAGGGTCTTGCGGTTCACGAAGAACACGTCGGTGAGGCCCGTCTTCCGGCCGAGGGCGAGGTCGGCGAGGACGCGGCCGTTCAGCTGCGTGAGCGAGACGCCGTGCCCGACGCACCCCAGCGCGTAGAGGATCCGCTCGTCGCCGGCGAACCCCATGGCCGGCGCCATGTCCACCGGCACCGAGACTGGCCCGCCCCAGCGGTGGGTGAAGCGGATGCCGGCGAGGGCGGGGAAGACCTCGGCGACGTGCCGCTCCAGCGCCGCGAAGGTCGGCGGCGACAGGTCCCGGTCCATGTCCTCGCCGTAGGAGACGGTGACGTCGCCGCCGCCCATGAGCAGCCGGTCGTCCCTCGTGAGCCGGTAGTAGTGGACGAGGTCGCGCGCGTCCTCGATCCCCTCGCGCCCCCGCCAGCCGATGGCGGCGCGCCGCTCGGGCGAGATGGGCTCGGTGAGGACGACGTGCGTGAAGGCCGGGACCTGCTTGCGCCGCAGCGGCGCGAGCAGGTGGGACCAGGCGTTCGCCGCCAGCACCACCTTCTTCGCCCGGACGGTCCCGCCGGGGGTCGCCAGCCGGACGCCGCCCGGAACGCGCTCGACGGCGGTGACGGGCGTGCGCTCGAAGAAGCGCGCCCCCTTCGCGGCCGCGGCGCGGCGCAGCCCCCAGGCGAGCTTCGCCGGGTTCACGAGCGCGCAGCGCGGCTCCCACCAGGCGCCGCGGTAGAGCGGCGAGCGCACGCGCTCGGCGAGCTTCTCGGGCGGAAGCCACTCGATCCCCTCGAGGCCGAGCGACCGGGCGAGGTCGATCTCGCGCCGGATGCGCTTCTCGTAGGCGGGGCTCGTCGCCGCTCGCAGGAATCCGGGCAGCTCGTAGTCGCAGTCGATGCCGTGGCGCGCGACGAGCTCGCCCACGTAGTCGACGGCCCGCTCCATGTAGCGCTGGGCCTCCCGCGCCCGGTCCGGCCCGAAGCGCCAACGGGTCACGGTCAGGGTGAGGCCGAAGAGCGTCATGGCGAACCCGCCGTTACGGCCGCTCGCCCCCGACCCGACGGCGTCGGCCTCGAGCACCGCCACGTCGAGGGCCTCGGCCTCGCGGAGGTGGAGCGCGGTGGAGAGGCCGGTGAAGCCGCCCCCCACGACGGCCACGTCCACCGAGAGGTCGCCGGCGAGCGGTGGGGAGGGCTCGTACGAGGCGGTGGAGAGCCAGAAGCTCTTCTCCCGGAAGTCCTGCATGGCGGTCCCTCCCCGCGCCGGCCGGCGCTTGTCGCGCGGACGCGCTAGCATCCTCCCGACCGACGCGGGGACGAAGGCCCCGGAAGGAGCACGCCATGGAAGGCCGGCTGGAGATGGCGGAAATCGCGTCCCCCGCGCTGGAGGGCAACCCGCTCGGCGACCCGGACCGGCGGACGGTCCTCCTCTACCTTCCGCCCGGCTTCCGCGAGAGCGGGCCGCCGTTGCCCGCCGTGTACTTCCTCCACGGCTTCACCGGCAGCGTCCACTCGTGGACGAGCTTCCAGCCCTTCGCGCCCACCGTGCCCGAGCGGCTCGACGCCCTGGTCGCCTCGGGCGCGATCCCGCCGGCGGTCGGGGTCTTCGTGGACGGCTGGACCTCGCTCGGCGGAAGCCAATGGTTGAACAGCCCGGCCATCGGGAGGTACCGGGACTACGTCGCGCGCGACGTGGTCGCCTTCGTGGACCGGCGGCTCGGGACCCTTCCTCGGCCCGAGGCACGGGCGGTGGTCGGGAAGAGCTCGGGTGGGTACGGCGCGCTCGTCATGGGGCGCCATCACCCCGACGTCTTCGGCTACGTGGCCTCGCACGCCGGCGACGCCGGCTTCGAGTACTGCTACCTCATGGACTTCCCGAAGGCGGCGGCGGCCCTCCTCGGAACCGACCCGGCGGCCTGGCTCGACGGGATGCGCCGTCGAGCCCGGGAGACGAAGCTCCGAGGCGACGACCACCCGACGCTGAACACCCTCGCGATGGCGGCGGCCTACTCGCCGCGGGAGGGCGCGCCGCTCGGCCTCGACCTGCCGTTCGAGCCCGGAACCGCGCGCCTGCGTCCCGAGGTGTGGGCGAGGTGGCTCGAGCACGACCCGGCGCGCTTCGTCCCCGCCGGCCTCGACGCCTTCCGGCTGCTGCGCGGCATCTACGTCGATTGCGGGACCCGCGACGAGTTCCACCTGCGCTGGGGAGCCAGGATGGTCGTCGAGTCACTCCGGGGCGCCGGAATCGAGGTCTTCCACGAGGAGTTCGAGGACGGCCACCGCGACGTGAACTACCGCTACGATCGGTCGCTCTCGTTCCTCGTTCCCCAGCTCGCCCAGTCCTGATGGCGGAAGCACAGTCTTTCAGGCGTCTTTTCAGTCGGTTGAATGGGAGCATATCCTTCGGGGAGCTTGGTGCCGGGCTCCAC
>Ga0153915_10001606_pt1 | contig 20743 bp, 17 predicted proteins | sample Opewatmetagenome_2_FD_107003 | JGI IMG/M metagenome (GOLD analysis project Ga0153915, IMG submission 107003) | Freshwater wetland microbial communities from Ohio, USA - Open water 3 Core 3 Depth 3 metaG | ecosystem: Environmental > Aquatic > Freshwater > Wetlands | place: USA: Ohio, Lake Erie...
GCGATGGGACAGGGCACCCGACGCTTCGACGTCGATACGCACTGGCTGAAGGAGTTCGGCGTGATCGCGGCCAAAGACACTCTCACGCCCGATCAATATCCCAAGCTCGAGAACCAGTCGGAGGACAGGGTTTTCAAAGTTCGCGAACCGGCGGCGGAACTGGCGCGCAAGATCCTGGAGTGAGAGGAGGTCATGTCGGACAAATACTACAACGATCTGCGCGAGTTCATCGACGCGCTGGACAAGCGCGGCTTGCTTTACCGCTGGCAGCGGCCGGTCAACAAAGACAGCGAGCTGATGCCGCTGATGCGTCTTCAATATCGCGGCCGCGCCGACGCCGAACGCCAGGCGTTTCTCTATGAGAACGTCACCGATGGCCGGGGGCGGCGCTACGGCGTCAAGGTTCTCACCGGAGTATACGGAGCGTCGCGCAAGATCGTCGGTCTCGGCATGGGCTGTGAAGATCCCGCGGACATGTACGAGCGCTGGCGTCACGCCGTCGCCAAGCCCATCGACCCGGTGACGGTGCAAAGCGGGCCGGTTCACGAAGAAGTTCACGTCGGCGCGGAGCTGGAAAAAATCGGCTTGACGATGATTCCGGCGCCGGTCGAGGAGCCGGGCTTCAGCGGTGATACCCGCGTCACCGGCCCGTTTATCACGCGCGAAGCGGAGAGCGGCGTGCGTAACGTCGGCATGTACAGCGGCCACTTTCGCCCGCCGAATCAATTGCTGGCGGGCATCGGCCCGTCCCATCACGCGATGCTCTATCATTATCCGAGCGCCAAGCGTCGGCGCGAGCCGCTTCCCGTGGCGATCGCGTTGGGAACGCTTCCCGACATTAATTTTGTCGCGGCGGCGAATCTTCCCTATGGATTGGATGAGCTTGCCGTCGCCGGCGGAATTAGAAAGCGCCCGGTGGAGCTGGTGCGTTGCAAGACCGTGCCCCTCGAAGTTCCCGCCGAGGCCGAGATCGTCATCGAAGGAGAGATTTCTACCGAGAGACTGGAAGCGGAACAGCCCTTCAGCGATTTTCCCGGTTATCTGATGGTGGAGCGTCACCGCCGGCCGGTCGTGAAAATCACGGCGATCACGCACCGGCGCAACGCGATGTTGACCTCGATCCTGGTCGGCTTGCCGCCGAGCGAGTCCAACGGCATCTCGCGCAGTTGCCGCGAGATGATGCTCTACAGCTTTCTCAAGTACAGCTGCAATCTGCCCGACGTGCTCGAAGTCTGCTGTCCCGAGATGGGCGGCGGTTGGAACTGGTGGGTGATCCGCATGCGCAAGGGCCATCCGAGCAAACCCCAGCAGGCGCTGCAAGCCGCGTCGGGCATGGACCCGGCGAACAAAGTCATCATCGTCGTCGACGAGGACATCGATCCCAAAGATCCCGACATGGTGATGTGGGCGCTGAGCTTTTCCATGCAGCCCCATCGCGACGCGCGCATTATCACCGGACGCGTGCCGCTGCTCGACCCGTCGGCCTATGCTTTGATCAACAAACCGGAGGAGCGCAGCTACCCGCCGCCGGTGGGCTGTTCCGGACTCTTGATCGATGCGACGCGCAAAGGCCCTTACCCGCCGGTTGGGTTGCCCAAGCAGAAATATATGGAGCGAGCGCTGGAGATTTGGCACGAAGAAGAGTTGCCGCCCCTGGCGCTCAAGAGTCCCTGGTACGGGTACGCGTTGGGTTTATGGAACGCCGAGGACGACGCGATGGCGGAAGCGATCGCAAGAGGAGAGCCGGTTGTCCTCGATGAAAAATCAAAGGAGTAAATCTAGGCTTGTGCAAGGCTGCCATGGACGCGCGAGAATCCCATAATATCACGCTCAAGATCAACGGCGAAGTTCGTCAGATCGACGTCGAATCCAACTGGACGCTCAACGACGTGCTGAGGAATCGGCTTGAGCTGACCGGCACCAAACGAGCCTGCGACTACGGCGGCTGCGGCTCCTGTACCGTGCTCATGGACGGTGTCGATGTTTACTCCTGCTCGATCCTGGCGGTGGAAGCGCAAGGCAAAGAAATTCAAACAATCGAAGGGCTCGGCAACAGCGAAAAGCTCCACCCGTTGCAAAAAAGTTTTGCGCTCTCCTACGCCGCCCAGTGCGGCTGGTGCACGCCGGGAATGATTTTGTCGGCAAAGTCATTGCTTGACCACAACCCCAAACCGACGGAAGCCGAAGTGCGCGCGGCGCTCTCGGGCGTTCTCTGCCGCTGCACCGGTTACACCTCCATCGTCAATGCGGTGCTCGACGCCGCAAGCGTCATGAGAGGTGAAACGTGAGCGGGGAATTCTTCACCGTCGGAAAGTCGGTCGCACCGGTCTACGGCGTTGAAAAGGCGACCGGCGAGATGCGTTTTCCCGCCGACCTCAATCTTCCGAACATGCTCTGGATGAAAATCCTGCGCAGCCCCCATGCCCACGCGAAGATCGCCGCCATCGATGTAAGCGACGCGTTAAAAATGCCAGGCGTCGTGGAGGTGCTGACGCATAAGGACGTCCCTAATATACTTTTCGGACCCTACCAAAACGAAATCTATCCGCTCGACGAAGAGCTGCGTTTTGTTGGCGACACCGTGGCGGCCGTGGCGGCGGAGGATTGGAATCTCGCCGAGCAAGCGACTCGCGCCATTCGCGTCACCTATGAAACTCTGCCCGCCGTTCTGGATGCGGAAGCCGGAGCAACACCCGGCGCGCCGGACACGGTGCTCCATTATCCCGAGCGCCATGAGATCAAGCCCGGGGATATCAGGCCCGACCAGCTGGGAACCTTCGGCAACATCGTCGGTCTCAAAGAGGGCGGACCGACGGTGGTGAACCAGCGCGGGGACGTGGAGCGGGGATTCGCAGACAGCGATGTCGTGGTGCAGCGGGTCTTTCGCCAGTGCGAGGTCAACGCCGTCTCCCACGAGCCGCGCGCCTGCGTCGCCGTCTATGAAAACGACAAGTGCACTCTGTGGTGCTCGGTGCAGGATCCCTATCGCATGCAGGACAGCACCGCGCGCGTCCTCGGTTTACCCATGGAAGCCGTGCGGGTGGTTTCGACCAATCTCGGGGGCGCCTTCGGGGTCAAAGTCACCGGGCGCTTCGCGATCCTATGCGCGCTCTTGGCGCGCCAGACCGGCCGTCCGGTAAAAATCTGGTTCACCCGAGAGGAAGAGAGCCTCGATTCGCACAACCGTTCCGCGCTCACTCATTACGTCAAAGCGGGAGCGAAAAAAGACGGCTCTCTGACGGCACTCAAGGTTCGCACCTTTCAAGACAACGGCTACTGGCCGTTCGGCGGTCTCGGCCAAAACATCGCGTTCGCGATCTCGACGCGGCCCATCGATCTCTATCACCGCTGTCCCAACGTCGAATGGGAAGTCTTCGCCGTGCGCACGAACTATCCGAGCACCGGGCCCTACCGCGGGCGCGCCGACGCCGAAAGCCATTTTCCCATCGAATCGGTAATGGACGAGCTCGCCGCTGCGATTCATATGGACCCCATCGAGTTTCGCCTCAAGAATCGCCTCAACGAAGGAGACGATCTCTGCTCGGCGCCGGGAAAAGTCGTCTCCACGGTCTGGGTCGAAGAAGCGGCGCGCGAAGGCGCGAAGACCATCGGCTGGCAGCGCCGATCGGCCGTTCCCAATGCTACTCCGGGACCGCGCAAGAGAGGTATCGGCATGGCGATGGTGATCCATAGCTGTGGCAGCAATCCCGCCGGCACCTCGGAGGCGGAGGTGGTCGTCGATCGTGACGGCAGGATATCGCTGTTTTCCGGCACGCCGGACCAGGGCTCGGAACAACAGACGACGCTGCGCCAGATGGTCGCGGAGATTTTTGGCGTCACTCTCGAAGAGGTGCACGGCAGCAACGCGGACACCTCGACCTGCCCGTATGATTCCGGTCCGTTTTCCAGCCGGACCGTTTATGCCACCGGCATCGCCGCCAGCAGGGCGGCCGAGCAGGCGAAGAAGAAAGTGCTGGAGCAAGCCGCGAGTTTGTTGAAACGCGAGGCCCGTGATCTCGACGTTGGCAAGCATGCAGTTTGGATTCGCTCTGAACCTTCGCGCAAACTGCGTTTCAGCGACGTCGTCGGCTCTGCCGGCGGCCTGATCAGCGGAAAGGGCATTCATAACGGCAAGGACGATCGTCTTTTCGCATACGGTTTCGCGGCGGCGTTCGCCGAAGTGGAAGTCGATGTCGGAACCGGCGAAGTCAAGATACTCCGGCTGGTTTCGTCCCACGACGTGGGGCGCGCCATTAATCCGATGATCGTCGAGGGGCAGATCCTCGGCGGGGCGGCCCAGGGGCTCGGGTACGCATTGACCGAAGGGTTCTGCTTCGATCCCCGCACCGGCACGGCGCTCAATCAATGGTTTCTCGATCTGCGCACGCCATCGATTTTGGATATTCCCGACATCGAGCCGGTGATCGTTGAGTTGGGCGAGCCGACCCATCCCTTCGGCGCCAAAGGATGCTCGGAAATCTCGTACGTCGGCGTCGCCCCGGCGGTCGCCAACGCGATCTACAACGCCGCCGGCATCCGTTTGACCGAGCTGCCGATGACGCCGGACCGGGTGCTCAAGGCGCTGCAAGAGGCGCAAAGGAGCGCCCGTTGATCAACTTCAAGCATATCGACGCCGCTTCGACGGAGGACGCCGTGGCCGCGCTAGGCCGCTACGGCGAAGGGGCGCGAGTATTGGCCGGCGGCCAGGACCTTTTGTTTCGCATCAAGAAATACATCGTCGAGCCGGAGTGCGTGATCAATCTCAAGACCATTCCAGGTTTGAGCGCCATTCGCTCAAAAGCGGATGAAAATCTGCGCATCGGCGCGCTCACGACGCTTTCGGCGATCGCGCGCTCCGCCGAGTTGCAACGAAACTACGCCGTATTGGCCCGGGCGGCGGGAGTCGTCGCCTCGCCGCAGATTCGCAACCTGGGCACTCTGGGAGGCAACATCTGCCAGGATGTCTGGTGCTGGTATCTCCAGGACGGATTTTCCTGCTGGAAGTCGGGGGGCAAGTTCTGCGACCTGGCGGCCGGCGACAGCCGTTATTACGGCAGCGTCATGGGCGGCCATCTCTGCCTCTCGAACCATCCTTCGGACGCGGCGGTGGCGCTTGCCGCGCTGGACGCGCGAGTTCACATTGTCTCGCCCAAGGGCAAGCGGGTCGCTCCTATCGGCGAATTTCTCTGTGGCCACAACTGGGTCGGCAGCCGGTTGCAATCCCACACTCTCGGACTCGACGAGATCGTTACCGAGATAGAAATTCCCCTTCGCCCGACGCACAGCGCGTACGTTAAATTCGCCCTGCGCAAATCCTGGGACTTTGCCATCGCCAGCGTCGCGGTGAGCGCCGTGATTCGGGACCATGTCTGCGAGGATTTGCGGATCGTTCTGGGCGGCGTCGCGACTTTCCCGCATCGGAGTCAGGAGGCGGAAAAACTTTTGCGCAACTGCGAGATCGACGACGCTTCGGCAGGCGCGGCGGCGGAAGCCGCGCTCGAAAATGCCAGGCCGCTCAAGATGAACGGTTATAAAGTCGAGTTGAGCAAGACTCTGGTCCGGCGGGCCTTGTTGTCGCTGACCGGTGAAAAAACCAATTGAACGGAGTTGACGAAATGGCGGTTAAAGACCTGCGTGGCTGGATCGACGACCTGGAAGAAAGAAACGATCTGAAGCGCGTCAAAGCGGAAGTCGATTGGAACGAAGAGATCGGCGCGATCACGAGGGAGATTTCGAGCCAATTCGGGCCGGCGCTGCTCTTCGAAAACATCAAGGGCCATAAAAATACCCTCTGCCGCCGCCTGTTCACCAACGGCACGGGCACCAAGGAACGGGTCTGCCGGATTCTCGGCGTGTCCGAAAAAAGCACGAATCGCGAGCTGGTGGCGATTTTCAAAGAGCGATTCTCCAAGCCGCTCAAGCCGATGACGGTGAGCAGCGGGCCGGTCAAGGAGAACGTCGTCAAGAAGGACGCCGTCGATCTCTTTCAGTTCCCGGTTCCCAAATGGAATCCCCATGACGGCGGCCGCTATATCATGACGTCGGCGAGCGTGGTCACCAGAGACCCGGACAACGGCATTCTCAACGCCGGCACCTATCGCGGCATGATCGCCCAGAAAAATACCATCGGCGTCTTGCTCGCCATGACCCAAGGCTGGGGCAAGCACTTCAGCAAATACACAATCCGCGGCCAGGAGATGCCCGTCGCCGTGGTGATCGGCTGGGACCAGGCGCTGTTCATGACCGCGTCGACGCCGGTCAATCATCCCGAATATGAATTGGCCGGCTCCCTGCGCGGCGCGCCGGTGGAGCTGGTGAAATGCGAGACCAGCGACCTCATGGTTCCCGCCTCGGCGGAAATCGTCCTCGAAGGGTTTGTTTCCGCGGACCCAAAAACGTTCGAGCCGGAAGGCCCGTTCAGCGAATACCCGGGATACTACGCCGGGCGCAAAACGCCGAAGCACGCGATTCGCGTCGAATGCATCACCCACCGCAACGATCCGATTTTTCATGGCTGTCTCACCGGCTCAAGCCCGGGGCGAACCAACGAGGGAACGACCTGGACGCCCGCTACGTTCTCGGCAATGGCCTGGCAATATTTGGAAGAGGCCGGGGTGCCCAACGTCACCGGGGTCTGGCGCGGCAAGTGGCCCGAACTCCTGCGCGTGCAGATCCGCAAGAGCCATCGCGGCCACGCCCAGCAGGTGGCCAACGCGCTCTGGGGTTGCCACCTCGCCAACTACGCGGGGAAGCATCTGATCGTCGTCGACGACGACATTGATATTCACGATTGGGAGGCGATCGAGTGGGCGCTTTGCTATCGGATAAACGCCGGGCTGGGCGATATTTCGACGTTCCCCGGCACGTCGGGCTCGATGCTCGATCCCAGCGTGCCGTCCGAGGAAAGAGATTCGGTCAAGTACGGCCACGGCAAGTGGACCCGCGTCTTGCTCGACGCAACGATTAACTGGGAGCTCGAGCCGCAGGATCAGTACGGCGGCAACCGCTACCCGCCGCTGGGCACGGCGATTTCCCTGGAGATGAGAGAGACGCTCAAGCGGCGGTGGAAAGAGTATGGATTTTGAAACCATGGAGACGGCATTGTCGAAAGCTCGCAAATATTTGACTGGTACGTTCCTGGCGATTGCGGCTTACTTCGTGTGCGCGGCTCCCGCTCTCGCCGCGGACTCCCGCAAGGCGGTCCATCTGAAGGTGGGCTACGCGTCCATCAGCGGGAACCGCATTCCTCTCTGGGCCACCAAGGATATGGAATTCTTCGCGCGCAACGGCCTGGATTCGGAATTGATCTTCATCGCCAGCTCGTCGCAAGGCATGCCGGCGCTGCTCTCCGGCGAGGTGCCGATCTATTCGGGCTCCTTCGACACTGCGGCCCAGGCCGCCGCGGCCGGGGCGGATCTTGTCATCATCGGCAGCAGCGAACCGACACCATACAAACTAATCGTTCAGCCCGGCATCAAGAGCATCGTGGACCTCAAGGGCAAGAAGGTCGGCATCGACCGCGTCGGCGGCGCGAGTTATTACGCGACCCGTCGGATGCTGGCCAAGCTCGGCCTGAAGTCGGAAGACGTGGAATACATGCAAGTCACCGGCGGCGGCAATCAGCGCGTGGCGGCGTTCCATTCCGGAATTTTGAGCGCGGTGGTCAGCACTGTGGAACGCTTCGAGCGGGCGGGGATTCCCTATCGGGCCTTGGCGGATGCCTTGGAGCTGGGAATCAGAATCATCGGCAACGCCTACATCACGACCCGAGCCTTTCGCGATCAGAACCGCGACACGGTGCAGCGGTTCATCAAGGCCCTGGTCGAGGGAACGCATTGGGTCAAGGATCCGAAAAATCGCCCCGCCGTCCAACAGCTCATCAGCCGGCGGCTGCGCACGGACGATCCCGCGGTGCTCGACTTGAACTACCGGATGTACGTTGAGCCCTTGTCGCCGTTTCCCGATACCGATCTCGACGATCTCAAGACGAATCTGGCCCAACTGGCGGAAAACAACGCCAGGCTGCGGGATTTAAACCTGGCCAATTTCGTCGACAACAGTTTCATCCAACGCTTGCAGCGACGCTAAGGAGGGAAGGTGGAACGGAGACAAGTCAAAGATTTACGCAGCTTCCTCGCCGACGTGAAACGGCTGTATCCCGAGGAGCTCGTCACCGTCGAGCGCGAAATGGATCTGCGCTTCGAAATCTCGGCGCTGCATGTGAAGCTCGATCGCGCGCACAAGTTTCCCATCACGCTCTTCACCAAGCTGCGCGATGTCGAAGGCACGCCCTGCGCGTTTCCGCTGCTATCGAATCTTTTCGCCAGCCGGCGGCTATGCGCTCTGGCGCTCGAATCCTCGGTGGCAAAAGTCGGCCTGGATTACGACGCGCGCAGCCAGGAGTTGAAAGTGCCGGTGGTCGTCGGGCGCGCCGAGGCGCCGGTGAAACAGATCGTGAAGAAGGGCGATGACGTGAACCTTCACAGCTTTCCCGTGCCGCTGCCCTATCATATGGAAGGGGGCCGGACGATTCTCGGTTCGGTGATCACCACCGTCGATAATCACGAGGGCAACGTCTACAACTGCGCCTATCAGACGCTGCGCCTCCTCGGTCCCCGAAAAGTTACGGTCGGACTCGGCGAGGGCACGCATAACTGGGAACGCTATCGCGAGAGGGTCGCGAACACCGGTGAAGGTTTGCCGGTGATCGCCTGGATGGGCCATCACCCCGCCGCCTGCATGGGCGCGCTCACCCGCGTGCCCATCGACGTCGACGAGTATTCCGTCATCGGCGGCACGCTGGGCGAGCCGCTGCGACTCACGCCGTCGGAAACCTGGGGCGAAAAATTTCTCGTGCCGGCGGACGCGGAAATCGTCATCGAAGGGATCATCCCGCCCAAGGAGCGCGGGCGCCACGGTTTGCGCGCCGATTTCGCGCGCTACTATTCGCCGGAGACGCTCCGGCCGGTGATGGAGGTGAAAGCGATCACGCACCGGCGCGACGCGATCTATCACGACATTCATCTGGGCGGACGGGACCAGGATCATCTGGGCGGCATACCGCTCGAAGGTTCGCTTTACCGAGCTGTCAAGCAAGCGGTGCCCACGGTCAGGAACGTCCATTTGCCTTCGTCGGGTTGCAGCCGCTTTCACGCCTACGTGCAGATCAAGAAGACCGCCGCCGGCCAGGGGCGCGAAGCGATCGTTGCCGCCCTCGGCGTCGACCGGCGCGTCAAGCATGTGGTGGTCGTGGATGAGGATATCAATATTTTCGACGACGCCGAAGTCCTCTGGGCGGTCGCCACGCGCAGCCGCTGGGACCGCGACATGATCGTCATTCCGAACCTGATCTGCACGACCCGCGATCCGACGGCCTACGCCGGCAGCCCGGGCGATTTGAGCTATCACGCTTACACCGTCGCCAAGGGCGGCATCGACGCGACTATGCCCGCGCCGCCCGAGCCCTTCGAAATCAGGATCAAGGTGCCGGAAGAGGTGATGAACAAAGTTCAACTTCATGACTACGTCGGCAACGATCTTTTGTCGAAGATTCCGCTCGATGCCTGAGGGGGGAAAAGAACATGGCCAGCTCCATGAGAGTCGTCTGTCCGGGGTGCGATGAGGAATTTCTCGTGTCGCCGCAGTTCGAGCGCATGAAGATCCCGGCGAAATGTCCGTTTTGCGAAAAAGAGTTTCCCATCGAGCAGGCGAAAAAAGTCGTCCGTCCCAGCCCGATTCTGCTCGTCAAGTGAGGCGGGGAATACTAATGGCGAAGCCGCGTCCCAAAGCAATGACCAAACCCTACTTTCGCGATCTCAGGGATTTCATCGATCTTCTGGAGGAGACCGGAAATCTTTATCGCATCAGCGAAAGGATCGACAAAAACAGCGAGCTGATGCCCTTGGTGCGTTGGCAGTACCAGGGACTGCCGGACAGCCAGAGAAAGGCGTTTCTCTTTGAAAACGTGACGGACCCGAAGGGAAAGAGTTACGCCTGCCGCGTCGCGGTCGGCGTGCTGGGCGCTTCGCGCGAGATTTACAAGATGGCGCTCGGCGTGGCCGACGACGATAACGCGGGCGCGGTCGCGGAACGGTGGAATCTGGCATTGAGCCGGCCGATCGCGCCCCGAATGGTGAAAAGCGGTCCGGTTAAAGAGGTGGTGCTGAAAGGGAAAGAAATCTCCCGCCCCGACGGCGGCCTGCTCAAGTTTCCCGTGCCGATCAGTAACCCCGGCTTTGATGGCGGGCCGTTTCTAACAGCGCCTTACGTCGTGACCAAAGATCCCGAGACCGGCGTCGCCAACGTCGGCACGTATCGCTGCATGATCAAGGGGCCGGACAAGATGGGTGTCAGCGTTTCACCGGCGCAGCATATCGGCATCCACTTCCACAAATGCAAGGAGAAAAACATTCCCTTGCAGGCCGCCATCGTGCTCGGCTGCAGCCCAGCCATCGGTCTCGCCAGCGTCGCCAAGGTCGGCTACGACCGCAATGAGTATGCCGTGGCGGGCGGCATCGCGGGCGAGCCGATTGCGCTCGTCAAGTGCGAGGGCGTCGATCTCGAAGTGCCGGCGCGCGCGGAGATCGTCATCGAGGGAGAAATCCCCACCGACGTGATGGAGCCGGAGGGACCGTTCGGGGAATTCACAGGCTACATGGGCGGGCAGCTGATGAACGGAATTTTTCTGGTCAAGTGCATCACCCATCGAAAAGAGCCGATCCTGCAGATGTTTACCGAGGGGGTGCCGAGCGAGAGCGGAGTGATGCGGAAGATGGGCTATGAGGCGACGCTTTACAAGTTGCTCAAATACGACTGCAACATACCCTCGGTTATCAACGTGACGCTGCATGAGTCGAGCGGCAGCCGAAAATTAGTCGTGATCCGCATGAAAAAGACCAACCCCGCGCAACCCTGGCAAGCGCTTCAGGCGGCGGTGGCGCTCGATCCGAGCCACGGGAAGATTCTCATCACAGTGGACGAAGACATCGACTCCGAAGACGCCGACTCGGTCAACTGGGCGCTAAGTTTTCGTATGCAGCCGCACCGCGACGTCAAGATCACGACCCATAAGTTCGCCGGCCTCGATCCCTCGGCGGCGCCGCCCGGCTCTTCGCATACCGAGGCGCGGTTTCCCTCGCCTTCGGGCTGCTCGGCGATCATGATCGACGCTACGCGCAAATGGCCCTATCCGCCGGTGGCCTTGCCGTCGAAAAAATATATGGAAGCGGCGAAGGCGAAATGGGAGAAGCTTGGCTTGCCGCCGCTGAAACCCAAAATGCCCTGGTATGGCTACAGCCTGGGGCATTGGAACGAAGAAGATGAAGAGAATGCCGAATCGGCGGTGCGCGGCGATTACGAACGGGTCGCCGACCGTTTGCGCAAGAAAGCGATGAAACTCTAAGCCGGTCATTGGAGACGGAATTCTAGGCACGTTTAATGAAGGAAAGAAAAACCATGGATGCCAAGACGAGACCCGTCGGGCTCGCTCGGGCGCGGGACAAGACCTACTACGAGCGCTGGATGGAGAAGGAAGGTGTCCCGATCGTTGAAGGCTACGGCGTCACCGATGTCAGTAAAATCCCGCTTAAAGGATGGAAACGCCTGGGCTGCGAGGGAGCCTATCTCCAGTTCCGCGGCTTGGAAGGTATCACCGGCGTTTACGTCGGCAAGATCGCACCCGGCGCCGCTCTTCAACCGGAACACCACCTCTACGAAAAAATCATCTACATCATCCAGGGGCAGGGGGTCGCCGAGATCCAGCAGCGCGACCGTGTGCCACAGACGATCTCCTGGCAAATGGGGAGCCTGTTCTCGCCGCCGCTCAACGCGCTCCATCGTCTCATTAATGACTCAAAAGCCCCGGCGGTATTTCTCGCCGTCACCACCGCCCCCATGGTGTTGGACCATTTCCACAACGAGCACTTCGTTTTCAACAGCGATTATGCTTTCAACGAGCGCTACGATGGCGAGCAGCACTTCTTCGAGCCGCGCAACGAGCGTTATCTCGCCACCAACAATCGGCAATGGATCTGGGAGACCAACTTCATTCCCGATGCGCGCAAGGCGTTGATCGACGCGCAAGAGCAGAAGGGCGCGGGCGTCAACCTCACGCAATTCGAGATTTCCAATAATACTTTGATCGGCCATTTGGCCGAATGGCCGATGGGACGCTATCACAAGGCGCACTACCACGGCGGCGGGGCGGTGCTCGTGATCCTTCGCTCCGAAGGCTACTCGCTCATGTGGCCGAACGATCTCGGCACGCGGCCCTACGAAAGCGGCCATGGGGACCGCGTGGTCAGAGTCGATTGGGTGCCGGGGAGCGTGTTCAGCCCGCCGACCAACTGGTTTCATCAACACTTCAACACCGGCGCCGAGCCGGCGCTCCAATTGGCGCTGCGCTGCGGCAGCCATAAATTTCCTCTTGGGATCAGAGTCGCGGCGATTCGGGCCGGGGTCTACACCTCGGTCAAACAGGGCGGAACGTTGATTGAATACGACGACGAAGATCGGGAGATTCGGCGGCGTTACGAGCTGGAGCTGGAGCAAAAAGGCATCGCGCCGGACATGAATTACGATTGCGCGGCCAACGCCGATTAAAGCGTTCGGCTCAGAGCCGGACAAGGATATGGACGAGAGGATTCGAACATGAACGGAAAATCACAAACGCTGAACGGTGCCGTAACATTTGACAAGTTATCGCTGCCGATGTTTCGGAATTTTCGCATGCCGTCGCTGATGATGGCCAGTTTGCTACTGGTGGTCGGCTTTCTCGTGCTCACGCCGTTGATCCTGATGATCCTCAACAGTTTTCAAACCGCGCGCCCAGGTCAGCCGATCCTTTGGGGTGTGGACGGTTGGGTCAAAGCGTTTACCACTCCGGGCATCGTGAAAGCCATGACCAATACGTTCACGCTGGCGATCACCCGGCAGGCGATCGCTCTGGTGCTAGGCTGTTTCTTCGCCTGGTTGATTGCGCGCACCGATATCCCGATGAAGGGATTTCTGGAATTTTTCTTCTGGCTTTCCTTCTTTTTACCGGCGCTGCCCGAAGCGATGGGCTGGATTCTGCTATTGGATCCGAAATACGGATTGCTTAACCAAGGGCTCATGGGCCTCGGCGTCTTGAGCCAGCCGGTATTTAATATTTATTCTTTTTGGGGAATTGTCTGGGCGCATCTGGGCGGCAGCGTCAGCGTCAAGGTGATGCTGTTGACGCCGGCCTTCCGCAATCTGGACGCGGCCCTGGAAGAATCTTCGCGCATCTCGGGCGCGAGCGGGTGGCGTACCTTCTTCCACATCATCGTGCCGGTGATGATGCCGGCAATTCTGGTGACGACAATCCTCGGAATCATCCGTTCTCTCGAAGCCTTCGAGATCGAGCTTCTGCTCGGCACTCCGATCGGCCTTCAGGTCTATTCCACCAAGATTCACGAGCTGGTCACCTGGGAGCCGCCGCAGTTTGCCCCGGCGATGGCGTTGAGCACGATTTTTCTCGGCCTCCTGTTGCTCATGGTCGCGCTTCAGCGCCGCTATACCGGCAGGAGAACTTACGCGACCCTCACCGGACGGGGGTTCAGCATCCGGCCGACGCACCTGGGGCGTTGGCGCGTGCCCGCGTTCACACTGGTCTTGGTGTTCGCGTTGTTCGTGACGTTGGTGCCGACCGTTTTACTCCTGACCGGCACCTTCATGAAGCTCTTCGGCTTTTTCAATATCGCCGATCCGTGGACCCTGGAGAACTGGCGCGCGACGTTGAACGATCCGGTGCTATTGCGCTCGTTGTGGAACACGCTCGCCATCGGCCTCGGTTCCGGCGCTATTGGCATTCTGTTTTATTCGCTGATCGCCTACGTCGTCGTCCGCACTCGGCACCGGGGGCGGTGGCTGCTCGATTTTCTTTCCTGGCTGCCCTGGTCGATTCCTGGTATTTTGCTTGGGATGGCGCTGCTCTGGACTTTTCTCCAGACGAAAATCTTCCTGCCGATCTACGGCACAATCTATCTCCTGATGATCGCGATGGTGATCAAGAGCATGCCCTTCGGCGCCCAGATGATCAAAAGCGTGCTCTTGCAACTCGGCAACGACCTGGAGGAAGCATCGAAAGTGTGCGGCGGCACATGGCTCGATACTTTTCGCCGCGTAATCTTGCCGCTGACGATGCCGGCGCTCATCACGGTCGGTTTGGTCGGATTCATTTCCGCTGCGCGCGACATTAGCACCGTGGTGCTTTTGGGTTCGGGCAAGTCCCGCACCCTATCTTTGTTGATGCTCGACTTTGCCGCGGGCGCCGAATTCGAAAAGGCGACCGTCGTCGCCGTGCTCATCGTCGCCTTGGTCGTCGCCGCCGCGCTGTTCGCCCGCGCCCTCGGCGGGCAGGTGGGAGTCAGGGAATGACCTTGTCAATTCCGAAATCGGTTTAAGAGGATCGCCATCGACTAACCCCAGGGAAATCAACCCAATCAGCTGTCATGGCTCCGAAAGTTTCCGTCGTCATTCCGACTTATAACAACGCGGCGCTGCTCTGCGAGACGTTGGAGGGTGTGCGGCGGCAGACGTTCAAAGATTTCGAAATCATCGTGGTGGACGATGGATCCAAGGATAATACTGGCGATGTAGTCGCGACCTACGACCCGACCATTCACTATTTGCAACAAGCAAATCAAGGACCCGCGGCCGCGCGCAATAAGGGCGTGAGCCTCGCGCAAGGCGAGTTCATCGCGTTCTGCGATCATGACGATATTTGGAACGAACGGCACTTGGAAAGACTGCTCGGCTGTTTTGCCGACCATCCTTGGGCGGCGATGGCGTTCGATGACGCGCGATATTTCGGAGCAGGTATCGCGAAGGAACCCACCCATATCGACGCGAAGGTTCGGCGATCGATCGTCGGTAAAGCGGTTCCGATCAAAAGGTTATGGGAATGTTGGGTGGCTTCCATGTCCGTGGTGATGGTGAGAAAATCCGTTTTCAACGAGCTGGGCGGATTGCATGCGGGAATTTGGGGTCTCGATGATTTGCACTTTTATCTTCGTTTGGGCGCGCGTTACGAAGTGCGTTTCGCCGACTATGTCGGCTGCAAGAAAAGACTGAGGTCGAACAACCTGCTGCCGCAAGCGGCGCTCGACGGTTTGATTGGGTGCTTGGAGGACCTGAAACAAAACCATCCTGACGTCGTGCGCGCCGTGGGCCCGCTTAAAGTTCGCACGCGGCTGTCGCGGCGGTACCGCAAATTGGCCGAGCGTCATCTTAAGAATGGCCAACGCGATCTGGCCAGGGCGACGTATCTGAAAGCGTACAAAGAAAACTACCTTAACCTCCGCGACCTCTGGTCGTATCTTTTTCGCGCGCGGGCGAAGAAGAATCTCGTTTGTCATGGAATCTAATGGTGAAACTCTATGCCCGTTAGGGCGTGGAGTTTCAATCGGTTGAGCGCTGTTTCGCTTTCTCACCCGCGGATTATGGCCGGAACCGAGGTCCTGACAGTGAGTAATCTCGTCAGAACTCATCCCGCTCTACGCTGAAATATCTTAGTCAACGACTCGAAAATAGCAGTAAAGAGCGCGAGATCACGGTTTCAAAAGGTGTTTCGCAATACTGCGGATACCCCTGCGAATATATCGGCTCGAAGGACGCTTGATAACTGTTCGAACAAATCGGCTGCACGCCGCAGCGACGTCTCCACCTTGAAGATCATTGTGCAACAATTCTTGTTCCAATCCCTGTCTCCATCTCTCAATGCTCCTGGTTATTTCCAGTGAGCAGCGACCGCCCAGGTAAGCCTTAATCAAATTGGCCGCTTCTATTGTGCCTTCGAGTCTCTTGGTCCTGTTCGAGCCAGACCAAATTCCAGCCGAATGCACCCGGTATACCGCCATGACCTCGTCGATATAGCCATAAAAACCGTGCTCCGCATTCAAAACATGGAGGGGCCAATCCCCCATGGGCACCTGGTAGAACCAGTCCGGAAATGAGGGATAGAGACCGTTACGGAACATGGTCGAACAGGTCGGTATGAAATGAGAGGAGACAATGTCGGACAACCCAAAGAACTTTTTTTCCAGAGGGGTTGGATGAAAGTTCCGATCATTCTCGGGAGCTCCTTCATGGAGCACCCTGACGTTATGAAAACAGGCGGAGCATTCCGTATGCCGATCGAGAAATTCGACCTGTTTGTGCAGCTTCAGCGGGTCGGTCCAGTAGTCATCTCCCTCAAGCAGCGCGATGTACTCTCCCCGTGCGTTCAGGATGTTATTGAAGAAATTGCGATTGCCGTTGAGCCGCACATGGTCTTTAGGGTAATCATGAAGAAAAAGGCGAATCCGGTCGGGATAGCGTGCGGCATAATCGCATACGATCTCTCGGGTCCGGTCCGAGGATTGGTCCTCGCCAATCAGTATTTCGTAGTCGAATTTCACCTCCTGAGCAAGGGCGCTTTCGACGGCCTGAGCGATGAAGTTTTCGTGATTGTACGTGATGATGTTGACGCTGACCTTCATGGTCTTTTCCCGGTGCCGCGAAACCCCTTCAGGATGGTACAGATTCTTTCCACGTCGTCCGCCGTAAGCCCTCCGTAGAAGGGCATGGCCAGCACCTCCCGCGCCACCCGGTGCGCTTCAGGCAACCCAGACGGCTGTGACGAGGGAAGATGGCGGTAGCAGTCGTATTCGCTGCACAGAGGGTAAAAGTACTTCCGGGTCATGACATTGTATTGTTTGAATTCACGGTATACCTGATCCCGGGAGCAGCCGAAATCCTCTTCGTTAATTCGGAGCACGAAATACTGGTAGCTCGGTGTTAGCCCCGGCGGATCGACCACCGCCAACGATACCCCGTCAACATCCTGTAAGCAGGCCCGATAGGTTTCCAGGACGCTCTTGCGTTTCGCTCGCTCATCCTCGACGGACTCCAGGAGTACGAGGCCGAGGGCAGCCTGGAGCTCGTTCATCTTGCCGTTGATTCCCGGCATCATCACCATTTCCTCGTTCTTTATGCCGAAGTTCTTCAAGAGGTCAATGTGCGGCTTCAGGTCCGGGTCGCGGAAAGTCAGCGCTCCGCCCTCGGCGGTGTGGAAGAGTTTCGTGGCGTGGAAACTAAACATGGAGACATCGCCGAAAGTGCCGATACCCCGACCATCAATTTCTACGCCAAAGGCATGGGCAGCATCGTACACCACCCGGAGTCGATAACGATCAGCAATCTCCTGAATAGCTCCCACATCGCAGGGGGTTCCGAAGACGTGTACGGCAAGGATTCCTGTCGTCTGAGGCGTGATCATCGATTCGATCCGCCTCGGGTCAATATTCATGGTAACCGGATCGATGTCGCAAAAGACCGGGCGAACGTTGTTCCATGAGAGAACATGGGGAGTGGCCGGAAAGGTGAAGGGGGTGGTAATCACCTCGCCGGATAACCGCTGACTCTGACAGGCGACGAGTAGAGCGATGGTTCCGTTGTTGAAAAGCGACAGAGATGGGACCCGCAGGAAATCCCGGAGGCGATCTTCCAACAACTTATGTTGGCCGCCGTTGTTGGTCAGCCACTTGGACTCCCAAATATCCCTGAGCCTTTCGGTGAAGGCGCTCAGATCAGGCAGCAGAGGCCGCGTAACGTAAACCGGATTGACGAACGGTTGTGGCGAGCCGCTCATAGCACGAGGGTCTCCCCGGAAAACTCCCGGTAGGCGGCAACAGTCTGCTCCACGTCGTTTTCCGCCATACTCACCGGGCGGGCTGCCTCGAAAAACACGGCACCTGCGTAGCTCCACTCGGCAGGATGACCCTGTTGTTGGAATCTGTCGGTGATCTGCTCAAAAACTCTCTCGGGTTGCCGACAAAACTCCTCGTAATCGACAACCAGCTTGCGTTCATTGGCAACCCTCTCAAGCCCCTTCTCTGCCGCCACCTGGGTGAAGTAGACCTGGCCTGCAACCTGCTCGTAACGATTGGGCCCCTTAGGAAAAAAATACTCCGGAGGCTTGTAGGAATGCCATGCTCTCAGGTCGCCATAGTAGTCGAGCCGGACCCTGAGGAGTGACTGGATGACGTAGAACGGATTGCGCCGCATGTAGATGAACAAAACCTTATCGAGAATATCAGTCATGTAGGGGATATTCCAGTCGGTCATGGTCCCCTTCATATCCAAGGGCATATCGAAAACGGCCTCGATTGCTGCCACCTCGCGCAAGAAGCCCCTACTACCAAAACAAGGGGGCCTTTGTTCCGTTCAGAGCCTAGCCAACGCCGGCAAATCGCAATTTCTACGCCTGGTTGTTATCGACGGAACTGCTTATATAACCCCTCAGTTAACCATTCGAAAGTACGTTACTGCACATCATCGAGATATGGCACGTCCGATTCCCCCCTCTGGGAATTTCACTAGATCCGGCCCTCATTCCGGCCGGGAAGCGATAATAGCGTGGCGACGCTGGAGTTTTTCTCTTAACCTAGAGCCTATGTATCATTCAAGTCTCCTCCTTCGGTCCTCTGCTTGCGATTCAAGATACGTTTGCGTTGTTCGGTTTTCTTGATCGCTACCGCCCTTTAGGGATATGATTCTATGTGGCTTGGTAAAAAGTATGAAAAGCTTAATAAGAAGTTTACTTCCACTTTTGAAGTCTACGCACCACAGTAAAGCAGATAAGGTGTTCTGTATCTCCATGCAGCGGACCGGAACTACATCAGTCGGTAGATTTTTCCGCGACTTTGGTTTTAGGTGGGCAGGTTGGCCGGCAGACGAAAAGAATGATTGGTCCGGTTCTTGGTTTGAAGGTGATTACGAAGCTATATTCTCTTCATTGGACTTTAGAAAGTCGAACGCATTTGAAGACTCTCCGTGGTTTCTGCCCGGGTTCTATAAGATTTTATTCAACCGGTTCCCGAAGGCAAAATTCATCCTTTTCACCAGAGATCCAGACGCATGGTTTCAGTCTATGGTTAAACACTCTGGAGGTGATGTAATAGGAAGGAGCAAAATCCACTGCAAGGCGTATAGGAGAGAACTAGAATACTTTGAATTACTTCATTCCGGAAAGATTGATGAAAAGACCGAAAATCAAATCCACTCTGAAAAGATGATGAAACTTGTCGGTCATGCGGAGCATTATAAGGACGTTTATCGGCTCCATAATATTGAAGTGGAGGACTTTTTCCGCAGACGCTCTCCAGTATCTCTGCACGTCGGATCGCTTGAAGATCCTAAAAAGTGGCAAAAACTGGGGAAGTTCCTAGGCGTTGAAGTCCCCGAAGCTTATGAAAGCCATGAGAACGCATCGGATTGCACATGACTTTCTGTAGATTGAATGCATCATTGGGGTTGTCTTTCGGGTCGCTTGTTGACAGCCCGTTGTCCCAATCAAGATTTCTACTGCGTTATAGGGACCCGCCTTCATGATGCTCCCGTCGTTTTCTGCCCTCGGAGCGCCAATCTCTTTGGGATCGTCACACGGCCGGCGCTGTTAGCCGGGAAGTCCCGAACGAGCCCGACCGACGCCATCTTGCATGGTCCTCCTTGGGGTGTTATAGGGTCGCGGTTACGAGGAGTTGGATTATGAACATGAGACGCCGAACGGTCATCAAAGCCGGGCTTGGCTTGGGCGCGTCGCTGTTGCTGCGTCCAACGAATATTTTCGCGCAAGCCCAACCGCTGATTCAGAAAAAAATTCCGTCGACCGGTGAAAATATCCCGATCATCGGTCTGGGCACGGCCCGCCGCTACGAAGAAATTAAAACAGACGCGGAAAAGGTCCCGCTTCGGGAAACCATTAGACAATTCCAAACGCTGGGCGGCAAGGTGATCGATAGCTCGCCGTCTTACGGCACGGCGGAAGCGGTGGTGGGGGAATTGGTCGAAGGGCTGAAAATCCGCGATTCGCTGTTTCTCGCCACCAAGGTGAGTTTACGCAAAGGCGGTAGGGATGAGGGTGTCGCGCAGATTGAGGCTTCGTTCAAAAAATACCACACCAATAAAATTGATCTACTCGCCGTGCATAACTTGCTCGACACCGACACGCAGCTCAAAACCATCCGCGAGCTGAAGGCAGCAGGGCGAGTGCGCTACGTCGGCATCACCACTTCGTTCGATAACCAATACCGAGATTTTGAGCAAGTGATGCGAAGAGAGACCCTCGATTTCATTCAGGTCGATTATGCGTTGGACAACCGCGACGCAGGCGATCGCCTCATTCCGTTGGCCGGCGATCGCGGCATGGCGGTCATGATCAACCTGCCCTTTGGACGCGGGCGGCTGTTTAACGCAGTGCAGGGCAAAAAGCTGCCGGAGTGGGCCGCCGAGATCGACTGCGCGTCCTGGGCGCAGTTTTTTCTCAAGTACATCGTTTCCCATCCCGCCGTCACCTGCGCGGTGCCGGGCATGGCCCGCCCAGAGTACGTTAGCGACAACCTCGGCGCGGCGCGCGGACGCTTGCCCGATGCGGCGACGCGAAAACGCATGGAGCAGTTCATCGACGACATCAAAACCTAGAGGCAGTCCGCTATGAATGAAAAATCCAGCGGCACCAGCGGCGGCTTGCTGTACCGCCTGCTGCGGCACGTCATCGATGTCCGACCCGACGAAGTAGCCGCGCTCGCCTGGGCGTGGCTATACTTCTTCTCGGTGCTTTCGGCCTATTACGTGATCCGGCCGATCCGCGACGAGATCGGCGTGGCCGGCGGCATCGAGAATCTCCCCTGGCTTTTCACCGGCACCCTGATTGGCATGATCGTCGCCAACCCGGCGTTTGCCA
>Ga0153915_10001607_pt1 | contig 20743 bp, 16 predicted proteins | sample Opewatmetagenome_2_FD_107003 | JGI IMG/M metagenome (GOLD analysis project Ga0153915, IMG submission 107003) | Freshwater wetland microbial communities from Ohio, USA - Open water 3 Core 3 Depth 3 metaG | ecosystem: Environmental > Aquatic > Freshwater > Wetlands | place: USA: Ohio, Lake Erie...
AACCGACGTGTTGGGAGGATGGAGCGCGGGGCTGTTCATCGCGGCGTTGTCTGCCGGGCTGTACAATCGGACGCGGCGACGGCTCGACGCCGGCACGGGCGTCGCGCCACGTTCGGCGCCAGTAAGGTCATGACTTCGATCGCGCGCTCCTTGGTCGTTTGCCTGTCATTGGCGCCGGCTACCTGGGCTCAAGGCGCCGTCACGCCGCCCAATTCGGGCGTGTTGATCAACGGCCGAGACCTCGCGTTGTTCGCCGGCGCGACGGCGGCAACCGCGATGGTGTCGAGGCTCGATGTGCGGATCGCGCGCACGTTCGGAGACTCGACGTTCCACGCGCGGCATCCGGGGTTCACGACCGCGGCGAAGCGCACCAGCCTCATGACGGAAACCGTCCTCATGCTCACGGGCAGCGCGGTTTGGGGAATCGCGCGCCTCTCGCACGATCGCGGCACGGCCGATGTCGCGTTTCACACGACAGAGGCCGTCGCGTCCGGGGCCGCATTCATCCAGGTCGTCCGGGGCGCCCTGGGACGCGCTCGTCCGTACGTCATCGACGATGCAGGCGAAAGGCGCGACGCCGATCCATACGAATTCCAACTGCTGCACGGCTTCACGAGCTTCAACTATCGATCGTTCCCGTCGATGCACGCGATGGCGAGCTTCGCCGCGGCATCGGCGCTCGCCCAGGAGATGCGTGTGCGACGGACGCCACTCCGTGCCGGCATCTCGCCCCTGCTCTACACGGCGGCGGCGATGCCGTGCCTTGCCCGCGTGTATCTCGACGAGCACTGGACGAGCGACATCGCGCTGGGCGTTTTCCTCGGCGTGTTCGCCGGGCAGAAGGCGGTGCTGTACAGTCACGATCATCCGAACAACCGCGTCGATCGCGCATTTCTCAAACCGACGATTCGGGCGTCGATGGTAGGCGACGCGCGCGGGCTGAGGTTCGTGCTCGCGCCATTCTAGGCATCTCGTCGTCCTAGGGAAACGATCTACTGGTCGCGGGGCCTTGACTGCTTAGCCGCGGAATCCACGGAGTGAACGGAATCCCACGAAATGTGTGAATGGGATGCGCCCGAATCGGCACCTCGGCGCCGGCAGTTCAATCCGCTCATGAACCACTCGTGTCGCTGATGTGTGGATTCCGCGGCCACTCTCGAGGACGCCGAGGGTGACGGACGAGCCAACTCGCGGCGACAGAAAACTCTAACAATTATCTTGCGACTTCGCGGTCCATCAAATTATTGTAGCATTCGCGCGACCGGTCGGCGCTGACCGTGTGCGCAGTGATCTCTACTCAGCGCCGGAGTTGATGTGCCCGCCACGCTGTTGTCGCCAGTCGCGTCGTTCGCCGCGCCCGTAGTTGCCCGAGAAACGCAGTTCTCCGTCGCCTTGGCCCGTGATGCGACCGGCGAATCGGTGCGCCACATCCAAGAGTGGCTCACCTTCCACGGCTTGGGACTCAAGATCGACGGCGAGTTCGGCGCCGCGACTGAAGCCGCGGTGGTGGCGTTTCAGAAACGGAGCGCCCTACCCGCCACCGGCCGCGTCGACGAGACGACGTTCGATTCGATGATCGCACCGCTGTCGGCGGTGCTACGCCCAATCGACGGAACGGGAGTCTTGAGTCAAGACGCGCCACGCTATGCCGAGCAGCATTTGGCTCAGCATCCACGGGAGGTGGGTGGCGAAAATTGCGGGCCGTGGGTTCGACTCTATATGAATGGAGCGGAAGGCGTCGACTTCCCGTGGTGCGCGGGGTTCGCGTGCTTCGTCCTCAAACAGGCGAGCGCGGGAAACCCACTTCCGTTCGTACCGAGCGTTTCGTGCGACGAGATCGGAATCCACGCCAAGGATCGCGGACTGTTTCGCCAAGGTGGCCCCGGATTCGATACGTCGCAACTCAAAACGGGCTCGCTGTTTCTCGTTCGGCGGCCGCAGGGTGGATGGCATCACACCGGAATTGTCGTTGGCATTGCACCCGGAGCGATCACCACGATCGAGGGCAACACCAACGACAGCGGAAGTCGAGAGGGTTTCGAAGTGTGTAAGCGCATCCGCGCGACGGACACTCTCGACTTCGTGGTGCTTCCGGCATAATCAGTCGCAAGAGACAACAGTCCTCAGAGCGAGTACTCGTAGAGGCCGCGTCCGTGCGTCGATGCGCGCAGCAAGCGTCGCGTCGCGTGGATTTGAAGATCGAACACGGGCGCGTCAGGTAATCCGTTCGGCAGCGGGTCCCACGTCGCGCCCTTGTCCGATGAGTGCCAGACACCGATGTCGGCGCCGACGTACAAGTTTTGTGGGGCTTGCCGGTCGACGATGAGCGCGTTGTGCTCGACGTCGAGCAGATTGCGATTCGATCCTGCGGCGCCACTTCGCGCTTCCCATCGCGTGCCGTTGAAGCGCCAGACGTGGCGGTAATCTCCGCTTCCGCCGAACGCGATGTAGACGGATGCACCCGTGGCGTCGGTCCAGTCGATCGCGATGTCCGAGACGAGACCGGTGAGCGGTAACGCGCCGGCTGCCGCGGTGTGAATTCGGGTGACCGTCCAGTTGCTGCCCGCGAGATCGAGACGCAGCACCTCGCCCGCGGTCGTGCCAACGTACAACCTGCTCGGCGACGCGAATGCCAGCGCGAAGGCGCTGCCCCTCGTGCCCAGCGAAATCGCCGTTGGCCACGTCTTGCCGAAATCCTTCGACACATAGACGCGTTGGCCTGAGCCGAGCGCCACGCACTTCGCATCGGCGGGCCGCGCCGGATTGTACGGCGTGCCGACGACCGGTTCCGTCATCGTCGACCATCCGTACTGCTCAGCCGTCGCGCTCACCGAGAACGAGCTGTGATCCTGACCGCCATCGGTCGCGCGCAGCACGTTGCCATTCTGGAACGCCAACACCTGCTGTGGATCCGCCCAGTTGATCAACGTGTAGCCGCCGTCGCCCCAAGCGACGTGTTTCCAGATCGGGCCACCGGTTGCGCGCGCGGTGCCGTTGTCTTGGAGCCCGGCGATCAGCACGCCCGGATCCGTCGGATGTTGCGAGAAGAAGTTCGTGCAGAGACACGACAGCCCATTGTTGCGCGACTTGAACATGCCGCTGGCGCGCGGATCGCGATTGAGAAACGCGCCGCCGTCGCAGCCAACCCAAAGCGAATTCGGATCGCCGGGCGCGTGGACCAGGACGTGCACGTCCGAATGCGCGTTCTGCCCGATCGAAACACCGGCCATGCGATAGCCGCTGCCCTGCGGGGCTATTCGACAACGCCAGATCGATGCGGGATACGGGTCGATATTGGCGTAGCTGCCGCCGATGTAGATGGTATTCGCATCGCCCGGGTCGACGGAGATGCACAGATCGTAATCACCCTGACTCGCGCCGCCGTCCGCGGGCAGGACATTCGGCGGATTGGCGATGCGCTTCCACGCGTTCGCCGGCGCGTCGAGGCGATACACGCCGATGAGAATTCCATTCGTGTTGGTGACCACGGCGTACACGACGTTGGGATTGTTCGCCTGAACGCCGAGCGCGATTCGTCCAACGGATGTCTTGGGAAAGCCGGTGCCGAGCGACTGCCACGTGTGTCCGTCCGCCGACGACACGACGCCGCCGCTCCACTCGGCGGCGAAGAATCTTGTCGTCGCGCCACTCGATGCGACGACGACGCTCGAGTGGACCTTGGGCCGGCGCTGCACCCACTCGTATCCCGCGCCTGACGATCGTTTCACACGCTGATAGAGACCGTTCGATGTCGCGGCGACGACGTTCTCGCGATCGGTCGGATGCACGGCGAGCGCGAAGAAGGCCTGACCAGCCAACCCTGGTGAGCCGGCCGCGACCGGTTCGACGGCCCACTTTCCTCCGCCGTCGTCGGATCTGATCGGACCGATGCCACGATATGCCGGCAGCGCGTTGATGATCCGGCTGCGGAAGATCGCCCAGGTGTCGCCCTCGCCAGTGCCGACGTACACGCGCTTCGGATCCTTCTGGTCGATGGCGATCGCGCCGCAGGCGAGGCTCGTGCTGGCGAACTGCTCGGGGTCGACGTCGAACGAATCCATGCACGATCGCCACGTGACGCCCATGTCATCCGAGCGAAAGACACCGCCGTTCGCCGATGCGACGTAGACGATGTTCCCGCCGTGTGCGATGGCGATGCCCGATACGCGTCCGCCAACGGGCGGCAAGCCGACCGCCTGACCATTCATTACGACGCTCGGACCGAGTGGGGTCCAGTTTTTCGCTCCGGGAACGGTTGGTCCGGCGAACGGCGTGAGACCGGCAGCGCCCGGAGCCGCGGTCATCCGCGCGTGCGCGGCGGCTTTGCGTTTCTTGTATTCGTGGAGGCGATCGAGCCAAACCGTTTCGTTGACCGGTGCGAAGAATTCCTGTCCCGCGCCGCGCTCGATCATGACTCTGCCGCCCTTCCCGGCCGGCTTGCGAGCCGGTTTGGCGGTGCCCATAGAGGCGGCACCACCCTCGGCCACAGAGGTGAGCCGCGCATATGCGGCCTCCATCGTCGGCATGATCCACTTGACCGGTCCGTGCTCGCGCTCGACCACGACCTTCGCGCGCGACCGCGCCCGCACCGAGCGTTTCGCTTTGGTGCGGGCCCGTGAAGTCCGAGCCTTCGATGCTTTGCTCTTCGTCGCCATTGGGTTCTCCGATCAGAGGAAGAGTGGGTTTGACCTGAGGAAGCGCGCGGCGTTCAGCCGCGAATTTGGAGAGCGGACGACAGCGCGAGCCCGATGCCGAGCGACGCGCCAGCCCAGCGCACGACGCGTTGCGGCGCGTACCGATGGAGGACCGAGCCGAGGGCGAGTGCGAGGACGGCTTTCGTCGCCATGGCTGACGACGCCGCGGCCCAGACGACCGCGGGCGCTTGATAGCGCGCGGCGAACGCGGCGGTGGCGAGTTGCCCGGGGTCAGCCCATTCGGCGAAGAAGATCGCCGTGAATGCCGAGAGCGTGCCGCGAAGCCGCGACGCACGTTGCGTCGTCGAGCCGGCAGCCGGATCGCTGTGAGCTGGCTGGGGCTCGCGCCAGATCGTCAGCGCGGCGAGGGCGAATGCAAGCGAGCTCGATGCGGCGACGGCCGCATGCGGAAGGCGTGCGATGGCGCCACCGAGCGTGACCGCAACGAGGGACTTGGCGGCGAACGCGGGGATCGCGCCAAGGAGGACCGTTCGGGCTCCGATGCGGGCAGCGAGCGCGCCGGCACCGTAGAGCAGCTTGTCTCCGACCAATTCGGCCAGGAGTACCGTGACGAACGCGGTACCGAACAGCGTGGCGCCCATGCGTACCTGCTATCCAACGGCCCATTCACGGGGATCCTTCCCCGCTGAGCTGCGGACCTCCGGCATCGTTAGCCGCAGGAGGGAGACGATACGGTGGATGGAAACGATTTGCAAGACCATCTCGGCACGTGGGATTAGAGGGCTCTAATAGACGACGGGAGACAACAGATGCTTCGCCGCGCTGGGGATGACAACGAGGTGCGGACAGCACGACAACGAGCTGCGCTCAGGATGAGGACCCATTCGCCGGAGCGCGGTTGCGTTCGCGGCGCGCACCGCGCAGCTTCGACGCATGCGTCTACTCCCTTTTCTCGCCCTGGCCGCGGCCGCGCCGCTGGCTGCTCAGAAGCCCGCGACCGATCCGTACCTGGCGCGCGCGATTCGCGTGCTCCGCGCTCATCCCGTGATCGACGGGCACAACGATCTGCCGTGGCGGATCCGGGAGGACACCGTCCATCCGCACGACGTCGAGGCGTACGACCTTCGCACCAAGACGCCGGGAATGACCGACCTCTCGCGGCTCGCTCGCGGCCACGTCGGCGGGCAATTCTGGTCGATCTACATCCCGGGCGAGCCCGGCGACTCGGCGTACCTGCCGAATGGTGCCGTCTCCAGCAAGCCTGGCTATGCGCGCGTCCAGCTCGAGCAGATCGACATCGCGCGGCGCGCAATCGACAAGTATCCGCAGCTCGAGTGGGCGCCGACTGCCGACGCACTTCGCCGGTCGTTCGCGCGAAACAAGGTTGGGTCGCTGCTCGGTCTCGAGGGCGGCCATGCGATCGAGAACTCTCTCGCGTTGCTCCGCGTCTACTACGATCTCGGCGCGCGATACATGACGCTCACGCACAACGTGACACTCGACTGGGCCGATGCCGCGCTCGACTCGGCCAAGCATCACGGGCTGACGCCGTTCGGCCGAGAGGTCGTGCGCGAGATGAACCGGCTCGGGATGCTCGTCGATCTGTCGCACGTGTCGCCCGGGACGATGAGCTCCGCCCTCGATGTCACCGAGGCGCCGGTGATCTTCTCGCACTCCGGCTCGCGCGCGCTGGTCGATCACCCGCGCAACGTTCCCGATTCGATTCTCGCCCGCATTCCCAAGAATGGCGGCGTCGTCATGGTGCCGTTCGTGACGAGCTTCGTATCCGCCGCGATCAAGGCCGACGACGACTCTCTCGCCAAGCACGGGCCGAGTTGGCGCGCGTCGCACCCGCGTCCTAAGGCGACGGTCGCCGACGTGGCCGACCACATCGAGCACGTGCGCAAAATCGCGGGCGTCGACCATGTTGGAATCGGATCCGACTTCGACGGCATCACGGAAAACGTCGTCGGCCTCGAGGATGTCTCGACCTTCCCCGCGATCTTCGCCGAGCTCGCGCGCCGCGGATGGAGCGACGACGACCTCGCCAAGCTCGCCGACGGCAACATCCTGCGCGTGCTGAAACGCGCCGAGCAGGTGTCGGCGAAGCTCAAGAAGGAGCGGAAGCCGTCGACGGCAACGATCGAGAAGCTCGACGGCAAGCCGTCAACCAAGGCGTGATGTCGCCGTTCGCCACGCTCAGGATGACAATGGCGCGAACATCTCGCTGATCTCGCGCGAGGTGATCGGCTCGTCGACGAATGTGAATGTGCCGCGGTCGCGCATTTCGGTCGCGGCGCGGATACATGTCGCGAGCGCGATTCGCGATAGCGCGCCGCCGACGCTCACTCGCTTCACGCCGACCTTCGACAGCTCGGCGAGCTCGAAGTGAACGCCCTGAATGCCCGCGTTCATATTCACCGGGCGGTCGACCGATCTCACCAACGTGGCGACCTCGTTCATGTCGCTGATGCCTGGGGCATAGAGCACGTCGGCGCCGGCGTCCTGGAACGCGTTCAGCCGGCGGATGGTGTCGTCGAGGTCCCGGCGTCCGTGCAGGTAGTTCTCCGAGCGCGCGGTCAGTGTGAATGGAACGGTGAGTGACCGCACCGCCTCGGAGGCCGCTCGAATTCGGTCGACTGCGTAGTCGAACGCGTAAATCGGATCGCCGGGCCGGTTGGTGCTGTCCTCGATCGAGCACCCGGCCAGCCCCGCTGCGGCAGCCATCCGGATCGTCGTGGCAACCGTCTCGGGATCGTCGCCGAAGCCGTTCTCCAGATCCGCGCTGACCGGAAGGTCGGTCGCCCGCACGATCGAGGCAGCATGGGCAATCATCTCGTCGCGGCTGATGGCGTGATCTCGTTTGCCGACCGAGAACGCATACCCGACGCTCGTCGTCGCCAGCGCCTCGAACCCGAGGTGGGCGAGCAGCCGCGCCGAGCCGATGTCCCACGGATTGGGAATGATGAACGCGCTGCTGCGCTGGTGCAGCTCGCGGAAACGTTTTGCCTTTTCGGATTGAGTTTGCATGTAATAATTGTAGGGGATCGGGGCGGGATGCGTGTCACAGCGGTATGCGCCCATCTCCTCTTCTCGTCGCGGCCTTGTGCGCCGCGGCGGCCTGTTCTCGGGACCTCACGTCCAACACAACGCCGCCCACCTCCGGCACATCTGCGTCGTCGAACGGTCTCAATATCGCCGTCGACTCGGCTTTCAGCGACCGGACCGCCGTCGTGGCAACGGCAATCCCTGCCATCGTACACGTCACCCTGTCCGGACAACCGGAGGCAGGTGTAACGGTCTCGTGGGTCGTCCCCGCGGGAGGCGGATCGGTGTCGCCCGCGTCGAGCACGACTGACGCGACGGGCATCGCCACGGCGACGTGGACGCTCGGCGACACGGCTCGCGTTTACACCCTCACGGCCGGAATCACCGGCGCGTCGGTCACGATGCAGGCGACGGCGACCGCTGGACCCGTGGCGGCGCTATCGAAGATCAGTCCTGACACGCTCGTCGTTGCCGCCGGAGCGAGTACGCTGGTCACGGTTCGGGCCGTCGACAAACTCAACAATCCTGTCGCGGGCGTCGTCGTGTCGTGGACGGCGACGGGCGGGGCGTTGACTGCGGCGAGTACGACAACCGGCGCAAGCGGCGACGCGGAGGTCGTCTTCTCCAGCGACGCGACGCCGCGGACCTACGGCGTCAGCGCGACGGCGAACGGTCTCGGGACACTCACGTTCACCGTCGTCGGGCAGTAGGCCGGTTTCTTAGGAGGGCTGCACCAATGCGGGGCCGGATGATCGCGCGGATGGGCGCGGTCTCAGCTCGCGAACACCGGACGCCGACGCGCTGCCGTCGACCTTCCGCGGCTGCATGTAGATGCGCTCGAAATAGACCGGCTCACCGTTGCGACTGGCGAGCTGCGGATCGGGGCGACGGCGTTCGCGTCCCTTGAACGCCAGGTAGCTGCCGACGGCCAAGATGATGGTGACGATGAACGACACGAGCACCACCGTCGACAGAAGCATGTTGATGTCCACTAATCCTCCTTCAAAGAATCGAAATGCCGAGCGGGTCGATGTGGGCGTTAGATGCGGCCGGCGCGCTCGAGCTTGCCCCAGCCCATCTTGAATCTCAGAAATTCCTCAACGGTGGCGAACAGCTTCACGACGTCCACCGTGGTGATGAAGAAGAAGCGGTAGAGGACGGCCAGCGGGACGAGGCGCAGGTCTTCCTCTTCCATGGCCACAGTGTGAAGCGCGGCGGCGACATCGAGCCACGTCAGCAGCAGCCACCAGTACAACACGTAGACGGGCGACCCGGCCGCAAGAGCGGCGATGGAGAAGAACAGGTTGCCGCAGACGTTCATCAGCGGCCACGCGATCGCCTCGAACAGCATGCTCTGGAGCGAGACCCACGTGGCGAAGCGCGTTCTCGGCGCGAGCAGCGACGCGGAGTGTTTGCGCAACGCCTGTAGAATGCCGCGGGACCAGCGGTATCGCTGTTTGAGCAAGTCGAGGAGATGCTCCGGCGCCTCGGTGTACGCGATGGCTTGGTCCTCGTACACGATGTGCCAACCGTCGGTGAGGAGCTTGAGCGTCAGGTCGGCGTCCTCGGCGTACGTGTCCGAGTCATACCCGCCAACACTCGCCAGCGTATCGCGACGGAAGATTCCAATCGGACCGGGGACGATGTTCACCGCCCGCACGAAGCCCTGTGCGCGGCGCGCCATGTTCAAGCCTTCGATGTATTCGAGCGCCTGCAGACATGTCCACAGGTTGCGGCGGTTCACGACCTTGACGTTCCCGGCGACCGCACCGACGCGGGAATCGCGGAAGTGCGGCATGGCGTGACGAAGTGTCGCCGGCGATAGGCGCGAATCTCCGTCCATGCAGAGCACGAACGGCGTGCGAGCGAGCGCGATGCCCGTATTGAGCGCGCTCGCCTTACCGCCGTTGCTCTTGCTCACGACGCGTACCGTCGCACGACCGTAGTAGCCTTCGAGCTCGGCGGCGCGCGCGTACGTGTCGTCGGTCGAGCCGTCGTCGATGATTAGGATGTCGTAGGCCGGATAGTCGAGCTCGAGCAGGCTACGAATCGAGTTCTCGATCACCGCCTCCTCGTTGTACGCCGGCACGAGGATGGTCACAAGCGGCTCGAACCGCTCGCCGTCGTCGAGTGTCGTCTTCGACTCGACGTGATGCAGGTAGCCCAGCCACAGCAACAGGAAGTAGCGGATCAACGTGACGACAAGGAACGCGGTCACGATGACGATGGCGATTCGCAGCGGCTGATTGGAGACCTCGATATGCGTCCGCGGCAAGAGCAGCATGACGGACAACGCCAAGGCGAGGAGCATCGCGGCAGCCGCGATTACGAAATACAGATAGCGAGAGCGCATAGGTGCGTTTTACGGAGAGATGCGAACGCTTGCGCGCGCGCGGGCCGAGTGATAGCCGCTGCCCCGCACGCCTTGCGCGTAGTCGCCGTCGAGCCGCAGGCCCCACCAGCGGCGACGATAGTCCAGCGCGAAACCGCTCGAGAGCTGTGCCGCGCTTCGGTTGGCCGGATCGGGCGCACCCGAGAACGCGTCAGCCGAGACCCCGATTCCCGGCAGCACACGCGCGGTGAACGTCAAGCTGCTGTCGCGACGAGTCGCGAACTCGAGCCCGAGCGCGTTGGAGCTGTAACGCCGCGGGTCCCAGTACGAATCACTTCCGTGGTCGAACCCGATCATCCCGCCGGCGTACACCGCCGACAGACCGTAACCCAGCGGATACCGGACTCCCACTTGAAGCGAGTTGCGAGAATTGCCATCGGTCAACCACATCTGATCGACGCCGGCGGAGAAAGTCGCCGGCCCGAGGGGAATCGCCGCCGAGATGAGCGCGTCGGTATATCGGAGCGCGCCCGCGGACATGAGCACTTGATAGGCGGCGCCTGCTCGAAGCTCGAGCGAGGTCCAAATCCGATTCCACGGGCCTGATGCGCTGAGCGATCCGAATCCGAAGTCGCCGAGCTGCTCGTGACGTGCCATGCCGCCGTCAGCTGCGAGCCTGAAGCCTCCGAGGTATTGCACGACACCGGCGTCGGCCGCCCAGCCATTCATCGCCGTCGTCGGAACGGGCAGTTGATTATCCGGGCCAAGGCGACGCGCCTCGACATCGAGCGTCACGACGGTGCGCGGGCCCGCGGCGATGCCGTCGCGAACGCCAACCGCGTACAGCGAGAATCCGGCGTTGTCACCCAGGTATGAGCTGAACGGAACCAGTCCGAGATCGTTGCGTAACGCCGCATACGCTTCGCGGCGCTCGGCGACAGTGATCGCCTCGAGGCCGGCCGCGGCACCGCGATCACCAGGGCGCAGTATGTTCGCGCGGGCATATGCTTCCCGCGCCGCAGCGTGTTCCCCGCGCCAACGATGGAGATCGCCGAGCATGACCCACGCGTCGGCGGTCGGACGCAGCGAGTCGGACGCCGTGAGATCGCGCTGCGCGAGCGCGCTGTTTCCGCTCCACGCGTACAGTTGTCCGCGGGCAAGCAATAGATCAGGGTCGCTGTGCTCGGCGATCAACGTGTCGTACTGTGCGATCGCGCCCGTTCGATCGCCGGACCATGCGAGCGCCTGTGCGTACGATCGGCGAAGCGACACATCGCCGGATGATAGCGTCACGGCGCGAGCGAGGAGTCGCGCGTTGCCGAGCGAGTCACCGGCGCTCGCGTGCGCGCTCGCCGCTTCACGGACCTGCGACAGTGTTGGCGACGGAGTGGCCGCGAGCCATGTATCGAACGCCGCGGCGGCAAGCCCGAAATGGCGCTCGCGAACATTGGCGCGGGCGAGCGCGAGCCGGTACGGCGCATAGGTCGGCTCGTCGTGCACCCACCGCGCGGCTTCGGCCGACGTTGGATCGAACGCCGCCCGCGCGAGGTGCAGCATCGAGACGAGCAGTGCGTCGCCCGGCGTGCGAGCAACCAGCCAGCTCAGCTCCGGCTCGGCTTCGCGCGGGTGATCGCTCCAGGCCAGAGCGCGCCCGAGCCCGAGGTGGTACATGACGCTTTCGCTGTCGGCCGCCGTGAGGATCCGGAAATTCGCGGCGGCGCTATCGTATTGCTGCGCCGCAAGAAGCGCAGCCGCGTACTCGGCGCGAACGCTCGTGTCGGGCCGCAGTGCGAGCAGCGCGCGATATCGAACGAACCCTTCGTCGGCGCGCGAGTTTCGAACGAGCAGACGGGCGAGCTCGCGAAGGGTTTCCGGCTCACTCGGGTGCCTCGCGTCCCATTGCTCGAGTGCGGCGATCGCGTCGTCGGCTCGATTTTCCTTGCCGGCGGTATACACCCGATCGAGCATGGCCTGTCGCTCGGACGGAACCCAGGCGGCGCGACGATTCGGCACGCGACGGGTCGCCGCCGCATCGACAGCGACGACTGGCGCTGGCGCGGGAGTCGGCACGGCGCGAGTCATCGGGGGCGCGTGCGTCGCGCTCGCCGGTGCTTCGTGACGGGCGACCGTTTGCCGGGCCGCGAACGGTCCCAAGACGCGCCACCCGCGGATCGACGGGATAGAGTACACCGCGCCGAGGCTGATCGCGGCGATGAGCACGACCAGAAGCACCGCGTACCAACGCCGCGTGTGCATTAGACGGTCGAGTCAAGCAGGGTGCGCAGCCTGACCTGATCCGCCGGATAGGCCATGATGTCGACGATGAGCTCACCGTGACCGGCCTGCTCCCAGTTGTCGCGCAACCGCTGAACGAAATGCGGTGCATGCTTGCGTCCAGTGCCATGCAGATAGATGAGCACTTGATTTCCCGCCACGCCGACGAGATCGCCGTTGACCGCGCGCACCGTCTTCAGCGCGACGACGGAGAACGCATCGAGCTGTCCTGGAGGCGCGGTGACCGCGGCGACGGCGAAGAAGACGTGGGGATCGCGGGCTTCGATGTCGAGGACGGCTTCGCGGAACGCAGCCGCGTCGAACGGCACGCGCGCGCCGGCGCGCGTCGGTTGCGACACGGTCGGTATCGCGAGCTGTTCCGAATCGGGGAAATCCGCTGTTCGACGAGCGGGGGTGGCTGGAGATGCCATCGGAGGCGTACCGTTTCGCGCCACCGAATTCACCAGCTTCACATCGTACTGGGTTTGAAGAAGACGAAGAGCCTCGAGCGTCGCGCCAGTCGGCATCTCGAGCACGACGCGCTGGCTCTCGCCCGACGCTCGGTGGTCTTGCTGCCAGCGGAGCTCCTCCGCCATCGGGACGAACCCGGCTCCGGCTTCGATTCGGTACGGAATTGGACTCGCGGAGGCAACGCGGTACCGGACCTTTCGGATCTCGATCTGTCGATGACGTTGGCGGTCAGCCGACAGATGGAAGATCGCCGCCGCACGCTGCGTGAGCGGATCGAGACGGCGGTCATACGCGGCGGCAAGATCGCCAGGGTAGGTGACAAGAGAAGTGGCCCCAAGCTCGTCGAGGAGCTGGAGCATCGCGATCGCACTGGAGGCGGACGAGCCGCCGCCATCGATGAATGGCACGACCGAGTCGATCACGAGTCGCGAAGGCGGCTCGGTCCCAAGCAGCGAGCGGAGCTCGGCAAAGGCCTCGTCAGGTGACGAGGCGCGGCTGAATCGACGATTGAAGTCGAGTTGGAACCGCAGCAGGTAGAGGCGCTCGGAGGCAATCGCGCCAGCGAGATCTAATGAAAGAAACTCACCCTGCGAGAGAAGATCCTGCGGGTCGTCCTGGGTAAGGATCGCGGCCCGCTCACCAGATTGGAGCGCGGCGGCCAGAAATTGAAGGCAGGCAACGCTTTTCCCCGTCCCCGGTGCGCCGCTGAGGACATACGTCCGCCCCGGCATGACGCCACCGAGCTGCTGGTCGATGGGTCCGATCCCCGAGGGAACGGTGGTCGTGCGTTCCTTGATGGTTGTGATTGCGTTTTGGGCCATATGAAGCGTCGTCGCCGAGTGTGAGATTCTGCGCTCATAGTTCGACGAAGCAGCGATGGCGAACGCAACCGTACCGACGGCCGTGGTCGGCCGTCGATCCGGGTTGATCGGTGGGTTTGGAGCTGTCGGCCGCGAGCCTCTCTCAACTCGCGGCCGACACGATAACTGCTACGGCTTGACCATCTTCGGCGGCGCGTCTGCGAAGGTGTATGCGTAGCCCGTCTTTGGACACTTCACCGCGGCGTTCGTCGGGCTGAACATGCCGTTTGGGTTGGTCTTCCAGAGCCAGACGTGGAGATCCCAGTGGTGGAGCTCTGCCGGCATGATGGGCGCGTGCCCCTCCATTGGCCCCATCAGCTTGTGGCCGAGCACTGTCGGCGGAGTCTTGGCCAACTCGGTCGGCACGAACCACTCGGCGCCCGTGAGCACGAGTTTGTCCCCGGCGATCTCATACAACAGTACCTGCGGCTTGGTCGAATCGAGCTTTGGCCCGACGAGGCCCATGTTGATGAAGTGCACGCCCATCGCACCCGGCTTGTATTCCATCGAGCCATGCTCCATTCCGCCGGCCGGGAAGTCGACGCATCCGACGGTCGACAGATAGCCGTCTCGAACAGCAACAATGGGATCCTTGTATTTGTCGAGGGCCGCCTTCACGGCAGTGAGGGCCGCGGCGTTGGCGACGGGAGCGCCCTGCTGCGTGGCCTGCGCGCCGAGGGCGGAGGCCAACGGGGTGAGAGCGACGACAAGCGCCGCGATGCTCAGTGCACGAAATCGCGCGTCCGATTCGGTGGGGAGCAACATGCACGTCTCCTAGGTTGTGAGGTGAGGAGCGCGTAGCATCCTTCAAAAGCGCTCGCGTGTCAAGGACGCAACACACACTTTAGTAACGCGGTACGCGCGGATCGACGTCGGCACTCCAGCGCAGAATGCCGCCCGCCAAATTCTTGACGCGCGTGAATCCTTCCCGCTGCATGAACCGCGCGGCGTCGGCGCTCCGCACACCCGATCGGCACATGACGACGATCTCCCGCGCCTTGTCGAGCGACGGCAGCGACGACGGGATCTGCGCGAGCGGGATCAGTCGCGCCCCATCGATGCGCGCGATCGCCCACTCGCCCGGCTCGCGCACGTCGATGAGGTCGAACGTGCCGTCGTTGCGCGCAAGACGCGTCGCCAACTCGCGCGGCGTGATCTCGACGACATCGTCGGCGTCATGGACCGACTCCACAGTCGGCGCGCCGCAGAACTCGTCGTAGTCGATGAGCTCAGTGATCGTGCGCGTACCGCACGCGGGGCACGCGGGATCTTTGCGCAACGTCATCGCGCGGAATTGCATCGAGAGGGCGTCGATCAGCAGCAAGCGGCCGGCGAGCGTCTCGCCGATTCCCAGAATGAGCTTGATCGTCTCGGTCGCCTGAATCGTCCCGACGATTCCCGGAAGCACGCCGAGCACGCCGCCCTCGGCGCAGCTCGGCACCGATCCTGGCGGTGGCGGCTCCGGAAAGAGGCAGCGATAGCACGGACCATCAGGCATCCCGAACACGGACGCCTGCCCCTCAAAGCGGAAGATGCTGCCGTACACGTTGGGCTTGCCGAGCAGGATACACGCGTCGTTGGTGAGATAGCGCGTGGCGAAATTGTCCGTGCCGTCGACGACGATGTCGTAGCCGCCGATGATCTCGAGCGCGTTGTCCGATGTCAGCCGAGCGTCGTGCGTCTCGACGCGGACGTGCGGGTTGACGTCGCGAAGCCGCGCTCGCGCCGACTCGAGCTTGGACCGACCGACGTCCTTTGTGCCGTGCAAGATCTGGCGTTGGAGATTGCTCACGTCGACGACGTCGAAGTCGACGACGCCGAGCGCGCCGACGCCGGCCGCGGCAAGATAGAGCGCGACCGGTGAGCCAAGGCCTCCGGCGCCGATGATCAGCACACGCGCGGCCTTGAGCCGCTGTTGTCCCTCGACACCAACGTCGGGCAGGATGAGGTGGCGCGCGTAGCGTTGGATCTCGTCGGTCGTGAGCGTCTGAGTCATGACGAGAAGTCTAGCGATGGTACGGCGCGCTCATCCGCCGCTCACCGCCGGCACGATGGTCAGCGTCGAGCCGTCCGCCAATTCCGTCGCGAGCCCATCGAGAAAGCGCACGCTCTCGGTGCCGACGAACACGTTGACGTGTGGCCTCAGCTCCCCTTGCTCGGTGAGCACACGATCGGTGACCGCCGGCAATTTCACGGCGAGCGACGCCAGCGCGTCGGCCACGGTCGGGCACGGACCGGTGAGTGACACGACGTTGCTGCCCCGCGCGTACTGATGGAGCGCCCTTGGGAGCACGATCGAAATCGCCATCGACGGTCCTCAGTGAGCGCCGCCGATCACGGCCGCTTTCACGCAGCAGACCGGCGGCAGACTGTCGGCAATCTCGGTCCAGCTGTCGCCCGCGTCGCGCGACCCGAAGATCTTTCCGCTGCGCGTGCCGAAGTACACGCCCGGTGTCCCGTGCGTGTCGGCGGTGAGCGCATCGCGAACCACGGTCTCGTATGCCTGTTCCTGCGGCAGCCCGATGGCCAACGGTTCCCACGATGCCCCCGCGTCTCGCGTCCGGTAGACGCGGAGCTTTGCCTCGGGCGCGCAGCGGAACTGGTCCGATTCCATGGGGACGATGTAGACCGTGTCCGGGTCGTGCGGATGCATCTGCATGCAGAATCCGAAATCCGACGGTACGCCATTCGCCACGTCGTGCCAGCTATCGCCCCAGTCGTCGCTGCGATAGAGACCCCAATGGTTCTGCAGGAAGAGCCGCTCGGGTTTCGCCGGATGACTGACGACCTTGTGCACGCACTGTCCGAACTCCGGGTGCTTGTCCGGCAAGAACTCGGCGCGCACACCTCGATTGCTCGCCCGCCAGCTCTTCCCGCCGTCTTCGGTGCGATACACGCCGCCCGTCGACATCGCGATCAGCATTCGGCGCTTGTCGCTCGGATGCGGAAGAACGGTGTGCAGACACAGACCGCCACCGCCCGGCTGCCATTTCGCTCGGTGCTCGTGCGTCAACAGCCCGTCGATCGGTTTCCAGCTTTCACCGGCGTCTCGAGACTCGAAGAGACAGGACGGCTCGACTCCCGCCCAGAGAAGGTCGGGATCGTCGGCAGGCCCGGGGAGGATTTGCCAAATCTGCACGAGAGAAAGTCCGGACGATTCCGGGAAGCGCAGGCTCTGGCGCTCGGGCCCGGTCCACGACGTTCCGAAATCGTCGCTCAACCTGATCGTACTTCCCCAATGAAAGCTGCGCGTCGCGGCGAGCGTTCGTTGGCGGCCGTTCCGCTCGTCGTACGCAAGGGCGTACACGGACTCGCCGGGAAAGTGCGGACCGCCGACAGTCCATTTCTTGCGCGATGCATTCGACGTGAGAACGAACGCGCCCTTCGTCGTGCCGACGAGCAGTAGCGTGGTGCCTCGGGCGGGCTTTCCGTCGCTGATCGGGGAGGTCGATGGCATGGAGTGAAACCGTTCGGAGAGCGAAACCGTTCGGAGAAGGACGAGGGCCTGCGTCGCGCCGAGAAGAAACTGTCCCGCGTCGCCAACGCGCGCAACGCATGCGATCGGTTGGCAGAGCTCGCTCATTCGCACATTCGCGCGTCGGACGTACTGTTGCCGTACGCGGCGCGCCACGTCGCAGGCTGAAGACCGGCTCGCCTTCAACGAAAACGCGAGGTCCGGTGTCACAGTAGGCACATCGGGTCACACGTCCTCGGGGGCCAACTATCATGCCGAACGCAGTCCGCGCAGAGCTACGAAACGCGGTGCGCAGCCTCGCGCGCACGCCATCGGTCGCCATCTCGGCGATTCTATGCCTCACCCTCGGCATCGGCGCGACGACGGCAATCGCGAGCGCCATCAGCCGCGCGCTGCTGCAGCCACTCCCCTTCCGATCGCCCAACGACCTCGTCGCCGCGCATCGCGTGACGCCGCAGTCGGGACCACAGGGCACGTGGCCACAGTCGCCGGCGAACTACGTGGATCTGGCGCGGATGACGAGGCGGATTCAATCGCTCTCCGCCATCACCTTCGGCACGGCGCTCGTGGACGTCGGCGCCGAGACCGTGCAAGCGAGCGAACTCTTGGTCACGGGCGGTTTGTTCGACATGCTCGGCGCGCGCGCGGAACGCGGCCGGCTTCTCGTGCCGGACGACGACAAGTTGGACCACCCGTCCGTCGCCGTGCTGAGCGACGAATTCTGGCGAGCCAAGTTCGGCGCCGATCCCACGCTCGTCGGGCGCTCCGTGAGCGTCGACGGGTCGCCAACGACGATCGTCGGCATCTTACCGCCCCAATTCCGGATTCCGCACGGCGGAAATGTCCTACACGGCGACGTCTGGGTACCGATGCGTTTCACGCCGGCGAAGCTGGCGCAACGTGGAAACAACTCGCTGCTCCTCCTCGGCCGGCTGGCCCCCGGCTCGACGGTTCGATCGGCGGACGCCGAGCTGCGCGGATTGTTCGCGCGGCTGATCGAGACATATCCGAGCCTGCGCGGCGAGAACATGCGCGTCGCACCGCTTCAGTCGGAGAATCTGCAAGCGATTCGGAAACCGCTGCTCCTCATCTTCGGCGCCGTCTGCATGGTGCTGCTGATCGCGGCGACCAACGTCGCGGCGCTTCTGCTCGCGCGCGGCGTCCACCGACGTCGCGAGATGGCAGTGCGCGTCGCGCTCGGTGCGAGTCGCTGGGAGGCGATGCGGCCGGTGATGGCCGAGAGTGTCGCGATCACCGTGGTCGGGACGACGCTTGGCTTGTTGCTCGCGCTGGCGGGCGTGCGAACGATCGGCGCGCTGGCCGCGGCCCGTATGCCGCAGCTCTCGGGTCTGCACGTGGACGGTCGCATCATCGCGTTCGCGCTTGTCCTTGCACTGGTCGTCGCCGTCGCGTGCGGGGTCGCTCCGGCCTGGCGGAGCGCGACTGTCGATCCACAGGATGCGTTGCGCGGAGGTAGAGGCGGCGGTGCGGGGCGCGAGAGCCACCGGGCGCTTCAGTCGCTCGTCGTCGGCGAGATCGCGCTGTCACTGGTGTTGCTGATCGGCGCCGGACTTGTGCTCAAGGCGTTCGCGGGATTGCTCCACAACGATCCTGGGTTCGAGACATCGCACGTGCTCACGCTGAGTGTGACGACCTCGAGCGCCCGATATCCGAATCAAACGTCGGTTCGGGCCTTCCTCGAGCCGGCGCTCGCCGCGGTCAGCGCCATTCCAAACGTCGAAGCCGCCGGCGCGATTCAAGCGCCGCCCTACATCAACTGGGGCTGGAACAGCAACATCCACTACGAGGGTCGGCCCGGAGACGAGCCAACGCGGTGGCCGCTCGTCGAGCAGCGCCAGGTGACGCCCGGATTCTTCGGCGTGATCAAGCAACGGCTCATCAGCGGCCGACTGCTCAACGCCGGCGATGACGACAGTCCGACGTCACGACCGGTCGTCGTCGTCAACGAAGCGTTGGTGAAGCGTGACTTCAAGGGCGCGGACGCGATCGGTCGACGTTTCTACGTGACGGACACCTTGTTCGCGACGATCGTCGGCGTCGTGAGCGACATTCGGAACGCCGGACCCATCACCGAACCGCAACCGGAAATGTATTGGACGTACCGTCAGGCGTCGCCCGGCCCGTCGGCGTTTCCGATCATGATTCGCACTCGCAGCGAACCGACGTCGGTGACGAGCGCCATCCGCCGCGCGATCCAGTCGGTCGATCGCACCGCGGCCGTCGCCGACGTCGTGACCATGCCTGATGTGATCTCGCACAGCCTCGGGCGTCCGCGATTCTATTTCAGCTTGCTCGGCACGTTCGCCGGCGTCGCGGTGCTGCTCTCGCTGGCAGGACTGTACGGCGTGTTGAGCTACGCCGTGGCGCAGCGCACGCGCGAGCTCGGGATTCGCGTCGCGCTCGGCAGCTCGCGCGGTCGACTCGTGCGGCTTGTGACCGGCGAAGGGCTGCGCATGGTGGCGATCGGGGTCGGCGTCGGGCTGGTAGCCAGCGCGAGTCTCACACGGCTGATGGTTTCAATGCTGTACGGCGTCAATCCGCTCGATCGAAGCACATGGGCGCTCGCGGCGCTCGGTATGATCTTGTCGGCGATGCTTGCGACATTGTTGCCGTCACTCCGTGCATCACGCACGAATCCAGTCGTGGCGATGCAGGCGGAGTGACGTGGAGCGGTGGGGAGCTGGCGAACTGACACTCACTGCTGATTTACTGACCAACGCTAGATCCTTCGCCGCTGCGCTGCTCAGGATGACAGCGTTCCAGAGCCCTCGCCGCGTCACCTCGCTCCGGTCGTAACCACCGGAAGCTCGACGAAACTCGCGTGGCCCGGCTCGTGGTAGATGCGATGCTCCGCCTTCTTGTAGTCAGCCGGCTTCGCCCAGAAGATGTTGGGCACGAATGTCTGTGGATTCCGATCGTACAGTGGAAACCAGCTCGACTGGATCTGCACCATGATCCGATGACCGGCAAGGAACACGTGGTTCGCCGTGGGCAGCGCGAACTTGAAGAGCAGCGGCGTGTTCGGCGTGATCGGCTTCGGCGTATCGAAGCCTTCGCGAAATCGGCCGCGCAAGATGTCCATCGCGATAGGAAGCTGATAGCCGCCCATCTTCGGCTGACCACCGACTTCGTCGGGGTAGACGTCGATGAGCTTCACGACCCAATCGGCATCGGTGCCCGTCGTCGAGGCAACGATGTTCGCAACCGGCTGCCCGCTGATCTTGACCGGCTCGGTGAGCACGTCGGATTCGTACGAAAGCACGTCGGTGCGGCCAGATGCTTCCCGCTGATCGTCGACGAGCCACTCGGGCCACGTGAGACCGTTGTCATAGCCAATCGGTTGGATCGGACGCTTTCGAAACGGCACCGGCTTGGCCGGATCTGAGATGTAGCTGTCGAACGCCGCGCCGCCGGCGGCGGGCGCGCCGAAGCCGGCGCTGAAACCGGTGTTCAAGTACAGCGGCTTGGGACTCACCGTGCACCCGCTCGCGCACCCCGATGGCCACGAGCTCAGTCGCTCCCACCGGTTCGTTCCCGTCTCATATGCATTTACTAATGCGACGTCGGCCGGCGGCGCGCCGTCCTTGAGATAGTGCGCGAGGAAGGG
>Ga0153915_10001608_pt1 | contig 20734 bp, 22 predicted proteins | sample Opewatmetagenome_2_FD_107003 | JGI IMG/M metagenome (GOLD analysis project Ga0153915, IMG submission 107003) | Freshwater wetland microbial communities from Ohio, USA - Open water 3 Core 3 Depth 3 metaG | ecosystem: Environmental > Aquatic > Freshwater > Wetlands | place: USA: Ohio, Lake Erie...
ATGCCCGGGTACCCGGGTCCGAACATCCGTCAGATGACGCATCCGGAAAAAGTCCATGACGGCAGGGGCTTGCCAAGTCCCCAAGTCCCGACCCAGAGTAGTTGGCTACGGACCGGCCCTCTCGCGTCCCTTCCTGACCCAGAGTAGTTGTGCCCCTTGCCCCTGCCAGACCCAGAGTAATCGCGAGCTGCCCGAGACGTTCTGGACTGGACCCCTGGGTTGGACCCCTGAGGGGGCGAATGACTCTGGGTCGGGCGCGCGCTGGGGTCGGGCGCAGCGAGAAAGGCGAGCATGGAACCCAAGGAATACCGCCGCTTGACCGAGCGGCTCGGGGAACGTCTCGCGGTGGAACCGGACGTCATCGGCCTCGTGGCCCTGGGGTCGATGTCGGGCGAGCCGCCGCTCCCGGACGCGTGGTCGGACCACGACTTCTTCGTCGTCACCGTCTCGGGCGCGCAGGAGCGCTTTCGGACGCGGCTCGACTGGCTGCCGGACGCGGAGGACGTCGTCCTCTCCTTTCGCGAGACCGCCCACGGCGTGAAGGCGCTGTACCGGAGCGCGCACCTCCTCGAATTCGCGGTCTTCGACCCGGACGAACTTCGCCTCGCGCGGGTGAACCGCTACCGGGTCCTCCTCGACCGCGCCGACGTCACCGCCCGGATGAGGGCCGTCCGCGAGGAGAGCGCCCGCGCCTCCGGCGCCGACCGGCCGGACGAAGGCTGGCTCGTGGGGCAGCTCCTCGCGGCGCTGGTCGTCGGCCTTGGCCGTTTCCGGCGCGGCGAGCGGCTCTCCGCCCACCAGATGGTGAAGGTGGCGGCGCTTGGCCACCTCGTCCGCCTCGTTGCGCGCCACGTCCCTCCGGCACGGCCGGAGGTGCGGGACGATCTCGACCCGTTCCGCCGCTTCGAGGAGGCCTGGCCGGGGATCGGCCAGGAGATCGGCGAGGCGATGCTGCGCCACCCGCCGGAGGCCGCGAGCGCCCTTCTCGCCATCGCGGTGCGCGAGCTCGCCCCCCGCCTGCCGGCGTTCCCCGGCGATGCCGCGTCGGCCGTGGCGGCGTTCCTGGCGCGGCGGCCCTGATGCGATTCGAGCCCGCGGCCCGGCGGGCGACCCGTTGCGCCCCCGCGCGCCCCGGGCGCATCATCGCCGGACTCTCGAGAGGAGCCCGCCGCCATGGACGCCGCCACGCTGAACAGCCACCTGCAGAAGCACCTCCGGACCGCCACCTTCCCGGTGGGGATCCGCCCGCTCGCGCCCGGCGAGGCCATCCCCCCCAAGGCGAGGCGCCCGTCGAAGGACCTGGGCGCGCAGGTCGCCATCTGCCAGTGCATCGCGCTGGCGCGCCGCTACGGCTGGACGCTGGCCTTCTCCGGCGAGGACCTCTCCTGCCCCATCGCCAAGGCCGCCTTCGGCTTCGAGGACCGCATCCCCTACTACGCGAAGGGCTCGCTCGCCGAGGGCATGTACGCCTCCTGCCAGGCGGCCGGCGCCGCCTTCGAGGACGCCCTGCCACGCTTCGAGCGAAACGAGATCTCGGCGGTGGCGGTGGGGCCGCTCGATCGCATCGGCTTCGAGCCGGAAACGGTGGTGGTCTACGGCAACTCGGCGCAGGTGCTCCGGCTCGTCAACGCCGCCCTGTGGGGGAAGGGCGGCGCCTTCAAGGCCGAGTTCACCGGGCGCGGCGCCTGCGCCGACATCGTCATCCGCACGCGGCAGACCGGCGAGCCGCAGCTCATCCTCCCCTGCTACGGCGATCGTATCTTCGGACTGGCCGCCGACGACGAGATGGCCTTCACCTTCCCGTTCACGCAGGCCGACGAGATCGTCGCCGGCCTCGAGGGGACCTCGAAGGGCGGCATCCGCTACCCCATCCCGACCTTCGCCCTGCGCGCCTCGCCCCAGTTCCCGCCCAGCTACGTCGAGCTGGAACGGCGCTGGCGGGCCGGCGAGAAGTAGGCGCTCGCCGCTAGGGCTCGATCCGCGACCCCAGCACCTTCAGGAACTGCCGCATCCATTCCGGGTGTGCCGGCCAGGCCGGGGCCGTGACCAGGTTCCCGTCGGTGACCGCGTTCGAGGCGGTGGCGTTCACCTCGCCGTACCTCGCGCCGGCCACGATGCACTCCGGCCCGACCGCCGGGTAGGAGATGACCTTGCGGTCCTTCAGCACGCCGGCGGCGGCCAGGATCTGCGGGCCGTGGCAGATGGCGGCGATGGGCTTCTTCGCCTTGTCGAACGACTGCACCAGCTCGATGACGCGCGGGTTGAGGCGCAGGTACTCGGGGGCGCGGCCGCCGGGGATGACGAGCGCGTCGTAGTCGCCCGGTCGTACCTCCTCGAAGGCGTGCGTGATGGCGAACCGGTGGCCGGGCATCTCGACGTAGGTCTGGTCGCCGACGAAGTCGTGGACCGCGGTCTTCACGGTCTCGCCCGCCTTCTTGCCGGGACAGACGGTGTGCACGGCGTGCCCCACCATCGTGAGGATCTGGAAGGGCACCATCGCCTCGTAGTCCTCCACGAAATCGCCCACCAGCATCAGGATCTTCTTCGCGGACATGATCTCCTCCTGGGATTCGGGACGGGGCGGATCATGTCCCTCGCCCGGGCGGCGGGCGCGGGATTATTGGGTGCAGGCTCGCCGCGGGCCCGGATCAGACGGGCGAGGTGCAGGCCCGGCACTTCTTCGCGGCCGCGGGGATGGTCTCGAGGCACTGCGGGCAGCTCTTGGTCGCGGGCGGCGGCGGCTTCGACTCCCTGATGAAGGCCTTAAGGATGAAGAACACCACCGCCGCGACGATGGTGAAGTCGATGACCCGGCCGATGAGGTCGCCGTACTTGATGGCGTTCTTTCCCGCGAGCACGAGCTCGGCGCTGCGCCATTCCCCGCCCGGCATGACGACGCCGACGACGGGCATGATGACGTCGTCCACGATGCCCGAGACGACCTTGCCCACGGCCGCGCCGATGACGACGCCGACCGCCAGGGCGAGGACGTTGTGCTTCACGAGGAAGTCGCTGAACTCCTTCACCGTCCCCTTGGCCGCGGCGGCCGCCTTGGCCTTTGCCTCTCCCATGCCGTTCACGATGGACATGTCTCTCCTCCCGGCGCGCGATGGCGCGGCGCACGAAAGCTACCACCCCGCCGGGGCACCCGCGCCAGCATTTTCTCGGGGGCGTCAGCTTCGGAGCAGCGCATGGTGGCCCTCGTCCTGGGCCGCGAGCTGCTCGAAGAAGGCCTTGAGGCTCGGATCGGCGGACGACGCGATGACGTGGGCGTGGGCGTGGGCGAAGCGGGCCTCGAGGTCCGCGAGCTCCCCCTTCACGACGTCCAGGTCGGCGCTCCACGCCCCCGCCGCGACCTGCCCCAGCACCTGGCGGGCCTCGGCGAGCAGATCCTCGAGCGCGTGCACGGCCATGTCCACGTTGTCGAAGAGCTTGGAGTCGTGGCTGTAGCGCGCGGCGAGGAGCCGCACACGCTTCGCGTGCTGGATCTCCTCCTGCTCGAGCCGCCGGAAGAGGTCGCGCGCGCCGGGATCGGCCTCGAACTGGGCGGCCAGCGCCCGGTAGAGCGCGGCGCAGGCCATCTCCAGCTGCTCCGCCTTCTCGAAGACCTGGTAGGCGCTCGCCATCGAAGGCGGAACCCTAGCCGAAGGTGCACCGCGGCCTCAAGCCCGCCCGGCCGCCCGGGGGGCGCGCGCCAGCCGGCACGCGCACGGCTAGGGAAGCGCGTGCAGGAGGTCGTCCCTGCGCGCCGGCTCGCCGCGGGAAACGAGCTCGCGGGCCGCGTCCACCTGGCCCCAGGTGTTCCAGAGCAGCACGCCCCGAACGCGCCCGTCGCGCAGGTAGTAGACGACGCCCTCGCGGAAGGGGACCTTCCAGCTCGAGACCGTCTCGAGGGTCGAGTCCAGGTCGCCGACCGCCTCGTACCCGAGGTCGAAGAGGTCCGAGTAGAAGGACGGCAGGTGCCGGTACGGCTCGCCGGCGCCCGCCATGGCCCGGCCCGCCGCGCGTCCCATCGAGAGCGCCGCGTCCTCGTGCTCCACCCGCGTCCGCTCGCCCAGCGCGGCGCTCGGGAAGCGGGCCACGTCGCCGGCGGCGAAGACGTCCGGCGCGCTCGTGCGCAGCCCCTCGTCCACCAGGATGCCGTCCTCGACGTCGAGCCCCGCCGCCTCGGCGAGCGCGGTGTCCGGCTCGATGCCGATGCCGGCCACGACCACGTTGGCGTGCACCTCCTGGCCGCTCGCGGTCCGCACCACCGTGGTCTCGGCGCCGCGCGGCTCCACGGCGGTCACCCGCTCGCCCGCCAGGACCTGCACGCCGCGCTCCCGGTAGACGGCGGTGACGGCCGCGGAGAGGTCCGCGGGGAAGATCCGGGCGCCGATCCCCGCATCCGGGAAGAGGAGCGTGACCTCCTTCCCGTTCTGGGCGAGCGCCGCCGCGATCTCGGAGCCGATGAAGCCGCCGCCGATCACCGCCGCGCGCAATCCTTCCACCGCGCGCAGCCGCCGGAAGTCGCCGAGGGTCCGGAAGTAGACGACCCGCTCCCCTCCGAAGGGCAGCCGCCGCGGCCGGCCCCCGGTCGCGAGGAGGAGCCGCTCGTAGCCGTAGGCCTCGCCCCGGTCGTCCAGCACCCGCCGGGCGCGCACGTCCAGCGCCACGGCCCGCCGGCCGGTATGGAGCGCGAGCCCCGGCACGGCAGGGAGCCAGATGGTCTCGAGGGGCTTGCCGGTCCACACCCCCTTGGAGAGCGGCGGGCGCAGGTAGGGCGGGTTCGGGTCGTCGCCGACGAGGCCCAGCGTTCCCGCGGCATCCACCTCGCGGATGCCTGCGGCGGCGGCATGGGCGGTCATTCCCCCTCCCACGATGAGGTAGCGGTAGTCGGCCATCGCCTGGTCCTCTCGCAGGGTGTCGAACGAGTCGGATACGCCGGCGCGCGCCGCGTTTCACCTCGAAAGGGAGGCTCCACCCCGATCGAGTACCTGAAGCCGAGGAGAAGGTGTAAACAGGGCCGCATGCCCGAGACGCCCGAGGTCCGCAGGCCGCCGCCGAGCATCCACGCCGCCTCCCTCTCCCTCCTGCTCGCCATCTCGGTGATGGCCGGCGCGGCCTTCCTCGTCGCGAGCGAGTCGCAGGTGGGCCTCGCCCAGTACCTCATCCTCGCGGGCCTGTTCGGCCTCCTGCTCGTGGGGATCTTCCGGGGCTACCGCCTCGCCTGGATGTGGGGGCGCTACCTGACGTTCGTTCTCGCGCTCCTGGTGCTGATCATCGTCGGCGGCGGGGCGGTGAAGGGCGTGGTGGGCTGGGCGTACGTGGCCATGCTGCTGCTCGGCCTCGCGGCGCCGCTCTTCGCGGTGTCCTTCGCCCTCGGCCGCCGCTCGGCCCTGGTGTGGTTCGACCTCGTCTGCCCGGAGTGCGGCGCGACCGCCGCCCGCGGGAAGGACTTCCTCTTCCGGCAGGCGCGGTGCGGGAAATGCAAACACGTCTGGTAGGAGCGGGCAGGCGCTTCCTTCTCAGGCCTGGCCGGGCACCGTGAACCGCACCACCGTCCCCTGCCCGGGGACGCTCTCCGCCGCGATGCGACCGCCGTGGGCCTCGACGATGCGCCGGGCGAGCGCGAGGCCGAGCCCCACGCCGCCCGTGCCGCGGGCGCGGCTGCGGTCGGTCCGGAAGAAGGGAGTGAAGAGGCGCGGCAGGTCGGCGGCGTCGACGCCGATGCCGCGGTCCCGGACCTCCACCAGGAGCGCTCCGCCCTCCGCCCGCGCCGAGAGCACGACCGGCGTGCCCGGCTCCGAGTACTTGTGGGCGTTGTCGAGCAGGTTCTCGAGGACGCGGCGGAGCAGCGCCGGATCGCCGTCCAGCGCCGGCAGGGGCCCCCCGGCGTCGAGGTCGAGCGGCCGGTCCGGGTGGGCCGCGCGGAAGCGATCGGCGGCGCGGGCGACGAGATCCGCCGCGTCCACCGCCTCGCGTCGCAGCGGCAGCTCGGCGCTGGCCGACTTCCCCGCCGCGAGGTCCAGCCGCGCGGCGGTGAGGATGTCCTCGACGAGCCGCCCGAGCTCGCCGAGGTCGGCGGCCATCTCGCCGAGGTAGCGGTGCGCCCGGTCGAGGTCGCCCTCGGCGGCCAGCTCCACCGCCACGCGGATGCGGGCGAGCGGAGTGCGCAGCTCGTGGGAGACGTTGGCGAGCAGCTCCTTCTCGGAGCGGACGAGCCGCTCGAGCCGATCCGCCATCTCGTCGAAGGCGCGGGACAGCTCGCCCACCTCGTCGCCGCGCACGATCCCGGAGCGGGCCGAGAGGTCGCCCGATCCGAGGGCGCGCGCCGCGGCGGAGAGCTTCTCGAGGGGCGCGGCGATCCCGCGGGCGAGCGGGATGGAGGCGATGGCCAGGGCGAAGAGCACCGCCGCGAGGAAGGCGGCGGGGCGCGTGAAGGACACCGGGTGCAGGCTGCCCGCCATGACGACGTAGGCGGGTGGCGCCCCGGGGACGCGAGCGGCCACGGTCCAGCGGCGCCCGGGCTCGTGGAGCGGCCCCGCGGCGAGCCGGGCGCGATCGGCCGGGTCGAGCGGCGGCGGGGGGGCGCCGTCGCTCGCGGCGACGAGGCCGCCGTCGTCCCGGTAGAGGGCGACCTCCACGGCGAGGGCCTCTCGCACCCGGGCCAGCTCCGCCGAGAGGCGCTCCGGGTCGCCTCGCGCCTCGCCGAGGTGCTCCGCGACGTAGGACGCCAGCCGCTCAGGGTTGCGCGCCCACTGCCCGCGCCCGAGCGCGGCCCCCACCACGGCGAGGGCGGCCGCCACGAGCAGGAGGAGGACGATGCCGTTCAGGTACACGCGCCAGAAGAGGCGCGGGTGGCCCCGCCGGTGGCCCCTCACGCCTCCCCCTCGCTCGCGAGCACGTAGCCCGCACCGCGAACCGTCTTCACGAGCCGCGGCCGCTTGGGGTCGTCCCCCAGCTTCTGGCGCAGGCGCGAGACGTGGACGTCCACCGAGCGGTCGAACGCCTCCTCGGGGTTGCCGCCAGCGAGCTCGATGAGCTGCTCGCGCGTGAGGATGCGCCCCGCGCGCGACGCGAGGGCGTAGAGGAGCGAGAACTCGTAGCCGGTGAGGGGGACATCCTTGCCGCCGAGCGTGGCGCGGCGTGCCGCCGGATCGAGCGCGAGCCGCCCGACCCGCACGGCGTCGAGGCGCGGGCCGGCCTGGCCGCGGGCGCGGCGCACCACCGCCCGGATGCGGGCGAGCAGCTCCCGCGGCGAGAACGGCTTGGGCAGGTAGTCGTCGGCCCCGAGCTCGAGCCCCATGACCCGGTCGGCCTCCTCGCCGCGCGCGGTGAGCACGATGATGGGCACGTCGGAGCGGGCCCGCAGCTCCCGGCACACCTCGAGCCCGTCCTTGCCGGGGAGCATGAGGTCGAGCAGGACCACGTCGAAGCGGTGGTGCAGCGCCTCGGCGAGCCCCTGCCGCCCGTCACCGGCGCGCGTCACCACGACGCCGTGGCCGGAGAGGTACTCGCTCGTGAGGACGGCGAGCCGGACGTCGTCCTCCACGAGGAGCGCGGTCACCGTGGGCTCGGCGGTCACGGACGGCATCATAGCGCCGTCAGCGGTCGTCCATGCGCCGGTGGATCTTCTTCGAGATCTGGGCTCGCTGATCCGGCGTCAGGATGCCGTGCAGGTCGAGGCCGGCGTCGGCCGCCTGGTGCGCGAAGGCCCGGATGGCGTCGATGCGCGCGTCCACCAGGGCGTGGACGGCGGCGCGATCGGGCGTCGCCGAGTCCCACTGGGCGACGAGCGCCTTCTTCGCGTCCGCCTGGCCCTGGTGCAGGGCGACGCCGTCCTTCACGAGCTTGTCCTTGAGCGCCAGGACCTGGGCGCGCTGGGCGTCGGTGGCCTTGAGATCGTCGAGGGTGTCGTCGAGGTGGGCGGTGATCATCTTGTCGACGCTGGCCGCGTCGGCGTGGTGGTGGCCATGGCAGCCGCCGCGGAAGCCGGTGAGGAGGACGAAGCCGGCGGCGAGAACCGCCAGCACCGCGATGGACGAGAGAACCTTCTTCATGTCGTTGCTCCTTGGCGCCTGGGGCGCCGGTCGGTCCGCCCTCCGTCGGGCGGCACGCGCATGAAGGTGCGCCGGGGCGGTGTCCGCCGCTTGTTCCCGGCATGAAGAAAAGTTAAGACGGCCGCCTCGATGAGCCTCGTCACGGCCAGCGGCCTCGGCCTCGCCTTCGGCCCCGACGTCCTCTTCGAGGACGCCTCCTTCACCCTCGCGCCCCGCGACCGGGTGGGGCTCATCGGCGCGAACGGCACCGGCAAGTCCACGCTCATGCGCATCCTGGCGGGCGACCGCCAGCCCGACCAGGGCGCCCTCACCTGGCGCCGGGGCGCCCGCGCCGGCTACCTGCCGCAGGACGTCGCCACCCTTCCCGACGGCCCGCTCGTCGAGACCGTGCTCGCCTCGGTGCCGGGCCGGAACGCGCTCGAGAAGCGCCTCGCCGAGACCGAGGCCGCGCTCGCCGCGGCGCGGGAGGAGGCGGAGCAGATCGAGCTGTCCCAGGCCCTCGCCGACCTGCACGGGGAGCTGGATCACTTCGAGGAGCACTTCGGGCGCCCCAAGGCGGAGCGCATCCTCGCCGGCCTCGGATTCCGGGAGGAGGATCTCTCCCGCTCGACCCACACGCTCTCGGGCGGTTGGAGGATGCGCGCGGCGCTGGCCGGGCTGCTCCTCCAGGACCCCGATCTGCTCCTGCTCGACGAGCCCACGAACCACCTCGACGTGCCCACGCTGGAGTGGTTCGACGCCTTCCTGCGCGGCTCGCGCAAGGCGCTGCTCCTCGTCTCCCACGACCGGGTCTTCCTGAACCGCCAGATCGACCGGGTGCTTTCGCTCGAGCCCGAGGGCGTGCGCGCCTACGCCGGGAACTACGAGGACTACCGCCGGCAGCGGGCCGGGGAGGAGGAGCAGCTCCTCGCACGGGCGCGGAAGGTCGAGGCGCGGCGGGCCGAGCTGCAGGGGTTCATCGACCGCTTCGGCGCCAAGGCCACCAAGGCCGCCCAGGCCCGGAGCCGGAAGAAGATGCTGGACCGCCTGGAGGAGGTCCTGGTCCTCCGGGAGCGCGCCACGCTGCGCTTCCGCTTCCCGGAGGCGACGCGCTCGGGGCGGGAGGTGCTGCGGCTGGAGGGCGTCTCGAAGGCCTTCGGCGACCGGGTCGTCTACCGCGGCCTCGAGGCGTCCATCCTCCGGGGCGAGCGGGTGGCGGTCATCGGCCCGAACGGCGCCGGCAAGACGACGCTCCTCAAGCTCGTCGCCGGGGAGCTCGCGCCCGACGCGGGCTCGGTTCGGCTCGGCCACTCCGTCGTCGCCGGCTACTACGCCCAGCACCATTTCGAGCGCGATGAGCATCCGGAAACCGGCGCCCTGCGCACGTTCGGGACGCTGGACCCCGACCGGACGGTCCTCGACACGCTGTGGGACCTCGTCCCGGACCGGGGCGAGCCTTACGTGCGGGGCGTCGCCGGCTCCTTCCTCTTCTCCGGCGACGACGTCGAGAAGAAGGTGGGCGTCCTCTCCGGCGGCGAGCGGGCGCGGGTGGCACTCGCGAAGCTCCTGCTCGTCCCGGCGAACTTCCTCGTCATGGACGAGCCCACGAACCACCTCGACCTCGACTCGTCCGAGGCCCTCATCGAGGCGCTGAAGGGCTACTCGGGCACGCTCCTCTTCGTGTCGCACAACAAGAGCTTCGCGAACCAGCTCGCGACACGGGTGTGGGAGGTGAAGGGCGGGGGCGTCCTCCCCTTCCCCGGCAACCTCGACGACTGGCTCTATCACGAGCGGCAGGCGGCGGTGGCGGCCGGCGCCGCGCCGCTCGCGAACGGGCGCTCGGAGACCACCACCACCGCTCGATCCGGCGAGAGGGACCGGCGGCGCGCCGAGGCCGAGGCGCGCAACGCCCGCTACGCGCGCGAGAAGCCCGTCCGCGACGAGATCGCGCGACTGGAGGAGCGCATCGCGAAGCTCGAGGAGGAGGAGAAGGCGGCCTCTCGGGCGCTCGCCGACCCGGCCCTCTACCAGGACTTCGCCCGCGCGAAGCCATACATGGACGCGCACCGCCAGGCGAAGGCCAAGCTCGAGGAGCTGTACGCGCGCTGGGAGCACCAGCAGGAGCTGCTCGCGGCCCTTCCGGACCCTTGACGCGCCCGCCCGGCGGCCCATGCTGGGAAGGAGGGCGCGCGTGGCGACGGGGCGCATCCCGCTCTGGCTCAAGGTCGTCTGGACCGCCTGGCTCCTCGTGTGGGCGGCGTTCTACTGGCGCCACTACGGGCCGCAGAACTTCCTCTGGTTCTGCGACATGTCCAACATCGTCATCGGCGTCGCGCTCTGGCTGGAGAGCCCGCTGCTCTTCTCGATCCAGGCGCTCTCGATCGGGCTCGTCCAGACCCTCTTCACCCTCGACTTCTTCTGGCGGCTCGCGCTCGGCAGCCACCTCACCGGCGGGACCGAGTACATGTTCGATCCGGCCTACCCGCTCCACATCCGGGGGCTCAGCCTCTTCCACCTGGCGATCCCGCCGCTCCTCGCCTGGGCGGTCGCCCGGCTCGGCTACGACCGGCGCGCCCTCCCCATCCAGACGGCCGTCGCCTGGCTCGTCCTGCCGGTGTCGCTCCTCTTCGGGCCGGTGAAGGACCTGAACTGGGTTTACGGCCCCTACGAGAAGCAGCAGACCTGGATGAGCCCTGGCCTGTGGTTCGCCGTCTGCATGGTCGGCTTCCCGCTCCTGCTTTACTTCCCAACCCACCTCGCGCTGTCCCGATGGGCACCTCGCGCCGGCCAGCACCCGTCCGGGACGACTTCCACGCCCGGGACGGACTAGACTGCTTCGGATGAGGGCAGGCCGTCCCCACGCGAAAGGCGTCGCCCTGCGCGATCTGGTGCGCGTCGCCGGGGACGGCGAGGCCGAGGGCGCGGAGGACGCGCTCGCCGTCGAGGAGCCGCTCGAGATCCGCGTGGACGGCGAGACCGTCGCCGTGACCATGCGCACGCCGGGCCAGGACGCGGACCTGGCGCTCGGCTTCCTCTTCGCCGAGGGCATCATCGCCGGCGCCGCCGACGTGGGGAGCGCCGCGCACTGCGGCCGGCCCGGGGAGGAGGGTTACGGCAACGTCGTGGACGTCCGCTCGGCCGGAGGACGGCCCATCGACGTGGAGCGCGTGCTCGAGGGGCGGCGCTGGAGCGTCACCAGCTCCTCGTGCGGCGTCTGCGGGCGCCGGAGCATCGAGGGGCTGCTCGAGCGGTGCGGCCGGGTCGAGGCCGGGACGCGTCTTCCCGAGGCCGTCGTCCACGGCTGCGTCGAGCGACTGCGCGAGGCCCAGCCCATCTTCGCCCGCACGGGCGGCCTCCACGCGGCGGGCCTCTTCTCGGCGGACGGGGCGCTCCTCGCCTCCGCCGAGGACGTGGGGCGCCACAACGCCGTGGACAAGGCGGTGGGCGCCCTCCTCCGCCGCGGCCTCGCCGGCCCCGGCGCGAACGGCGCGGGACCGGCGCTCCTCGCCGTGAGCGGCCGGGCGAGCTTCGAGATCGTCCAGAAGGCGGCGGCCGCGCGCGTCCCGCTGGTGGCGAGCGTGTCCGCGCCCTCGTCCCTGGCCGCGGACCTCGCCGAGCGGGCCGGCATCGCGCTCCTCGGCTTCGTCCGGCAGGGCCGGCTCAACGCCTACGCGAACGCCTGGCGGCTCGGCCCGGGCCAGGCCGCCGCGGCACGGGCGCCGGGACGCGGGGCCGGTTAAGAAGGGCGCCAGCCGGATGGAGGCGGAGGGGCGGAGGATGGACGTGCTCGCCGAACAGCCACCGCTCGTGGACAGCCAGGGCCGCATCATCGCCTACCTGCGCCTGTCGCTCACCGATCGCTGCAACTTCCGCTGCGACTACTGCTCGCCGGCCGACTACGAGGACGGGGGCGGCCTTCTCACCCGCGCCGAGATCGCGCGGCTCGCGGCCCTCTTCGCCCGCCTCGGCGTGCGCCGCGTCCGGCTCACCGGGGGCGAGCCGACGCTGCGCAAGGACGTGGTCGGCATCGCCGCCGACCTCGCCACGACGCCCGGCATCGAGGAGGTGGCCATCACCACCAACGGCCACCGGCTCGCGGAGCTGGCACGGCCGCTCCGGGAGGCGGGCGTCCGCGACGTGAACGTCTCGCTCGACACGCTCGACCCCGACCGGCTGCACCGCATCAGCGGCCGCGGCGCCTTCCTCGAGGACGTCCTCGCCGGGCTCGACGTCGCGGCAAGCGCCGGCTTCGCCCACCTCAAGGTGAACACCGTGGTCATGGGCGGCATGAACGAGGACGAGCTCGGGGCGCTGGCGCGCCACGCCTGGGACCGCGGCGCCTCGCCCCGCTTCATCGAGCTCATGCCGTTCGGAAACGGAGTGCCGGTACCGACCTCGCGGGTGAAACAGCTCCTCCGCGAGCAGGGCATCCGCCTCGTCCCCGACGACAAGCGCGGCTGGGGCCCGGCCCACTACATGCGCGAGGCGGGATCGGAGCCGCCGCGGTACGCCGGCTTCATCGGCGCCATGACCGAGAACTTCTGCGACCGGTGCAACCGGGCCCGCATCGCCGCCGACGGCGGCTTCCAGGCCTGCCTGGGCGGCGACTCGCGCCACAACCTGCGCGACCTCGTGCGCGCCGGCGCTAACGACGAGGCCCTGGAGGCGATGGTGCGCGAGGCGCTTCACCTCAAGGGGCCGCGGCATCACATGGAGGACGCGGGCTCGCGGCTCGTCCTCCTGCCGATGATGGGGATCGGCGGGTAGCGGATCCGCTCGGGGGGGGGCGTGGCGATCCGGAACCGCTGGGCCATCGCCGCCGCGGGCACGGCCGCCATGGCCTGCCTCGGGACCGTCTACTCCTGGAGCCTCTTCACCCAGCCGCTCGTCGCCGCCTTCGGCTGGTCCACGACGCGGGCCACCCTCGCCTTCTCCGTCGCCATCTTCTTCCTCGGCGTGGGGGCGGTCCTGGGCGGCCGCTGGCAGGACCGGGCCGGGCCTCGGCCGGTGGCGGTGACGGGCGCCCTCCTCTGGGGCACCGGCAACGTCCTCGCCGGCCTCGGGACCGCCCGCCTCGGCGCGCCCTGGCTCTACCTCACCTACGGCCTCGTGGGCGGCCTCGGCCTCGGGCTCGGCTACGTGACGCCGGTCGCGACGGTGACGAAGTGGTTCCCGGGCCGGCGCGGCCTCGGCAGCGGCATGGTGGTGATGGGCTTCGGGCTCGGCGCCTTCTTCTACAACCACGCGCTCCGTTCCCTGCCCGCCTTCGCCGAGGCGTCGCGCGGGGCCGCCGCGGTGCTCGCGGCGCGGGCGGCTGGAGGGGCGGCCTCGCTCGCCCCCGAGCACGTGCGCGCGGTGCTCGGCGTCTTCGTGGGCTCCGGCCTCGTCTTCGCCGTGGTGGGCGGCCTCTGCGCCTCGCTCCTCGTGAACCCATCCGAGCCGGCCCCCGCCGGCTCCGCGGCCGCGGGCGCCGGACCCGACTTCGGGCCCGCGGCGGCCGCGCGCACCGCCCGCTTCTGGGCGCTGTGGCTCATGCTGTTCCTCAACGTCACCGCCGGCATCCTCTTCATCTCCAACGCGGTCCCCATCATGCGGGAGCTGACCGGCGCCGCCCCGGCGGTGGCGCTCGGAGTCTACGGGACCATCGCGCTCGCGAACGGCCTCGGCCGATTCCTCTGGGGCGCGGTGTCCGACCGGATCGGCCGGCGCGCCGCCTACGCCCTCATCTTCGGGACGCAGGTGCTGGTCTTCCTCGTGGTCGGCCGCGCGAACGCGCTGTGGCTCGTCGCCCTCCTCTTCGCGGTGGTGCTGCTGTGCTACGGCGGCGGCTTCGGGACCATGCCGTCGTTCGTGGCCGACGCCTTCGGCACTCGCCACCTGGGCGTCGTCTACGGCTGGATCCTGCTCGCCTGGAGCGCGGCCGGCGTCGTCGGGCCGGTCTTCGTCGCCTGGGTGAAGGACCGGACCGGAACCTTCGCGAGCGCCCTGCCGTGGGTCGCCGGGCTCCTCGCCGTCGCGACGCTGCTGCCGTTCGCGGTGGGCGCGCCGGCTACGCCGTCCGGCCCTTGGGCCCGCCGCCGAGGACCCGCGCCGGGAGCAGGATGACGGCCTTGAGCAGCTCGAGCACGCCGCCCACCGCGATCCCGAGGATGTGGAACGGCAGGAGCGCGAGCCAGACGATCGGGTAGAGAACGAGCGCCAGCAGCGCGAGCGGCCAGCACAGGACGAGCAAGATGATGAACAGGAGCCACTTCGCCATGGGTCCCTCCTGGGGTGTCCTACGCCGCGACCGCTCCGCCATTTCAGCATGCGCCCGGATTCGGTGCCCGTCCCGTTGAGGTAGGGTCTCCCGCCATGCCGCCTCGCCTGGGTGCGCTGCTCGCCATCGTGTTCTGGGGGGTCTCCTTCGTCGCCACGAAGGCCGTCGTCCGCGAGATCTCGCCCGTCACCCTGATCTTCACCCGCGCCGGCCTGGGGACGCTGCTGCTCGCGGCGATCCTGGCCGCGCGCCGCAAGCCCGTCCTTCCGCCGAGGGACGCGCTCCTGCCGCTCGCCGCCATGGGCTTCGTCGGCGTCGCCTTCCACCAGCTGCTGCAGGCCTACGCCCTCACCCTCACGAGCGCGGTGAACACCGGCTGGCTCATCGGCCTCATCCCGCTCTGGTCGGCCCTGCTCTCGGCGTTCCTCCTCCGGGAGCGGTTCGGCCTCGCGAAGATCGCGGGGCTGCTGGTCGGGTTCGCGGGAGCGGTGCTGGTGGTGACCCGCGGCGAGCTCGGCGCGGGGGTGCTGGCGCTCCCGGCGACGCGCGGCGACCTCCTCGTCCTCGCCAGCACCGTCAACTGGGCGCTCTACACGGTCCTCGGCCACCCCACCATCCGCCGCCTCGGCCCCACGCGCGCCACCGCCGGCGCCATGCTCCTCGGTTGGCTGATGCTGCTCGTGCCGTTCGGCGCGCGCGCGGGGTGGACCGACTATGCGCGGCTCTCGCCGGCCGGCTGGCTCGCGGTCCTCTTCCTCGGCCTCGCCTGCTCGGGGCTCGGCTACCTGTTCTGGTACGGCGCCCTGGAGCGCATCGAGGCCTCGCGGGTGGCGGCGCTGCTCTACCTCGAGCCGATGGTGACGCTGGGCGCGGCCGTCGTGCTCCTCGGCGAGCCCGTGCGGTTCACCACCGTCGTCGGCGGTCTCATGGTGGTGGGAGGCGTGGTCCTCGTCCAGGCCGCCGGGGGAAGGGACCGGTCCGAATAGGAGGGGTCGGGGGCCGGATCGCGGCCGACCAGCGGAGCAGCGAAAGGCCGCCGCGCCCGGCATCTGCACGAGGCCGCGGCTGGCCTGCGAGCCAGATGCGCTTCAGCGCTTGTCTGGAGTCGCGTCCAGGAAGTGGACGAGATCCCTCGCAATCTCGTTCAGCGACTTGCCGATGGCAGCCAGTTCGTTCCTCTTGATCGTCTCCGCCAGGTTCTTGTCCTCCGCACCCTTCGTGGTCTCGACGTCGTTCGTCGATACCGCGGTGAAGGGGACGATTCCCGTCCGCACGTCCAGCAGGACCGCCTCGACCGAGCAGTAGGCACGGGTCTCGTCTGCGCTGAAGAACCTGAACTTCTCGTACGACGCGCACCGCGATCGATAGGCGAGCAGGAGGTCTGCCTGATAGCGCGCCGCGGCCTCGCGCAAGTGAGGCGCCGTTCGATTCTCGGGCACCAGCAAGGCGGGGAGGTACGACGCGTCGTACACGCGGCTGGATGTCTTCAGCGCTCCGATGAACTCCCTATCGAGGGCTTCATTGAGACGAACGGTGTCATCCGAGTAGAAGCGCCAGGAACTCGAGCCGGACAGGCTCAGGACGGCAATCCTGTTCTGCTTCGGCAAGGCGAGCCTGCGATTGAGTATCCGCTCGATGTCGGCGTCGGTCAGGACCGCTGCGTCGCTCTTGAACAGTGGCCGGTCGTCTTCCCCCTGCGAAATGCCCGCGTGGTAGCCGTCAGGTCGCGGTGTGGTCGCGACATAAGCGCAACCAGCCAGAAGGAGAAGAAGAACGGATGACGCCCGGTGGGCCATGCTCATGTTCTCCCCCTCGTGTCGGGGTCTACTCCCGGAGGATCGCTCCCGGGTGGGGCGATGCTCTCACGGTAGGTGCTACCTGGCAACGGCTGGCTGGCGTCTCGGGCCTCCAGGCCCCGCCACCGCGCAGCAGCCGATCCTGGGGTCCCGGGGCGCGCTCGCTCAGGGCTGGGCTCCCGAGCCGCCCCCACGTGGGGCGCGCCGGTGCCGCGGCAAGGCGGCGGCGTTAGGTATCGGGCCAGCCGCTACCGCCCATGCCCGATCGCGCCCTTCCGAGCCGCCGCGCCGTCGCGCGCCTGTCCGCCATCGTCCTGGCGGCGCTCGGGGCCGCCGCGGTCGCCGGGCTCGCGGCGCCGAGGGAGGCACACGTGTCGAGCCGCAAGAAGCCGAACGACGGCGAGCTGCGCAAGAAGCTCACGCCCGAGCAGTACGCGGTGACGCAGGAGGACGCCACCGAGCCGCCCTTCCGCAACGCCTTCTGGGACAGCCACGAGCCGGGGCTGTACGTCGATGTCGTGTCCGGCGAGCCCCTCTTCTCCTCGACGGACAAGTTCGAGTCGGGAACGGGCTGGCCGAGCTTCACGAGGCCGGTCGCGTCGAACGTGGTGGAGAGGCGCGACAGCGGCCACGGCATGGTCCGCACCGAGGTCCGGTCGACGGAGGGCGACTCGCACCTGGGTCACCTCTTCGACGACGGCCCGGCCGATCGCGGCGGGCGGCGCTATTGCATCAACTCCGCCGCGCTCCGCTTCGTCCCCGCCGCGAGGCTCGAGGCCGAGGGGTACGGCGCGTACGCGAGGCTCTTCGCGAAGGCGGAGCCGGAGGGCGCGGGCAAGGCCGTTGCCGCTCCGGCCGCCGACCGCGAGGTCGCCATCCTGGCCGGCGGCTGCTTCTGGGGCATGCAGGACATCCTGCGGAAGATCCCGGGCGTGCTCGAGACCCAGGCCGGCTACACCGGGGGCTGGGTCGAGAACCCGCGGTACGAGGACACCCACGAGAGCAAGTCCGGCCACGCCGAGGCGGTGCGCGTCGTCTTCGACCCGCGCAAGCTCTCCTACCAGGACCTGCTGGAGAAGTGGTTCTTCCGCATGCACGACCCGACCACGCCCGACCGGCAGGGGAACGACGTCGGGACGCAGTACCGCAGCGCCATCTTCTACGTCGACGACGCCCAGAAGGCCGTGGCCGAGGCGGCGAAGAAGCGCGTCCAGGCCTCGGGCAAGTGGAAGGGGACCATCGTCACCGAAATCGCCAAGGCCTCGACCTGGTATCCGGCCGAGGACTACCACCAGGACTACCTGGTGAAGCACCCCGGCGGCTACAGCTGTCACTTCCTGCGGCCGTGGTGAGCGCGGCGGCGCAGTCGCCGCCGGACGTGGGCGCGAGGTGATGGCAAGCCCGGCGAGCCGCACGCCTTCGGAGCCCCCTCCGGGTCCCGTAGCGCTGGTCGCGGCCGGCGGACAGAAGAAGGCGGCGGAGGTCGAGCCATGCCCCAGGACGTCATCGTCGTCGGCAGCGGTCAGGCGGGAGTGCCGCTCGCGGCCAGGCTCGCCGCGAGCGGGAAGCGCGTGCTCCTCGTCGAGCGCGGCGCCGTGGGAGGCACGTGCGTCAACACGGGGTGCACGCCCACGAAGACGCTCATCGCGAGCGCGCGAGCGGCGCACGTGGCGCGCACCGCGGGGCGCCTCGGCGTTCGGACGGGCGAGGTGCGCGTGGACCTCGCGGCGGTCGTGGACCGGAAGGAGGCCATCGTGCGCCGGTGGCGCGAGGGCGTCGAGGCGCGGCTCGCCGCGGCGGGCGACCGCCTGGAGGTGCTGCGCGGCCACGCCCGCTTCGTCGGCGACCGCACCATCGAGGTGGGCGGGAGGCGCGAGCGGGCCGAGACGGTGGTGGTGAACGCCGGCGCGAGGCCGGCGGTGCCGACGCTCCCCGGCCTCGACGGCGTCCCATGGCTCGACAATCGCCGCGCCCTGGAGCTGCGCGAGGCGCCCGGCCACCTCGTGGTCCTCGGTGGCGGCTACATCGGCTGCGAGCTGGGACAGGCGTTCCGGCGGTTCGGGTCCCGGGTCACCATCGTCGACCACAACCCGCGCCTCCTCGCGCGCGAGGACGAGGACGTCTCCGCGGCGCTCGAGGAGGCCTTCCGGCGGGAGGGTATCGAGCTCGCGCTCGGCGCGGAGCTGGAGTCGGTCTCCGGCGGGCCCGGCGCGGTGGCGCTCCGCCTGCGCGGCGGCGAGGAGATCCGTGGCACGCACCTCCTCGTCGCGACCGGGCGCCGGCCCAATGCCGACGACCTCGGCTGCGAGGCCGCCGGGATCGCGCTCGACCCGAAGGGCTTCGTCGTGGTGGACGACCGGTACCGGACGAGCGCTCCCGGGGTCTTCGCCGTGGGCGACGTGACGGGCGGGCCGATGTTCACGCACACCTCCTGGGACGACCACCGGCTGCTCTTCGACCTCCTCACGGGCCGGGGAACGGCCGGGCGCGCCTCCCGGACGGTTCCCTACGCGGTCTTCACCGACCCGCAGGTGGCTGGCGTCGGCCTCTCCGAGCGCGCCGCCCGCGCCCGGGGCGTGGAGCACGAGGTGGCGCGCATGCCGTTCGGCAACGTGGCCCGCGCCATCGAGGTGGACGAGACCGCCGGGACGATGAAGCTCCTCGTCGACCCGCGGAGCGAGCGCATCCTCGGCGCCTTCCTCGTCGGCTCCGAGGCGGCCGAGCTCATCCACGTCTTCGTGGCGCTCTTCCGCGCCGGCGCCACCGCCCGCGCCGTCGTGGACGCCGAGTTCGTCCACCCCACGTTTGCCGAGGGGCTCCAGTCGCTGGCGATGCGGCTTCCGCGCTACGCGCTGGGGTGACCTGGAGCGCTCGGTCGAGGGTGCCCTCGCCGTCCTGGTCCCGCCCGGGCGCTACCCCCCCCCGGCAGGGCGCTCCCAGCACGCTTGAACGACCGCGAAGGCAAGACGCACCTGGCTGCCAGAGGTGGCCGGAAAACGCGGCTCTTCGCGAGCTCTTTCACTGTGGGAGAATGGGCGGCTTCTGTTCTTTGGGGCCTCTCCCCATTCGGAGGTTGGCGCCCGGGCGGCCGTCCCCAACTAGAGGGCGGCGCTCGACGTCGCGGGGACTCGGGCGCTCCAGGAGAGCTTGCTCGTCACGACAAGGGGGTATCGCATGGTCAAGCACTTACTCCGTCCGCAGTCTCTGGCGGTGGCATTCCTGTCCGTCAGCCTGCCGGCGTGGGCCGGTCCCATGCCGGGCGCGATCTTCACGACGGTGAAGGACGGCACCGAGGTCAACCTCAACCAGTATCCGGCGAAGGAGGACGTCTACCTGGATGGGGGGCCCGGGGTGAACGCACCCCAGTTCGCCGCTGGCCTCGACGACGGCGTCTACGTCTTCCAGGTCACCGACCCATCCGGCAAGACGTTGCTCTCAACGGATCTCGCCGGGTGCCGGCAGTTCACGGTCGAGAACGGCATCATCACGAGCGTTGCCGTGGCGGGCTCGTGCGCGCACCAGACGGGCAATGACGTCGACCACCCGCCCGCGATCACGGTACAGCTCATGCCCTACAACGACACGCCGAATCCCGGCGGGGTGTACAAGGTATGGGTCACTCCTCTGAGCTGGTACCAGTGCTCGCTCGGCAAGGTGGAGTGCAAGGTGCGGGGCGCGGTGCACGGATTCATTCCCTCGTGGAGCAAGACCGACAACTTCAAGATCAGGCAGGGTCCTCCGCGCGAGCTCGACACCGTATTCCTCGACGAGAGTGGAAACCCCATCGACGCGCTCGGCGAGCTGTACATCGACCCGCTCGGCGCCTCGAACCAGAAGTACTCCGTCTGGAACCCCGACATCCTCGCGTTCCACGAGGCACACGTGGAGAACATCGAGAACGGCCTGCACCAGATCTACGTCTACGATCAGCCGGGCTGCAGCGTTGGCGCGATCAACGCCTGGGGACGGTGGCTGCCCAGTACCGGGCCACAGATGGTCAGCATCCACGTGACCGCGAGCTTCACGGGCGACACGATCTTCGTGTACGTCTACTGCGACACGAGCTACACGGGTCCGTAGCGCTGCCGAGTGCGGTCCGAAGTTCGGCTGCGGCGCGATCCTGCGCCGCGGCCGTCTCGTTCTTCCCAACTCACAGTGATGGCCGGGGGCCTCCGCGTGCTGCGCTGTGCGCCATGGGTTCGGGGCGCAGCGACGCGCCGTCGAGCCGGAGCTCCTACCCCGGCAGTAGCGAGCCTTGTCGGGCGATCGCGGGTCAGGCCATTGCGGGTCAAGCGATTGCGTGACGACGGCTCGGCCGCTTCCGAAGGAACCCGGGGTTGCGCGAACCCGGCGCGCGACCGCTCGCCACCATGATGGACGCTGGATTTCTCGTCGCCGCGGCGGGGCATGGCGCTTGCTCTCGAGTCGTTCTCGTAGCGATTCCAGGAACACGGCCCCTCGGGAGAACGACCATGTCGAATGAAGGCAAGAATCGGTTGAAGACGTTCGTAGGGCGGTTTGTGCTGGCGGCCCTCGTGGGCGCCGTTGCAGTCGCGGCGGTGCAGAGCCGGGCGCACCCGCCGGTGACGGCGGCGCCGGCGGCGAGCACCGCGAGCGAGAGCCAGCTGTTCGAAGGGACGCAGCAGCCCTGACCGCCG
>Ga0153915_10001609_pt1 | contig 20725 bp, 20 predicted proteins | sample Opewatmetagenome_2_FD_107003 | JGI IMG/M metagenome (GOLD analysis project Ga0153915, IMG submission 107003) | Freshwater wetland microbial communities from Ohio, USA - Open water 3 Core 3 Depth 3 metaG | ecosystem: Environmental > Aquatic > Freshwater > Wetlands | place: USA: Ohio, Lake Erie...
CGCCGCAGCATGCGGAACCCGCCGCGTCCGGTCTTCATGGCAGCTCCTTCAGCCGACGCTCGGCGTCGCGGAACGTCACTTGCAGTGGGATGTCCATAGCCTTAGGTTAGGCAGCGGGCCGGCCGCGGCCTTGATATCCGTCAAACTGGAGAGAAACCGATGGCTTTGACCCCGAAACAGATCCAGGACCTGCGCCGCTTGGTCGAGAAGCGCCGCTCCCAGCTCCTTGCCGAGCTGCGCGAGGACGCGGCGCGCGCCCGGGACGAGCCCTACTCCGAGCACGCCGGCAGCACGCCCGATACCGGGGACGAGTCGGTGGCCACGCTGATCGCCGACCTCGAGCAGGCCGACCTCAATCGCGACCTGGACGAGCTGCGCGCCGTGGAGGCGGCCTGGCGGCGGCTCAAGGACGGCACCTACGGCATCTGCGTCGACTGCGGCGGGGAGGTCGGGTATCCGCGCCTGAAGGCGTTTCCGGCCGCCGCGCGCTGCGTCGCCTGCCAGGAGCGGCACGAGAAAACCTACGCCGGGAATCCCAGGCCGAGGCTCTAGGCTCACCGGCTGAATTTCCAGCGGTTGCCGCCGGCCTTCTTGGCCGCGTACATCGCCGTATCGGCACGCCGGACGAGGGTCGCCGGGTTGCGTCCGTGCGCGGGATAGAGCGCGGCACCGATGCTCACGGTGACGGGAACCCGCTTGCTGCGGTAGCTCACGATGCGCGCATTGCGCGCGCGCACCTTCTCGAGGACGGTCGCGACCGCGGCGCGATCCACCGGGCCGGCGATGATCAGCGCGAACTCGTCGCCGCCGAAGCGCGCCACCGTGTCCACGGCGCGCAGCGAGCGGGTGGTCTGCTTCGCGACCGCGCGCAGGACCGCGTCGCCGGCTGCGTGCCCACACCGGGTGTTCACGGCCTTGAAGTCGTCGAGGTCGACGATGGCAACGGCGAAGCGCTCCTTGCGTCGCGCCGCGGAATGAAGCGCCTGCGCGAGGCGGTCGGCGTAGAGCCGGCGGTTCGGCAGGCCGGTGAGCGCATCGTGCGTCGCCGCGTGCTGGAGCCGGCGTCGCTCGCGCATGTGCGCGCTGACGTCGCGGCCGGCGGAGACGTACCAGGCGACCCGGCCGCCGGGACCGCGCAGCGGGCGGATGATCTCCTCCTCGTGGAACAACTCTCCGCTCTTGCGCCGGTTGAGGAACACGCCGCGGAAGGGCTTGCCGACCCGCAGGCGCGCCCACAGGCGGCGATAGAACGCGCGATCGTGCGCGCCCGAGTGGAGCATCGCCGGCGTGCGGCCGAGCACCTCGGCGCGCGAAAAGCCGGTGAGCGCCTCGAAGGCGCGGTTGACGTAGGCGATGCGCCCCCTCGCGTCGGCCACCATGACCGCATCGGGCCATTGCTCTACGAGCCAGGCCGGCAGCGAGGCGCGGGCCTTTCTCCTCATGCCGCCAGTGTTCCCCATCGGAGCGTCGCGCTGTTGATCCTGATCAATTGCGCGCCGCGCGGCCCGAATAGCGTGACGCCATGAAGCTGCTCGCGCGGCAGTTTTCCAGCCCGCTGGTCCTCATCCTGCTCGCCGGAGCGCTTTTGTCGCTGGTGACGCGCCAGTGGCTGGACGCAACGATCATCCTCGCGATCGTGCTCGGCAGCGCGGCGCTCGGCTACTGGCAGGAGCACCGCGCCTCGGTCGCCGTGGCTCGGCTGCGCGAGCGCCTCGCGCTCACCGCCCTGGTGGTGCGCGGCGGCGTGCGCCGCACCCTTCCGGTGACCGAGATCGTGCCGGGCGACCTCGTGCTGCTCTCCGCGGGCAACCTGATCCCGGCGGACGGCACGCTCCTCGAGGCGCGCGACTTCCTCGTGAGCGAGGCGGCGCTCACCGGCGAATCCTTCCCGGTGGAAAAGTCCGCCGGCGAGGCGGTGCTGACCGGCACCTCGGTGCGCAGCGGCACGGCGACCGCGCGCATCGAGAAGACCGGCCGCGCGACGCAGTACGGGACGATCGTCGCGCGGCTGGAAGCCGCCGCGCCGGAGTCCGACTTCGCGCACGGCGTGCGCCAGTTCGGCTACCTGCTCATGCGGGTCATGCTGGTCGTCGTGCTCGCGGTGCTGCTCGCGAACCAGCTCCTCGGCCGCCCGCCGCTCGAGTCGCTGCTCTTCGCCGTGGCGCTCGCCGTCGGGCTGACGCCGGAGCTGCTGCCGGCGATCGTCAGCGTGACGCTCGCGCGCGGCGCGCACGCCATGGCGCAGAGCGGCGTGATCGTCCGGCGCCTGCAGGCGATCGAGGACCTCGGCAGCATGGCCGTGCTCTGCACCGACAAGACCGGCACGCTCACGCAGGGCCGGGTCGAGCTCGCCGCGACCCTCGACGTCGCGCGGCGCGACTCGCCCGCGGTGCTCGAGCTCGCGTATCTCAACGCGGCATTCGAGACGGGCATCGAGAATCCGCTCGACGCGGCGATCGTCGCCGCGGGCGAGCGCCGCGGGCTCGCGACCCGGGCGTTCACGAAGATCGACGAGATCCCCTACGACTTCCTGCGCAAGCGCCTCACCGTGGTCGTCTCGTCGGGAAACGAACCGCAGCATCTGGTCATTACGAAGGGCGCCTTCGCCAACGTCGTGGCGCTCTGCGACGTGCCGGCGGGAGAGCGCGCGGCGCTCGAGACGTGGTTTCGCGAGCAGGGCGAGCGGGGCTACCGGGTGCTCGCCGTCGCGACGCGCCGCCTGCCGGCCCGGGCGCGCTATGCGCGCGAGGACGAAGCCGGGATGACGCTCGCCGGATTCCTGCTTTTCCTCGACCCGCCGAAGGCGGACGCGGCCGCGACGATCGCCTCGCTCGGCGCGCTCGGCGTGCGCGTGAAGATCATCACCGGGGACAACCGCCACGTCGCCGCGCACGTCGCGGCGGCGGTCGGCCTCGACCCGCGCGCGCTGCTCACCGGCCCCGAGATCGCCGCGATGCGGCAGGAGGCGCTCTGGCACCACGCGGAGCGCACCGACGTCTTCGCCGAGATCGACCCGCAGCAGAAGGAGCGCCTGGTGCGCGCGCTGCAGCACCGCGGCCACGCGGTCGGCTACCTGGGCGACGGCATCAACGACGCGCCGGCGCTGCACGCCGCCGACGTCGGCATCTCGGTCGAGGGCGCGGTCGACGTGGCGCGCGAGAGCGCCGACGTGGTGCTGCTGCGCCCCGACCTCGCGGTGCTGCGGCAGGGCGTCGAGGACGGCCGCCGGACCTTCGCCAACACCCTCAAGTACATCTGCATCACGACCAGCGCCAACTTCGGCAACATGGTCTCGATGGCGATCGCGACGCCGCTGCTGCCCTTCCTGCCGCTCGCCGCGAAGCAGATCCTGCTCAACAACTTCCTGTCCGACTTCCCGTCGATCGCGATCTCCACCGACCGCGTCGACGAGGAGAACGTCGCGCGCCCGCTCGCCTGGGAGATCGGCGAAGTGCGCCGCTTCATGGTGGTGTTCGGGCTGGTGAGCACGGCCTTCGACCTGCTCACGTTCTGGCTGCTGCTCGTCGTCTTCCGCGCCGACGAGGCGCTGTTCCAGACGGCGTGGTTCGTCGTGTCGGTGCTGACCGAGCTCGCCGTGGTGCTCGCCCTGAGGACGCAGCGTCCGGCCTGGCGCAGCTCGCCGAGCCGGCTGCTCTTCGGGTCCACGCTCGCCGTCACGGCGCTCGCCCTCGCCCTGCCCTATCTCGGCGCGCTCGCCGGCGCGTTCGGCTTCGTGCCGCTCGCCGGGTCCATGGTCGCCGTCCTGCTCGGCGTGGTCGCCGGCTACCTCGGCGTCACCGAGGCGGTGAAGACCAGGAAATACTGGTTCGGCAGGAAGCCGAACTCCGCCGCGAGCCGGTAGCCCGCGGCCGCCATCTCCTGCTTCACCTCGGCCGGCGCGATGCGCTCGGCGGGCGGCGGGCCGTCCGGGGAATCCTTGCGGAAGTCGATGATCGCCACGCGGCCGTCGGCCTTGAGCACGTTCTTGAGGTTGCCGAAGTAGCTGCGGCGGTGCTCGATGTGGTGATAGACGTCGACCAGCAGCGCGAGATCGACCGGCTCGGGCAGGTTCGCGTCGTCCGGCTTGCCGCGCAGCGCCCGCAGGTTCTCCAGGTGCTCGCGCTCGGCGCGCTCGGCCAGGTACTTCACCATGTCGGGCTCGATGTCCACCGCGTAGACCTTGCCCTTGGGCAGCATGCGCGAGAGCCGCGCCGAGAAATAGCCGGTGCCGGCGCCGATGTCGGCGACCAGCGCATCCGGCTTGAGCGCCAGCGCGCGGATCACCTCGTGCGGCTTCTGCCACGCATCGCGCGAAGGATCGTCGAACACGTGCGCCCATTTCTCGGCGTCGTGGAAGCTGTGCTGGTGCGTCTCCGGCGACTGAGCGGCGACGCCGGCGGATAGCAGCGCGGCGGCGAGCAAGGCGCCCGCCTTCGTAGTCAGGTCATTCATGGACGCGAAGACTATCGCGTTTTCCGGCGGCTTTAGTGAGGAAGAGGCAAGCTTGATTGGCGTCAATTGCCGGCGGTGCGCGTCCGCCTAACCTCCCGGCCATGGCCACCGTTTCCCTGCACCGGACCGCCGCCGACGAGCCGCGCGGCCTCGCGCTGTTCTCGGCCGGATTCCGGCCGTTCTTCCTTCTCGCAGCCCTCTGGTCGGCGATCGCCGTGCCGGTCTGGCTCGCGGCGTACGTCCACGGCTTCGCGCCGTCGGCGATGCCGGCGATGATCTGGCACGCGCACGAGATGATCTACGGCTACGCCGTCGCGAGCGTGGCGGGTTTCCTCCTGACCGCCATCCCGAACTGGACCGGCCGCCTGCCGCTGCGCGGGGCGCCGCTCGCGGCGCTCGCCGCCCTCTGGCTCGCCGGGCGCGTGGCGCTGCTTCTCTCCGCGACGCTGGGCGCCGCCGCCGCCATGCTGATCGACCTCGCGTTCACCGCCGTGCTGATGGCCGCGATCGCGCGCGAGCTCGTAGCCGGGCGCAATTTCCGCAACCTGCCCATGGTCGCGGCGCTCGCGCTGCTTTTCGCCGGCAACCTGCTCGTGCACCTGCAGGCGCTGGACCTCGCGTACACGGCCGCGCTCGGCAACCGGCTGGGGATCGCCACGCTCGCCGCGCTCATCGCGCTGGTCGGCGGCCGGATCGTGCCGAGCTTCACGCGCAACTGGCTGGTCAGGATGCGGCCGGACGTCGCGCCGCCCGCCTCGCCGTCGCGGCTCGACCTCGCCTGCCTGCTCCTTGTCGTCTCGGGCCTCGCCGCCTGGGTGGGCTTTCCCGATTCTCCGATCGCTTCCGGCATGCAGATCGTCGCCGGCACGGCAGCGGCGATCCGGCTGTCGCGCTGGCGCGGCCTTGCAACGCTGCGCGAGCCGCTGCTCGCCATCCTGCACCTCGGCTATGGATGGCTCGCCTTCGGCCTCGCGCTGCTCGGGTTGAACGGCTTCTTCGGCTGGCTGCCGCCGAGCGCCGGAATGCATGCGCTCACCGTCGGCGCGGTGGGCACCATGACCCTCGCCGTCATGACCCGCGCCTCGCTCGGCCACGGCGGCCGGCCGCTCACCGCCGGCGCCGGCACCTCCGCGATCTACGTGCTGGTCACGCTCGCCGCGGTACTGCGACTCGCCGCGCCGCTCACCGGCGCGCAGGTCGTGCTCGTCACTTCGCTCGCCGGCTTCGCGTGGACGGTGGCCTTCGGCCTTTTCGCCGTGCTGTACGCGCCGCTGCTCCTGCGCCGGCGCAGCGATTCGTAGCAGCGCTAGACCTGCCGCTCGAGCACGCGCGCGCCGAGCGCGAGCAGGCGCTCGGCGTAAGGCCGGCGGCGCCATTCCTCAAGCGTGATCGCCCGCGCCTTCGCCAGGTCGGCCTCGAAGTCGCGCTCGAGGCGCGCGGCGAAGCGCGGCTCGAGGACGGCGAGGTTCACCTCGTCGTTCAGGCCGAAGGAGCGGTTGTCGAAGTTGGTCGAGCCGACCACCGCCCACAGGCCGTCGACGAGGAACACCTTGGCATGGATCATCGCCGGCTGGTATTCGTGGATCGTCGCCCCCGCCTCGAGGAGGCGCCCGTAGCGGCGGCGGCTCGCGAGGCGCGTGATCGGATGGTTGTTCCACCGGCCCGGCGTGAGGATGGTCACCGGCACGCCGCGCCGCGCGGCGCGCTCGAGCTCGGCCATCAGGCTGCGGTCGGGCAGGAAATACGGCGAGCAGATATGGATCGACGCGCGCGCCGACGCGACGAGCACCTGGAAGAGCAGCCGCGCCTGCGTCGCGCGCCCGGCCGACGGCATGCTGCTCACCACCATGCCGAGGCCGCGATCGTGCGGCGACCCGCGCGGCGCCTCTCCGGAGACGAGCGCGAACTCCGTTTCCGGCAGCACCTCGCCCGCGGCTTCCAGCCAGTTCTCGGCGAACGAGGTCTGCAGCGCATTCACCAGGTCGCCGCGGATGCGCACCATCGTGTCGCGCCAGGGCCGGCCGCCGCCCGGCGGGCCGATCCAGTAGTCGGCAACGCCGACGCCGCCGACGAACGCCACCTCCCCGTCGACCACGAGGATGTCGCGGTGCGTGCGGTTGTTGAAGCGCTTGAGCGTGTACCAGGCGACGGGCTGGTACCAGTAGACGCGGCCGCCGGCGGCGCGCAGCCCGGCGAAATAGCGGCTCGGCGTGAGGAGACTGCCGATGCCGTCGACCACGATGCGCACCTGCACGCCGGCGCGCGCCCGCTCGGTGAGCGCCTTCAGCGCCTCGTCGCCGGCGCTGCCGCGCAGGAAGAGGTAGACCTCCAGGTGGACGCTGCGCCGCGCCGAGCGGATCGCCGCGAGGGCGGCGGCGTAGATCTCCTCGCCGCTCGCCAGCACCTCGAGCTCGCCGGCGGAGACGAGCCGCGCGTTGACGATCGAGCTCAGGTAGCCCGCAAATTGCGGCGCGTCGAGCGGCCCGGGCGAGGGCTCGACCACCCGGTAAGGCAGGCCGGGCTCGAAGAGCAGCAGGAGGAAGAGCGCAGCGACGATGACGATCGCCGCGATGGAGATGAGATCGCTCAGTGCCTTAGCACGCACTTCTCGTACAGCTGCGGGAAGGCGCCGGCCGGATCGTACTTGCTCTTCAGCCTCTGGTACGCGGCGCCGCCGTAGCAGCGATCGAACTCCTCGCGGCCGAAGAAGCTGTCCGAATAGAGCGACTTGATGCCGCCGAGCTCGGCCACCTTGCGCTCGACCAGGCGGTTGAAATGCCCCGCCGGATGCGCCTCGCGCGTGCGCTTCACGTCCCAGAAGCCGAAGTTCACGTACCACTCGTTGCAGACCGGATAGAGCGAGAAGCGGCCGGAGTGCGGCTGCGGCCCGATGGGGCAGACCCATTGCGGCCAGAGCCCGATCTCGGTCTTATAAAAATCCAGGAATTCCGCCGCCCGGGCAAGAGGAATGTCGACGTCCTGGATCACCGACTCGGAATGCAGGCCGAAGACGCGCTCGAGCTTCTTCGTCACGCCGACGCGGCTGTTCCAGCGCATGATCCGGGTGTAGGTCTTCGAGCCCAGCCGCTCTTTGCCGTAGAGAAATCTGCGCACGAACGCGTTTTGCGCGAACACGTTCTTCGAGCACCAGAACCAATCGGTGTCCCAGCGCCAGATGTAGTCGCTGATCGTGAGGTAATCCTCGCGCCTCTCGCGGATCGAGCGGTAGTAAATGCGCTGGTACGTGTAATCGCTCGTATACGGCGCCGTGTCGCTAAAGCGCCCGAGCGTGAGATACATCTCGCCCGGCGAGAACACCGTGCCGTCGACGAAATCCGCCTCTTGACTTTGCAGCCGATTGCCGAGCTCGGCAAAGAAGGTTTTTCCGTCAGCAAAAGGCAAGTGCTCCAGCCGCACGTACGGCTTGACCGGGACGGTGCGCGCCTTGACCCGCAAGGCATAGCCGAGCGTGCCGTAGGAATTCGGAAAGCCGAAGAAGAGATCCGAGTGCTCGTTGTCCGCCGTGCAGACGACGATGCGCCCGTCGCCGAGCAGCACCTCGAGCTCGAGCATGGTGTCGTGCACCAGCCCGTAGCGGTGCGACGAGGACTCGATGCCGACGCCGGCCACCGCGCCGCCGAGGGTGATGGTCTTCAACTGCGGCACGACCGCGGGCATGACGCCCTTCGCGAGGCAGGCGGCCGTGAGCGCCTCGTAGGGGATCATGCCCTCCGTGTCCACGAAGTTCTCTTCGATCGAGAGAACCTCGTTGAAGGCGCGCACGTCCAGCCGCCGCCGCGCGACGTTCTCGCGGTCGCGGAAGAGGTTCGAGGTTTCCTTCGCCAGCCCGACCGGGCCGGCGCCGGCCCTAAGCTGCTCGGCTAGGGCTTCTTTTTTCCTGCTGTGCAGGCTCGCTGGGCGGTTCGTAGAGGAAGCTCCGGCTCATCGGGTACGACGTCATGGTGACGTTGCCCCTGGAGAACACGATCTGGAAGAGATGCGTGCGGCCGGCCGGCGAGCGGAACATCTCGGCGCAGCCGTACAGGTAGACGCGCCAGATGCGCCGGAAGCGCTCGTCGAAGCGCTGCGGGTCGAGCGCCTGGATGCGCGGCCAGTTCTGGTCGAAGCGCTCGCCCCAGACGTCGAGCGTGAGCGCGTAGTGGCGGCGCAGGTTCTCGACGTCGAGCACCTCCAGGCCGGCCTTCTCCATCTCGACGACGACGTCGGCGAGGCTCGGGATCCAGCCGCCCGGGAAGATGTACTTGCGGATGAAATAGTCGGTCTCCAGATGCCCGACGTGCCCGATGAAGTGGATCAGGCCCAGGCCGCCGGGCTTGAGCGCGCGCGCGTGCGCGCGGATCAGGTCCGCGAGGCCGTCGCGCCCGGCGTGCTCGAGGCAGCCGATCGACACCACCTTGTCGAACTCGCGGTCCATGCTGCGGAAGTCGCCCTCGAGCGCCACGGTCTGGCGCAGGCGCCGGCGCTCGATCTGGCGCCGGGCGTGCTCGACCTGCGAGCCCGTCGTGTTGTAGCCGGTCACCTTCACGCCGAAGTGCTCCTCGGCGTAGAGCAGGAAGCCGCCGAATCCGGAGCCGACGTCGACCACGTCCTCGCCCGGCTTGAGCAGCACCTTCTTGGCGACGTGCTCGAGCTTGTTCCGCTGCGCCTCTTCCAGCGTGCGCGTGCCTTCCTTCCAGTAGGCGCAGGTGTAGAGCATCAGCGGATCGTCGAGCCAGAGCTTGTAGAAGTCGGGCCCCAGCGCGTAGTGGAACTCGGCGTTGTGCTTGGCGCGGGTCCAGTTCGCGTTGCTCTTGACGAATTCGTGCCAGCGGTTGGCGAGGCGGACGAAGGCGTTCGGCTGGTCGACGCCGCCCTGCATGCCGGCCTGCAGCGCGCGCTGCAGGCTGCCCTCGATGTCGATGTCGCCGTCGAAGTAGGCCTCGAGCAGGCCGACGTGGCCGAGCATGGCCGTCCGGCGGTAGGCCCGCGGATGGCGGAAGACGATCGTGAAGTCGGGCGTGGCCGAGCCGCTGCTGCGGAATTCGGAGCCGTCGACGAAGCGCACCGCGAAAGGGATATCGGTGCGGTTGGCCGCCTGCTGGAAAACCTTCTCGATCGCCGCTTTCACGGGCGCCAATTCTACCGCCCGATAGATGGCGCGAGCCAACTTTGCTAGGCTCGCGTTTCGATCACGGCGCCGCACGCACCTGGAGGACTTCCATGGCCAGAGCCAAAGACCGCCCCGCCCGCCCGACCCCGGCACGCAAGTCGACGGAGGCCGCCGCCGCGCCCGCCCCGAAGGTCCTCTCTCCGGAGGAGCTCTACCGGATGATCCAGGAGACCGCGTATTTCAAGGCGAAGGCGCGCAATTTCGCGCCGGGCCACGACGTGCAGGACTGGGTCGAGGCGGAAGCCGAAGTGCGGAGGCGGCTCGAGAAACGCGCCTGAGGCGGACGCGCCCGCTACTTGCTCGCGGGCGTCCCCGGCCGGGGCGTCCGGGCGGGCAGCGGCGAGCTCCCCTCGCTGATCGCCAGGTCGAAGGGAATGCCGACGCGCCGGATGAGCGGCAGCGCGGCAGCGAGGTCGTCGCGCTTGACCGACATCGCCGTCACGAGCGTGCCGTCGCTTCGCCGGAACTCCTTTGCGCCGTGCAGAAACCTTCCGCTGGCCACGTCGACTTTCGTCGCCACGCGCGCGTTCGTCGCCTCGTCGATCACGTAGACCGGCAACAGCCGGGACAGCGCGCTCGCCGCGATGTTCAGTGCGTCTTCGCGGTCCGGGAACGAGGCGATGAATCGGGGGCTCGCGCCCTGCGCCTCGCGGAAGGCCATGGCGGCCGCGATGGCGAGCGCCACGAAGGGCTTCTCTGGCGGGAGTCGGCTTGCCACGGCCCACTCTGCTCCCGGGCTTGACCGGCGTCAATGCCTCCGCCGACGTCAGGAATCTTCGGGCCAGTCGCCCAGCGGGTCTTCGACCGAGGCGTCGTCGGCACGGGGGCGGTAGGCCCTCGCCTCCGCGTCGCGGCCGAGCTGCGCCCGGCTCGCGGCGCGCAGGTCCTCGCGCGGCGGCGGCGCCGGCCGGCGCTTTTCAGCCGCCGGCTTTTTCTTCCGGCGCCGGAAGGGCATGGACGATCTTCTTGAACTCGGCCCAGCGCACCGCGGGCCAGATCTCGGTGTGCGCGTGGCCGTAGCTTCGCACCAGCGCCGACACTCGCAGGGCGGTCTCGACGTCGGGCGCCTCGAAGATGTCGACGTAATCGTAGGGGCCGAGCACCGCGAGATCGGCGAGCCACTTCACCTGCGGGCAGGCCTTGGTCACCTGCTCGACCACGTGGCGCTCGAGCGTCTCGAAGGATTTCGGCTGGTGCAGCGATTGCGCGGAAATGCGCGTCAGCATGACGAATTGCGGCATGGCGTCCTCTCGGTTCAAACGATCGGCGCGCGCTCGATCTGCTCGCGGGTCACGCCGCGCGACACCATGACCGCGAGGTCGGAGATCTCGCCGGCGAGGAGGTCGAGCAGGTCGTCGGCGGCGAGCAGGCCGACGAGCCGCCCGGCCTGGTCGACGACCGGCAGGCGCCGCACGCCCTGGTCGCGCATCAGCGCTATGGCGTCGCCGATTCCGCGCGTCTCGGGGACGGCGACGGTGCCGGGGCGGATCACCGCCCCGACGAGGGTCGTTTCGGGGTCGAGCCCCGGCGCCACCACGGCGACCGCCACGTCGCGGTCGGTGAGCATGCCGATCGGCGCCTTGCCGCCGTCGCCGTCGACCACCACGACGCTGCCGACGTGGCGCTCGCGCATCAGGCGGCAGGCATCGGCCACCGTGTCGTTGCGGAAGACAATCACCACATTCCTGCTGCAGACGTCTCCTACCGCCATTGCCGCCTCCTGGATACGCGCTCCCTACATCCTGCGCGCGAGGGACGAGGCCGCCTTGACGTGCATCAAACCCGGTGAATAGGCTGCGCGTCATGAGCTCATTCGCGATCATCGGCGGCGACGCCCATCCGCAGCTCGCACGTCGGCTCGCGCAGGAGGCCGGAGCACCGATGGTGCCCGCCACGGTCGCGCGTTTCGCCGACGGCGAAACGCGCGTGCGCATCGAAGGCGACGTCAGCGGCGCGGACCTCTATCTCGTGCAGCCGACCTCGCCGCCGGTGAACGAGCACCTGATGAGCCTTGCGCTGCTCGCCGACGCGGCGCGGGCCGCCGGGGCGGCGCGCATCACCGCGGTAGTGCCCTATTTCGGCTACGCGCGCCAGGATGCGCGCAAGGCGCCCGGAGAACCGCGCTCGGCGCAGCTCGCCTGCCGGCTCCTCGAATGCGCCGGCGTCCAGCGATTCGTGGCGCTCGAGCTGCATTCGCCCGCACTGGACAGCGCCTTCCACATGCCGCTCCACCCCCTCGATGCCGACCCCGTGGCGGTCCCCGCGATACGCGCGTGGGGGCTGGAGGCGCTGGCCATCGTCGCCCCGGACGCGGGCGGCTTGAAGCGCGCGCAGCGCTACGCGGCGGCGCTCCGCGCGCCGCTCTCCGTGGTGACGAAGACTCGCACCGGGGCCGACGCTTCCGCCGCGCTCGCGTTGCTCGGCGAAGTGCGCGGGCGCAACTGCGTCATCGTCGACGATCTGGTCAGCACCGGCGGCACGCTCGCCGGGGCGGCGAAAGCGCTGCGCGGCGCGGGCGCCGCTTCCGTGCATGCCTTTTTCGTGCACGCCGTGATGGCGCCCGAAGCGCTCGAGCGCCTGGCCGCCGCCGGCGTGCAGCGCCTCGTCACGACCGACAGCGTGGCGTTCGCGCCGCGCGCCGGGCTGGAGGTCATTTCCGTCGCGCCGCTCCTTGGCGAGGCGATCAAAAAACTGAGAAGCGGCGCAGCGCCATCGCCTTCCTGAGGCGCGCCTCGGCAAGGCGCAGCGCCGCCTCGCGCGGCAGGACGCCGCCTTTCGCGCCGGCGAGCACGGCTTGCGTGTTCTCGCGCAGCTTCGCCGCGATCGCTTCGAATGCGCTCGCCTGCGTCGCGCCGTGGTATTCCATCGCCGCGCAGATGACGCCGCCGGCGTTGGCGACGAAGTCCGGGATCACCAGCACGCCGCGCGCCGCCAGCGCCTGCTCGGCGCCGGGCGTGAAAGGGATGTTCGCGCCCTGCAGCACGAGCCGCGCGCGCAGCCGGGCGGCATTGTCTTCGCGCACCACGTCGGGCCGCGCGGCGGGGATCCAGATATCGCAATCGACGTCGAGAATCGCCCCGGTCTCCCGCTTTTCCGCGTTTTGATAATCCTGAAAGCGACCGCGCGCCTGCTTGAACCGGTCGAGCCCGGCGACGTCCAGCCCGCGCGGGTCGTGCAGCGTGGCGCTCGTATCGGACGCGGCGACGAGCTGCGCGCCTTTCCCGGCGAGGAAGCGCGCGGCGTGCCGGCCGACGGCGCCGAAGCCCTGGACGGCGACGCGCGCGCCGGCGAGAGCGAAGCCGGCCGCCGGCGCGGCCACCTCGGCGCAATGCAGGAGCCCCCAGCCGGTGGCGCCCACTTCGTCGAGCGGAATGCCGCCGAGCTCCGCCGGCAGCCCGCAGGCGCGGCCGATCTCGTCCCGGACCCACGCCATGCAGGATTCGTCGGTGCCCATGTCCGGGCCGAAGATGTAATCGGTCTCGTTGCGCAGCGCGTGCGCGAAAGCCCGGATCAGGCGCTCCTTCCGGTCGGCGGGCATGCGCGGATCGCCGACGAGCACCGACTTGCCGCCGCCGTGCGCGAGGCCCGCGGCGGCGTTCTTCAGCGTCATCGCGCGCGCGAGGCGCGCGCATTCCTCGTTCGAGACGTCGCTCGCCATGCGCAGGCCGCCGATCGACGGCCCGAGCGCGACGTTGTCGACCACCAGCGTGGCGCGCAGGCCGAGCGCCGGCTCGCGCACCTCGATGACTTTGGCCGGTCCGAGATCATCCATGGGCGATCCATGCTCCTTCGCGAGTATCCATGCCGAGCGTGCGCGCGAGCCAGCGCGCGTCTTCCTCCGAAGCCCGCTCCAGGCGAAAGCGGCGCAAGCGCAGCGGGACGAGCTCGAGCTCGCCGCCCGGCGTGACGAAATAGAGCGCCGCGAGCTCCGGGCGGTACGACTCGTGCCCGGCAATGCCTTCGTAGTCGTTGATCAGGTCGCCGCAGCCGTAGAGGATCGGCCGCCCGCGATGGCGCTCGACGGCCTTCGGATGATGCGAAGAATGGCCGTGCACCACGTCCGCCCCGGCATCGATCAGCCCCCGCGCGAAATCGCGCTCCGCCGCGCCCACCTCGTAGCCCCAGTTCGCGCCCCAGTGAATCGAGACGACGACGACGTCGCCTTCGCGGCGAATCCGGGCTATTTCCCTGCCAATGCTGGCACGGGAATCCGGGGACAGGTCGGCGAGGAAATTCACGCCCGGGCCGCGGCCCGCCGCCCACTCGGGCGGCACCCCGGAGCTCGGCATCGCATAGGCGAAAACGAGCACGCGCGTCCCCGGGCGCGGCTCGAGCACGGCGGGCGCCTTCGCCTCCTGCGCATTGCGCCCTGCGCCGGCGGTGCGAATGCCGGCGGCGTGCAGCGTGTCGATCGTGTCTTCCAGGCCGCCGTAGCCCCAGTCGAGAACGTGGTTGTTGGCGAGCACGCAGCAATCGATGCGCGCCGCGGTGAGGCACGGCAGGTTGCGCGGGTGCATGCGGTAATGGATCGCCTTGCTTCGCCACGGGCTGCCGCGCGCAGTCACCGCGGTCTCGAGGTTGACGATGCGCGCGTCGGGAGCCCGGCGCTCGATCTCGGCGAGCGCCTCGCCCCACACGTAATCGAAAGCGAGCGGCCGCGCGATCGGGCCGTTCGCCTGCTCGGCGAGCGCGACGTAGTCGCGCGCCGAGCGCACGTAAGGCTCGTAGAGCTCCGGCGGCGCGGGATGCGGCAGCGCCTGGTCGATGCCGCGCCCGGTCATCACGTCGCCGGCCAGGCAGAGCTTCATCGAAGAATCGCCAGCACTTCCTCGTCCTCGACCTGCGGGAAGGAGCGGTAGAACTGGCCGACCGCGTGGAAGCCCCACGGCGCGTCCAGGCAGACCACCTCGTCGGCGTAAGGCTTGATCTTTTCCAGGCTGTCGGGCGAGGCCACCGGCACGGCGCAGACGAGGCGCGCGGGCTGCTTCGCGCGCACCGCGTGCAGCGCGGCCATCATCGTCGCGCCGGTCGCGAGGCCGTCGTCGACCACGATCACGATTCGCCCGGCGGGATCGACCGGATGGCGCTGCGGAGTGTACTGCTCGCGCCGCTTGCGCAGCGTCTCGCGCTGCTTCGCCTTCTCGCGCTCGAGGTACGCCGCATCGGCGCCGACTTCGCCGGCGTAGTCGGCGACGTAGGCCCAGCCGCTCTCGTCCATCGCGCCGACGGCGAGCTCCGGGTTACCGGGCGCGCCGAGCTTGCGCACCAGCACCACGTCGAGCTCGGCGCCGAGCGCGTCGGCGAGCGTGCGGCCCATCGGCACGGCGCCGCGCGGAATGGCGAGCACGAGGGCGTGCTTTCCCTTGTAGGCGGCCAGCTTCTTCGCCAGCTGGCGGGCGGCATCGTTGCGGTCGTCAAACATGGCGGTCCACCTCCGCCGCGAGCTCGTGCAGAGCCGGGGCGATTTCCACGGGATAGGGTTCTGCCGCGGCCGCCAGAGTGCGCAGGCGTTCCGGCAAACGCTCGAGCTGCGCGAGCGCATGCGCGCGCGCCGCGGCGAGCCCGGGCTGCGGCAGGCGCCGGCCGCCCTGCATCACCGGCTTGAGGAGCGGCTCGCCCGGCTGCGCGTCGCCTTCCACGGTGACGACGTCGCGCGCGAAGCGGCCGCGCTCGTCGTAATGGCGATAGACCTGCTTGCGACCGGGCCAGGTCGCCTTGCCCGTCGAGCGCTTGCGGCGCGCGCGGCCGGCGTACTCCTGGAGCTTGTAGACGGCGTCGAGGTACGGATGGTCGGCGGACGTGACGAGGCTCGTGCCGACGCCGTAGCTGTCGATCGGGGCCCCCGAGGCGACGAGCTCGGCGACGCGCTCCTCGTCGAGGTTGCCGCTCGCGAAGATGATGGCCTGCCTCTGGCCGCCGGCATCGAGGATCGGACGCACTTCCCGGGCGAGCGCGCCGAGGTCGCCGCTGTCGAGGCGCACGCCCTTCATGCGCCGACCGCGGCTCGCCTCGACCGCCTTGCGCGCGCCTTCGACCGTGTCGTAGGTGTCGATGAGCAGCACCGCGTTGTCCGGGAACACGTCGGCGAAGTGCGTGAATGCCTCGCCTTCGCTCTCGTGCGCCTGCACGAAGGAATGCGCCATCGTCCCGAACACCGGGATGCCGAAGCGCGGCGCGGCGAGCGTGGTGGACGTCCCGGTGAACCCGGCGAGGTAGCTCGCGCGCGCGGCGAGCAGGCCCGCCTCCGCGCCGTGCGCACGGCGCAGGCCGAAGTCGATGAGCGACTTGCCGGGCGCGGCGAGCACCGAGCGAGCCGCCTTCGACGCGACCACGGTCTCGAAGTGGATGAGGTTGAGCACCCGCGTCTCGAGGATCTGCGCCTGCGGCATCGGCGCCGTGACGCGCAGCAGCGGCTCGTTGGGAAAGAAGATCGTGCCCTCGGGCAGGGCATGGATGTCGCCCGTGAAGCGCAGCCGCGCGAGCTCGGCCGCGAAGCCGGGACGGAACAGGCCCGAGCGCTCGATCCAGTCGAGCTCCTCCTCGCCGAAGCGCAGGCCCGCCACGAAATCCAGCGCCTGCTCGAGGCCCGCCGCGACCAGGAAGTTCCGCCTGGGCGGCAGCTTGCGCGTGAACAGCTCGAACACGGCGGTCCCGGTCATGCCGCGCTCGAAATACGCCTGCAGCATGGTCAGCTGGTACAGGTCGGTGAGGAGCGGGCTGGAAAGCGGATTCACCCTGCGACCTTAATCCGGGCACCGCAGGCGCAATTGACGCAGGTCAACTCGCGATGCCGCGCGCCACGCACACTTCCGGCCATGGAACTTACTCCCGAAATGCTTTGCCGCCGCTGCGACGCGGCGGCGTTCCGCTTCCGCACCACGGCCGACCTCGAGGACCTGGAGGGCATCTTCGGCCAGGCGCGCGCGCTCGGCGCGATCGAGTTCGGCGTCGGCATGCGGCGCGAGGGCTACAACCTCTTCGCCATGGGCCCGGAAGGCCTCGGCCGCCACACGCTCGTGCGGCGCGAGCTCGAGGCGCAGGCGCGGCGCCTGCCTGCGCCGTCGGACTGGTGCTACGTATCGAATTTCAAGACGCCGCACCGGCCGCGCGCGCTTTTGCTGCCGGCGGGCCAGGCCGGCGCGTTCCGCGCCGGCATGCAGCGCCTCGTCGAGGACCTGCGCGCCGCGGTGCCGGCCGCCTTCGAGACCGACGAGTACCGCAACCGGCGCAAGCAGATCGAGGACGAGTTCGGCGGCCGCCAGGAGCGCCTGCTCAACGACGTCGGCGAGCGCGCGCGCGCCCAGGGAATCGCGCTGGTGCGCACGCCGAACGGCTTCGGCTTCGGCCCGATCGCCGGCGAGGGGGTGATGGACCCCGAGCAGTTCGCCAAGCTCCCGGTCAAGGAGCAGGAGCGCCTGCAGCGCGCGATCGACGCGTTCCAGGAAGAGCTGGAGAAGGCGCTGAGCGAGATGCCGAAATGGCGGCGCGAGACGCTGCGCAAGCTGCGCACGCTGCACCGCGACCTGACGCGCATCGCCCTGCGCAGCCTGATGGAGGAGCTGAAGGCCGAGTACCGGGCGCTCGCGCAGGTGCAGGAGTACCTGCGCGAGGTCGAGGACGACATGCTCGAGCACGCGGAGGCGTTCCGCCAGTCGAAGGACAGCGAGCCGATGATGCTGTTCGGCGTGCCGATTCCCCAGGGCGAGCTCGCCGACACTATCTTCCGCCGCTACGCGGTGAACGTGATGATCGAGCACTCGGCGACCACCGGCGCGCCGATCGTCTACGAGGACAAGCCGAGCCACGACGCGCTGGTCGGGCGCATCGAGCACATCTCGCAGATGGGCACGCTGGTCACCGACTTCAGCCTGATCAAGGCCGGCGCGCTGCACCGCGCGAACGGCGGCTACCTGATCCTGGACGCGGTCAAGGTCCTGACCGAGCCTTTCGCCTGGGAGGCGCTCAAGCGCGCGCTGCGCTCGCGCGAGATCCGCACGCAGTCGCTCGGCCAGGAGCTGTCCCTCATCACCACGGTCACGCTCGAGCCCGAGGCGATCCCGCTCGACCTGAAGGTGGTGCTGGTCGGCCCGCGCTACCTCTACTACCTGCTGCACGCGTACGACCCGGAGTTCGCCGAGCTGTTCAAGGTCGCGGCCGACTTCGACGAGGATCTCGCGCGCGACCCGGCGAGCGACCTCCTGTACGCGCGCCTCATCGCCACGCTCGCCCGCAAGGAGCGCCTGCGCCACCTCGATGCCGGCGCGGTGGCGCGCGTGATCGAGCACAGCTCGCGCAACGCCGCCGACGCCGAGAAGCTCTCGGCCAGCATGCAGAGCCTCGCCGACGTGATCCGCGAGTCGGACTACTGGGCGGCGAGCGCCGGGCACAACGTCATCCGCGCCGGGGACGTGTCGCGGGCGATCGACGCGCAGATCGGGCGCTCGGACCGCATCCGGCAGCGGCTCCTCGAGCACGTGGTGCGCGGCACGCACCTCATCGACACCGCCGGCGCGCGCGCCGGGCAGGTGAACGGGCTCGCCGTGACCCAGCTCGGCAGCTTCGCCTTCGGCGCGGCGCAGCGCATCACCGCGCGCGTGCGCCTGGGCAGCGGCGGCGTGGTCGACATCGAGCGCGAATCGGAGCTCGGCGGGCCCATCCACTCCAAGGGCGTGCTGATCCTCGGCGGCTATCTCGCCGGGCGCTACGCGCCGGGCAAGCCGCTGTCGCTATCGGCGACGCTCGTCTTCGAGCAGAGCTACGGCGGCGTGGAGGGTGACAGCGCGTCTTCCGCCGAGCTCTACGCGCTCCTCTCGGCGCTCGCCGACGCGCCGATCGCGCAGTCGCTCGCCGTCACCGGGTCGGTCAACCAGCACGGCGACGTGCAGGCGATCGGCGGGGTCAACGAAAAGATCGAGGGCTTCTTCGACCTGTGCCGCGCGCGCGGGCTCACCGGCGAGCAGGGTGTGCTCATCCCGGAGGCGAACGTCAAGAACCTGATGCTGCGCGAAGACGTGGTGGCCGCGGTGCGCAGCCGCAAGTTCCGCGTCCTTGCGGTGCGCAGCGTCGACGAGGGCATCGCTCTGCTCACCGGCCTTCCCGCCGCCGACGTGCACACGCGGGTCGAGGAGCGCCTCGCGCGCTACGCCGAGCAGGCGCGCAGCTTCGCCGCGGCAGCCGCCAAGAAGGCCTGGCGCGGCGCGCGGCCGAAGTAAAGCTCGATCGCGTCAATACGGCCTGCTGCAGGGGTCAGCCGATCGATCCCATCGGTCCCGGATAGCGCACTTCCTCGAGCTTGCCGGTGTCCACGTCGTAGATGAATCCGCGCACGGTGACGGCGTCCGGGCCGCTGGTCGGAATCCAGGGATGGTTGAGGATCGCGGACATGCCGCGCCGCACGTCCCACTCGAGGCGCTCCGTCTGCTTCGCGCTGCGCGGCGCGTCGAGCGGCTCGAGCGGGCCGCGGAAGGCGTGGAACTGGGACGGGGTCGACGCGCACTTCTTGCAGCTCATGAACGCGCGCGACGTCGCCTGTCCCAGCAGCTTCTCGGCCGCCGGGTCGCCTTCCAGGCCGGCCTTGAGCAGGTCGTCGGTGAAGGCGAGCATGCCGCAGCGCGTGTGATGGATGAGGATGATCTCGTTGGTATTGAGCAGATGGTGCGAGATGATGAGGCAGCGGATCGCGTCGTCGGTGACGACGCCGCCCGCGTTGCGGATGATGTGCGCGTCGCCGGTCTGCAGGCCGAGCAGGTCCTCGACATCGATGCGCGCGTCCATGCACGCCACGACCGCCACGTGCTTGGCGGGATTGATCGGCTGCTTCCCGGGATGGCTGGCCTTGTGCAGCGCCTGGCCGCCCGCGTACTGCTTGTTGTTCGCCAGATACTGGTCCGTCATCCGGTTCGCCATAGTCCCTCCTCGGTAGGATTGCGCGCAAAGATGTTACTCCGCGCACGGCCTGCGTCTACGGCAATCAGGCGCGCGTCTGGACTTTGAGTCGGGCCACGAAGGCCTCGATCTCCGCTCCCAAGCCGGGCGAGCCGGCCTCCTCGAACTCGTAGCGCGCGCGCACTACCGGCTTCACGATCTTCACTACCCGGGAAAGGTCTACGGGTGTGGCCGCGATGACCACGTCCGCCTCGGCGGCGTTGAGGGTGGCGGCCAGCGCTTCGCGCTGCTCGGGCGAATAGCCGACGGCGGGCAGTACCGCGCCGATGTGCGGATAGGCGGCATAGATCTCGCGGATGGCCGGCGCCGCCCAGGGCCGCGGATCCACGATGCTCGCGCCGGCCGCTCGCGCAGCGATGTGGCCGGCGCCGTAAGGCATGCCGCCATGCGTGAGCGTCGGCCCGTCCTCCACCACCACGACCCGCGTGCCCGGCGCGATCTCGCGCTCCAGGCGCAGCGGCATGGTGCTTTTCAGGATTCGCGCCCTGGCATTCAACTGCCGGGCGAGAGCCATGGCGGCCCGCGTATCCACCGGCGCGGCGCGATCGGTCTTCGTGACCACGACGATATCGGCCATGCGCAGGCAGGTCTCGCCCGGGTGATAGCGCGCGCCATGGTCGGGGCGCAGCGCGTCCGCGAGCACGATCAGCAGATCGGGCCGCACGAACGGGAAATCGTTGTTGCCGCCGTCCCAGAGCAGCACGTCGGCCTCGCGCGAAGCCGCGGCGATGACCTTCCCGTAGTCGATGCCGGCATGCACGACCGCGCCGGCCTCGAGGTGCGGCTCGTACTCCTCGCGCGCCTCCAGCGTGCAGCCGGCGCGCTCCAGGTCTTCGCGCGAGGCGAAGCGCTGCACCGCCTGGCGCGCGAGATCGCCGTAGGGCATCGGATGGCGCACGAGGGCAACGCGCAGGCCCTGCGCGCGCAGCTTGCGGCCGAGCCAGCGCGTGAGCGGGCTCTTGCCGGCGCCGGTGCGCACCGCGCAGACCGCGATAACGGGGATCGTCGCCTCGATCATCGTGCGGCGCGGGCCGAGCAGCTCGAAGTCCGCGCCCGCCGCCAGCGCCCGCGAGGCGAGGTGCATCACCTCTTCGTGCGACAGATCGCTATAGGCGAGCACCACGCGGTCGGGCCGCAGGTTTTCCAGCTCGCTCTCCA
>Ga0153915_10001610_pt1 | contig 20712 bp, 17 predicted proteins | sample Opewatmetagenome_2_FD_107003 | JGI IMG/M metagenome (GOLD analysis project Ga0153915, IMG submission 107003) | Freshwater wetland microbial communities from Ohio, USA - Open water 3 Core 3 Depth 3 metaG | ecosystem: Environmental > Aquatic > Freshwater > Wetlands | place: USA: Ohio, Lake Erie...
GTTGAGCCTTTTAGTCGCTTCAGTTGAATAAGTAGTGCTAAAAAATTTAGACAGAAAGGAATGAATAGATGGATATTCTTCACAACGTGATCAGTAGGATCAACCTTGTATTAAACATCGTGGGCGCTTTGATCATTATCTGGGGCGTGATCATTTCCTTGTTTAATTTCATCAAAAACGAGATCGGTGATAGAAGCAAGACAATGCAGTTAAATGAAACCATCCGTATCCGTTTAGGAGGTTACCTGGTTTTAGCCCTGGAATTTTTCATTGCTGGAGATATCATTAAAACGATCATTACTCCTACCTGGGAAAGTTTAGGGATATTAGGGGCGATCGTAGTGATCAGGACTGTATTGAGTTATTTCCTGACCATGGATTTAAAAAAGATTAGGTAAAACGTCAAAATATGAAGATAAGTAAACAAATTTTACCAATAATCATTGCCGCGGTTTTTGTTTCCGGCTGCGCCAGCATGCGTCACGCTGTGCCGGAAGACCGTATAGTTGAGGCACAGACCTTTGGTATGCGGGATATAAGAGCGTTTAGCGGTATTCCCAGTGATATTTTTAAGAAGGATTTTCTCGCGTTATTGGAGCAGGAGAAAAAGACGGATTCTTTGGCTAGTTTCATGAACACCCGCACTTACTCCATGTTGGCTATTTCCGGTGGTGCCGCCAATGGCGCTTATGGCGCGGGGTTACTTAGCGGCTGGTCGATATCTGAAACCCGGCCGAGTTTTCAGACCGTTACCGGTATCAGCACTGGCGCGATAATCGCGCCGTTTGCTTTTTTAGGGAGTAAATATGATGATGTGCTTAAGGAATTTTACACCAAATATTCCACAGATGATATTATGCGATTGCGCTTTCCTTTCGTTAATTCATTTGCCAGCACCCGGCCCCTGGAGCGGATCATTGAGCGTTACTGTGACGCCAAAGTCCTGAAAGAGATCGCTATCGAATACCGTAAGGGACGCCGTCTCTATGTGGGGACAACTAATTTAGACGCCCAGCGGCTTGTCATCTGGGATATGGGTAAGATCGCTTCGGTTGGTGATGAAAAGGCCTTAAGGTTGTTTCATAAGGTTATTCTCGCGTCAGCTTCTGTGCCGGTAGCGTTTCCACCGGTTTATTTTAAAGTGCAGGTGGGCGATAAGGAATATGACGAGATGCACGTTGATGGCGGCATAACCCGGCAGGTATTTTTCCTTTACGATGTTTTGCAGGGTTTTGACAAGGCGGTCAAAGAAGATGGCCTTGACCTGAATAGGAATAAATATCAGATCTATGTGATCAGAAACGGTTATGTCGAACCGCGGTATAAGGAAGTGCCGGATAAGATCATTTCCATCGCTGAGCGCGCAATGGACACGATGACCAACGCCCAAGGCGTGGGCGACCTTTATCAGCTATACGTATTTACTAAAAACGGTAAAAGAGGCGATTTTAATCTTGCCTATATTCCGGCGTCTTATATATCTCAGGCAAAAGAATTCTTTGATCCTGCGGAAATGAAGAAACTTTATGAATTAGGTTTTAACGAGGCGGTAAAAGGATATGCCTGGAGGAAAGCTCCTCCGGGGGTAAGTGATAATTAAATAAGGACTGAATAATGAATGAATTCTTAAATGTCGCTATAGAAGAGGCAAAGATAGGTTTAAAAGAGGGTGGTATTCCCATTGGTTCTGTGCTTGTTTATGATGGTAAAATAATCGGCCGCGGGCATAACAGACGCGTCCAAGAGAATAGCGCGATCTTGCACGCTGAAATGGCTGCTTTGGAAAATGCCGGGCGCCTGAAGGCAGCTGTATATGAGCGTTGTTCTTTGTACACGACACTTTCTCCTTGCGCGATGTGTTCAGGCGCGATCATCCTTTATAAGATCCCGCGCGTTGTGATAGGAGAAAATAAAACATTTATCGGTGAGGAAGAACTTCTACGGTCAAGAGGTGTAAAGTTAGAAGTATTGCAGGATGAAACTTGTATTTCGCTTATGCGGGATTTTATCAAGAATGATCCCGCGCTTTGGAACGAAGATATCGGGATATAAATGGAATTTAAACTAAAAACTGAATTTGTGGAGTTGGATAATCTGCTGAAGGCGTTGGATCTTGTAGCAAATGGCGCTGAAGCAAAACAAAAGATACAGGCCAGTTTGGTTAAGGTCAACGGAGAAATTGAATTACGGGTGCGCCGGAAATTACGCCAAGGCGATTCCGTGGAGTTTGGCGGACAGTTGATCAGCATTGTCGTATAGATAAATAAAAGCTTGAGATTATTCCAAAAAGTTCTATAATTATTTAAGTAACTAAAAGGAGGTAGGTAGCATGGCGTATGAACAAGGTGGTGGATTTGGTGGTCCTCGGGAAATGTTTAAGGCAGTTTGCGCGGAATGCAAAAAGGAATGCGAAGTGCCTTTTAAACCCAGAGAAGGCGGCAAACCGATATTGTGCAGAGAGTGTTATCAGAAGAGCAAGGGTCAAAGCCGTTAAATAAAGTTAAAGGGGCGTTTCTTTCTTATTGCAGGATAGAAGCGCCTCTTTAATTTTTCTTGACAAGCCACACATTTGTGTGGTATATCTATAACCATGAAAGAGAAACCGTATTTGACGCCCAAGCAGGAAAAGGTGCTTAATTTTATCCGTAAACGGGTAGGGGAGAGGCTCCCTCCTACGATCCGTGAAATAGGGGAGGAGCTGGGGTTTAGATCCACCGGCACAGTAAGGGACTATTTAAAAGCTTTAATGCAGAAAGGATTGGTCAGGCGTATGAATAACAAATCCCGGGCAATCGAACTAACTGAACGCGCGTCTTTTAAAATTCCTATAATTGGTACCATAATGGCTGGCAAGCCGAATCTGGCTTATGAGGAAATCCAGGGTTATGTTGATGCCGATGATTTATTCCTGGGCCGTTTAGGGTTTGACGATGTTTTTGCTTTAAGGGTTAAGGGCGACAGTATGATCAATGCCGGTATCCTGGATGGCGATATCGCGATCATTAAGAAACGGCCGGATGCTTTGAACAACGATGTCGTGGCGGCGCTTTTGGATAATAACGAAGTTACCCTAAAAAGGTTAAGCGTTAAGGCGGGTAAGTATCATTTAGAAGCGGCTAATCCGAATTACGCGCCAATATTTGAGGAGTTTAAAGTGATCGGCAAACTGATCACGGTAATCAGGAAATATTAAGTAGCTCTGGTTGTCAACCGAAAGAACAGAATAACTTGACATTAAATAATACGGTAGTAAACTTTCCTTAGAGGAAAAAGATGATTAACTATACACCCCCAACCAAACATACCTCGTTATTCTACAACTCCGAAGAAGAATACCTGGAAATAATCATACCATATCTTAAGGCAGGCCTGGAAAACAATGAATTCTGCTTATGGATCGTTCCGGAAACCTTGAAGGCTAAAGCCGCGCAGGCGCATTTAGCAAAATCCGTGGAAGATCTGGATAGCTATATTCTAAAAGGACAGTTATTGCTCGGAGATCACAAGAGCTTTTATTTAAAGGATGGGATATTCTCTATGCATAAAACCATAGATGATATTTTAAGGTTAGAGAAAGAATCTTTGGAAAAAGGTTTTAAGGGTGTGCGCGGTACTGGAGATGGCAGCTGGGCGTTAGATAAACACTGGTTCAGCTTCTTGATGTATGAAAAAGAGCTGAACAACGTTATTGAGGGGCGTAAAATAAGAGCTTTGTGTTCGTATTCTCTCGCTAAGCTTGATCTAAGGAATATTTATAATTTAGGTATCAACCACCAATCAACTTTGGTCAGGCAGATGGACAATTGGAACAGGATCGATTCAAACAGGTTTAGCAGAGCGGATCTTTAAAAGTTACACCCACCTAATTAAAACCCAATAATGAACCAGAATAGTTTTAGCCCGAAAGCGCGCTGGGACAGGTTTGAGCCTGAGAAAACAGATTTTAATCCGGATGCTTTGAATGAGCGTATTGACGTTTTGGCGCTTTTTAAGCATGCCAGGATATTCCCTAAAAGTTTTAACTGGCATGATAAGGAATATGTCATTGAAACGATCACCTATAACTGGCAGGAGCGTTCGGGCCAGGCTTTGATCAACTATTTTTCCGTTATCTCTGCCGGCCAACTGTACCAGATATCTTTTAATAATTCCACCTTCCGCTGGCAGATAGATAAACTAATCTAAATAATCCCGGTAAACCTAAGTATGATCATTCATATTGATATTGACGCGTTTTTTGCCTCAATTGAACAGGCAATCAATCCGCGCCTTAAAGACAGGCCTTTGATCGTTGGTTCGCGCGGAAGCCGGATGCATACAGTTGTTTGCGCGGCCAGTTACGCCGCCAAACGCTTAGGCATTTATTCAGGAATGTCCTCCCGGGATGCCTTCAAAATCTGCCCAAATCTGGAGTTTGTCACAGCTGATCAGTCCAAATATATCTGGACCTCCAGCCAGATATTGAAGCTCCTGGAAACCTATGGACTGCCGCTTAATTATGCCTCAATTGATGAGTTCCAGATAGATGTCCCGGATGATCAAAACCCGGTAAGTTTGGGTAAAGAAATCAAACAGCAGATATATGCAAACTTTAACATTACCGCTTCAGTTGGCATAGCCAAGACATGGCTTTTGGCAAAGCTGGCCTCAAAGATAAATAAACCGGATGGCCTGACCTTGATCAATGATGATAATTTTAAAGAGATTTTAAGTAAAACGGCGCTTGATAAGCTTTGCGGCATGGGTGGAAAAAACGGCCAGATTTTGATGGCTCAAGGCCTAAAAACATGCTGGGATCTTTACTTGAACTTACCGGGATTCTTTAATAATTGCGGTAAGTTTAAAGAAACTTCCGGTAAGTCTAGTGAAGATTATGAAAAGCCAAAATCGATGAGCCATTCATATACTTTGCCCAGGGTGCAGATTAACCCCCAGGTTATCCAGGCCTGGATCAGGGTTTTGTCAGAGATGGTTGCCACAAGGCTTAGGCAGGATGATTTTACCAGCGCGACTGTGCATCTTTGGCTGAACGGCCCGCAAATAGGCAATTTTGGGGCTCAGAAGACCTACCAGGAGCCGACTAACGATGGTTACTATATCTATCAAAGAGTTCTTAAGATCATGGCTAAATCAAGGCTTAAAAACCCGCTGATCCGGGCGATCGGGGTCACTTGTAGCGGACTTTTAAGGCCAAATTATAATTCCTTGTTTAATGAAGAGATCCGCAGAGAGGGGTTGATCAAGGCTTTGGACCGTATTAATGGCAAGTTTGGAGAGAGCACAATTTACCCCGCAATTACAGTTTTAACGCGATAGAAAAATAAACGATTAGAGGCAAAAAATCGCGGGAAGACGCTGCAGCAATCTTACCTAGAATGTCAACAATAAAAAACAGCGGTAAGTTTAAGTAAAAAAGAAGCGGCTTGTCCACAGCTAAAACACAGCATTACGTAACTTGTTGCCCTTCATAGTATTAATAACAGTTGCGCAAGATAGTGTAGTTAACATAAGATATATTATAGGAAGTAGACCATGTAGGCTAAATATGGGTAATTATGGCAAGATCGCCCGGTAATTGCTGTTTAAAGAGGTATTTTATTAGGGCCTTTATTTTGTTTTGCTGAGTTATCTGTGCGGGAACTGATTATATACTGGCCGCCCTGGATCCTTATGGCTGAGCCGGTAGTTATTCCTTTAGCGATCAGCTTATGCGCCCTTGTTAAGATCCTGCTGAACGTCTGTTGAGATATGCGCATGGATTTAGCGGCCTCTTTCTGGCTTAGGTCCTGGCAATCCGCCAGCCTTAAGGCCTCAAGCTCATCTACCTTAAGTTCTACTTCATCCGGCCTGCCTGGCCTGCCTCTGGGGCTGAATTGGCTGATCCTAGGGTCAACTTTGACTATCCTGTATTTTTTGGGTCTTCCGCGTGGCCGCATATTTAAGCTTACTTACCTACATTTACCTAGATTTAACGCCTGGGTTATTTTGAGTGCTTACTCATAAATGTCACTTACGCTTTGATCTTTTCCGCGGCTTTCTTTCCGTCAAGCAAAGCGTCTTCCATGGACATATACTGCCAGTTCCCATACCTGCCGCAAGGTATAATATCGTGACTATTCAAAGCTTCCATGATCTTGTCTCTGGTTTGCCTATAGTTCTGGTCATAGATGGGGTATCCATAAGGTATATCATTAGTATCCTGCGCCAGGAGCTTATCCCCTGTCAGCAGAATGCCTGTTTTCTTAAGGTCCTTGATCACCTGGCTTACGATAGTTGTTTTATTTATAGGCTTATCCTTTGAATATGAAACCTCCGCGTATAGTGAACTTTTGCCATTTGGTACCAGATCGCTTGAAAAATTATGGTAAAACCCAGCCCGGAAAAACGAAAGATTACTTTCCGGGAAGTATATCCAGTGCCTTTTTGAGGCATCTTGTCTATTGATCCCCAGGTTAATATTCAGTATGGAATTATGCCTTAATTTCCTGAACAAAAGTTTCTGTTGCGCGGGTATATCTACGGTTAATTTGGCCAGTTCCGGCAAGGCAATAGTTGAGATCAAAAGATCGAACTTTTCTTTACCTGTCTTTTTGGTATAGACCTCTTTTTTCTTTAAATTGATGCTTATGGCAGGTGAATCTGTATAAAGGTTATTTATCTGGCGGCTTAAGCCATGAGAAAGTTCAGCGATCCCGCCTTTTTTGGGGTACCAGAACCTGGCATTATAGCCCAAGTTACCTTTACCTTCCTGTATCGTACCTTCAATCAATTGGCTTAAGGAAGGTATGGGGATAAAGCCTTCCAGCCACTCACAGGTAAGTTTTTCTGGGGGCACTGTCCAGAATTTACTGTTGTAAGGTATCATGAAATGGCGCGCGATGCCTTTGCCAAAAGTAGAGTTGATCCAGTGCAGGAAATTCTCGTTTTTAGGGTGCGTTGTATGGTTTCTGCGGGAGTCAATGAAACCCAGCAGGCAATCTTTGACTACCGCTGAAGGCAAACCGTAAAGATTGGCCTGAAAAGGAAAATGGTTATATCTGTGATCAGTGTATATCCAGGAATTCCTTTGGTGCTCCGCGATATTGTCACCGAGTATATTTTTTACCAGGTTAAAGGTATATGGATGCCGGAAATGTAAAAGATGGCCGTCATGGTCAAAAGTGAAGCCATTGACCTTTTTTGAGCGGCACAACCCCCCTGCTTCAGGTTCTTTTTCAAATATCTTGCAGTCAGCCCCCCTTCTTTGCAGGTGCCAGGCGGCACTTAAGCCCGAAAGCCCCCCTCCCAGGATAATTATCTTCTTTTTACCCATCAAATCTCCACTCTGCTTGCTTTGCGGATCAAAACCGCTGTAACTAAAATGGCAAATATTATTGTGGCTAAACCGTAAAGCGGTGTGCTTCTGTAAACAGCTATGCCGCAAACCGCGAAGAAAACAGCCAGTAAGGTCATAGTTATTAAGGTTTTTCTCTTAGAGTGGCCGATTTTTAAGAAACGTAGCGCCAGATGGTCGTTACTTTTCTTAAAAACTGACCGTTTTTGTTTTAAGCGTATGAGTATCAAGAAAGCCGTATCAAAGATGGGAAAACCCATGATCAACAAGGGTGTAAAAAGCGCTGTTTTGGTTTCTAATGTGGCATAACTTATCACCAGGGCTAAAGCCGCCAGTATAAAACCCAGGAAGTGGCTGCCGGAATTGCCCAGGTATACTTTTGCCGGTGGCAGGTTTTCAGTGAGAAACCCGCAGATCACCGCGGATAAGCCAAAAAAGATGATCAATAACCCGGTGTTTTGCTGCAGGGAAACGATTATGCAGAAAGCGGAACTGACTACCAGCGCGATCATGCCGCCTACGCCATCTAAAACATCCAGATGATTGAACGCGTTGGTAATGCCGACAACCCAGATAAAGGTAATAATGATATTGAATGTTTCAGGAATAAAAGCTATACGCGTCTTTATGCCGTAACTAACAAGCAGCCCAGTGGCAATGATCTGGACAAGGAATTTAACGCCCACGGATAATTCTTTCCGGTCATCAATGTAGCCAAAAATGAACATTAACCCTGATGCCAGAATCACCCCGGCCATTTCCTCACTGAATATGCCGGCGTAAATGAGCGCCGGGATAACCGTGATGATAAAAGCAAACCAGATTCCGGGTCCGCCGGCTAAAGGAATTCCGTTTGATCTATTCCAGTCAAATTTTAGAGATATTCTTCTTAGCAGGTAAATTGTTGTTTTGCTGAGTAAAAACCCCGCTAAAAAGAGAAAAATAAGTTTAATTAGCATAGACCTTGAATGTTTTGGTTAAAGACGTGTATAGATCCTGGTTTGCCTGAACCATGCCTTTAAGGCTAAACTTTGATCCTAAATTGTCCTTACCCAAACCGCCCATTTTTTCCCTTAATCCTTTATTATTCAGTAAAAGTGACAATTTCTCGCTCATTGACTGGATATCCTGTGGTTTTACCAGAAAACCATTATATCCGTCAACAACTATTTCACGGATACCGCCGGTATCGGTAGCAACTACCGGTTTTGCGCAACGTATCGCTTCTAATACGGAAATAGGCATGCCTTCCCATAAAGATGTAAGCACAAGGATATCGATATTTGAGAGTAACTTTGGTATATCCTTACGCCAACCGGTCAAGGTGAAACTGTCTTGCAGGCCAAAGTGTAAGATCTGGCTTTGTATCTTTTTACGTAGGATGCCATCACCGACCAGGACGAATTTAACCCTGGGATGCGATTTTTTGACTAGTGAGGCAAGCTTCAGGAAATCCAAAGGCGCTTTCTGAGGCTTAAAACAGGAAATATTTCCGACGATAAGATCGCCCTCTTTTATTCGTAGTTCCTTTTTGATAGCTTCACAGCTTTGTTCAGCGTTTAGATCTATCTCAACACCATAGTTCATTAAAGCATACTTATTTTGGTTATTGCAGATATATTTTAGCCCTTTATGCAGGTCAGATTGAGATACTACGATTAGTTTATCTGAGCAAGTTGCCGCGATCCTTTCAAGCCAGAGAAATATTATCCCGGCTAAAAACGGCTGATATTGGTGAAATGGCCAACCGTGCACAGTATGCATCACTGTTTTTGCCCCGGCAAGCCGGCCAGCAATGCGTCCGAGGATCCCGGCCTTTGAGCTATGTGTATGTATAATATCAATTTTATTTCTTTTAATAAAGATGAATAGTTCAACCAGGCTAAAGAGATCTTTGATTGGGTTTAAATTACGCTCAAGCCAACCCGATCTTTTAACATGCAGCTCGTTTATTGATAGCGCGTCAGGCATCAATATCCCCTTTTGAGCGGTAAAAAGAAAAATATTAAAACGCGCTTTATCCAGGCCGCGGATAAGTTCTAAAAGCTGTTTCTGTGCGCCGCCTAACTCAAGCTTAGTGATCACATATAGTATATTTATTTTATGCTTGGCATCCATTAATTATCCTGAGTTAACGCGATTTCTAAGTAAAATAAGCGCTCTGGGGATATCGTAAGCCAGGTAAAAGGGTAATTTTAATAAAATTAACAAGGGATTCTCGTTTTTTAATATTAAAAGCTGCCGGTTACGAAAACTTAAATATTGCCTGGTTCTTTTGTTCGTTAATGAACTATTGCCATGGTGGAAACAAGCGATTTGAGGGTAATACAGGCAACGCCAGCCCTTTTTCCGCGCCCGCCAGGCAAGATCCGCGTCTTCAAAGAGAAAAAATAATCTTTCGTCAAAATAACCGTGTTTGTCTTTTATCTCTTCAAGCATTTTTTGCCTGAATAAAGCGGCCGCGCAGCAGGCGCCAAAAACCTCTTTGGCGGAATCAAAACCGCTGGATGACGAGCCTTTATGAATATCATGAAATCTGTTTAAAAGATCCCGTTTTATGCCGGTAGAAAAGATCTTGTTTTGGTTAGCCCGGAGGATCTTAAACTGGACACTGCCTGTTTTTTCGGGCAATGTTTTTAGGAGTTTTAATGTCTGCGCCAGGAAGTCATTGTGTAGGATTATATCGCAATCAAGCGTAATTATCCATTCTCCGACGGAAATTGCCAATCCCTGATTGCGCGCAGCGCAGGCTCCCAGGTTAGTTTTATTTGTTATTAATCTGGCTTGAGGGTAGTTTTTTTTCACTAGGCAAACCGTATTATCTTTAGAGTTGTTATCAATAATGATCACTTCTGTTTCTGGCGTAATCTGGTTAAAAACCGAATCCAAGCAGGGAATGATAAATGCCGAGCTGTTATATGCCGGGATAATTATTGAGATCTTAGCCATTTTAAAGGTTCCTGATTATTGTATGCAATTTTTCACCCAGTATATTCAGCGAATACCTCTCTTCTACCTCTTTTCTCGCGTTAAGCCCGATAGATTTTCTCAATTGGACGTCATTGATCAAACGTTCCATTTGGGATATAAATTCATCCTTACCTGAAGCCATTAAACCGGTTTTTCCTTCAATAATGATCGATTCCGCCTCTCCTATTCTGCTACATACCGTAGGTTTAGCCATGGCCATATATTCAAAGAGCTTTGTCGGGCTCTTACTTTTATTAAAATAACTGTTCTCGGTCAAAGGAAGCAGGCCAATATCAATACTATTTAAATGTTCCGGGATATTGTCCGGATTTATCCAGGGGAAGACTTTTACATTATCCAAAAGCCTGGATTTACCGACAATTTCTGCGATCTTATTATAATATTGCCCTGCCCCAGCCAGATAAAGGCGGATATTTTTATGTTTTTTTGTCAAGGTAGCGAAACAATCCAGGATAAAAGTAAGATTATCGTGCATCTCTGGATGAAAGACTGTGCCGGTCCAGGAGAAGATTATTTCGTTTTTTTCAGTTTCTTTATCTGGAACAAAACGTTTTGTATCTACGCCTGTAGGCAAATAGAACGCATTTTTACTGAAACGGCCGAAATATTCTTTCAGGAACCTGCTGGCCGCGATAAAGATATCAGCGTGTTTGGCGATCTTTCTGGTAAAATACTCCATTTTTGATGATGGCCAAATCCCCAAATGATACTGATGGTTCTCACGGATATTCCAGTCATCGCAATCAAAGATGAGTTTATTCTTGCCTAGTAAGTTTAAAGCTATTGGCGCCAGCGAATGGTAGTTAAGCCGCTGCAGGAAAAATATACAGTTTTTGTTTTCTTTGGACAGGCGTTTGAAGGCGATCAAATTTAATTTGAGTTTCCTGGATAAAGACATCTGTTTCTCTTCTTCGCCGAATTTCGCCTTAAGATCGTCGGCAAATGAAAATACTTCTGTTTGAACGCCGAATTTGGATAATTCTCTGGCAAAACCGTGGCAGCGTATCCTTGCTCCGGCTAAAGCATACCCTTCCCGCGTTATAAAAATTATTTTCTTCATCTTTGGCTGATTTTTTGATAAGCGCGCATAATGTTACTGGCTGTGCGCGGCCAGTTGAATTGATCTTCCGCTTTTTTGCGGGCCGCTTCACCAAGTTTATGCCTTAGGTCTGTATCTGTCAGCAATTTGATTATGCCTTCAGAGAGCGCTCTATAATCATCTGGCCTGGTGAGGACGCCGCAACCGGCAAGCATCTTACGCACTTCCCCTACGTTACTGGCGACGATCGCCTTGCCGGAAGCCATGTATTCAACGATTTTTAACGGGCTTTTGCAGCGGGTTACCGCGGTATCCCTGAAAGGCGCAACGCAAATACTGGAAGCGGCAATATAGGATGGAATAGCGTCATGCCCGACAGCCCCGGTAAAGATCACTTTGTTCTGAAGCCCCAGATCGTAGACAAGCTGGCGCAAGCTGCTTTTCAGGAAGCCGTCTCCTACGATCATAAATTTTACATTTTGTTGTTTATTTAAAACAAGATCCGCAGCGCGGATAAACAGGTCGACGTATTGGGCACCGTGCAATTGACCGATATAAAGTACCAGCTCTTCTTCTTTTTTTATGCGATAGGCCTGTTTAACGTGTTCGCCATTTAGTCCGGCGCGGAATTTATCCAGGTCAGCTCCTACAGGCGCCTCAAAAATAGATCCTTCATCTACACCAAAATCTTTACTCAACTCTTTTAAATGGTCGCTTGCGCAAGAAACAGAGTCAACTAACACAGGCAATATGCGCTCCAGCAGCTTAAATGAAAGCCCGATAAAAGTTGAATGCAGCCCTCTGCCGCAGGATTCATACCAGATCTGTTCCTCCCAGTCATCCCAATCGTAGTGCAGCGGCTTATTTTTCAAGTAAGCGGCGATTACTGAAGGTAAAGAAGCGTAGTAATGGCATTTTTGGAAATGAATAATATCAGACCATTGCCCCATCCTGGCGATTAGGCGGCAATTATTCAGGAAAACAACTGGCGAAGGCGATCTGTTCAGCGGGATAAGCTCAATTGATGCGATAGCCTCAGGAGGTTTTTGAGAGCCTAAAAGCGCAGGGAAATAACATAATTTCACAGAGTGGTTGTTTTTGGCGAATTCTTTCGCCAGGCTCAGTATCCTTACTGTCCAGGGCTCAGATTTATCGAATATGTCATGCGGGTGGACCAGGAGGATGTTCATTTTAGTTTTTTCTTCCTCCTAATAGCAGCCTATTCCTGATAATCATGGAGAACCAGAAATAGAAGATATAAATAGCAGTAAGTAATATTCCGGCCGATAAAATGATCCATTTTCCCGCGTTCCTTGTTTTTTTAGCCATTTGTTTAGAGCAAGGTAATCTTTGTAAACAGTTAAGCGACTCCTTCAGGGACAAAGCCATTTGAGTGTTGAGGCTATTGGCAGCGGTTACGGTTGCTTCTTTGCCTTCATTGATATTTGTTTCCATGACGGTAATCCCGGATACAGCCGCCAAATCCAGCAACATTTCCACCCTCTTTTTTCTTTCAGCATATGTATTCCCGTCGGTGGTTTCCCATAAATAGTGCCAGTTATCCTTAGGCAGGGTTTTAAGGTTAAATTCCGAAGGCCGCTCATAGATCTCGGTGCCGGCAATAAGATGCAGGGTGTTAATGGACTTAATTGCCCCAATATAACGGGCGTTATTTTTTATGAAATTAAGCGTGCTGCGGAATTCTTTTTCTGTCTCTCCGGGGAAACCCACAAGCAGGAATATTTCCGTATGCATACCTGCTTTTTTCGCCGCCTTTATGTTTTCCTGCGCCAATTCAGGAGTATATAGTTTTTTCATTTTCTGCAGCACCAAAGATGAGCCGCTTTCTACTCCTACCTGGACTTTAAAACATCCGGCTTTACGCATTTTGGAAAATAATCTCCGGCGCATGCCTACAGAGGGCGCGATCTGCCCTGACCAAGAAAAGCGTAAATTACCCTTACTGATCAGGCGGGATACTTCTTCAAGCTGTTGCGGATTACCGTTCATTAGGTTATCGCAGACAGTAAAGTTTTCTATTTCGTGGTTTTCTTTTAGAAAACACAATTCTTTGTATATTGAATCAGCGCTGCGAAAGCGGTAGCCTTTTACCAGACGGAAGTTCTTACAGAAGCTGCAGTGGCCTTTACAGCCTCTTGACCATTCAACAAGCATGGAGTTTCCCGATTCATATTGGTTTAGGTCAAAACTCTTGTAATCCGGGAAGCTTGCCGCGTCAAGCGGTTCAATCAAAGGCCGCTCAATGTATGACCATGCGCCATTTCGTTTTAGAGCAGTCCCTCCTATTTGTTCAGCGGGTCTGTTAGAGGCGTCCTTACGCAATATCTCACAGAGCGTTTCTTCTCCCTCGCCGACTACGAAGAAATCAATATCTCCTTTTAGCTCAGTCTCGAATAGATCGCGTTGCTCGCTAGTAGAACAAACCGGCCCCCCGATGATGATCTTTTTTTCAGGGGCAATTTTTTTGATCCGTTTGATAAGTTCAATGGTAATTCTTTCTTTTGGGTCAACTACGGAAAAACCGATATATCTGGCTAGGCTACGGGAGATCTGATCAGCGGCTAAGTTAAGCTGTTTGTCGAAAAGTTCTTTTATTTGAGGAAAAGTTTCTTTATTACTCCAGAAATTCTTATTTTCCACATGCCAAAGCATTTTGTATTCCGAAGGCGCGCTGTTGTAGAAGCGGATATTCAGATCGCAAACTTTGGTGCGGAAATTATTCTTTTGGCAGTAACCATCCAGATAACCCAGGCCGATAGGCGGATTTTCAACTCCCCAGGGAGGCAAAGTAACCAAAAGCAAATCCAGGTCAACTTCAATTTCATTTATTTCTTTCGTTTTAGTGGGATACAGGCCGATAAAACTTATCGGTATCGAAAGCTTATGCAGCAAGCTTTCTGTTTTTAGGATATTTTCTTTTCTTTTTGGATAGTTATTAACCCGGTCTGTTGATTCCCAATTGAACCAGCGATCAAAATCAGCTGAGGGTTTAATTAGGAACTTTTCCGGATTTATGGATATTTGTGTGCCTGCATTCAGGCAACAGGCATTTAAGCTGGAAACCATATCAACCAGATGATGGTATTTTCTAAGAAAAGCAAGCGTTTCGTCAAAATATACGTCATTTTCACCGCAGAACCCAATAATCAGGTTTATGGAATTTTTTATTCCAGCTTTTTTAGATTTCATCAGGTTACGCTTGGCATCTATAGCGGTGTAAGGTTTACCCATTTTTTCCAGGACAGTATTCGAGAAGCTTTCAACCCCGAATGTAAGCCAAAGGCATCCGGAGCGCCGCATTTTTCTAAATAACCTGCCATTCATCTCTTTGCGGATTATCGCTTGGGCTGTCCATTTAATCCCGATATTATTTTTGATCAGCAGATCGCAAAGTTCCTCTAAAACACGCAAATTGCCGTTGATCAATAGGTCAACAAATTGGAAATCGATAACTCCAAAATCAGACTTTAGCTGGAGTATTTGTTTGAATACATTTTCCGCGCTGCGGCAGCTATATAGGCTATTTCTCATTGCGTGGTCGTTGCAGAAATTACACCTTCTCACGCAACCCCTGCTCATCATTATGGGCAATGTCCGTGTTTTGTAGAGGTCTAACGCAAGCTTATGAAAATCCGGTATAGGTAATGTGTCTAAATTGGTTAATGGAGGCCGTCCAGGCATTTCAAAATAATTTCCATTGCGGTAGATAATCGTGCCTGGTATGTCTTGGGAAAAGTCCTTTTTCCGGAAAGCCAGGATAATTTCTTTTAAGACAACTTCCCCCTCTCCTCTTACAAAAACATCTACTAATCCTGGAGAAAATAATAATCCCTCATTTTTACAATACATACTGCTGGGTAAAGTGGAGTTCTTCGCCAGCCAGTAGCATGCCGGCCCGCCAAAAACAATAAATATATCCGGGTCAAGTTTCTTTAATTCTTTTGCTATTTCAATGGAGATAAGGTTATTCGTTCCGTAAAGCGAGAAACCGATTATTCTCGCCCCAGAACTAAATATCTCTTTGGCGTAATCAGTGATCTCGTTAGCGAAAATTCCACGGGTGTATTTAAAGAAAATCTCATCATCAGCCCAGTAATTATATTTTTGCATATCCCAGAGCATTTTCTTCTCGTCGGATGAATGGTTATAGAGTTTTATATTAATGTCCAGAATATCCACGGATATATCATTCTTTTCCAGATAAGCCGATAAGCAGCTTACTCCTAAAGGCGGCATATCTGTTGCCCACATAGGGGCGACAACCAGCAGGATCTCCGGTTTTCTGCTTAGTGGGATGATTTCTTTGGTTAGCGTTGTGTTCTTCCGTGAGGGAATTGCTGATTCACATCTCTTGCAGATGAAATCATCTGTTGAGTTGATCATTCCGTCGCGCATCAAACGGGCCTGATTGTAAAGGTTAGAGTTCCAAATATGCTGGATGGTATTTGTTTTAAGGTTGCCCAGGGTTACTTCTCTTCTCCAGTCCATGCAGCATAAAATTACGCTTCCATTCTCTGTGATGTGGATCATTTCATCCGCCCAGATACTTTGGCAGCCGGCTATCCCTTGATGGTGAACCGGCGCAATGCCGTTAACATTACCCGCGCGGCTTATTGGAGCTTCAAAGAAACTGATACGTTTTATCCCCCGTTCTTTCCAGAAACTAATCGCCTGTTCCTTTTCTTCGTTAGAGAGAAATTGGTGTTTCAGGAAAGTGATCATGATAAAATCTTCTATGCGGCGTTTTTTCTTAGCTTTATCGATGAATTGATTGATCCGCTCAAAAGTGGAATCATAATCAACTTTCATTGTTTTTTCAATGGTGGATTTCTTGATGCCGTGGAAACTGATCCCTATCCAGTCGAGTTTGGAATTGATCAGTTCGTCCTGTAGGCTGCTACTAAGCAAGGAACCGTTGGTCAAGATATGCACGCTTGCCCAGGGGACATTTTTCTTCGCGTAGTTGATCCTTTTTACGATATCACGGTCCGTCAGTGGTTCGTTGTTCAAATACAGGATGATCCGCTCAATGCCGCGGTAATTCTTGCACTCATCAATTATCTTCTGAAATAACTGTTCATCCATGGCTTTGGCGGGAAATTTACCTTTGATCTGTGTACTTGGGCAGAAAATGCATCCGGCATTGCAGACTGAGGTAGTTTGAATTGAAATGAATTTAGGGAAAAGCGATTTATTCTGCATTTAATCGTCTATGCATTTCCTGGTTATGCATCAGGTTATCGCACATCTTAGAGCAGGAAATCCCGGTAAAATACGCCGCGTTTTTATCCAGATATTTGGCTTTTGAGCGGAAAGAGTTATACAGATGGTTATGCCAGATCTTTGCGAAATCCTCCGAGTTTGTATTGCCCATAACTTTATTTACTCCCCGGCAACATGGAACTATATTTCCATCTGCCAGGACGCGAGAGAATATCCAGCCGGCATAGCAGGGAATAGAATTTACGCTTCCAGAGTCGAATTTATCGTTGCCTGATCTTAAAGAATTAAGCCTGCGGATGAATCCCTCAAAATTATCCAGTTGAGGGCGTTTTTCAGGTTTCAAAGCTTGCCACTCATTTAGCAGTTTTTCCGCTTCAAGCGATAAATAATCAATTTCGTTTTTATTCGGCAGTAATATTTCCGTGCCCTCAACGGTATCTAGAAGCGTGTAATAGACGCTGTCTGAACCGGTATTTTGAGCGAAATAGAACATTTCCCTTAACTGCCGGTAATTGATATTACAGATCACATTAGATATAGTGACTGCCGTATTCTGTTTTTTTAAGCGATTGAACAAAATAAGGTTATTCTTGATCTTATCAAATGTTGTAGCGGTTGAACCGGGATGTAATTTCTGGTATGTCTCCGCGTCTTTTGCCCAAAGGCTGACCGCTATTTCGTCTAATTGCATTTGAGCCAGTTCAGCTGTTTTTTCTTCGCTAAGCATGGAAAAGTTAGTTGTCAGGCAACAGATCAGCCCCTGTTCTTTGGTATAACGCAGTAGTTTCATTATTTGAGGATGCATAAAAGGTTCTCCGCCGCCAGTAAAACGCACACGTTTTACTCCAGTTTTTGACAGGGATTTTATTAGCTTCTTTGCGGCAGAAAAATCAATCTCCTGGCTCAGCCAGCTTTCCGAAGGTTTGGATTTAAGTAGCGGCGAGTATAGCCAACAGCCGACGCATCTTAAATTACAACGGTTAGTGATATCAATGACCACTTGTTCAGGGCCGCTAAAGGCTACCCTGCCGTTTCGAATCCCTTTTATTACAGGATCAACTGTTTTTGCGTTATCTTGAACCGAATTATTCGTTGGGTAAATCTTTGCTATTAGTTTCAGGATCAAGCGCTCAGGATAAGTTAACGCTAAGATGCGGTTGTACATATAAATATTCCTGCCGATATCATCGCAGCTTTTATAACAGCCGGCTTCCTGGGTGTTTGGGTCATTACCGATAGATTTAAAGAAAGGGTCGTTCTTTCTGTAGGTTAATGTTTTCTTGCGGAAGAAAGCCTGATTTCTACCGTTCCAGATATCCTTGAACTTGTTATTTAAAAGGTTGCCTGCTGGTATCCTATGTGATTTCAAACAGGAGTTTACGTCGCCATTAGGCAATATACGGGCAAAGCACCAGCCGATATAACAGGGGATCTTATCAATAATATTGCGGTCGTATGTGGCTTTAACCAGGTCATTTGATGAGGAAACCCTGCGGCTGAAAGCGTCAAAACCAAAAAGCAATACTTTATTTATTTTGCCCTCTTTATCGAGTAAGCTCTTGAGCAGAGCAACATCTTTCTGAAGCTCTTTGATCTGGGCTTGATCCATAAGCAGGTTTTCGGTTTTTCCCGGGATCGTATCAACAAGCGTATATTCCAGTGATTCACTTTTTGTATCCCTGGCAAAATCCACCATTTCTTTGAGTTGATGGCAGTTTTTGTTAAAAATAACGTTATAAAGTTTTACGTAAGGCGTTCTTCTTTTATTTTTATTCAGATATTTCAAGTTTTCCATAATTTGCGTGAATGTTTCGCCAGATTTGTTAGGGTGGGTTTCGCTGTAAACTTCAGGCGTGGCCGCCCACGTGCTTACTGTCAAATGGTCTAACCCAATATCAATAAGCTTATCCAGCTTTCCTTTATCTAACAAGGTAAAGTTCGTATTTACGTAACAGACAAAGCCTTTAGCTTTGGCGTATGCCAGTATTTCCATAATTTGCGGATGGCAGAATGGTTCTCCCCCTCCTGAGAAATAGATCTCCTTGGTCCCCATAGCTTTTAGTTCATCAAGCAATTCTTTTGCTAATTGAAGGCTCAATGTATGTTTCTGGTCAGGTTGGTGCATTTTTTCCTGCAGTAATGGTGAATTACACCAGCACGCCAGGCAGTTGTTATTGCAATGATCGGTAAGGTCTATCTGGACATGATGAGGCCCTTTAAAAGCATATTTGCCATTGAATATCCCGACGATATCCAGATAATCGCTGATCCAGCTGCCCCTCTTAATGTATTTCCATATCTTTGATGGTTTGTAAACAATCCCGATGTTTTTTATAGCGCGGATGAATCCGTCACCCTTTACTTCAAAAACTTGATGATCAAGGTTATTGGGCGGTTTTGCGCCTTTCTTTATGAAAGCAAAGGAATGGATGTGCGGAATATAGCCTTTAGTGATAATTTTAAACTTATGTTTGCCGCCTGTGATATGTACCTCGTTTTGAAGAGACCAGGAAAGGGATTTATAATCCCAGCCCCCCTTATCTTCTCCTAAGGCATTGCTGGAAAGTAAAATTTGGTCAAGGTATATTTCCACTGGACGGATTTCGCCGCTTGCATAATAAGCCCAGATTTCATAATCACCGCTTTGTGGTATCTGCAGGTTATATTCGGCAAAACCAAAACCTTTACCCCCGTCAATGACTATATTTTTCCCAAAATTATGTTTTCCGGTGTTTAAGTTTCCGCTACTAAAAGATGAGGCAAGCAGATGGATATTAGAATAAGCAGCTGCGTCAGCCTGGCCTGGGTTAGTGTTTATTGTGGTTTCTAAGCCTTTTGTTTTAAGCGCTTGGCTTACCTTCAAATTCATGCCTAGATTATCGCAGGATTTAAAACAATTTATTTTATTAAAATATGGTAGGTCTTTCGGCATGTTTTTAGCTTTTGTTCTAAACTTATTATAAAGATTTGACCTCCATACTTCCTGGAAGGTGTGGTTTAAAGAAAGAAAGTTTACGCTTAATCGGCCCAATACTTTACCGGCAGCTTTGCAGCATGGGATGACCTCTCCTGTCGCAAGGATACGGGAGTAGATCCAACCGGTATAGCAGGGCATATGTTTGATTGTTTCTTTGTCATAAGCCTGCTGTTGGGTATCAGATATGTTAAGCCTGCGCAGCAAAGAACCGTAACCCAGGATCTTTAAGAATCTTAAGGATAGCTGGCCTTTATTATTAACAGGACAGGAGTTTTTAAAGCGCGCACAGCAGGAACATTTTTTAAAGTCCTGATAAAACATCAAATTGTTTTTTTCTTCATCAACGTAAAGTTCGCTTTTAAACCCCTCTATGCAGGTCAACGTGTGTTTAGCTCGCTTAGAGCCCCCAGGTTCTGTTTTGATAGATTCTTCCAATTTGAAACCCTCAGGGATTCGGCAAAAGCGGCCGGGGAATTCCTTTAATTCTTTTTCTTTTGTCTCGGGGCTTTTATCAAGTTTACTGAAACAAAAATTCTTGTGTTGTTTTAGGCTGACAAACTGTCTTTTAATCTCTTCGGTATTTGAGGGCGACAGGGCTAAATGCAGTGTGTTTTTATTTGTATCGATCAACTGAAATTCGATGTCTTCCGCTCCTACTTCCAGCGCAAAATCCAACATTGAATGTATGTCGCGATAGTTTAAACTGCAGATGACATGATATATTTTAATGCGCGGCAGATGGGAACTTGCCTGTAGTTTAAGATCATCTAATAATTTAAGGTTATCGGTTATTTTCCGGAAGTCGTCATTATTTTTCCCTGGATGCGTCCTTAAATATGCTTCTTTATTCCCTGCCCAGATACTCACAGTCAAGAGGTCAACTTGCGCGTTCAACAGTAATTTTGCTACTGATGAATCAAGTAATATAGCGTTACTGATCAAGTTAAGGCGTAGGCCTTTCTCCTTGATCATAGAAATTATCTGTTTTATCCATGGATACAATAAGGGTTCTCCCGCACCAGAGAGAATGACCTCCTGGGTGCCCATTGCCGCTAAGTCGTTGATCAAACTTTCGGCAATCTTAAAATTTAATGTCTTATTTTTATCCCGGGGAGGATGTTTGATATA
>Ga0153915_10001612_pt1 | contig 20707 bp, 19 predicted proteins | sample Opewatmetagenome_2_FD_107003 | JGI IMG/M metagenome (GOLD analysis project Ga0153915, IMG submission 107003) | Freshwater wetland microbial communities from Ohio, USA - Open water 3 Core 3 Depth 3 metaG | ecosystem: Environmental > Aquatic > Freshwater > Wetlands | place: USA: Ohio, Lake Erie...
CTCTCCCGGTCCGCATCCGGGAAGGGCGGTCTCCTCGTAACGCACGTCACCCGGACCGTAGTAGATAACGGCTTTCATGGTTTTCATGCTGTTCTCCATGTACTCTGGACTATCCACTATGCCACAACACAGCCCATCTGTCCATAATAGTTAATCGTACCGACGGGTGCTTCTCTAATAATTACTCTGTATATATTTAAGTCAAACACCATTCGAGGATTTCTCTGGGATAAAGGCCTTACTATCAACAGGTGGATAGTCCACGCATTGTATCCCGGCAAGTATCAAGGCATACACATGGTGGCCGCGCCAGCCCCCCTCAGGAAACGGCTGCCACACCACGGACGCCGATGTGCGATACGATCGGGCCTGACCTCGCCACCGGGTATGGCGAGGTCTCGAGGCAGGTACACCTATCCCGAATGCAGGATAGAATGCTTCCGTCCGTCCAGGTGTGCGGTGTTTCGTCCCCGACAGGAGAAACGATGAATAGGTTCGAGTTCATCCTTGAGAACAACCCGCTGCGGGCATGGGTCAGAGAGAACCTGGAAGTGAAGCCCATGAGGGCGGCAACCGACGTCGGGCGCATAGATCATGCGCTGCACATAGCCTGTGGAAACGGAAGCGCCACCCAGATGATCCGGAGATACTTTTCTCCTGAGAGGATATCCGCCGTAGATCAGAATGGCGAGGTGATAGCTGCCGCATGCAGTAGGTATCAAAGCGATACAGTCGATTTCTCCGTGCAGGATGTCCGTTCACTGAGCTTTGGCGACAGCCTTTTCGACGCGGTTTTTGACCTGGCAGATCTGCACAACTTTCCGGACTGGAAACAAGGCGTCATGGAGTTGAAGAGGGTGCTCAAGCCTGGGGGCCTCCTGATTCTGGAGGAGATTTCGCAGGAGACGTTCTCTCATGCCGCCGGGAGACTGTTCAAAGCCCTTACAGACCACCCCTACGACTCCATGCTGACGATGAAGGGCCTCCATGATCACCTGCACGAGAACGGATTTGAAATCACTCATTTCGAAGAGAGGAACCCGTTCGGGCTGCTGAGGTACTTCATCATGGTCGCGCGCAAGGCCTGACGAGGCATGCGCAGCTGATGCAGGCCGAAGGCCGCAGGTAGCAGCGCAGGCCGCCTCCGGTGTTATGAAGAGTGTATTGACAATCGGCGGGACCGCGCCAATGGTTTGTACGCACTCAACACACAAGAGCCCGTAGCGGTGAGTCCAGTCGGCCTTGCGGCGCGCTAGTGCCGTCGGGCGGCCCGTCAAGGAGGCGACATGAGCGCTCATGGAAGAACCGGCCCGGCTCCGAGAAACGCCCTGATCACCGGTGCAAGCCAGGGATTGGGTAGGGCCTTCGCCGACGAGTGCGCCGCCAGGGGCATGAATCTCTTCCTGGTTGCGCTTCCAGACGGCGGCCTTCCGCAGGTGGCGCAGGCCATCACCAGCGAATGGGATGTGCGCGTGGATTGGCTGGAAATCGACCTTACGCGGGACGATGCAGCAGACCGGCTGCTTGCGGCGCTCCAGAGCACCGGCTTCGAAGTGGATCTCCTGGTCAACAACGCGGGGATCGGCTCCATTGGAACCTTCGCGGAGTCTTCACTGCCCGGCCACGAGGCGGTGATGCGCTTGAACATGCTGGCCCTTGCCCGCTTGACGCATCGTCTCATTCCCGAGCTCGTGCAGCGGGAGACCGCCTACATCCTGAATGTCGCGAGCCTCGGCGCGTTCTTCCCGATGGTGTCGCTCCCGGTCTACTCGGCTACCAAGAGCTTTGTCCTCACGTTCAGCCTTGCGCTTCGGGAGGAACTGCGAGGGTCGATCGGCGTGGGTACGCTGTGCCCCAACACCATCAGAAACGATCGCGCCACGGAGGAGTACGTGGATCGACTGCCGCTCGTCTGTCGACGTGCATGCCTGTATCCGTCCGAGATCGCCCGCTCGGGAATCGACGGGCTGCTCCGCGGCAAGGCGATCATCGTCCCGGGATTCGTGAACAAGCTTCTTCGCGTGATAGGCCCCCTCGTTCCCCGGCCGCTGGTGACGGGAGTGGTCCGACACCTGTGGGGCGGATTCGGCGCAGAGGCCAAGGATGCGGTCACCGCAAGATCCTAGTACTGCCCGCAAACGCGTCGCGATCATATACCATTCGGCCGCCGGAGGGACGCGCATTGTCGCCCAGCTCCTGGGAGAGCTCCTGTGCACGGACCATGACGTCCGCGTAGCGCATGTCTATGAGGCAGGTGCGATTGAAGAGGCCGAACATGCAGACTTCGTCGTCCTGTGTTACCCCACCAACTTCCTCCGGCCTTCGCCTTCCATGCAGGAGTTCATCCGGCGACTGTCGCCCTCCTGCCGGGGCAAGCGCGCGTACCTCGTGACGACCTACGAGCTGTACGCGGAAAACTCGCTTCGCGCATGCGCCCTTTTGCTGAGGACCAGGGGGATGATCGTACGGGGGTCCGCGGCCATACGAGCGCCGGGAACCGACCTCACCTGCGTCCTTCCGGATTGGCTGTGCACCTGGCTGTACCGCTTCGAGAGACGCTTCCCCAGGAGGCTTCGGTCGATCGCCCGGGAGGTTGCCGCCCTCGCGAGAGGCCGCGGGCGGGAACGCCTGCCGCGGCTGAAGTGGTATACACCGGCAGCGCAGGCCCTCCAGCGGGGGTTCCTGGACGGCTTTTTCGACTGGCGCGACCGCATTCGCATCCTGCCGGAGCGCTGCACGGACTGCGGCGCCTGCATCTCCCGCTGTTTTCGGGGCGCATGGGCGAGAGAAGGAAACGCGATCTGCCATCACCCGGAACTCTGCGAGCTGTGCACTCGATGCGTCCACCAGTGCGCCCGAAATGCCATCGTCCTCAGCTACGCCCTCAGAGACAACAAGCGGTTGACTGCGCGTCACTACGCAGGATTGAGGGCCAGGGCGCAAAAGGCCCTGCTCCTGGCAGAGAGACCAAGGGAGGCTTCTTGAGCACGCGCGTCACGGCGGTCGAGTCTCGTTCACAGCTGAAGAGCTTCATCCTTTTTCCGCATCGGTTGTACCAGGGCAATCCCCATTGGGTGCCTCCGCTCATTCTGGACGAGCTGGACACCCTTTCTCCCGGCCGCAATCCCGCCTTCGAGCAGGCCGAGGCCAGGTTGTTCCTGGCCAGGAGGAACGGGACGATCGTGGGCCGCATAGCGGCAATCCTCAGCCACGCCGCAAACCGCAAGTACGGCACCCGCAACGTCCGGTTCGGCTGGTTCGACTGTGTCCACAGCTTCGAGGTCGCGAAGTCCCTCCTGGACGCGGCGGCGGCGTGGGGTCGCGAGCGGGGCATGACCACCATGACCGGGCCGCACGGCTTCACCGACCTGGACCCCGAGGGGATGCTCATCGAAGGATTTCACGAGCGGGCAACCATCTCCACGATCTACAACCATCCCTACTATCCGCTGCTCGTGGAACGCTGCGGGTTTGAAAAAGAAGTGGATTATGTCGAATTCCAGGGCCTGGTGCCGATTGGGACCTCCTTGCCGGATCGTATGGTTACGCTTGCAGAATGGAGCGCCAAGCGCAACCACTGGCATCTGGTGAAGTGCTCGAGCGCCAAGGAAGTTGGACGGAAATACGGGCAGAAGCTGTTCGACCTCCTGGACGAGTCATTCGAGGAGTTGTACGGCACCGTTCCTCTCACTCAGAAGCAGAAGGGCTACTACATCGGCAAGTACCTCCCTTTTGCCAGGCCGGATCTGATCAAGATCGTTTGCGGCGAGGATGGGGAGATGGTCGGATTCATGATTGCCCTCCCGAGCCTCGCCGGTGCGTTCCAGAAAGCGCGCGGGCGGCTTTTTCCACTGGGATTCCTCCACATCCTCCGTGCGCTGCGCAAGGTCGATTCCATCGATTTCATGCTCGCGGGTGTTCGAAAGCAATTCCGCGGCAAAGGGATTGACCTCCTCATGTCGTTGGACATGTTCCGCACCGCCATCTCTCGCGGGGTTCGGACCGCGGAGTCCAACCCCGAGCTTGAAACGAACCTGCGGATCCAGAACGAGTGGAAGATCGCCACCAGCCGCCAGCACAAGCGGCGCAGGATCTACGGCAAGAGCATCGCATGAATCCTCCGTCGGTTGGCCTGTTCGTGGACAGTTTCACCCCCATCATGGATGGGGTTACCACCACGGTGCGGAACTGCGCCTACTGGCTTGACCGCATGATGGGTCCAACCTGCGTGGTGACACCCCGCGTTCCCGGGCATGCCGACAACGAAAGCTTCAACGTGATTCGGTTTCTGTCTCTTCCGACCCTCGTCCGGCCGCCCTATCGCATGGGGCTTCCTGCGCTCGATTTCAGGCTCCGAGCGATCCTGAAGAGCCACGACTTTTCCATCGTTCACGCCCACTCGCCGTTTGGCGCAGGCCACGCGGCGCTCGCGGTGGGCAGGGCCAAGGGCGTGCCGGTGATAGCGACGTTTCATTCGAAGTTCCGTGAGAACCTTCGCCAGGCCATTCCGATCCAGCGGATCGTCCAGGACCAGGTGAAGCGGATCGTGGACTTCCTCTATTCGGTGGACCAGGTCTGGATTCCCCAGGAATCTGTAGCGGAGACGCTTCGCGACTACGGATACCACGGTCCGTATGAGGTCGTGGAGAATGGAACCGACTTCACGCCTTCGGCAGACACTGCGCGCTACCGCGCCCGGGGCGGGGGGTATCTTGGTGTCCCGGAGGAGGCACGGGTTGGGCTCTTTGTGGGCCAGCTCGTATTGGAGAAGAACCTTGAGTTTCTTTTCGCTTCGCTTCCCCGCGTGATCGCGCAGGTCCCGCACTTCCGCATGGTCCTTGTCGGCGAGGGCTATGCGAAGCGCCGCCTGCAGGCGCTGTCTCGTGAGCTTGGCATGCAGGACCGCGTGATACTCCGGGACGCCATCCTTGACCGGGAGCTTCTCAAGGCAATCTACGCGCGCGGCGACCTGTTTCTCTTTCCCTCTCTCTACGACAACGCCCCTCTTGTGATCCGCGAAGCGGCCGCGCTGAGAACTCCGGCTGTTCTGGTCCGCGGTGCCACTGCCGCCGAGGTGATCCGCGACAACCACAACGGGTTCCTCTCGGACGCCTGCCCCGACGCGTTCGCTGGCAGAGTGGTTGAAGTCATGAGGGACAACGAGCTGCGGAAAAGAGTCGGTTGTCGTGCACAAGGCACGCTTTGCCGCTCGTGGGAAAGCATTGCGACGGAGATTCGAGACAGATACCGGACCATCCTCTCGAGGTGGCGAAGGTAGTAGCCGCCCAGAAGAACGGCTCGCCGATGTTGAGGCGTCCTTTATCGGGCCGAACGGGGCTCAGAAGGGCGCAAGGATAAGGGAGATTCCTGCCTGGGCGAAGCGCTCCACCTGGTCCTGGGGGAGGTTGGCGTCGGTGACCACGCGGCTCGCCCGGGCAAGAGGCGCAATGAGGGCGGGCGCGGTCCGTCCGATCTTGCTGTGATCCGTGACAACCCACACCTCACGGGCATGGTCGATGTACAGCGCTGCGGCGTGCGCCTCGGCGACGGTGAACGTGGAAAGGCCGTGGGTGAAGTCGAGGCCGTCCACACCGATCAGGGCAACGTCGAGGTGGAAATCCTGTATGGTCCGCTCCGCAATGTGGCCGACCAGTTCGTAGGATCGCGCGCGCAGGACGCCTCCCGTCACGATCACTTCCGGCGAATCGGCGCCGGCCAGCTCCATGGCGAGATTGATCGCGTTGGTGACGACGGTGACTCTCTTTTCCTTCAAGGCTCTGATCACGTACGTGACGGTGGTCCCGCCCGTGCAGCCGATCACCCACCCATCAGGGATCAGCGAGGCAGTCATGAATGCGATGGCGCGCTTCTCGGGGAGGTACGCGGCCAGCTTCGAGTGGAACGGCAGCTCGTCGCGGGCGTCGGCCTTCGTGGCGCCGCCGTGGGTGCGGCGCAGCATCCCGATCTTCTGCAGGGCGTCGAGGTCCCGTCGGATCGTCGCCCGAGAGGTCCCGAGAAGGTTGGCCAGTTCGTCGCCGTCAACGCTTCCTTTTCGGGCCAGCTCGCTCTGGATTTGTTCGAACCGCTTTTCCCTTGTCATCTTTCTTTCGCGCTACTCCCGATTGTATTCGAAAACAGTCCCCGTTGAAAAGTCATGATTGAATGAGCAGATTGTGGCATACAAAAACATCAAAATCAATCGTGTCTTTGTTGACATTTGATCGAAATATGGTATGCTCGGGCAATGGCAAATGCAGTCCATGCTCTGCAGACGCTTCTGGGCCGTGCTCTTGATGAACAGGAATCGCGAGGATACGTACACACGGCCGCCGAGATCGCAAGTCAGCCCGACGTCTGGTGCATGACCCTGGAAAAAGTATCGGAGGCTTTTCGAGGACTATCAGGCTTCCTCGCAAATGGGGACCGTCTCCTGCTTACCGGGGCGGGAAGTTCCTACTACGCCGCGCTGAGCGCGGTCCCGCCTCTTCGCAAGTCATACAGATGCGTGGAGGCCATTCCGTCCACGGAGATCCTCATGGATCCCGGATCCTCCTTTCCGCGGGAGAACTTCGCCCTCGTTTCCCTGGCGCGTTCCGGCAACAGTCCAGAGGGCAACGCGGTTTTCTCCCTCGCCGAGCAGCTCTGTCCTGGAAGGGTCAAACACATCGTCATTACCTGCAGCCGCGACGGAGAGCTCGCACGTCTGGCAGATGGCGTCGGCAGCCGCGGCCTCACGCTGCTGCTCCCCGAGGAATCGAACGACAAGGGCCTGGCCATGACGGCGTCCTTCAGTTCCCTGACGATTGCCGCGTACGCGCTGGGCTTTCTAGACGCGCAGGCGGAATACGGGGCAGTCGTCCGCGGCCTTGCACGTGCGGCCGCTACCGTTCTCACGCATGGCTCCGACCTTGCCCGGGCTCTTGCAGAAGAAGGCTTCCGTCGGGTGTTCTTCCTCGGCTCCCGTCCCTTCCTGGGCGGAGCCCTCGAGGCTCACCTGAAAGTCCAGGAGATGAGCGGCGGCGGGGTGGTAGCCAAGGCGGAAGACACTCTCGGATTCCGGCACGGCTTCATGGCCGCGGTTGACGGGACGAGCCTGGTCGTTCTCTGCCTTTCGCGTGACCCTCGCCGGCGTCTCTACGAGATGGACCTGCTTGAAGAGATCAGGAGAAAGCGTCTGGGGAAGAAGGTTGTCGTGATCGCAGAAGCAGAGACCGCGCGCAGCGAAAAGATCGAGCGCTTCGCCGAGGGGGTCTTCGCTTACGGCCCGGCGCCCTCCGTGACGGACGAGGCGCTTTCTCCGCTCGTAGCACTTTGCGGACAGCTCCTGGGTCTCTTCCTTTCCCTCAAGGCGGGGCTTCGGCCCGATGATCCCTCCCCTTCCGGCGTGATCACCAGGGTGGTAAGGGGCGTGCGGATCCATCCCTTTGGAGCCCGGGCATGACAATCCTCTTTGCCGGTGACGGCAACATCGACTTCCAGATGGCAGGGCTGGATTCTATCCCGCAGATCGACAAGGAGATCCTGTGCACGGAGTTCACCGCCTCGGTGGGAGGGTCGTCCACGATCTGCGCGGCGGCATACGCCACGCTGGGAGGACACGCCTCGTTCTGCGGCCTGCTTGGCGACGACGAGAACGGCCGGCTCATGGCGCGGATGCTTGGCAGCGCCGGAGTGAACCTCGATCTCGTGCGCTTCACACGGGAATGCGCGACGGGAGTGACGGTGAACCTCGTGCACGGCTCAACCAGAACCCAGATCACCTACCCCGGGACCCTCGCCATCGTGGACGAAGCCGATGCCCTGCTGCGGGTCATCAGCCGCTTCTCCCATCTGCACCTTGCGGGCGTGTACACTCTGAAGCGGTTTCTGCCGCAAATCATCAGAGTGCTGGAAGGAGCGCGCGCGGCCGGAGTGACCACCTCCCTTGCAACGCAGTGGGACCCTGGGCAGGAATGGAGACACCTTCGGGAATGGCTGCCGCACCTCAGCTATCTTTTCGTCAACGAAGAAGAGGCGTTGTCCATCACGGGGCGGGCGCGCGTCGAGGAAGCCTGGGAGGAGCTTGCCGGCCGCACGGCGTCCCCCCTCATCACGCTGGGTGAATCCGGTGTCTTCGCCGGCAGGCATCGGATGCCTGGTTTTTCCGTGGAGGTGCGGGACACGACAGGTGCCGGAGATACTTTCGCGGCGGGGTTCCTGTTCGCCGTCAAGGAGAAGTCGCTGCCCTTCGAAGAGGCGCTGCAGTACGGCTGCGCCGCGGGAGCCCTGTGCTGCACGTTTGCCGGAGGGGTGAGCGCCGAGCTCAGCGACCGGCGCGTCGCGGATCTCGCATCGGGAGGCAGTTCGCGCGAGGCGCCGCGTTTCCGGCGCGAGCGCAACTCATAGCTCCATTCACATTGCGAGGAGGATTGTATGAAGAACCGCGTTTTGCTGCTCCTGGTCTTCTTTCTGGCCTGCGCCTCGCTCTTCGCGCAGGAGTCCATCACCGTCATCTTCCCCAAACACGAGGCGGACCTGTCGGGTGCCTTCGCCTCCCGGGTGAGGGACTTCGAAGCGCGCGCGAAGATCAAGGTCAACCTCATCCAGATGGGATGGGACGACGTGAACAACAAGCTTACCGCCGAGATGGCAAGCGGGGGCAGCGCGTACGACGTCGTGGAGTTTGACAACGGGAACGTCGCAGCGTGGCTCGGCGCCGGCTGGCTGGAGCCGCTGGACGCCTACATGCCGAAGGGCTACACCAACGGCATGATCCCCGGCTTCCTGGATCTCTTCTCGGGCGCGGACGGGAAGCTCTACGGGATCGTGTGGAACAACGACACCCGCTTCTTCTTCTACAACGCCGGCATGCTCAAGAAGGCCGGCATCGCCAATCCGCCCCGGACCTGGGATGAGCTGATCTCCCAGAGCAAGACCCTCATAGGCAAGGGTATCGCGAAGTACGGCATGGCGGGCTTCTGGAAGGCCGAGTGGGCCCTGGCCAACGATTTCCACTTCTACATCTACACCTACGGCGGCAAGATCGTCGACAAGAAGGGCAACTTCCTCTTCAACAAGGACCCGGCCACCGTCGCCGGCCTGCAGGAGATGGTGAAGATGCTCAAGGAGGGGATCGTCGACCCCGCCTCCCTCACCTACGACCAGGAAGCGGTGAACAACATCTTCCTCAAGGGCGATGTCGCGTTCCTCAACCAGGGGATCCCGGGAATCATGGCCTACGCGGAGGATCCGTCGCGCTCCAAGGTCGCCGGCCAGATCAAGGTCGGCCTCGTACCGGGCGGCAAGGCGGGGCTGTCGGCTTCCCTGACCCTGCCCGAGGCGTACGCCATTGCGAAGGGATCGCGCAACAAGGCGGCGGCCTGGAAGTTCATCGAGTTCATGACGAGCAAGGAGACCAACAAGAAGCTGGCGCAGCAGATCGGCCTGCTGCCCATCTGGACGGAGCAGTACACGGACCCCGACCTGGTGAAGCTCTACCCCTATTGGGCGGGATTCTCCAAGCAGATGGCGAGCGCGCGCGGTCTTTCCGTGCTCACGTGGTACAACAACTTCGTGGAAGTCTGCATCGCGGAAACGCAGAAGATGCTTTCCGGAAAGGCGACTCCCCAGGAGACACTGAACAACATGGCGGACCTTCTCAAGGACTACGCGGGAAAACCGTAGCCGCGCTTCGACCCACGGGAGGAGACGGACGCGACGCGTCCGTCTCCTCCCCCTACAAGGATTATATGGCCAGTCGTCTCTTTAATCCGTTCACCATGGACGAGCCGCGCAGGCTCGGCATCACCCTCGTCATGCCCTCGGTCATCATCGTCTTCGGCTTCCTGCTCTTTCCCTTTCTGTATTCCCTTGTGCTGAGCCTCATGAACTACGACCTGGCCCGGCCCCAGGAGAACAGCTTCCTGGGGCTTCGTAACTACCTTCAGCTGACGCGGGACAAGTATTTCCTCAATTCCGTCGTCGTGACCCTCTTCTTCAGCTTTGTCTCGGTGGCCGCGGAGATCGTCCTGGGGGTGGCGATCGCCCTGGTCATGAACCAGCGCTTCAAGGGCAGGGGCGTCCTGCGCGCCCTCATCATCATCCCCTGGGCCCTGCCCTCCATCGTGAATGCATCGATGTGGACCTGGATCCTCAATGCCAACTACGGCGCCCTGAACGCTCTCCTCTCGCAGCTCGGCATCCTGCGCGCCTACAAGCCGTGGATTGCCGAACCGGGCTGGGCCATGATCATGATCATCCTGGCCAACGTCTGGAAGGAGACGCCCTTCACCGTCATCCTCGTCCTGGCCGCCCTGCAGGGCATCCCGACGGACCTGCGCGAGGCAGCCGTCGTGGACGGCGCAGGGGCCGTGCGCCGCTTCGGGAGTATCGTCCTGCCGATGATCGCGCAGATCATCATGATCTGCGCGCTGCTGCAGGTGATCTGGAGCCTCCTGCACACCTTCGAGCTGGTGTACGTCGTGACGCGCGGCGGACCGTACAATTCCACGGACATCATTCCGATGCGGATCTACTGGCAGACCTTCAAGGCGCTGCGCTTCGGCTACGGAGCCGCCATGGCGTATCTCGCCGCCGTGGCTCTCCTGGTACCGGCCACGTTCTACATCCGGGCTGCCTACCGGGTGACGGTGGATTGAGGAACGCGAAGATGGGGTCCACGCTGCGCCGTGTTTCCCGCCGCACGCTCCTGTACGCGGCGGTCATCCTTATCGCGATCGGTGTGCTCGCCCCCTACGCGTGGCTGGTCATTTCATCGATTTCCACCAAGATCGATCTCCTGGGCGTGCCGTTGAAATGGCTGCCCGCGCATCCGACCCTCGAGAACTATCGAACCCTCTTTCTGGGCACCGACAGCGCGTTGAGCCAGGGGATGAGCTTCTTCTCGCGCTCCATGCTGAACTCCCTCATCGTGACCTTCTCGTCCATGGGGGTCTGCATGCTGTTCGGCGTGGTGACTGCCTACGCCGTGGCGCGCCTGCGCTTTCCCGGCAGACGCTTCTACCTCATCCTGCTCATGGGCAGCTACATGATGCCACCCATTGCCATCGTGATCCCCGGCTACATCATCCTGAAAAGCGTGGGCCTGATGGACACACAGGTGGGGCTCGCACTGGTGGACGTGACCTTCATCCTTCCACTCGTGGTCTGGATCATGCGGGGATTCTTCCTGAGCATTCCCCTCGAGCTGGAGGAGGCCGCACGCATCGACGGCTCCTCCCGCCTGGGTGCACTGCTGCGGATCATCCTCCCCCTTTCCGCGCCGGGCCTGGTGAGCGCGGCCGTCTTCTGTTTCATCGCCTCCTGGAACGAATACCTCTACGCATTTCTGTACACCTCCATGCGCGCCCGAACCCTGCCGGTCCTGATCGGCGAGTTCACCACCAAGGTCGGCACTGATTATCTGAAGATGGCGGCCGCAGGCGTCGTGGCAAGCGCTCCTCCGGTGCTCCTGGCGCTGATCTTCCAGCGTTTCCTCATCCGCGGTCTCACCGAAGGAGCGGTCAAGGGGTAAGGGAAGGGGTGGGAGCCTCCTCCGCGGCAGCGCGGCAATCGGCCGGCACGTGCCTTGGTGCTTCGATGCACCTGCTCTGGCTTGAAGCGCCGGGAGTTCTCGATTAGTGTTTTAATGGTGTCAACCGCATCCGCTTCCTTCGATTCTCAACGTCTCAATGCCATCAAGGAGCGCATCCGCAACGGGGAGCACCGGCAGCACCGCCGCGCATCTGCGCCCGACGTCCTGGCGGAAGTGGGTGCGGCCGGTCTCTCCTGGCCGCGCCGTGCCGCCCGGCTCGTCCGGCGGATGTGCGAGGCAGAAGAGCCGGTCATTGGCCCGGATGAGCGCATCGTGTTTACCCGCACGACGCCGGAAGTCCCGCCGGTCTACCTCGCTGATGAATGGCAGAGGGTCACGGCCGGTCGCACCATCCACGAGCTGGGGCCGGTCAACAACATCTGCGCGGACTGGGGCATGGTGCTTTCACAGGGGCTCCTGGGAAGGAAACGCGTGGCGCGGCAAACGCGCGCGCGCCTGGCGGGGGATCCCGCGGCCCAGGAGTTCCTGGATGGCGCGATCGAAACCATTGATGCGGTCATGGATCTGGCCGGACGCTACCGCGCAGCGGCCGCCCGCGCCGGGCGCCACGACCTGGCGGAAATCCTCGCGCGCGTTCCGGCCCACCCGCCGCGCACGTTCCATGAAGCGCTGCAGGCGCTCCGCCTGCTGCACGCCGTGCTGTGGCTGGGCGGACACTACCAGGCCGGGCTCGGTCGTTTCGATCAGTACCTGTGGCCCTATCTGGCTGCGGACCTCACCGGGGGCCGGCTCACGCGGGCTTCTGCCGAAGAGCTGGTGGCCGAGTTCTTCCTTTCGCTGAACAAGGACAGCGATCTCTACCCCGGGGTGCAGCAGGGCGACAACGGCCAGACCCTGATGCTCGGCGGCGTGCGTCGGGACGGGAGCGACGGCGTGAACGAGCTGACCAGGATCGCCCTGCGCGCGGCGCTGTTCACGGAGATGATCGATCCCAAGATCAACCTTCGGATGTCACCGCGGACCGACCTTTCGCTGCTCTGTCTTGCCTCCGAGCTGACCCGACAGGGTCTCGGCTTTCCGCAATACTCGAATGACGAGGTGGTCATTCCCGCCCTCGCAGCGCACGGCTACGACCTGGAAGACGCCCGGGACTACTGCGTGGCTGCCTGCTGGGAGTTCATCATCCCGGGGAAGGGAATGGAGGTGGTCAACATCGGCGCGGTCTCGCTCCCCGGCGCCGTGGACCGCGGCATTCGCGAGGGGCTCGCGCGCGGCGACGATTTCAACGGCATCCTGGCTCGCACCGCCGTCGATATCCGGCGCCAGGTGGGCGACCTGACGGAGCGGTACTCGCGCTTGCTGCTGCCTCCAGCGCCGTATCACTCCGTGCTGATGGATGGATGCCTCGAGCGGGGCCGGGACCTCTCGGGCGGCCTGCGGTACAACAATTTCGGAATCCACGGCGCCTGTGCGGCCAATGCGGCCGATGCGCTCGCCGCGGTCAAGCGAACCGTGTTCGAGGAAAGATCGGTGGAACCGCGGGAGCTGATCGCCGCGCTGGACGCGAATTTCGACGGGCATGAGCCGCTGCGGGGCCGGCTGCTGCAGCAGGCGCCGAAGGTCGGCAACGACCCGGAGGCCGACGCGTTTCTCTCCGGGCTGTTCGACATGTTTGCCGAGGCCTGCGAGGCGACGCAAGATAATGGGCGCGGAGGAAGAGTCCGACCGGGTTGCGGCTCCGCGATGTACTACCTGTGGCTGGCACAGGGCCAACCCGGTGATTCCACGCCTCCCATCGGTGCCACCGCCGACGGCCGCGTCCGGGGAGACTTCTTCAGCGCCAACCTGGCCCCATCCCCCCAGGCCCAGGTCCGCGGCCCCCTCAGCGTCCTGCAGGCCTTCAGCCGCATCGACTACAGCAGGGTGTACAATGGCGGCCCGATCACGATGGAGCTCGCCGACGCCAGTTTCTCGGATCCCGAGGCGCTGGCAAAGTGCGCAACGCTGGTCCGCATCTTCGCGCAGCTCGGCTGCCAACAGCTGCAGCTGAACGCGCTGAATGCCCAGAAACTCCGTGACGCCAAGCGCCACCCGGAGCGTCACCGCAACCTGATCGTGCGAGTGTGGGGATGGAGCGGCTACTTCTGCGAGCTGGAGCCCGCCTACCAGGACCACGTGATCGCGCGCTGCGAGCACCGTCTATGAAGGCGCGGGCGGCATGAGCCACGGCATCGTCTTCGACATCCGCGAGTTCGCGCTGCACGATGGCCCCGGTATCCGCACCACCGTCTTCCTGAAGGGGTGCCCGCTGCGCTGCTCCTGGTGCCACAACCCGGAGGGGCAGTCAGGGCAACCGCAGGAGATCGGCGCCGGCTCCCACCGGCGCATCGTCGGGAGGCGCTACGAAGCCGCTGACCTGGCCGCGCTCCTGAACCGGCAGGCGCCGATCCTGGCGGCCAACAACGGCGGAATCACCTTCTCCGGCGGCGAGCCGCTGCTGCAGGCGCAATTCATCGCCGAGGTCATCGAAGGCCTGAACGGACTTCCGGTCCTGCTGGACACCAGCGGTTACTCATCCGAGGCGCAGTTCCGGCTGGTGGCGGCGAAGTGTCAGATGGTGTTCTTCGACGTGAAACTGATCGACGCCGAGGCCCACCGGCGCTTCACCGGCGCGGACAACGCGCCCATCCTGGCCAACCTGCGCCGGCTCGGAGAGATGGAAGTGCCGTTCGTCGTGCGGGTGCCACTTGTCCCGGGCGTGACCGACACCAGGACCAACCTGTCGGCCATCGCCGGCGCCGTGCACCGCCTGCCGGGGCTCGTTCGGGTGGACTTGCTGCGATACAACCGGGCGGCGGGCGGCAAGTACGCTTCCTTTGGGATGCCGTTCCGCCCCGGTTTCGACGAATCCGCGGAGGTCAACCTGGATCCGGAACCCTTCACCGCCCTGGGAATCGAAGTGCGAATCCCCGGCGACGAGCCCGGGAGACGCATCAACGCGTAGCAAGGGGCCGCTGCCTCTCGCGGGTACCCTATTCCACCGGGACCGTCCGCCTCCCGGATCCCCTCCCTGCGAGTGCGACCACGCCCGCCACCAGCAGGTAGAAAAGGCCGAGAGCGACGATGAGAAACTTCGGAATTGCGCAGGCGCGCGCTACTGCGGGCCAGGCTCCCGGTGCTGCGCCAAGCAGAAGGCGGAGAAGCGCCGCGTTTTCCAGCGCATCCAGGGCGCCCGCGAGGAGCTGGCCCCACGCCAGTACGACGCCGATCCACGCAAGCACCCGGGCCCGCTGCCGGATGCTCGCCGCCAGCAGGGAACACCCCATGCCGATGGCAGCCGCGTACGATACGATGAACAGGTAGTCCAGGCCCAGGTTGAGTCCTGCCGAAGCCCTGGTCCCCGCATCCCAGGAGGCGAGGACCCGCTGCGACTCCGCAGCGCTTCCCGCCAGCTCATACGAGACGATGCCCGCCGGCGCGCCCGCGGTCTTCAGCGGCGCCCCGAGCAGCTGCATGACAATCATGAGCGCCACGGCGATCGCGAAGAGAACCCAGAATACCCTCGTTCGCGACGACTCCGAGACCCACAGGAATGGATGGAACATTCTGCTTCCTCCCCGGCTGCCGCCGGCTGGGGGTTCCCCCCGCGTGCAAAGTATAGGGGCCTCCATCCGGGGGCGCAAGGAGTCGCGCGGGGATCACACGAGGCGGCGGCGGTCAGTGCGGCCGGCGTTGCCGGGCCGCCAGGCTGTAGACCAGGCCGGCGGCCCCGACCAGGACTGCGGCCAGCGCCAGCGGCCCGACGAACGGCAGCACACCGATCGAGATCACCAGCGAGATCCATGGCAGCGCCCGGGCGGGGCCGCGGGCAGGAAGCAGCTTGATGCCCGCCGCGGATCCCACGATATACACCAGGATCGCCGCGCCGCTGGGGATCAGCAGCGCAGTCTGCAGGTCGAAATCGAAAAGGTAGTAGACCAGGAGCATGAGAATGGCCAGGCCCGTCAGCACGGTGAGGCTGCGGCCGGGTACTCCGCTTCGGGGGCTTACCCTGCTGAGGGCCCTGGGAAGCGCCCCGTCCCGTGCCACTGCCAGGACGACGCGGGACATTCCCGCGGTATAGGCGTTGACCGTTGCGAAGATGATGACCACGGCGAGCATGGCGGTGCCTGCCGCCCCGTAGGCGCCGAACACCCGAGAGAACAGGGCGGCAAACGGCGCGACGCTTCCCCCCGCCTCCCAGGAGCGCGTTCCCACCGTGACGAACGCCACAGAGAGATAGAGCACCCCGATCAGCGCCACGCTGAGCACGACGCTGCGGCGGAAGTCACGCCTGGGATTCTTGAACTCTTCCGCGACGTTCGACACGTTCTCGTAGCCGAGGTAGGACCAGAAGATCAGCGCCGCGGCAGTCCCGACGGGGAGCAGGCCGTTGGGGAGGAAAGGCACGAAGGCTTCCGGCCGCACCGATCCGACGCTGAACGCCACGGCGAGCACCAGGAGCCCCGCGATTGCCGCGACGATGGCGAGCTGGACCCGGCTGCTGAAGACGATGCCGCGCAGGTTGATGACGTACGGCACGACAATGACCGCGCAGGCAATGAGGTGCATCTCCAGCCGGCTGAGGGGGAAAGCGAACCCGAGATACGAGGCAGCAATCAGCACGACCGCGGGCGCCCCCGCGACGTACCACAGCCCGAACAGCCAGCCGGCGACCGCTGCCGCGCGGGGACCGAAGGCTTCCTTGGCAAACGCGTAGACCCCGCCGGACTCCGGGTTCCGCGCGGACAGCGAGGCAAACGTGTAGGCGAAGGGATAGCTTGCCACCGACAGGAGGAGCCAGGCCGCGAGTGAGGCCGGACCTGCCAGGTGGGCCGCGAGGCCGGGCAGCACCAGCACGCCGGAACCGAGCACCGAGCTGACGTAGAGTGCCACCGCGTGACGCAGCGTGATTGCCTTGCGGAGGCTTGCCGGGGACGAGACCTGGTCTGCCATGATGGGAGCAAGTATATGGACGGGCGGCCCGCGCGGCAAACTTCACCGAGGTCGCCGCTGGCTCCCGGAGGATCCTGGCCGCGAAGGGATACCAGGTCTTGTCCGCCAGCGATGGGGAAGAGCCTTCGGAAGTGCTTCGAGCCCTTCGGACCATTCTCGACAGCACCGAATGAAGCCGAGCCAGGGCCGCCCGCGGCGGCCCCGGCTCGTCCACCGACTACGCCTCCTCGCAACCTCGGCGCGGGCGCGCAACCTGCGTTGCCGTAGGGCGCGGACAGCCTGTTTTGATGCCGGGCCAACTCACTTGCTGGCAAGGAAATACCATCGGAACGTTCTTGGCATCCGAATTGCTTTCCTCCTGATAGCGCGGAAACGCGGTCTGGAGGTAGTCATGAAAAGGCTCATTGTTCGAGGTCTTGTTCTTCTTGCCCTGGCGGCGCTGGCCCTGGCCAGCTGTTCCCTCTTCGGGGTCAATTTCATCAACAATTCGTCCTACGCGGTACATGTCACTCCGATAGAGCAGGACTGGGAGTCCTTCATTCTGGATCCTGGTGAAACACACAACGTCTCGCCAAAGGAAGGGTACGTCAGCTTCCTCTATTGGCCGACAAACACTGTTGCCTGCGATGATTCCCAGGCGGGGAAGATCGTCTTCACGAACCGGTAGCCTGACGGGAGATTCGGCAGGTGCTCCTGCCCTCGGGAACAGGCTTGGAAGCCGCTATGCCAGGTACTTCTTCCTCAGCTCCTTGAGCATGGCGTGCAGCTCTTCGTGCCTGCCGTGACCGATCACGGTCTCCTCGTGCTGCGTGAACCTCGCCTTGATGCGGTCCAGCTCCGGTGAGGCGAGGAACCGCTCTGCCATCGGAAACAGGACGTCGTTCTCCTTGGCGATGTGGGCCCGCAGGAGGGCGGCATAGCCCTGGGCGGCCTGCGTGAACGCCGAGACGTCCACTGCGCTCGAAACCGCCTTCTCCATCTGCTGGATGAGGGTGCGTCCCTGCACATGCTCGGAGAGCATCACGGCGACCGGGCCTCCCTGCTTCGGCATGCCGGCGTCCGTGAGCGCCGGGAAAAGGATGCCCTCCTCCTTGCCATGGTGACACGTGTCCGCGAACTCCTTGAGGAATCCGATGAAGCTGCGCAGGTCCCCGGCAGACGGTGCACCCGCGCTTCCAAGCTTCCCGACCATGGCATCCAGGATGTCCAGGGCAGACAGGATTGCGTCGTGATCGTGCGTGAGCTCGTCTATGGCTTTGCTCATTTGTACCCTCCGCCCATACCATAGTGCGAGAGACGATCGGGGACCTTGATCGAGATCAAGCGGCGGCGGTGCGATCGTGGATTGCGCTTGACTCCGAAGAGTTCCTGTTTCTACCTTCCCCTGCAGAGAGTTTCACCGAGAAAGGAACCCGCACCATGGCCGCGACACCCATAGAATGGTACCGGATCCCCGTGGACAAGGGAGTCCTGAAGTCGTTTACCGAGAAAAGCGACCTGAAAGGCTTCCTGCAGGCGGGAAGCTTCCTGCTCGTCTTCCTCGTCACCACCGGCGTTTCCTTCTACTTCTTCTGGATGCACTGGTGGGTGCCGATGGTGATCGCCTGCTACCTGCATTCCACGTTCCACCAGATGGTGGGGATGTCCGCGGCGGTGCACGAGCTCAACCACGGCACGGTCTTCAAGACCAGGCGGATCAACGAGTTCTTCTACAAGCTGTTCTGCTTCCTCACGTGGAACAATCCCGTGCATTTCCGCGCCAGCCACGCCCTGCACCATCAGTACACGGTCTTCCGGGAGATCGACAAGGAAGTCATCCAGGAGCCGGTGAAGCTCACCATGAACTGGCGCAACTATATCAGCTGGTTCACCTTCGACTACACCTGGTTCTGGACGCTCGTCCGGGGCAACGTCCTGCACTTTTTGGGCAAGGGGAACGTGGACTTCTTCTCCTGGAACCCGTTGTTCGCGGAGGATGACCCCCGTCGCCGGCAGATGATCCGCTGGGCGCGAATCGTGCTGCCCTCCTACGTCGCTCTCATCGTGCTGTTCAGCCTGCTGCACCTGTGGGTGCTGATCTACCTCATCGTCTTCGGGAACTTCTTCGCCACCTTCATGGGCCGGCTGACCTTCCTCATCCAGCACATGGGGCTGGATGAGAACGTGCCGGACTGGCGAATGGTCTGCCACACGGTGAAGGTGCACCCGGCAATCGGCTGGCTGTACTGGCACATGAACTACCACATCGAGCACCACATGTACGCCGCCGTGCCCTGCTACAACCTCCCGAAGTTCCACGAGGCCATCAAGGACCAGCTTCCCGAGGGTCCGGACGGCTTCATCAAGGGGCTGAAGCTGGTGGGATCCATAAAGAAGAGGCAGGCGATCGAGCCGGGATACGTCTACGCCCCCCGGTTCCCGGCTACGGCCGCCCCCCCGAAGAAGGGGTGAGCCCAGGCGCGCCGCCCTGCGCCCCAAGCCGCCCTAGCGGACCGCCGGCATCTCGATCACGCGCATGCCTTCCCACTTGCCTCCCCGGTAGCGCAGGAAGAAGGCCACCCCGAGGCCGATCACGTACAGGGAAGCGATGGTCCAGCAGGCATAGATCCCGGCGGAGAACAGGGTGATGGCCACGAGGCTCGGCACGACCAGCACCCCGAGGGACAGGCACACGATCATCCACATGACGAAGCGCGTGTCCCCCGCGCCCTTGATGGCGGAGGAGAAGATGATGTTCAGCGCGTCAAACAGGGTGTAGACCGCCACGAAACGCAGGAGGACCACGGCGAGGTCCGCGATGGCGTCGAACTCGCCGGGATCCGATGCCGCGGCAAACGGCAGGATGAACAGCCGGGGGATGAGGACGAACAGCGCGGCCACGATTCCCATGTACAGCGCGGTCAGCCCGAAGGCGGAGCGCACGCTGGAACGCGCAAGCTTCGGATCGTTGCGGCCCAGCGCCTGCCCCACCAGGACGGACACGGTGATCCCGATGCCGATCATCGGCATGAACGCGATGGTGTTGACGTTGAAGGCAAGGTTGGTGGCGGCCAGTTCGTTGCGTCCCAGCCGGCCCACCAGGAGGATGAACCCGGTGAATCCCGCCACGTCCACGAAGAACTGCACCCCGCTGGGAAATCCGTAGCGAAGCAGCGCCCACAGTGCCTTCGCGTTGGGCTTCCAGCTCAGGAGGCGGTACGGCTCGCGGTAGCGCCGGCCGAAGAGGATGACCGCGTAAGACAGGAACTGCACGGACCCGGCGGTGACGCTCGCCCAGCCCGCCCCGGCGATCCCCATGGCGGGAAACCCCCAGTGGCCGAAGATCAGCAGGTAGTCCAGGAGGATGTTGACGCCCGTCGCCGCCAGGGTGACGACCATGATCGGCCTCGTCCTTCCCAGGCCCGAGAGCATGCCCGAGAACGCGTTGAACATCACGACGGGGAACGCCCCGAGGCAGAGGATGCGGAACAAGGCGACCTCTTCCGCCTGCACGGCGGGGACATGGCCGACCCACCGGAAGAACCACGGAGCCGCGGGGATGAGCGCCAGGTTCAGCAGGGCCGCGAACACGGCGATCGGCGCCGCCTGCCACACGGTCCTTCCCACCCGGGCGTCCTGGCCGGCGCCGTGGTACTGGGCCACGAACGTGCTCACGTAGCTCGCCGTGGCGATGAAGATGCTCATGATGGCGAAGTTCACCATGCCGGCGGGCATCGCCGCGGCCAGGGACTCCGGGGAGTGCCACGCCAGGAACATGCGGTTGATGAAGCCCTGGAGAGACCACGAACCCGTGGAGAAGATGAGGGGGATGGCCATGGCGAGCACCTGGCGGTAGCCGCCTTCCGCGTGCCACCGGCGCCGGATTCCGGATACGAGTTGCATGGTGTGGGGCCTAGGATAGCGGGAATAGGCCGCTCGGGGAACCCCCCGGGCTGCGCGCTCCCAGAGGCGAAATGCTGAAATATCAGCATTTCAATTGACCGGCGGGCGGCGAAATGCTACGATTCCGGCACGAGGAGGTCTCGCGATGTCCTCGAGGCTCCGCCATGGGATGAGCCGGGTGGATCGCAGGCAGCTCTCGGACGAGGACTATCGGAGCCTCGACCAGATGATAAAGAAAAGTGAAAAGGCAGGACCTCCATGATTCCCGAAGAGATTGCCAACCTTCTCGGTGCCGCC
>Ga0153915_10001613_pt1 | contig 20695 bp, 19 predicted proteins | sample Opewatmetagenome_2_FD_107003 | JGI IMG/M metagenome (GOLD analysis project Ga0153915, IMG submission 107003) | Freshwater wetland microbial communities from Ohio, USA - Open water 3 Core 3 Depth 3 metaG | ecosystem: Environmental > Aquatic > Freshwater > Wetlands | place: USA: Ohio, Lake Erie...
ACCGCCATGGTGGACATCGTCGTCGTATCCTTCAGTGAAATGGCGTGGAAATAAGCTCCCAGAAGCCCCTTCTCGGGAGTTGATTTGCAGCTCTGCAGGCTGGCAATGATGAACAACACAGCCACCACCTCGAGGACAATAAGGCCTTTTCTTCTCATAATCTCCTCCTTCAGGCTAAAGATGCGTACAATTCTGCCCAAATTCTACTTTTTTTTCAAGTCAAAAAGCAAGCGCTTTTTTGGCAGGCCGCTTTCCCTCTTCCGGCTCTCTTTTTGTTATAATCAAAGGTTGACAAGACGTTTTTTTAGTGCTTAAAATTGGGCTTCTATCATGACCGGAATTTATATGAGTTCCTTCGCCCGACGTCCCCTGAGAAAGGAGTCTTCATGAACCCCTCATCCTACTTCCTCAAGGAAGTCGATTTCGATTCCTTCGTGGAAGGGATGATGAAGACAGCCCCCGTCTTCGCGCCGGTGGCCAAAAAGAACTGGTTTGTCTTCTCTCCCATCTCTTCCGCGAAGGAGGTCAGGCTTGATTACGACCTGACCATCCTGCCTCCCAAAAAGGCCATCTTTCCCGTCCGTCAGGACCTTGTCGCCTTCGGTCCTGAGGGGGCCGAGAGCGCCCTCAAGCCTGAGCCCCGGATCCTCTTCGGGGTCCACTTCTACGACATCAAGGCGATCGACATGCTCGACCTGCTCTTCCGGGAGAACAACGTAGATTGGAACTATCTGGCCCAGAGGGAGAGCACCACGATCGTCGGCTCTAACATCCAGAAGGTCGCCAAGCGGGCCTTCTGGGCGACGGTCGGGAAGGGCGTCAAGCCGCACGGCCATGACGCCTTCATCACCAAAGTGCTCGGGGGCTACGTCTTCGACGTCTTGACCCCCAAGGGCGAGAAGCTTCTGGCCAGCGGGAAGTTCAAGCCCGCCACCCCGGCCCAGGTCGAAGAAGCGGCCAAGATCAACACGGAAATCATGGACAAGTGCCCCGAAAAGCTCACGCACGGCTCCCACGAGATCGCCGCCAAGGTCCGCGCCACCTTCAAGAGCAAGCTCTGGGACGAGCTTTCGCATACCTGCTTCTCTTGCGGGACCTGCAACATCGTCTGCCCCACCTGCTACTGCTTCGATGTCCAGGACAACTGGAACCTGGATCAGGCGTCGGGCCAGCGGGCCCGGGCCTGGGACGGCTGCCTGCTGGAGGATTTCGCCAAGGTCTCCCTGGGCGCCGGCGCCTGTGAGAACTTCCGCGAACACCGCGGTCAGCGCTACCGCCACCGCCTGATGCGCAAGGCGGCCTACCTCAACGACAAGCTGGGCGGGCCGGCCTGCGTGGGCTGCGGGCGCTGCTCCACCCAGTGCGTTCCCGATATCGCCGACCCGGTCCGCATCATAGAGACCATAATGGAGAGCTAAGATGAGTACAGTCGCCCAAACCTTAAGCGGCCCTCAGCCCAACATTTTCATGCCCAGGGTAGCCGAGATCGTCCGGGCCAAACAGGTCACGGCCACGGAAAAGCACTTCACCCTGAAGATGAAGGACGGCCAGCCCATGACCTTCGAGCCGGGCCAGATGTTGGAGGTCTCGGTCTTCGGTTTCGGGGAGATCCCCATCGGCTACGCAAGCTCGCCCACCCGGACGCAAACCTTTGATATCGTCGTCCGCAAGGTAGGGCGCGTCTCCAGCGCCATCGCCGCCCTGGAACAGGGACAGAGCCTCTACGTCCGGGGCCCCCTGGGCCACGGGTTCCCCCTGGACAAGCTGCGGGGCCACGATATCCTCATCGTGGCCGGAGGCATCGGCCTCTGCCCTACGAGAAGCCTCATCAACTACATCCTGGACCGGCGCTCCGAGTTCAACAAGTTCACCCTCTTCTTCGGCGTCAAGACGCCCCAAGAGCAACTGTTCCTGGAAGACCTGGCCCTGTGGCGGAAGTCCACCGACGTGGCCTATTACGAGACGGTGGACCGGGCCGACCAGAGCTGGAAGGGCAATGTGGGCGTCATCACCACCCTTTTCAAGAAGGTTTCCATCGACCCCGGCACCCGCGTCATCATCTGCGGTCCGCCCGTCATGTACAAGTTCGTCATCGCCGAGCTCGACGGGATCGGCGTTCCCCGGAGCAACATTTACGTGGACCTGGAGCGCAGGATGAAGTGCGGCATCGGGAAGTGCGGCCACTGCCAGATCAATGACAAGTATGTCTGCCTGGACGGCCCCGTCTTCTGCTACAAAGACATCGAGAACCTGGAGGAGGCATTCAGATGAGCGCCAAACGGAAAGTCAAAGTGGCCTTTTTCGATTTCGCCTGCTGCGAGGGCTGCCAAATCGAGCTGACTAACCGTAGCGATCCGATCTTCGTCGGCCTCCTGGACCACATCGAGTTCGTCGAGTTCCGCGAGGCCATGTCGGAGAAGACGACCGAGCCGATCGACATCGCCTTTGTCGAGGGGTCGTTCACCCGGGAGTCCGACCGGGCCCGCCTGGAGCAGATCCGCAAGCGGGCCTCCATCGTGATCGCCTACGGCGCCTGTGCCGCGACGGCCGGCATCAACGCCATGAAGAACCACACCACCGACTACAAGGCCTTCGTCTACGGCAAGGACGCCGCCCAGCCCAACCTGGAGACCCAGAAAGCCCAGCCCATCAGCGCCGCCATCAAGGTGGATTATGCCCTGCACGGCTGCCCGATGGACCGGGCCGAGTTCGTCCGCGTGGTCTCCCACCTTTTGCACGGCAAGGAGCCGGTCATCCCCAACTACCCCGTGTGCGTGGAATGCAAGATGAGGGAAACCGTCTGCCGCTACGACCTCAACGACCACTGCCTCGGCGTCGTCGCCCGGGCGGGCTGCGGAGCCCCTTGTCCGGCCGACGGCATCCCCTGCGAGGCCTGCCGCGGGTTCTGGGACAATCCTAACGAGGAAGCCCTCGAGGGGGTCCTGGTCTCCCGGGGAGGGCTTTCGCCGGAGCGGGCCAAGGAGAAATCCCGGATGTTCACTGCCACCATGAGGAGCGATGCACAATGACCCAGAATCTGTCCATCAACGTCCATCATCTGACCCGCGTCGAGGGCCACGGCAATATCGTCGTCGACGTCAAGAACGGCAAGATCGAGAAGATGCAGTGGCAGGTGCCCGAGGCCCCGCGCTTTTTTGAAGCCATGGTGCGGGGACGCCATTACACCGAGGTGGCCCGGATCACCAGCCGGATATGCGGGATTTGTTCCATCGGCCACACCCTGGCCTCCGTCAAGGCCACGGAAAACGCCCTCGGCATCCAGATTTCCCCCCAGACTTACAAGCTGCGGACCCTGATCAAGCACGCCGAGAATTTCGATTCCCACGTCCTGCACATCTATTTTCTGGTGGCTCCCGACCTCTTCAGCGCCCCGTCCGTATTCCCGCTCGTCCCCACCCATACCGAAGTCGTCGTCCGGGCGCTCCGGATGAAGCGCCTCGGGCACGAATGGGGTTCTCTCCTGGGCGGCCGTACCACCCACCCCAACAGGGTCATCCCCGGAGGCTTCGCCGAGTATCCGACCGAAGCGGAACTGAGGAACCTCCGCCAGCGGCTCGTCGACGTCCAGCCGGACATCGACGCCACCATTCAGACCGTCCTCTCGGTCGCGGACAAGCTTCCTTCTTTCGAGCGGCCGACGGAGTACATGGCCCTGTCGAGCGACAAGGAGTACTCGCTCTATGACGGGGTTATCCAGACGGTCATGCCCGACGGGACGAAGCAGCGCTGGCCGGTGTCCCAGTACAAGTCCTGCACGAACGAGTACGTGGTCCCCCAGTCCACCGCCAAGTACACCAAGAACAAGATGGGCTCTTACATGGCCGGAGCGCTGGCCCGGTTCAACAACAACTATGCCCAGCTGCACCCGGAGGCCAAGAAACTGGCCGAAGCGCTGAAGTTCAAACCCCTCTGCTTCAATCCCTACATGAACAGCGTCGCCCAGCTGGTCGAGATCGTCCACAGCGTCAAGGATTCCATCCGCTTGATCGATGAAGTGCTGGGCGCCGGCTATAAGCCCGAGGAGCTGGCCAAACCGACGAAACACGGTCAGGGCCAGGGGGGCGTCGAGGTCCCGCGGGGCATCCTGTTCCACGACTACGGCTATGACAAGGACCTGATGTGCACGGGCGGGAACTGCATCATCCCGACGAACCAGAATCACGCCAATATCCAGCTGGACCTGGAAGCGCTCGTCCCGAAGCTCCTCGCAGCCGACAAAGATGAGAAGTCCATCGAGCTGGGTCTGGAGATGCTGGTCCGGGCTTACGACCCCTGCATCTCCTGCTCGACGCACTACTTGAAAGTGGAGTTCAAGCGCTGACTTTTGCGCTACATCATCGGCCTCGGCAGCTATTCCCAGGCGGATGACAGCATCGGCCTGAGGATCGTCGAGCACATCGCCCAAAACGGCCTCGAGCGCGGGTTCGAGGCCGTCAGTCTGGCCGATGAGGGGATGCGACTTCTCTTCTATCTCAACAGGGGAACGGAGAAGATCCTTCTGGTCGACGCGGTCGACCTGGGTCTTCCGCCCGGGGAGTACCGTCTCTTCAAGCCGGAGGAGGTCGAATCCAGGAAGGAGCTGAAAAGGCTGACGACCCACGAATCGGATATCCTGGCCATCCTCCGGTTCGCTGCCTCCCTTGGCCACAGCATCCCGCCCGTCACCATACTGGGGATCCAGCCTGCGGACCTCGGTCCCGGGCTGGAGTTGTCGCCGGCCCTCCAAGCGCGGTTCGACACATATCTCCGGGTAGCTCTCGAGGAAGTAATAAAAGGCGGATAGGCGCACCCGGAGACGATGCCGCTCTCAGGCCGGAGGTCCCGGAATGAGGGGCAGCGTGACCACAAAGGTCGTCCCTTGTCCCAGCTTGCTCTGGGCAGAGATCTGTCCGCCGTAGCGAGTCACCAGGTCTCTGGTAATCGCCAGGCCCAGGCCGGTCCCCTCTTTGACCTGGGCTTTGGCGTTGGGCGCCCGAAAAAATTCTTCAAACAGATGGTCCAGCGAATCCTCAGGGATGCCGATGCCCGTGTCCGACACCTCGACCCGGGCCTGGCCCGCCTCCAGGTTCAGTCGGACGACAACGCGCCCGCCCCCGGGCGTGTACTTGATGGCGTTCGACAAAAGGTTATTGAAGATGCGGTCCAGGCCTTCTGCCCCGGCATTGACCGTGACCGGCCCGTCTTTCGAGGCATGGTACTCGAGCGCAATATGATTTTCCCGGGCGGCGGTCTCGAACCGCTGGACGACCTGCCCGATGACCTCATCGAGCCGCACGGCGCCGCGTTCCTCTTTGATGCCCAACTCTTTCTTCCCGGCTGCGAGGTCGAGCAGGTCGTCAATCAAGGCTTGGAGAAAATCGGCCCGGTGCAGGGCCCGAATGATGATGTCCTGCTGCTCGGCCGTCATGGTCCCCACATAGCCGTCCGTCATCGTGTGCAGGAGGCTTCGGATGACGCTCACCGGAGAGCGCAGTTCGTGAGTAACCATCAGGACGAACTTCGACTTCATCTCGTCGAGCTGGCCCAGAGCCCGGTAAGCCATCGCGTTCTCAATGGCGACGCTTCCCTCGCTCGCCATAGCGGCCAGAAAGGTGGCATCGTCAGCGGTAAAATGGTCGAGCTCGATGCTGTAGGCGCGGATCAGTCCGAGGGGGCCTCCCTTCCCCTGCAGAGGCGCGGAGAGCATCGAATAGATGCCTTCGGTCAAGGCCTGGGCGCGGTATTGAAGGCGCGTATCGGTGCGCACGTCGGCAACGGCGATGACCCGTCCCGCCAGCACTTCGCGGACGAGGGGGTTTTGGGCGAGCACCAGGTCCCCCTTCTTGACGTAAGCGTCGCTGAGCCCGGTGACGGCCGCAACACGCAGGCGCGCCCCGGTCTCGTCGAGCAGCCGGATCGAGCAGGCGCGGACATTCATGGTCTCGGCGGTCCGGCGCACGATGCGGTCCAGGACCTGCTCAAGCTCGAGGGTGGAGTTGATCGCCTGGGCGCTGTCGTAGAGGGTTTGCAGGCGGCTGTAAGCCCGCTGCAGGTTTTCGCTCAACTCAAAGACTTCCCGTTCTCTCCGGCGCAGCCGGGTGTTGATCGTCGTGGCCAGGTAGGCGGAGACGAACATCGCGCTAACGAAAAACAGCATCACCCCGGAGACAAAGAGGGGGCGGTGATGAAGCTCAGAAGCAACGCCGACGAGCGGCGAGAAATGAGGCAGCCAGCCCGCGTATTCCAACCAGACCGTCGCTCCGACCAGGAGCGTCGCCGTCGCCGCGTACGAGAACGTGGCCCGGGGCGAAAGGAAGATAGCCGCGATGATGATGTGAAAGAAGAAGTAAAAGAGGGCCGGGCTCTCGACTCCTCCGGAAAAGTGGATGATGGCGGTCATCGCCAGCCAGTCGAGGCCGATCTGGACCTTGGTCAGGCGGTGAAACCAGATGACGTTGGCCGGCCCGGTCCGCTGGAAACGGCGCAGCACGAGGGAGAAGGCGGCGTTATAGGTCAGGATAGCGGCAGCGATGAGATACAGTGGCGCCGCCGGAAGCGGCAGGTCGAGCACGGCGGTGGCCAGCCAGGTCGCGATGAGAAGGCCGACGCCAGCCAGCCAGCGAATGGTGATAAACCGAGCGACGCTGGCGACGAGCTCCTGCTCAACCAGTCCCGGGCGGGGATTGTGCGAAGCAGCCATTCTTGCCCCGATCACTGGAAACGCCGGCTCGGAATTAGGACCGGCCCCAAGGGAGACTCCCTCAGTCCGGCTTTTTGGCCAGGTGCTGGCGGACTTTTTTCAACAATTCGGCCGGCTCGATGGGCTTCTCGATGAAGGCGTCGACCGGCAGATAGCTTTGGTCGGGGCCGAAACGCAGGGAGGTGGCCGAATGGATCGAGGTCAGCATCAGGATGGGGACCTGGCTGTAGGCCTTGTACTCGGAACGGGGATCGGGGCTGCGCAGAGAAAGGCTGACATGGAACCCGTCGGTCATGGTGTCCATCATTGCATCCAGGATGATCAGGTCGGGACCGACTTCCTTGACCTTTTGCAGGCCCTCGGTCCCGCTCCCTGCCCGGAAAATCTTATAGCCGGCCGCTTCCAGGGGCAGTCGCAGGGCGTGAACGAGGTCGTCGTCGTCGTCGATGATCAGGATCTTTTCGTTGGCCATGGTCCACCTCTTTTCATTGGTAACTCTATGAAAAATACTAATTCACGACGGGAGGGCTGTCAAGGGAAGAAAACTCCTCGGGTCGGTCTCAGCCGCTCAAAGCGAAGGAGGGTCCTCTCTCCCCCGACCTCCAGCGGAGGGAGGAAAGACAACCGGAACAGTCTCCCCTGGAAACCCGGGGGCCGAAGCCCGGCCCGGGCAGGATTCAGGAACAGAGGCTTGAACTCATCGGTTCCGCCCTGTTTCCTGAGTCGGGACAAGCAGTCTTCTGCGGAGAGCGAATCCGGCAGGGGCAGCAGGGTCTCCAGAAACCCTCCTGCGGCCAAACGCTCCCAGGGTTCCCGAAGCAGCCGGCCCATCGTCTGCCGACGCCGGCGCATCTGGATATCCTTGCGCCCCAAGGTACAGAGGTGGACCCGGAGAGGGATCTTCTCTTTGCGGCAGACGGCTTGTATCTTCCTCATCGTGCTCCGGCTCCGGACGTCATACCAGAGTTCCGAGACTTCATTGAGAACATGCCGCTTGGCGAAGGCCGCCCGGGAGGGCTTTTGCTTTTCGGTGATGAAGAATTCGTGGAGGTTGAGGAAGTGGACTCCCGCCCGGGCCAAGTCAGGCAGCACTTTTACGACCTGGTCGACATCTTCAGGGATCGCGGGGATCTCCACCGTTACATGATCGAAGAACCCGGCGGCCGCCTTCATGAGCCGCGTCAGGCGCGAAGAATTATAGCCGGAAGCGGAGATATTGAACCGGATCTCGTTCAAACCCCGTTCGGCCGCGGTGCGCAACTGGCGCTCGGTGACCTGGAGTCCGTTCGTGTAGGCCCAGTAATAATATCGCGGAAAGCGGGTGCGGAAAAAGGAGAGCCAGTCGAGAAGGCGGTCATAGACAAGAAAGCAGTCGCCGCCGGAAAAGGCGATTCCGGAAAAACGCGCCTCGGGGAGATGAGCGGCGATCTCTTCGGGATTCGTTCCCAAGGACGAAACGATGCGGTCTTGTCCCTTAAATGGAGCCGGGCACGAAGGGCAGTCCGCCGAACACAGATACGTCAGGAAAATGCATAGCCACTCGCCCTTCTGGCAGGCGCGGCAGCCGGGCGAACAGGCGGAGAGCGTCATTGCGGCGCTGCCAGCTCCCGGGCCTGCCAGATCATGTTGCCCACAAACCAGCTGCCTTCTTCGGATAAGAGGTAGTCGGCTCCCTCGGCGGGGATGACGAGCTTATGGTCCAGCCACTCATTCCAAATGCTCCGCAGCGCTCCGCCCCAGGCTTCGAAGGCAGCCGCCAGCGTTTCCGGGGTTATCCGATGGGTCATCAGTTCACCTTCCAAGTCCCTCAGCCGTTGTATCCTCTCGGGATAGATGACCGCATAATCGACGCATGAGCGGCCCTCCCGGACCGCCTCAAGATACTCGGGCAGCAGCAGGTTGCCATATATCATGTTCTGGGCCGACCCCTGGGCATAAGGCCCCAGGGCCAGGCAGTATTCCCGCCTGGATGGGTGGGTGTAAAACAAGTTGTCCCGGTCGCTCCGCCCGAACTGGCCGGAGTGGATCGGCCTCAGGCCGTGCGCCTGCATGAAACTCCAAATGGTCCCCCACAAGGCTCGGTTTCGTGAGGCTTCCCGGAACGTCCCTTGGGGATCGGTCTTCCCTCCGGTCAGGGCGCGCAGCTCGCAGATGGAAAACATCCGGATGCCCGCCTCGAAAAGGCGACTCAGGTCGCGGTCGAGCATGGCCTGGCTGAAGCGGTCAAAGCCGATGATGAGGTCGACGGAGAGGAGAAATCCGCCCGAGATCAACTGCCCGACCTTGGCCAGGACGGCCTCTCCCTGTTCGCGCCGGCCGATGCGCCGGCGAACCATGTCCTCGAGCGTCTGCACGCCCAAGTGGAGCCTTCGAAAGCCGGCCTCTTTCAACGCCCCCGCGGCCTTCTCGTCGAGGTCGGAGGTCGTGGATTCGAGGGCCCACTCGCACGAGGCGGAATCACCGAAGGCCGACCGGACGGCCTCCCGGAGCTCGAGAAAGCGATCGATCCCCAGCGCCAACGGAGTGCCGCCGCCAAAATGGACCGTGACCGGGGCGGGCAGCCGGCTTCGCTGAGGGTGGATCTCCAGTGAGCGCTTGAACCGTTCCAGAAAAGTGGCGAAGACCTTATCCCGGTCATCCTTCACTTCCATCGTGTAAAGAGCGCAATAGGAACATCGGGAAAGGCAGAAAGGGATGTGGACATAGATGCAGTAGGGATGGTCATTCTGCCGCTTATCCTCTGCGGCTGTGTGGAGAACATCGGCCGCCGCCTCCCCCGAGAACATCTGTCCGGCCCGCAGCCAGGGGCCCGGCTCCAGCCTGGAAGCGAAAAGCCCGGATCGCTTGCGGACGAGTCTTCGGGCCGGCATCACGACCCCCCCTGGGCCGCGGACGGCAGCGGGACTGCATTATCAAAGATCCACTGCTCGGTTAACGCCCGCTGGACGCGACAGCGGAAGCCTCCGCCCTCCGCAATCCTTCCGGCTCGGCTCTGACCTTCCCGGCCGTCCAGATAACACTGGTCCGGGCAGTCCCGGGCACAGTGGACCCGGTTCACGCAATCGAGGCAGCGGGCCGGAGAAAGGGGCAGTTTTTCGGCCAGGGTACGGAGGGAGTTTCTTTTTATGCCCAGGCCTCCATCCCGGCCTTTGGAGCATCCGATGATCCGAGGATCCCCCTCCTCCATGGCCAGGAAACAGGAGGAGAGCGTTCCATCGGGGTTCAATTGCAGCACATTCCGGAATATCTGGCAGAACGCGCCGTGGACCTCCCTGGGCCGGGCGCCAGAGAAGTCGAGATGGACACCCAGATCTCGAGCCAGCTTCGCGGCACGCCGGAAAGCCCGCACGAACCTCGGCGAATCGGCCGGCGAAAATCCCCCCCGGGCTTGCCGGTACACCGGCTCGACCCGGATGTCGACTATGCCCAGAGTATTCTTGCCGTAGCGGACGATCGATTCCAGCCCGTCAAGAGAGCTCGGGGTGACGGTGACCCGCATGCTCAGGCGCCCCCCCTCCCTGTTTATGATCCGCGCCGACCGCTCGATCCAATCCGACGTGCCCGCGCCTCCGGCCCGGGGCCGCTGACGGTTCTGGTATCGGGGCGGACCGTCGCAGGAGAGGCCGACCAGGGAGAAATGGCGGCCCAACCAAGCGGCATCCTCCGGGGAGAGCAAACCAGAAGTGGCGATATATGAAAAGAATCCCACGCCGTGTTCACGGGCCAGGGCTTGGGCCTCGCAATGGAAGCGCCTCACCTTCTCCATGTGGACGGTCGGCTCGCCTCCCCCGTGAATGACCAGGACGAAATCCTTTCCTTTCCGCCGGCAGTTCTTGACCAGCCAGCGCGCCGCCCGCAGGAATGTCTCATCATCCAGGACTGCGGTAGGTCTTTTTTCCGAACCGGAAAAACAGTAGGAACAGGCCATCGGACAAGTCCTGGAGATGAGGACCGTCAAGCACTCGGGTGAGAAAGACGAATGAAAGGCCGAATCATACTGGCGCAGGGCCCGGAGGGCGCTCCCTTCCAGGGCCGCCGCTGCGCGCTCGAACGGGTCGGCAACGCCGCCGCCGCCTTTTTTCCCGAGAGAACGGACGATCTTCGCGGCGTCCTTTTTGGCGACGCGAACCGGCATCCCCGGGGCATAGAAATAGCTCCAAGCACCCCGGTCGGCCCGGAAAACGGGAATCCGCTCCGGATGACAGTTTGTGAAAATGCTGAGCCTCTCCCGGTCAGGCATGGGACGGGGACTTGGCCGGGGCCCGAAGGGCGGCGACGATCTGATCGCGGGTCAGCTCGCGGTTGATCCGGCAGCGGTCGGGCTCGATGGCGTCCGCTTGCGATTCCGCGTGGATGGACTTGACCGGACAATCCCCGGCGCAGTTCCACTTGCAGAAGCAGCCCTGGCATTGAGGTTTGTTCAGAAGGTTCAAGCCGTAGAGCGCTTTTCGTTTTCCCTCGTCGATCACGAATCGCTTTTTCCCCAGATCGAACCGGCCGTAGAAGAACGTCTTAGCCATCGGGTCCTCGGGTGACAAGACCTCGTAGCAGCTCGTCACCCAACCCTCCGGAGTCACGGCGCAGGTATCGCCCGAGGCCTGGCAGAACACGCAGGAGACGGCATCCAGCCGCGCCCCCGAATAGATCAGCTCCCTGCCCCATCTCCGGGCCACTTTGTCCGCCTTCCGGAAATGGCGGATGAAGTCGGCGGCCGAGGGGGGTCGGATCCCTGTTTTCTCCGAACGCCCGCGGTTGAACATCGGCTCGATCTTGATGTTCCGGCTGGCGAAGTGGCGGCAGAAGTATTCGACGATCTCCTCCATCCGGCCCACGCTGTCGCCCGTGATCGTCGTCCGAATCCCATAAGGATAGCCCGCCTTGTCAAAATACCGGAGCGTATCGGCCACAACGGGAAAGGAGGCGCCGCCTCCCGCCGTGGGCCGATGAGGGTCGTGGATAGGGGGCGGCCCGTCGATGGAGATGGTCGAGATGTCGATGTTCCGGCTGACCCAGCCCCGCTGCTCGTCGTTGAGATAGCCGTTCAACCCGGCGGAGGTCCGGACCTTCACGCCGTGGCGCGCAGTGATCTTACGGAGATGATCCCGGGCCTCAACGAAGAGCGGCCAGGAGGCGCCCAAGTCCCCGCCCCCGTGAAAATTGACCTCTAGGCTGTCGGAGCCTCCGGCCAGCGCGTTATTCAAGACCAGGTCCAGGATGCTCTTGGCCATCGCCCGGGGCATGTCGACGGGACGGTCGCCGCCTTCCGCGTAGCAATAGGTGCAGCGCAGAGTGCAACGCGAGGTCAGAAAAAGGGAGATCGACGTGGGCCGGAAGGGGGGGATATCCCTTGGCTTGGCCAGGTACCGGTACTGGTCCGGGGTTTCGAAGAGAGCCCGAAGCAGCTTCTCTTCGAGTCCCAGCTTCTTCTTGGCCGCCTTGTCACCGCGGCGGGCCCGGACCAGCAGGTTCACCAGGTTTGCGTTGGCCACGAAAGAGGCCCGGCGGAGGGGCAGATGGATGATGTATTTCTGCCCGTAAGGCAGGATGAAGACATTATCAAAAGGGGCCGGGGCGCGGCCCACCTTTGGATCCGGTAAAGCAACAGATGTTCGCGCGGACACGTCAGGCTGAAGGGACGACGATCAGTTCGGGTACCAGTAGTGACCGGTTATCTGACAGGTGCAGGTGCTCTGACACGTACAAGTGCTCTGGCATGTGCAGGCAGCGACCGTGTTGCAGGTGCAAACCGTGTTGCAGGTGCAGACTCCCTTAGTGTACCGGGATCCGTTGACCTGTCTCCTTCCGTTGACCAGGTCGCACGTGCAGACCGTGTCACAGGAGCAGGGGGCCACGGTGTCGCAGGTGCACTTGGCCGTGTGGGCGTCGCAGCTGCAGGCGCTGGCCCCATTTCCCGTCTGGAGATCGCAAGTGCACTGGGGCTTGTCGACGCCTGTATCGAAGCAAGAAGAGAGGATCCCCGACAGCGCGGCGACCCCCGACAGGCCGGCCACCTTGGTCGCTTTCTGCAGGAAATCGCGGCGGTCTATTTCCGGAGGCCCGGAAAAACGGACCAGCTTGAAGATCTTCGGCCGCTCTTTTGTTTTTTCCTCGACGGCCTTGAGGTGATCGTCGGGCGCCTTCCCTCTGCGGATTGAAACGCCGGCCCTTTTTCCCTTGGGTTCTTTCATGCCTGGCCTCCTTATCCGGGAGCCCGCCCGGATCCATAACTCACGCGAATTATATGAAGTTCAAATTTCGGATGCAACAGGAAATAAAAATTTCTTTTTACTCCTCAACCGTTTCAGGCTCGCCGCCAGACAGCCGCCCGGACAAATGCCGGATAGGCGGAAGGGACAGGTCTCGCATTCTCGATAGATCCCTGGGCCCCGGAAGGCCGAAAGCCGATCGGCAAAACGGGCCCTTACCTCAACGGCTCCCTCGCCGGCCGGGATCTTCTTTTCCTGGAATCCCCGGCCGAGCGGATAGCAGGGGATCAGTGAGCCGTCCGGGAGGATGTCGGGGATCGGGCTGCAGACGAACTGCGCCTCCGCCAAAAGTTCCTTCAGTGTCTCGGCTCCGCTCCGGCTGAAAAGACAGGGGACAAAGCCGCAATCGTAGCGCAGGGAGACGCCCTGGCGGCGCGCCTTTTCCCGGAATTCCAGCAGGCGGTCTCCTACCGCTGGATACTGGTTCGGAGGGAGGTGCCTGTTATCGCCGCCATGGCACGGATGGGCCAGTCCGAGGCGAATGAACGGGGCGAGCTTGAATTCGACGGTCCATTCAAGGAGCGCGGACAGGTCGGCGGCGGGGGAGGTGATGTTCACTCCCAGCATGGCCTTGCCGCCAAGGCGCTTCAGGACCGCCCGTTGATTTTCGCTTTCTTCAGCGGAGCTCCCCAGCGTGACTGCGTTAATCAGAAGGGAGATCCGGCCGTCATCACGCCCCTCAAGATATTCTAGCACACTGTTCGGCATCAGGCCGTTGGAGAAAACCAAGGCCGAGAGGCCCCGCCTCCTGATCTCATCAAGGAATCGTTCGATCAGCGGATGGAGCGTCGGTTCCCCGCCCAACAAGCGGATCTGGGTCAGGCCGGAGCGCTCCAGGAAATCCAAGGCGGACAAGAACGTCTCCTCGGCCATATGGGTTCCATCGGGCAGTCGAGTCCACCCCCACTGGCGGGCGAAACAGTAGGAACAGCGGCGGTTGCAGAGAGAGGTGATGGAAAGGTTAGCCACGACTTCCTGCTTGGACGAGGATTCCAGACCGGAGCCAGCCGCGCAGACAAGAATGGAGCAGGGCTCGCGTGGCGGCCCGGTTCAGACCGCCGATGACGGCCAGCTTGGGAACGATGTCCGCCTCCAGAGAATACCGGCTGATCAGGTCCCAGACAGCCGCCTCAGGATATCCCAGTTTCAGCAGCTCTCCTTTTTCAGCCTCGAAAACCCGGACAGTCCCTTCCTCCACGATCCAACCGATGCGCGGGGCGAGCTCTACGGCAATCCCTCTCGGCCCGGGTTTGGGGTTTATCTTCATTCGCTCTGACTCACCAGGTAACTGGGCTGACAGGCCAGGTTCTCGAGGGCAGCCCTGTCGGCCAAAAGCTCATCAACAAGCGATTCCTCGTCCAGTTTATGCAGCAGAGAGCAGGCGGTGATAATCCGGGTCTGGATGCAGAAATCGCTGTCCCGGACATCCCGCCCGGATGCCGTGTGCTGCACGTGGCAGCCTCCCGCGCACGACCATCGGCAAAAGCAGGCCTCGCAGAAGGGTTTGGTGCGGACATGCCGGAAGACCCTTTGCCGGGCTCCCGCAAGGAGCGTGAGGCCGCTCCCCGGGGTCAGCCGGCCGATGGTCAAGTCCAGCCCGCTCTTGAGCCATTCTTCCTCGGGGAGATAGCAGGCGTTCACCCGGCCCTCCGGAGTGACGACCAGGGCATCCTGACCCATGGGGCAGAAAGTGTACCTCGGTTCGGGCAGAAGGTCCGCGGCATAGACGGCGCGGATGCCCTCCTGCTCAAGGATTCTCCGGGAAGCGACGAAACCGCGGGCGAAATCGTAGGGGTCAGGCGGAAGAAGTCCCGCCTTCCTGGATGCGGCGGTCGGCTTGAGCACTTCCCAGGAGACCGCCAACGGCCGGAACTCCCGGCTGAACCAGGCTGACATCTCGGCCATGCGGGCCACGGAGTCCTGGGTCACGCAGGCCCGCAGGCAAAGCTGAGCCGGCCCCTCGGCCAGGGCGCGGGCCGTCCGGGCGACCGTGTCAAAACTCCGGCCCCGGCCTTTCAGGCGGCGGTTCCGGTTCTGGAACTCCGGCCGACCGTCGAAAGAGAGGATGACGGTGTGGAAGTAGTCTCCGACGAAGCGGGTCTGCTCGTCGGTCAGGAATCCGTTGGTGCAGACCTCGAAATGAGGGACCAGGCCGTTTTCCGCGGCCAGGCGGCGGGCCGAATGAACGGCGACTTCAACCACGTCGAAGGCGCAGAGCGGCTCCCCGCCAAAAAAATGCACGTTGAGCGTCTCCTTGTTCCGCCGGCGGCAATGGCCAGCCAGCCAGCGAACCGCCGCTTCCGCTAGGGCATAGTCCATATGTGTTGCCGAAGCCCGCGCCGACCGGAACCCGCAGTAAGCGCAGGCCATGTTGCAGTCGCGGGTCGGGATGATCCCCAGGAAAAGGGGATCCAGCTCTTTCGGAGCGCGGAGATGAAAGTCCGGCGGCGGCCCGGCGAACGCCGCCCGGCGGCGCGCGCTGTCATTAACCAGGGCAGCGGAACGGGAGAAAGGCGCGCTCAATAGCCATTCCCCCAGGACCGGAATGGCAAAGGAAAAGGTCATTAAAAATGGAGCTTCAACCCGAGATGGGCCGAAAAATGACTCAGGTTCACGCTGCTGGTCGTCTGAGGAATAACGACCGCGCCGGTCGTATTGCTGTCCAGATTGCCGAAGACACCTGCGTAGACTGATTGGGGGACGAGGTTCCATGTCCAGTCCGTCTTTCCGATCGTGCAATAATAGCCGCCCAGATAGATGCCCAGCGTCCGCGATATCTTCTGCTCAAGGTCCAGGCCGATATTGAACCCGACCGAAGTGCTCTGTTTTTCGCTCTTCAGTTTGAGGCTGTAATAATCAACCCAGGAGGCCGTCTTTGTCGTTCTCGAATAACCGGAGCTCCCGGTGAAGCTCCATTTAACATCGGTGACGACGGCGCTGTTGCTCACCCCATAGCCCATGGGGGAATACAGACGCAGCTTGCTGAAAAGGAAGCCGATGCCCGGGCTGATGTTGAAGAAGGTCGACTTGCCCAGCGGAAGGGTCAGGACGACATTCAGGTTCAGCGGGATGGCCGAGATATCGCCGCTGTCCGTACCTTCCTGTGTAATGGCGTACGTGCCGGAGTTGTCGGTCGTGCTGAAGGTCCAGGTCAACGAGTATCGCATTCTCATATCGACCGGCGTGGCCGGCATGTATCCCGCCTGCACCTGCAATCCGAAGCTCTTGCTGAACGAGTACATCAGGCTGAACATGGCGCCGGCATTTGCCTTCGTCTTTGCGGAGACCGACCCGTCGTCGGTAAAGAGGACATACTCGTTGTACTGGGGGGTGACGGTCCGGTAGTACCTGGCATCGTTGATCTTGAACCCCCCGATGTACGCCCCGCCGATGGAAAAGGTCCATCTTTGGGCGAGGGCCGACAGGGGCACAAGCGCCAAGATAAGCAGGCAGACGCCGATCTTTCCCATGATCCGGGTTTTCATCCGCATTTCCTCCTTTTGACCGCCCCGCGCTGCGTCAGCTCCATCCTTGGAGAGAGTGTCGGTCTGGTCCATGTCCCTTGACGAACCGAACGCTGATGGAGGTCAGGCTGGTCAATCATCCTTCTCCGCTGCGGCTATTCTAGAAAAGAAGAAGACGGAAAGTCAATGCTTTTTCGCGGCCGGGGCGAAACAATCCTGGATGTCGGCGAGAACGTACTTGTTCGTCCCCAGGCCGATCTTCTTCCCGTATCGCATCTGCTTGTCGGGATGGGATTCCGCGAAGAGAGCGGAGAAGTGATCCGGGCGCCGCGGCTTCCTGGCGAGGACCGAACCCTTCACCGGCTTCGACCTGTTGATGAGGTCAAAGGCGGCCTGATCAATGGCCACGGGATCGCTGGAAAAAAGGATCCCGATGTCCGGAACCATAGGAAGGTCGGCCCGCGCATTGCAGTCGCAGTAAGGGACGATGTTGATGAGGAAGGACACGCAGATCACCATCTTGCCCTTGACCGCGCCCAGGGCATACTCGCAGACTTTCTCAGGGAAGATATCGGTCTCATCATCCTGACCCGTTGATTTGCGGATGGCCCCGTCGAGGCACTCGGCGTAGCATTGTCCGCAGCCGTTGCAGAGCCTCTGGTCGATCTCGAAGCTTTTCGAGATGGCGCCTGACCCGCACTTGACCAGGCAGCGGCCGCACTTCACGCAGGCGGAGATGTCGATGACGAACCTCCCGCTGTGCTGTTCCTCTTTTCCCCTCTTCGAGGCGCAGCCCATGCCCAGGTTCTTGATGGCCCCGGAAAAGCCCATGAGGGCATGGGCCTTAGCGTGAGAGACAACGACCAGCGAGCCCGCAGAAGCCACGGCCTCGGCGATCTTCACGCGCTTGAACCACTTCCCGCCGATCTCGACTTCGATGAAACTCTCGCCCACCAGACCGTCGGCGATGATGATGGGAGCCCCAAGGCAGGGGGCGGCAAAACCGTGTTCCCTCGCCGCGGCGGCGTGGCCGACAGCGTCGGAGCGCGCGGAATCATAGATGACATTCGTGTCCGTCAGGAATGGCTTCAGGTGAGCGGCCTCCAGGGCCCCGACGATGGGGGCGATGAAATGCGCGGGGATGAATGTGAAATTCCCGGGCTCGCCAAAATGGACCTTCACCGCCGCCAGAGCGTTGGCAAGTCCCTCTTTGGGAAAGGACCGGCGGAGCAGGAAGGATGTCGCGCCGGCGAGGACCCTGTCGTAGGTGAGCGAGCGGGAGTCCGCATCTCTGAGCTCCCTGCTGTTCCGCTCCAGGCTGAAGAAATAGACCGGAACCGGCATAATGTCTCCTTAACGCACTCCGAATTTACCATCCACCCGGCCGCGTTTTCAAGTCCGCCCGCTTCCCGCCCATTTCGCGTCCCGAGGGAGGGGCTGTAAAAGGCCCGGTTATAGGGTAAAATAGGCGCAGAGCAAGGGTTAAGCCATGACCAAGAAAGAAGTCATCGTCCGGGAAGAAATCCTGGGCACGAACAAGAAAGTGGCGGCTGAGATCCGGGAGAAGCTGGGATCGGCGGGCGTCCTGACTGTGAACCTGCTGAGCTCGCCTGGCTCCGGTAAGACAACCCTCCTCGAGAGGATCGTCGAGGCCCTCCGGCCCGACCATCCGCTGGCCGTGATCGAGGGCGACATCGAGACCGAGAGGGACGCCGACCGGATCCGGCGGAAGGGCGTGCCGGCCTGGCAGATCACGACCGGAGGGGCCTGTCACCTCGAGGCCAAGATGGTCGGGAAGCTGATACCCGAAGTCCCCTCCGGAACCGAGTTCCTCTTCATTGAAAACGTCGGCAACCTCGTCTGTCCGGCCTCCTATGACCTTGGGGAGAACCTCCGTTGCGTCCTCCTCTCGGCGCCCGAGGGGGATGACAAGCCCAAGAAATACCCCAAGGCCTTCGCCGGCGCCGATTGCCTGATCATCACCAAGTCGGACCTGTTCCCCTACCTTCCCTTCGACCAGGAAAAGGCGGAGGAGGAAGCCTTGGAGATCAACCCCCGTCTGCGCGTCTTCATCACCTCCGCCCTCAAGGGGAAGGGGGTCGCTGAGCTGGTCGAATACCTTATTGAGCGCCGGGCCGAGCTCGTCGGGTCCAAACGCCATGCATGAGCTCTCGATCGTCACCAGCCTGTTCGAGGTCCTCGAAGAGAAGGCCCGGGAGAACAAGGCGGCGAAGGTCGTGGGGGTGAAGCTGAAGCTGGGCAAGCTGGCCGGAGTCGTGCCCGAGCTCCTCCGGACCGCCTTCGACACCTACAAGCAGGGCACGATCGCCGCCGAGGCGACCCTCGAGATCGAGGAGGTCCCGCTCAAGCTGCGCTGCCGGAAATGCGGCGCGGTGATCGAACGGGATGAGTTCGTGCTGGTCTGCCCTTCCTGCGGCTCGACCGAGCTGGAGATCCTCGAAGGCATGGACCTCCTTCTCGACAAGCTGGACCTGGAGATCTAGGGTCCTCCAAATCCTGCGGGGATCTATTTTTTCCTGAGGGTGTAGGCTTCCCCTCCCGGCTGGATGAGCTTCAAGCCGGTGACCCTGCCCGCTTCGTCCACCAGGAACTCGACGCTGAAGCCTGGAGCATTGGTGATCGTATATTTCAGGCCCTGTCCCGGCGCGAGCTCATACTCCGGTTGCCCCGGGACGATGAGGATCATCGTTTTCCCGTCCCGCGACACGACGGGCACCGTATATCCCTGGAAATCATAGTCCCCAAGGTAAGGGGCGATCCGCTCATCCACCGTCACCTTCTTCTCAAGTCCGGCCGTCGCGCCGCTCCCGAGCAGATGCTCCCGGAAATAGCGATGGCGCGCCCTCACCCAATAGGCGTATCCGCTGCCTTCGGGAACGTGGGGCTGCTCGGGCAGGATCAGGACATCCACCGGCCTTTTGGCTTTCATGAGGGCGTCGATCATTTTGATCGTTTCGGAAAACGGCGCGTTGCGATCCTGGGTCCCATGGATGAGGAGCAGCCTTCCTTGGAGGTTTTTGGCGATAGGCAGGCAGGACGCGTCCTCGTATCCCTTCTTGTTGTTCTGGGGAAGCCCCATGTAGTGCTCGGTAAAGGACATGGCGTCGGCCAGGTCCACGACCGGCGCGGTGGCCACCCCGACTTTATAGGTGTCCGGGGCCAGAAGCATTGCCCGGAGGGTCAGATAGCCGCCCCACGAGATCCCGTGGATGCCGACCCGGGCGAGGTCCATATACGGCCGTTCGGAGGCCAGCTGCTTGAGCGCGGCCGCGTGGTCCCGGATCTCGTCCTGGCCGAGTTTTCCGTAGTTGGCGTCCTGGAATTCCTTGCCCCGGCCGGTCGTCCCGCGGCCGTCGACCATGACCATAATGCAGCCGAGATGGGCGATGGCCGGCTCCGGGTCCTGCAGACAGGCGTACATGTTACCGGGCACATCCCGCGAGTGGGGACCGTTATAGATATACTCAATGACGGGATACCGCTTGGCGGGATCAAAGTCATAAGGCTTGAACAGGACACCATACAGGTCGGTCTGTCCGTCGGCCGCCTTGACCCGGAAAGCTTCGGCCGGGCTCCACTGGAACTTCTCCTTAAGCGCGTCGATGTCGGCTTTGGCCACGACCTGGAGCAGCTTGCCGTCGGCCCGCCTGAGCTCCGTCGCCGGCGGGCGCGACAAAGACCCGTTAATGTCCAGAAAATATTCTTGGGACGGAGAGACCTGGACAATGTGATCCCCCTCTGCCTCGGTCAGCCGGGCGAAGCCCTGGCCCTTTAGACCCACGCGGCAGAGATGCTGGTCATAGGGATGCGCCGGGTCGACTTGAGCCGTGAAATACACCCAGCCGTTCCGCTCGTCGACGGCTTTCACGTCGCCGACCACGAACGACCCCGCGGTCAGGCGCCGGATGAGCCGGCCGTCGCGGCCATACAGGTAAATCTGGTTCCACCCGTCCCGCTCGGAAAGCCAGAGGAACGCCTTCCCGCCGTCGATCAGGTGAAGCGGCAGCGGCCCAAACGGGTCGATATTCAAGAATGTTTTTTGGGTTTCTGTAAGGACGGGTCGCGTCTCTCCGGTGAGCGGGTTGGCGGCGGCCAGGTCAAGCCGCTTGAACTCCCGGTCCACCGTATAGAACAGGAATTCGCCCCCATCAGGGAACCAGCCCAATATGGAGACATAGTAGTCTCCGCTCCGGTCGATCCGAACGCGAACCCGCGTCTTAGCCGCAACGTCGACGACATAGAGT
>Ga0153915_10001614_pt1 | contig 20684 bp, 19 predicted proteins | sample Opewatmetagenome_2_FD_107003 | JGI IMG/M metagenome (GOLD analysis project Ga0153915, IMG submission 107003) | Freshwater wetland microbial communities from Ohio, USA - Open water 3 Core 3 Depth 3 metaG | ecosystem: Environmental > Aquatic > Freshwater > Wetlands | place: USA: Ohio, Lake Erie...
ACGAGGTCGAACGGCGTCTCAGAATGGAGTGCAAGCGCGACAGCAACGGCCCTTCTCTTCCACCCGATCTTGTTATCGGGGAAAAACACTGCGTCGCTGATGCGACTCAGGAACTTCCGAGTTCGTTCAGGGGGGAGAGATACCACTTCTCTCTTGGCAAAGAAGCGGCCCGGCCCTGCTGCGGGGGTACGGACGACTCTGATGTCACGTCCGTCGAGATCCTGGAGCAGTGACTCATCTCGTGCGAAATATCCACGAGGTTCCACCGTCAGGACGGTGGGAAGCCATCCGAATTGTGGTAGATATTTTACGAATTTCAGCGTCCGCTGCACGCCGCTCAATCCCATCGGCGGAAAATAGTACGCCACCACGAGTACCCGCCGCGGCGCAATCTCGGTCCCGGGCAATGTCACAGAATGATCAACTCCTTGGGGGCCTTGGTAAGAACGCGGCATCCCTTCGGTTTCAGAAGAATATCGTCTTCAATCCGAACACCGCCCCACCCCGGAAGGTAGATGCCGGGTTCGATTGTGATGACACTTCCCGCCTGAAGGGTCTCCACCCCCAGTGGCGACACTCGCGGCCGTTCGTGGAACCGCAACCCGAGCCCGTGCCCGAGCGAATGAGGAAAATACCTGCCAAATCCTGCTTGTTTGATTCGCTTTCGCGCCACCGAGTCGAGTTCTTGCGCTGTCATACCCGCCCGTGCCGCATGAATGGCTTCTTCTTGCGCCTGAAGCACAATATGGTAGATTTCCTTGCTCTTCTTGGAAGCATGTCCTACTGCGACGGTCCGCGTGATGTCGGAATGATATCCACCGACCGTGCATCCAAAGTCCATTATGACCAGCTCTCCGTTCCGAATTCTCTTCAGCGACGCTCGCGCGTGAGGGAAAGCCGCGCGGGGTCCACTTGCCACGATGGTGTCAAACGAATCTCCCTCGGCCCCAGCACACTTCTGAAGAAAGGTAAGATGGGCAGCGATCTCATTCTCGGTGATGGAAGGATGTATGAATTTCAGCACCTCAAGAAACGCCGCGTCTGAGATGTCGACTGCCTTCTGCAGGAGTGCGATCTCCGCAGGCTCCTTGACAAGCGTAATTGATTCAAAGAGATCTGCTGCAGGATGCAGTTTGATTTTTGGCAGCAGTTTCTTCAAAACCTGGTATCGTGCTACACTCAGTTCATGGGATTCGAATGCAACCACCCGACATCCTCTCAACAGCGCCAGCCGCGCGACCGTCTCGAGCAACCCCTCCCTAGTGATATGACGTCGGAACCCGTGAACCTCTTCACGACTCTGAAGATTATATCTGGAATCTGTGAGGAACCATGCCGCGTGCGCAGTGATCACACAAAGGGCATGTGAACCGGTGAACCCCGAAAAATATCGGATAGCGGGAGGAGACGACAGAATGACCCCGTCGATGCCCTCGCCCCGCATAACCTGGCGCAACCTGACAAGTCGGGAGCGCTGCATTGCACTACCCCAAAGGCTCCGGATCAGTGATGGTAGTTCGGTGCTTCCTTGGTAATCGCAAGATCATGAGGATGGCTCTCACGTAGTCCTGCGTCAGTCATCCTGAGAAAACGCCCCTTTTCTTTCAGCTCGGCAATGCTTCGAGTGCCCGAATATCCCATGGCCGAACGAAGGCCGCCGACCATCTGATACACTGTATCACCAAGGGGTCCCTTGTACGGGACTCGACCTTCAATTCCTTCCGGTACGAGTTTTTGAATATCATCTTCCGCATCCTGGAAGTAGCGATCTTTGCTACCCACACGCATCGCCTCAATCGATCCCATACCACGGTAGAGTTTGTAGCTCCGGCCCTCATACAAAACTTTCTCACCCGGGCTCTCATCAACGCCTGCAAAGAGCCCGCCGATCATGACCGCGTCCGCACCGGCGGCAATTGCCTTCGGGATGTCTCCTGTTTGCTTGATCCCTCCATCCGCAATAAGAGGAACCCTGTTTCGGGAGGCCACGCGGGCGCATTCCATTATTGCAGTCAATTGCGGCACGCCGACGCCTGCAATCACGCGGGTCGTACAGATCGACCCTGGTCCAATACCGACTTTTACACCATCTGCACCCGCTCGAATCAGCTCACGGGTGGCCTCGGCCGTACCGACGTTCCCTGCGACAAGTTCAAGGTCAGGAAATTTCTTCCGAAGATATTTTACCATCTCGACGACACCCTTCGAGTGGCCGTGGGCAGTATCCACGACGATGACATCCACATCTGCCTTCACCAGCGCCGCGACCCGTTCCTCCGTTTCCGTCCGAACCCCAACTGCTGCCCCTACGCGTAGCCTCCCATGGTGATCCTTGCATGCATGCGGGAAGCGAATTCGTTTTTGAATATCCTTGAAAGTAATCAAGCCACGGAGAATGCCGTGTTTATCTACGACAGGAAGCTTTTCGATCTTGTGCTTCTCGAGGAGCCTCTTGGCCTGCTCGAGCTTGGTGCCGACAGGCGCGGTGACGAGGTTCTCCTTCGTCATGATAGCCGAAACGAATTGGTCTTCATCTGGCTCGAACCGCAGATCACGATTGGTGATGATCCCGATCAGGTGGTGATCACGGTCGATTACAGGGATCCCCGAGATCCGATATTTGTTCATCAACTGTAGGACATCGCGCACCCTTTGATCGGCTTGGACCGTGATCGGATCGAGGATCATGCCGCTCTCGGAGCGTTTGACTTTGTCGACTTCCTCGGCTTGCATAGCAATCGACATGTTCTTATGGAGGATGCCGATTCCGCCTTCACGAGCAAGCGCAATCGCCATAGCGGATTCCGTTACCGTATCCATTGCGGCACTGATAAGCGGAATATTGAGTTTGATGTTGCGCGAGAGAGAGGTACTGACGTCGACCTCCCGCGGGAGAACGCTTGATCGGGCGGGGACGAGCAGGACGTCGTCGTACGTGAGAGCTTCTCCAATGATCTTTTTTGTGGCCACGGGTTTTCGCTGAAGATAATTGGTTGCGGCGTCAGGCAAACGCCGAAATGCCGGTGATATCCTCACCGACGATCAGGGTATGCATCTCGTGGGTACCCTCGTATGTTAGGACGGATTCAAGATTTGCCATGTGGCGCATAACCGGGTACTCGTCGAGAATGCCATTTGCCCCGAGTATCCCGCGAGCCTGACGCGCGATTTCCAGGGCATGAAAGACATTGTTCCGTTTCGCAAAAGAAATCTGCTGAAAACGAACCTTCCCCGCATCCTTCAACCGCCCGAGTTGGAGGCATAGGAGCTGCGCCTTCGTGATCTCGGTCAGCATATATACAAATTTTTCCTGCGTCATCTGAAACGAAGCGATAGGCTTGGCAAATTGGATGCGCGTCTTTGCATAGTTCAGCGCCGCGTCGTAGCAGGCCATCATTGACCCAACGGCTCCCCAGGCAATCCCATAGCGTGCCTGGCTCAAGCAGGAAAGGGGCAATTTCAGCCCTCCCCCGTTGGGCAGGCGATTCTCCTTCGGAATATGGACATCCTGGAAGATCAGCTCGGAGGTAACTGATGCGCGCAGAGAATGCTTGCCTTTCATCTCTGGTGCAGCAAACCCCCTTGTCCCCTTCTCTACGAGAAAGCCCGTGACGATACCGTTGAGTTTCGCCCAAACGACGGCGACGTCTGCGATCGTCCCGTTGGTGATCCACATCTTGGCCCCGTTCAGAACGTAGCCTTCTTTCGTCTCGTCTGCCCGGGTGATCATTCCTTCAGGGTTCGAACCGAAATCAGGCTCAGTCAGACCAAAGCACCCGATCTTCTCCCCTTTGGCGAGTCTGGGCAGCCAGTAGTCCTTTTGTGCATCGGAACCGTATGTATAGATCGGATACATAACAAGCCCGCTCTGCACGGAGGCAAAACTCCTTATACCGCTGTCGCCTCGTTCGAGCTCCTGCATGACCAATCCGTAGGCGACGTTGTTCATTTCCGCGCAGCCGTATTTCGCCGGGAGGGTTGCACCGAACATGCCCAACTCCGCCATTACTCCCACCAGATCAATCGGAAAAGTCCCCGCCCGGTTGTGTTTCTCAATCACAGGTAGGACCTTTTCGTCGACGAACTCACGAACAGTCTTCCGAACGAGGATCTCTTCCTCGGTGAGAAGGCTATCTATGTCGAAGTAGTCGACGCCGTGGAATTTCACCATCGGGATTCCGAAGAAGGTGATTAGGAAAAAAGCCCTGTCCACAAAATGCAACACAGGGCTTTCAACCACGGGAAAGTGATCAAATAAACGAAAAGCGGCTGGGAAAGTCAACCGACCGACGCATCACCCAGGGGCTATCGATCAGTTCTCGACCCTGAGTCCGTATCGCTTGATCTTGAGATAGAGGGTTTTCTTGCTGATCCCGAGAGCTTCCGCTGTCCGTGCGCGGTTGTAGCCGTTCATCTGCAGCACACGATCGATGTGTTGTTTCTCCATCTCTTCCAGTGACGATACTGTATCCGTACTTCCGCCGCCAGTGGGTGCTCCCTCTGCAATGCCGGCTCGGTGTTGATAGATGGGAAGGTCTGTGGGATTAATCATGTCGCTCGTTGCCATCAGCATTGCTCCTTCGAGGATGTGCTCCAGTTCACGGACGTTGCCGGGCCATTCATATTCCATGAGGAGCTGCAAGGCAGCTGGACTCAGGCTCATAGGACGCGACGGTCTCGATTTGCGAGAAAGGAAGTATTCCGCAAGGACGGGGATGTCCTCGGGGCGCTCTTTGAGCGATGGGACCTGGAGGGTAACGACATTGAGGCGATAGAGCAAGTCTTCCCGGAACCGGCCCAGGCGAACCTCTTCCCGCAGATCCTTGTTCGTTGCACTGACAACACGAACGTCCACCGACAGCAAGTTGGTCCCGCCAACACGACGGAATTCGCCCGTTTCGAGAAACCGGAGGAGCTTCGGCTGGATGGCGGGGCTTATATCGCCGACTTCATCAAGAAACAGCGTTCCTCCGTTGGCGACTTCCACCAGTCCTTGTTTGGACGAGTACGCGTTGGTGAATGCCCCTTTCTCATGTCCAAACAGCTCGCTCTCGAGCAGTGAATCGGTAAGCGCTGCGCAGTTGACAGCGACGAAGGGTCGATTGTTCCTCGGGCTGCGGCGGTGTATCAGACTCGCGATCAGTTCTTTTCCAGTTCCACTCGAGCCCTGGATCAGGATGAATGATTCACTTTGGGCAAACCGTGTAGCGCTCTCCACGAGCCGGACAAACCCCGGGCTCTTGCCGACAAGTTCAGAGGTACCTCCTTTACGGCTCAGCTCGCTCTTCATCAGTTTGTTGTCTATGAAGAGCTGGCGACGCTCGATGGCGCGGTGAATCGTGTTGTAGAGCTCTTCGATATCGTACGGCTTGGCAAGGAAGTCGTACGCTCCCATCTTGATGGTCTCAATCGCCGTCTTGATATCGGCATAATTTGTGAGAATGATGACCTGGGTGGTGGGAGAGTATTCCTGAACGAACTTGAGGACTTCGATGCCGCTGACGCGCGGCATGCGGATATCGAGGAGAATTATATCGTAGACTTTTTGCTGAATCTTGTTGATCGCCTGCCCGCCGTCCTCGGCCGTATCGACCGAGAATTCCTCTGAATCGGAGAGCTCTGATTCGAGGATGACGCGCAGGGGCTCTTCGTCGTCGACGATCAGGAGATTGTATTTCTTCGCCATGTCAGGCGTCCGGTGGGGGCGGCACTCCTACTCAGTCAGTACGCGCTCGATGGTCGTGAGGAGATCGACGAGGTCATAAGGCTTACTGACAAAGTCATCTGCACCAAGCTTCTTGGATTCGATGGCATTTTTCAGGTCCGCAAACCCAGTCAACATCACCACTTTAGTCTTGGGATGCCCCTCCTTGATGAACTTTAGGACTTCGAATCCGTTCATGCGGGGCATTTTGATGTCGAGTAAGACAAGGTCATACTCGGTCTTCTGCAATTCTGAAATTGCTGCGTCGCCGTCGGCAGCATTTCGGACCTCATACCCTTCATTGGACAGCTCATTGCTCAATACTGTCCTGAGGGAATCCTCGTCATCGACGACCAGAACCGAGCTTTTCTTCGCCATCAAGATCTGCTCCAAAATATTGGCCAACGGTAAAGGATCAGCAACCTGAGCGCCCCACCCCAAGTCACCGTTTCAGAGAAGTATAGAGAATGCCGTGCACAAAATCAACCCAGGGGTGCGCGCAATCACATTGCAACTCCATGAAGAATATGCTATAATGAAGAGAGTAGTTATGGACGCAACGTCACCCATCAACCTGCTGTTTATTGACGACGACCCGAGTTACATGGCCGTCGCACAGCATCTCCTCTCCAAGTACCAGGGACGGCGATTCAATATCCAGTGGAAGCAGGATGGCAGTTCCGCGCTGGAATATCTCCGCGCAAAACACCCCGCCGATATGCTTCTTATCGACTACTACCTCCCAGAAATGAACGGATTGGAGGTCACAAAAGCTATTCGCCAGGAGAACATCGACGTCCCGATCATCTTCCTGACCTCCAACAGGGACTTCCGTCTCGCGATCGAGGTAATGAAGTACGGTGTCGAAGACTATATCGTCAAGGACGAAGCCGTCGATTCTGTACTCCCCCGAACAATCCTGAATATCCTGGAACGGGTCCGCCTCAAGCGGCAGATCGCCGACCAGAAGAAGGCTGACCTGATACTGCAAAAGAAGACCGATGCAATCCGTGAGCTGATCGTGACTGTTTGTCATGAGTTCAATAATCCTCTGGCGGCAATCAAGATAAGCACTGATATTATCCGCCGGCAAACAGCCATTGAGGAAGACGGACGAATTCTAGCCGACCTGGATGGGCACATCGGTACGGTGGAGCAGGAAATTAACCGGCTTCGCGATGTCGGGGTGGTCGATCCCGACGGGAGTGGAGGGGCTACGAGGCCAACGGGTTAAGTTGCATTTCAAAAGGGCCTTTTGTATATTATTGTAATTATGGTGCAGTCGACGGTAAACGCCGGAAACAAGTTCATTTCGAAGATCCAAAGAGACCGATAACAAGAGTCCCGCCCGAGGCGGGATTCTTTTTTTTCGTGGGGTGGTACAGGTGATGAAGGTGCAGGACATTCACCGGATCATGGCGCAGTGGGCGCCACCTGCAATCGCCTGGGAACGGGACAATGTCGGGCTACAGTGCGGTGACCCTGAGGCGGAGGTCCGGGGAATCCTCGTTGCCCTCGACCCGACGGAAGAAGTGATCCGAGAGGCTCGCCGAAGGCGGGCCAATATGATTGTGACACATCACCCCCTCCTGTTCCGACCTCAGCGATCGATCACCACTTCAAGCACCGAGGGTCGTAATCTCACGATGCTTCTCCGCCGGGGTATCGCCCTCTACTCAGCGCACACCAATCTGGATTTCACGCGACAGGGAACCAGCTTTGCGTTGGCTGAGGTGCTCGGACTTGATGATGTCGGGTTCTTGGAGCGACCGTATCGCATCCTTCGGAAAATAGTCACCTTCGTTCCCCAGGATCATGTTGAGGCGGTCGCCGCCGCGATGGCTGAGGCGGGGGCCGGGAGAATTGGAAATTACGATCAGTGCTCGTTTCGGATCGAAGGCATCGGAACCTTCCGCGGAAACACCAATGCCAATCCGGCTATCGGGATGCGAGGCAGGCTGGAACGCACGCCTGAGGTAAGACTGGAGATGATAGCCCCGGAGTGGGCTGTCGAGCGCGTATTGCGTGCCATGCGACGCGCGCACCCGTATGAAGAAGTCGCACATGATGTATACGCCCTCGAGAACGCGTCGAACGACTTCGGGATGGGGGTGACAGGGACACTCCCCCGTCCGGTGCAACTAGGCACTTTCCTTGCTCGCATCAAACGCCGACTCGGAACGGGAAGGCTTCGCTGGGTAGGAGATCCTCGAGCGATCGTAAAGCGCGTCGCTGCCTGCGGGGGAAGTGGTGGAGACTTGCTGGAATCGGCTATCAAGAGCGGCTCGGACCTTTTCGTAACTGCAGACCTGAAATATCATGCATTCCACGAAGCCCGTGGAAGAATTGCGCTCGTCGATGCGGGGCACCATGAAACTGAGCTGCCCGTGGTGAGTGTTCTAGTGAAGAGACTGAAACAAGAATTGTCCCGACGGGGGAGCAGAATCGCCGTTCATGCCGCCGTCTGTTCCACAAATCCGGTTTGTTATGTGTAGTAATAGATAGGAGCCACTCTTGGAGAACAAGCTTCGCCGCCTGTACGAGCTTCAACAGATTGACCTCCGATTAGATGAGCTCGAAGAGCTCAAAGGGGACCTCCCCTCAGAAATCCAGAAACTAGAGGAGAATCACTCAGCTCTCTCCAACCGCTTAGCTGCCCTAGAGGAAGTGATGCGGACCGCGTTTTCGGAGCGTGATTCGGCAGACACCGATATCATTGCGCTGACGGAGAAGATGGAGAAGTACAAGAAGCAGCAGTTCTCTGTACGAAATAATCGAGAGTATGACGCTCTGACAAGGGAGATGGACAGCGCGGCGGAGACGATTGCCCGCCTCGAAAAGACGATGGAGGCTCTTGAGACAAAAGCGACGGTTGCGCGGACGGGGATCGAGGAGCTGAAGAAACAGGTTGAAGATCTGGACGCACAACTCGAAGAGAAGCGTACAGCCCTCGAGGAGGTTTCAAAAAGTACGGAGGAGGAGGAGCTGCAATTTCGGCACAAGCGCGACAAGGTTCTGGTCCACGTTACCAAGCCCGATCTGGTTGCCTATGAACGAATCCGAAGAGCAAAGAAAGGAAAAGCTGTAGTACCGGTCAAGCGAGGTGCCTGCGGCGGTTGCTTCGCCCGCGTAACTCCGCAGAAACTCCTGGAACTCCGGCAGAATAACAAGATCTACCAGTGCGAACATTGCGGCAGAATTCTTGTCTCCGACGAAATCGTAGGGAGCGCCGAAAAGTTCGAATGACCCTCCACGCATTCACTGATGGCGCGTCGAGAGGAAACCCAGGCGAGAGCGGGATCGGGGTACTCGTGCAGGACGACAAGGGCAACTTGGTGCTGTCACTTCACGGGTATATTGGAATTTCGACCAACAATAGGGCAGAGTACACGGCATTCATTACGCTGCTCGAACGGCTTGATTCGATCCGATGCGATCGGCTCATTGTTCATTCAGACAGCGAGTTGATGGTTCGCCAATTGTCCGGGAAATACAAGGTACGGGATAAAGGATTGAAGGGACTCCATCGCCGGGCAGCGGCTTTGATTGCTGCACGGCCATTTGTAACCGAAGTGCGTCATGTCCCGCGAGAAAAGAATCGCGAGGCCGATCGCCTCGCCAACCTGGCCATTGAAACCAAGGCCAGTCTCAAGTGTAGATAATTAACTGAAACGATCACAATGCAGGTCGGGCAGCTGCGTCCGCCTCTGGCGGATGAGGAAAGTCCGAACTCCGCAGAGCAAGGTGCCCCGTGAACAGCGGGGGGCTTCTGGTCCCAAGACCGGAAGGACGGAAAGTGTCACAGAGACTATACCGCCCTGAGCGAATTCCGCGCAAGCGGGAGGAGTCAAGGGGTAAGGGTGAAAAGGCGAGGTAAGAGCTCACCGCCCTGGCAGCAATGACAGGGGCAAGACAAACCCCACCTGGAGCAAGACCAAATAAGGGAGGAGAAGCTGCTCGCTTCATTTCCGCATCTTGCGGATGTTACTCCCGGGTAGGTCGCTAGAGCCAAGGAGCAATCCGCGGCCCAGAGAAATGGCTGCCTCTCTCGTCCTAAAGACGGGACAGACAGAATTCGGCTTACAGACCTGCACTTCGTTTTGCATAGCAACCGCAGAACGAAGCTTCCATTGCCAGAAATATGCTTCGAAAAACCCCTCGAGAGCACAGGTGGACTGTCGCTGAGCCACTGAATGCGGAGGTCGTCGCCCGTCTTGCTGGTGAAATCAACGTCCCGGAACCCATTGCGAAGATCCTCGTTCACCGCGGGATCGACGATTACGACAAAGCTAAGGCATACTTCCGTCCGACAATGGATCTTCTTGAAGATCCATTCCTGCTCGACGGAATGGAGGTCGCGACCGAACGTGCCCTGACGGCGCTGGGCCGGAAGGAAAAGATACTCGTCTTCGGTGATTACGACGTAGACGGGACCAACGGCGCCGCAATGCTTTACCTGTTCCTGAAGGAGCAGGGGGCGGACGCAACCTACTATGTTCCCGATAGAATCAAAGAGGGCTACGGTATATCCCGCCAGGGAATCGAACTGGCCCGAAACAATGGAGTAACGCTCTTTATTGCTATCGATTGCGGGATCACCGCGGTGGAGCAGGTAGATTACGCCAACAGCCTCGGCTTGGATGTCATCATCTGCGACCATCACGAAACCGGGCCAGTTATCCCACGTGCTCTGGCAGTTCTCGATCCAATCAAACCCGATGATCCTTACCCTTTCAAGTATCTCTGTGGGTGTGGTGTCGGATTTAAACTGATCCAGGGAATCGCAAAGAAGCTGGGGAAGGACTCATCCGTCGCTCCGTACATTGATTTTGTGACTCTGGCGAGTACCGCCGATATTGTACCGTTGACTGGCGAAAACAGGGTCTTGTGCAGGCTCGGTTTGGAAAAGATTAACACGGATCCACGGCCGGGCATCAAGGCCTTGATCGAGAGCGCAGGCCTTCGGCCGGGCCAGATCACCGCCGGTCAGATCGTTTTCGTCCTTGCCCCGCGCATCAATGCCGTAGGCCGTCTGGGCGACGCAATGCGCGCCGTCAGGTTGCTGACAAGTATGGACCCCACAGATGCCGAGGAAATGGCGAGCGTTCTCGAAGAAGAGAACAGGAACCGACGCAAGATCGACGAAGACACGTTCGCCGATGCCCAGCAGCTCGCAGAATCTCTCTATGATATGGACACGTGCTCGTCCCTTGTGATCCACCAAGACCACTGGCACCCGGGCGTCGTCGGCATCGTCGCCTCAAGAATGGTCGAGAAGTATTACAAACCAGCAATCATGATGGCAACCGTAGACGGCGTCGCAAAAGGGTCCGCCCGGAGCGTTAGTGGGTTCGATATCTATGAGGCGCTCAAACGCTGTGAGGATAAGATCATCCAATTCGGCGGGCACAAATATGCCGCCGGACTCACAGTCGAGATTGCCCGTCTTGACGAATTTCGCGCTGCATTCGACGAGACCGTTAGCCAGATGATGACCACGGAACTAAAGACTCCAGAACTCCACATCGACGCAGAAATCGCGCTAACCGATGTGACACCTCGGTTTGTGAGGATTCTGCGCGAGTTCGCACCATTCGGTCCCGCAAACATGCGGCCCACATTTCTGGCTAGAAACCTGGAAGTTGCCGGAACACCGCGTGTAGTTGGCAAAAACCACCTCCGCATGAAACTGCGCCAGAATGGAAGCATTTTCGACGCCATTGGATTCGGTCTCGGTCATATGCTGCCCCAGGTCAATGGCGTACGGATAGCCATCGATTGCGTCTTCACGATCGAAGAGAACGATTGGGTGTCCCCAGGCGGCCTACGCCCGGCTGAACCGAGCACCCAACTGAAGATCAAAGATTTCCGTCTATAGACTCTAAGGAGAATAGCATGTCTGGGCATTCGAAATGGGCAACGATCAAGAGGAAGAAAGGAGCGAACGACGCAGCCCGCGGTCGTCTATTCACACGGCTCATCAAAGAGATTACCATCGCCGCTCGGGGCGGTGGCAATCCCGATAACAACCCTCGTCTCAGACTGGTGATCGACAATGCCAAGGCAAACAACATGCCGGCAGACAACATCAAGCGCGCTATCCAGCGGGGCACTGGCGAGCTTCCGGGGGTCTCGTATGAAGAGATCACCTATGAAGGGTACGGACCAGGCGGCGTCGCGATCCTCGTCGAAGTGGTGACCGACAATGCAAACCGGACAGTCTCAGAAGTGCGACATGTCTTCTCCCGTCACAATGGTAACCTTGGACATGCGAACAGCGTGGCATGGATGTTCGCCCGACGCGGAACTATCACTATCCCGATAGCTGGCCAAAAGTTGTCCGAGGACGACATCATGAACATTATCCTCGAGGCGGGTGCGGACGATATGCAGTCGGAGTCAGATGTCTATTCAATCGTGACCTCACCTCAGACCTTCGAACCCGTGAAGAGAGCTCTCGAGGCAAAAGGTGTGAAGCTCGACCATGCAGCGCTCCAAATGGTTCCACAGAACACTGTGAAGGTAACTGGAAAGGATGCCGAGCAATTGCTCAAGTTGATGGAAGCGCTCGAAGAGCACGACGACGTCCAGAACGTCTACGCAAACTTCGACATCGATGAGAAAGAACTCGCGACCCTCAACGCCTGATACGGCGCGGGTCGTCCTGGGCATCGATCCCGGCACCCTGGCGACGGGGTATGGGATAATCTCCCGACGTGGCGGTCGCTTGCGACTGCTCGAATGCGGCACGATCACGAGTCGGTCCGATGTCCCGATACCGTTACGACTACTTCGGATCTACAGGGAGTTGCGTACACTCCTTCGGAAATTTAGGCCCGATGAAGTAGCAATCGAGAGTGCCTTCTACGGCAAGAACCCGCAATCAGCCCTCAAACTGGGGCACGCTCGGGGGGTGTCCCTGCTCGCAGCTGTCGAATCGGACATTCCTACCGCAGAATACTCGCCGCGGGAGGTGAAACAATCCGTTGCCGGGAGAGGGAACGCTTCGAAAGAACAGGTGCAGTTCATGGTGCGAGCCCTCCTTGACGCTCCGGCAGATTCTATGGTTCTCGATGCCTCCGACGCCCTGGCGATCGCGATCTGCCATTTGCATCGGCGGTTTTCACCACAAGAAACCCACAAAGACTGGAAATCATTCGTCGAAGCCCATCCTGAACGGGTCCGTACATGATTGCCAGCCTCCGAGGTATCCTCACTGCCAAAGCGCCGACCGAGATCGTTATCGATGTAGCAGGAGTGGGCTATGCCGTGTCCATTCCCCTGTCGACCTATGAGAGACTCGGCGAGATACGCTCAGAGGTTCTCCTCTTCACGCATCAGCACGTGCGAGAAGACACGCTCCAGCTCTTCGGATTTAGCACGGAGGAGGAACGGTCGATGTTTCGCCTCCTTCTGTCTGTGACCGGGATCGGACCCAAGATGGCCCAGGGGATTCTTTCGGGCATTTCCGTCGGCGAACTCCGCGGATACATTGCCACCGGGAACCTCACGGCCTTAATGGCAATTCCGGGCATCGGGAGGAAGCTGGCGGAACGTCTCGTGGTAGAGCTACGTGAGAAGATCAGCAAAGCCGAGGCCCCCTCCTTTATTTCCGCTGGTGCCTCTGATGATCAGCATCGCGTTCGAAACGAAGCGCTCCTCGCCCTGATGTCTCTCGGTTACCAGCGGGCTGCGGCAGAGAAAGCTTTGCGGACGGCCCTTCTTACCCCTGAAGGGAAGACCGCTCCTCTTGAACAACTTATCAAGCTCGCACTCCGGCACGCCGGCATATGAACGCTCGTTCTCACACAAAGTGCGTTGATTGAACTTCTGGACGATTCATCGTACCATGATCCCGATGCGAAAACAAGACTACACCTCCCCTGAGCGTCTGGACACGGAAGCCGAACTGGACCAGGCTCTCCGTCCACTTACCTTTGACGACTTCCTTGGTCAGGAAAAGATCACTGCAAATTTGAAGGTCTTTATCACAGCCGCTCGGAAGAGAACCGAATCTCTCGACCACGTTCTCCTCACCGGCCCTCCTGGCCTCGGGAAAACAACACTGGCATACATTATCGCAAACGAAATGGGGAGTCAGATCAGAACCACCTCCGGCCCAGTCCTCGACAAACCCGGGGACCTTGCAGGAATTCTAACAAACCTCCAAGAGGGGGATGTTCTCTTCATCGACGAAATCCACCGCCTGAATCCGGTTGTCGAGGAATACCTGTATGCCGCAATGGAGGATTTCCGACTGGACATCATGATCGATTCGGGGCCAAATGCCCGAAGCATCCAGCTCTCGCTCCCCCGTTACACCCTCATTGGCGCAACGACTCGGGCTGGACTTCTCACAGCTCCCCTTCGCGCACGCTTCGGCGTTACGAACCGTCTTGACTATTATGACTCGGAAACGCTTTTCAAAATCCTTCTTCGGTCAGCAAGAATTCTCACTGTGAAAGTGGACGAGGCAGGTGCACGCGAAATCGCCCGTCGATCTCGAGGAACGCCCCGAATCGCCAATCGATTGCTTCGACGCTGCAGGGATTTTGCTGAGGCTGACCAGCAACTTGTACAACACAAGGGAGTCATCTCCCGCGAGGTTGCCGACTATTCCCTCAGGGCACTTGAAGTGGACGACCACGGTCTGGACGAGATGGACAAACGTATCCTCACGAGTCTGCTCGAGAAATATGGCGGAGGGCCCGTCGGGCTAAATACTCTCGCCGTCGCGGTCGGGGAGGAACCCGGGACGATCGAGGAAGTGTACGAACCATACTTGATCCGGGAGGGCTTCATGAAGCGGACTCCTCGAGGGAGACAAGCAACAGCTCTCGCATACAAGCATTTCGGTATTCTCCCACCGCAGCACACTGAGCCCACTCTCTTCTCGTAAGTGCCTCTCGAGGAGGTTTGCGTTTCGGGGAGGGAGTTGCTATATTTCTGCGTTCATGGGACCGACCTAGCAAGCAAATCATGGCCAGCTTTCTTGACATCCTCGCCCAAAAAGCCGGTGTAAAGCCCGAACAGGCCAAAAAGGGGTTCGAAGCACTACTCCACGCGATTCAGAACCGGCTCCCACACGAGACCTTTGCGTCGATTGCAGGATTGATTCCCGAGGTGAGGGAAATGTCCTCAGTCAGCAGCGAGGAGTTTCGAGACCAGCTTGATATTTGGGGTTCCGGCCTGAATGATGCCGAGAGTCGCGGCGCTCGCGTGAAAACTGCACCTCTCACCCAGGTCATCCAAGGACTCGCCCACGCTGGATTCGGAACCCGCGAGGCTCAGACTTTTCTCCCGGTCGCTTTTCAACTCATGAAGAAGCACCTTCCGCCAGAGATCATGCGTCAAATTGATCGCGGTATCCCCGGGCTCTCTAATCTTGCACCTCCGAATGCCGGCAGATTGATCGACAAACTGAAAAATCTCATCTAATGCAACCTGTTCCACCCAACGTCCTCTCATTTCCGGAGTAACCCTATGTCTATGATCAAGGAGTTCAAGGAATTTGCTATGCGGGGGAATGTGGTTGACCTCGCCGTTGGTATAATCATTGGTGGTGCGTTCGGAAAAATTGTGAGCTCCGTTGTCAACGATGTGATTATGCCTCCGATTGGCATGCTCCTCGGAGGGGTTGATTTCAGCAATCTCGCAATTACGATGAAAGCAGCAGCGGCGAGCGAGCCAGCTGTCGTAATCAGGTATGGTGCCTTTATCAATACGGTAATTGATTTTGTGATTGTGGCGTTTGCGATCTTCATCCTCATTCGCGCCATCAACACTTTCAAGAAGAAAGAAGCAGCTCCGGCAGCGGCGCCACCGCCTCGCCAGGAAATCCTTCTGAGCGAGATCCGCGATCTGCTGAAGTCAAGATAGCCAAGGGATATCATCCTCACTTATTACAATTAAGGAGATACACATGCGCCATTTGATCGGTATCTTGCTATTGGCTCTGGCGGTACTCTTCTCACAGACGGATATGACCGCTCAAACCGCCAAGTCGGAGAAGACCAAGAAGGAAAAGACCACAAAGGTCAAGGAGAGCAAGGATTCCAAGAAAGCGGCCAAGAAGACGAAGGAACAGAAGGCTGCGGTTAAGGCAGAGAAACCCAAGAAGGAGTCAAAGGAGAAGAAGGCTGCGGTTAAGGCAGAGAAACCTAAGAAGGAGCAAAAGGAGAAGAAGGCTGCGGTTAAGGCAGAGAAACCCAAGAAGGAGTCAAAGGAGCAGAAGGCTGCGGTCAAAGCAGAGAAACCCAAGAAGGAGCCAAAGGAAAAGAAGGCAGCCGAGAAGATGGAGAAGCCGAAGGGCGAGAAACCAGCGAGAGAGTCAGAGGACGAGACGGTCGGGAAGACTGCCGACGGCAAGACTGTGTTTGCTGGCTCGCGCGGCGGCCATTACTACCTGAACGACAAAGGTGAAAAGACATATGTGAAGGACTTTGTCGGCGCTAAGGTGGTCGGAACGACCGCAGACGGGAAGACGATCTACGAAGGTCCACGTGGCGGCCATTACTACTACAACAGCAACGGCAACAAAACCTACGTCCCGAGAGACAAACAGTAAGTACATCATCAAGGACATTGCAGAGCGTTGCAGCGGGGTCTGACATGGATCCCGCTGTTCTTTTTTCCTCAGCCACGATGACACTTCGTAAACTCCCCCGATCTTTCTACCTTCGTCCAACCCTCGTTGTCGCACGCGACCTCTTGGGCAAGCTGTTGGTCCGCAGGAAGGATGATTGCCTGCGAGTGGGTCGCATCGTCGAGGTGGAGGCGTACAAGGATCGGACGGACCCCGCCAGTCATTCATACAAGGGACGCACGGCACGCAATGAGATAATGTTCGGGAAGGGCGGCTACCTCTACGTCTACTTCACCTACGGGATGCACTACTGCGCAAACGTGGTGACAGAGGGGGAAGGACGCGGGTGTGCGGTGCTCATTCGCGCCCTTGAGCCGGTGGGAGGCATAGATGAGATGGCTCGGCTCAGAGGTGTGGCACCTTCCGACCTCAGGAAGCTCTGCAGTGGGCCGGCCAAGTTGTGCCAGGCGCTTGGTATCAGGAGGGCCGAGAACGGAGCCGACCTGTGCGGCACGTCGATCTGGATTGCATTCCCAGAGAAACCAGAACAGGCAAGGACTATTGCGAAGTCTCAACGAATCGGAATCTCAGACGGGAAGGATCGACTCTGGCGATTCTACCTGGGGAATTCCCCTTACCTGTCTCGTTAACCCACCCAGACTTCACTATCGGGCTTCCGCCTCATACTGGGGGTGTCCCCCCAAGTTCTAGTCTCAAGAATTCACCGGTCGCCGATCCCTGTGCCACAGACACCACCTCTGGAGTTCCTTCCGCAACGATCTCGCCGCCTTCGTTCCCTCCACCAGGCCCGAGGTCAACGATCCAATCCGCTGTCTTGATGACGTCGAGGTTGTGTTCAATTACTATGACCGTGTTCCCCTTATCCACGAGTTTGTCTAAGACCTTGAGCAGCATCCGGATGTCTTCGAAATGCAAGCCGGTCGTAGGCTCATCAAGGATGTAGAGCGTATTGCCGGTCCCGACCTTTGAAAGCTCCGTGGAGAGCTTTATCCGTTGGGCCTCACCGCCGCTCAACGTTGTCGCCTGCTGACCGATGCGAATGTACCCGAGGCCGACGTCGTACAGAGTCTGCAGTTTTCGTCGGAGACCCGGAATTTCGCTAAAGAATCCAACTGCCTCGGCCACAGTCATGTCCAGGACGTCCGCGATCGACTTTCCTCGGTACATCACCTGGAGGGTCTCCCGATTGTACCTTTTGCCTTTGCAGACATCGCACTGGACATAGACATCCGGCAGGAAATTCATTTCGATCTTCTTGACCCCGTCACCTTCGCAGTTCTCGCAGCGACCGCCGGCAACATTGAAGCTGAATCGCCCGGCCTTGTAGCCCCGGATTCTGGCCTCTGGCATCTGAGTGAAGAGATCTCGGATTAGTGTGAAGAGGCCGGTATAAGTTGCCGGATTGGAACGCGGTGTTCGTCCGATTGGCGACTGATCAATATCGATCACTTTGTCGATTTCCGCCAGACCCCGGATGCCCTTGTGGGGGAGTGGCACCAATTTTGACCGGTAGAACTTCCGCGCAAGAATTGGATAGAGCGTCTCGTTGATCAGGGTGGACTTTCCCGAGCCGCTCACTCCCGTCACAGCCACCAGTTTCCCGAGAGGAACAGAAAGAGTTACACTCTTGAGATTGTTTCCGGATGCCCCTTCCAGCACGAGTCTTTTCGCTGTCCCCTTTCTTCGCTGAGCCGGGACCGGGATCGTGCGGATCCGGTGAAGGTACTCGGCGGTGTATGAAATCGGTTCAAATCCGTTTTCTCCTGCGGGGAGCTCAGGGTTGTGGACAGCCAACTCCGCCGGCGAGCCGGAAGTGACCAGATACCCACCGTATTCACCGGCACCAGGCCCCAGGTCAACGACATGATCCGCGCTTTCGATCATTTCTCTGTCGTGTTCGACCACTATCAAAGTGTTTCCGAGATCCCTCAACCGCTTCAGCGAGGCGATCAATTTGCGATTGTCTCGCTGGTGCAGACCGATACTGGGCTCATCCAGAATATACAGTACGCCTACGAGCTGCGAGCCAATCTGTGTTGCGAGCCTGATACGCTGCCCTTCGCCACCTGAAAGTGTCCGCGCCGGACGATCTAGAGTGAGATAGTCAAGCCCGACATCCCTCAAGAACTCAATGCGCTGCCGGATTTCCTTAAGAATTTGCGCGGCGATGATCCCTTGACGTTCGGGAAGTTTCAACGAACGAAAGAGCCCTCCTGCCTCCGCAATCGTCAATGAGACGATTTCCCGAACATTGTATGCTTTTCCTGAGTGCTCGTCTTCAATTCGAATTGCGAGATGCTCCTTTTTGAGCCTCCCGCCGTCGCACTCGGGGCAGCGCTTGGCAGTCATGTACGCCTCAACCCACTCACGGATCGTATTCGATGAAGTATCATCGTAGTAGTGTCGTAGTATCTCCAGGACACCAGTGAATCTGTGCTTGTAGGTCACACTCCGACCACTGGCATAGCGATACTCGATCTCGAACTTCTCGTCTCCTCCGCCTTGTAACAGGACTTCGCGGGCGCGCTTTGTGAGCTTGTTCAGTGGCGTATCGAAATCGAAGCCATACTTCTTTCCAACCGCTCTGATCTGACTGAAAACCCACGTCGTCCTGGGCTTTCCCAGCGGCGCTATCGCCTCCTGATTTATCGTTAGCGATCCGTCAGGCATGATAAGATCCAGATCCAGCTCCTTGATTTCTCCAAGGCCATTGCAGACCGCACAGGCCCCAAAGGGAGAATTGAAGGAGAAGGAGTTGGGGGCAGGTTCGTCATAGCTTATTGTACATTTCGGACATGACAGGTGACGACTGAACAGAATGTCCTGTGCGGCAGGTTTGCTCGACGCAGCAGCTGGGGGAGTTCTGGACACTTTCTGCCTCTTGGCGCCTAGTCCCGACGCCGCAGAGACGCCCGATTCAACCGCGGCCACCATGACCCCTCCGCCAAACCGAAGGGCAACTTCCACGGAGTCTGCAACTCGAGGGCGGATGTCCTTTTTGACGACTATTCGGTCGACCACAATTTCAACTGTGTGAACCTTAAACCGATCAACCTGCATCCCTTTCTCAATTTCCTGCACCGCACCATCAACGCGTACGCGCAGGAAGCCATCGCGCAGGATCTCTTCAAAGAGTTCACGGTAGTGTCCTTTGCGTCCCCGGACCACAGGCGCTAGAATCTGGACACGCGTACCCTCGGGGAGCTTCATGATGCTCTCGATGATCTGGTCGGTGCTCTGCTTCTGAACCCTCCCACCGCAATTGTAACAGTACTGGGTTCCGGCACGGGCAAACAGAAGCCGCAGGTAATCATAAATCTCCGTGACAGTGCCTACGGTGGATCGAGGATTGGAACTCACCGTTCTCTGTTCAATTGAGATAGCAGGGCTGAGTCCCTCGATGTACTCGACATCGGGGCGCTCCATGACGTCAAGGAACTGCCGCGCGTAGGCCGACAGGCTCTCGACAAACCGCCGTTGACCTTCTGCATAGATTGTGTCGAACGCGAGACTGGATTTCCCGGAGCCGGAAAGACCCGTGATCACCACAAGCTTATCCCGCGGAATATCAACGTCCAACGACTTGAGGTTGTGCTCACGGGCGCCGCGTATGACAATGTATTGCTGGCCGTTCGAGCGAATCGTTTCGGGAACCGTGAGAGCTGAGCTGTGCTGCACCATGGGTCTGTCTGGCTTCAAAAAGGGGATCAATTAAAATATGAGAAAATCCCTCAACCTGCAACGTCTAGTCAGCGGCATCAAAAACGGCTGCGCCCAGCAGATCCAATCGGCCGGGCGCTCGGTGCCATCGCGTGTTTCTGGTCTATTGAAGACGCGCGCGCTTCCCCAGGTATTCAAGGAGGGCGACGTCAAATGTTGTCGTCGTATCCATGAGCACATAGTCGATGGCATGCTCACGACACACTTGGCGGTAGCGTTCAAGGAACGAAGAAAGGGCATCACCATAGGCTCGCTGGATCTGGCGTGGCTGCGTAAACATCCGCTCGCGGGTCTCGACGTCCTCAAAGTACGCCGCATCTCCGAACGCGAACGACCGCTCGATCGGGTCAAGGATCTGCATGACAATCACTTCGTTCTTCTTATGCCGAAAGTGCTTCAACGCAGAGATCACCTCATCTGGATTATCAAACAAATCACTGAGTACAATCACGAGACCCCGACGTTTGATCCGCTCCGCCACCTGATGCAACGCCTTTCCTACGCCGGTAGTGCCAGACGGCTTTGCCTGTTGCAGACCTACGAGAAGCTGACGAAGATAGACACGAGTTGAATGTGGTGGGTAATAGTGCCGTATGCCGTCATCAAAGAGTGTAAGGCCTACCGCATCTCGTTGATTCACCATCATATACGCAA
>Ga0153915_10001615_pt1 | contig 20681 bp, 16 predicted proteins | sample Opewatmetagenome_2_FD_107003 | JGI IMG/M metagenome (GOLD analysis project Ga0153915, IMG submission 107003) | Freshwater wetland microbial communities from Ohio, USA - Open water 3 Core 3 Depth 3 metaG | ecosystem: Environmental > Aquatic > Freshwater > Wetlands | place: USA: Ohio, Lake Erie...
AATGGCATTACACGTTGCGCTCGCACTGAGAAAAAAAGTCGTCTTGCTGAATAATGTCTTTAATAAAAACGAATTCGATCTTAACAACAGAGGGGTGATTGTTGAACCCGGCGTCGACTGTCTTGGTTGTTATAAGACTTCATGCGAAAAAGAATGCATGACTCTTATTAGGCCGGGTGACATCGTCAAAATCTGTAAAAATCTTTTATCAAAGGACAAAAATGGCTAAGCCCAACGAAAGTATATCAGTCGTCTTCCCGGCTTTCAATGAAGAGTCTAATATCAAAACGCTGATAGATCAGACAATCCAGACACTTTCCGAGTTGACTGATAAGTGGGAGATCATTGTTGTGGATGACGGCAGCTCTGACAGGACGTCGGAGATTGTCACAGAATATGCGAACAATAATATTTATGTCATACGTCATCCTTCCAATAAGGGCTATGGCGCAGCCCTTAAATCCGGAATCGTTTCTGCGAGAAACGATCTGATCTTCTTCTCCGATGCAGACCTCCAATTTGATATAAAAGAACTGGGCAAGCTGCTTCAATGGTTGAACGGATACGATATTGTAATTGGATATAGGATAAAAAGGCAGGATCCATTTCACAGGCGCTTGAACGCTTTTGGCTGGAATACTCTCGTAAGATTTATGTTCGGACTGAAGGTAAGGGACATTAACTGCGCCTTCAAGATCTTCAGGCGAAGGGTCTTCGACAAGATAAAAATAGATGCCGTGGGCGCTATGGTTAATACCGATATTCTTGCGCAGGCTGTAAAATATGGATTCCGGATTAAAGAAGTTCCGATTACCCACTATCCGAGGCTGAAAGGAAAACAGACGGGGGCAAATCCAAAGGTTATATTTAAAGCGTTTAAAGAATTAATTAACCTTTATAAGAAATTAAACCGGCACGCATAATAAAGGAATGACTATAAAGAAAACTCCTGAAATAGCTGTGATAGGTATTGATGGGGGCACTTGGGATCTGATTTTGCCGTGGGCAGAACAGGGACTTCTGCCTAACTTCGGCAGGCTTGTCAAAGAAGGTAGCCGGGGAAATTTACAATCTACCATCCCGCCTGTTACTGCTCCTTCATGGACTTCTTTTATGACTGGTAAAAATCCAGGTAAACATGGGTTGTACGATTTCTTTGAGACAGATTATGATACATACAAAATAAATTACACATGTGCTTCATCATGCAAGGCAAAGACACTATGGAAAATACTAAGTGACAGAGGTAAGAGGGTTGGTGTGATAAATGTTCCTATGACTTACCCCCCAGAAGAAGTGAGTGGCTATATGATTTCTGGAATGGATACCCCTGATGTGGACTCTCCTTTTATTTATCCTTCATCCCTGAAGGAAGAAATATGGAAAAATGTGGGGGAAATCAGGCTTGATATTCATCACCTCGGGTATATGAACAATGACCGCAAAAGGAGTAAAGTATTAAAAGAGCTAATTGACCTGGAAAAAAGTAGACTAAAGCTAATCCTTTATCTTCTCGAAAAGCACCCCGTAGATGTCTTTATGGTGGTGTTTAATGCAACAGACCAGGTTCAACACCACTTCTGGCATTATATGGATTCCACTCACCACTATTTTGATGAAAAAGCAGCAAAAGCATTTGGTACAGCCGTTTTTAGAATATATCAGTGCATAGATGATATTCTTGGTATTCTATTAAGGACCTTTCCTGAAGAAACAAATATTGTTCTTATGTCAGACCACGGGTTCGGTCCTACAAGCCCTAGATTTTTTTATGTAAATCGCTACCTGGAAAAGATAGGAATCCTTTCTGTTAAGTCCACTGAAAAGTCTATTTCAGGGACATTTTCCACATTAATGGGCAGGGTAGATAGTTTTTTACGTTCAAACCTGACGCCTGATTTGAAAAGGAAGATCGCCAAATTATTTCCGCGGGCAAGGGCAAAATTGGAATCGTATTTATTCTTTTCCATGCTTGACTGGTCTAAAACCAAAGCATATGCTATTGAAATTTCTCCCACCTCTCCTACAATCTGGGTAAATCTGGAAGGAAGAAATCACGAAGGTATTGTTAAGCAGAAAGAATACAATGATGTTGTGGAATTTATTAGGCAGTCGCTATACGCTTTAAAAGATCCATTAGATGGTAGTCAGATTGTTTCAAAGGTATACAGGAAAGAGGAAATCTATCATGGTAAAGAACGGGATAAAGCACCGGATTTGATCCTGTCATGGTGGGACGGAAAGGGCTTTACTGTAAAACAGAGTTATCCCAGATTTTCCGACAAAGACAATTCAATAGTGGAATACCATTCTGGAGTTATGCGGGGAGGTAAAGATTGGAGCGGTACCCATACACTGAACGGGATGTTTCTTTTCTATGGGAAACATATTGAAAGAGGTAAAAGGATCGAAGGAGCAAATATTTTTGACCTCGCTCCCACTATTTTATATCTTTTAAAAGAAGCGGTACCTGATGACATGGATGGGGTTGTTCTGACAGAAATATTTGAAAAATCGAAGGAAGGGCTCGATCCTGTCGGATATAAGAGTGTCCCCCCGGATAATGATGACAAAACTGTGAGTGCATATTCTGAAGAAGACCGTCTGAAAATACGGAAAAGGTTGCAGGGCCTCGGTTATCTGTGACATGATTGCTAACAGGTATCAATGGGTTGATTAAGAAAGTTCTGAGTAAAATGGTCCGGGCTAAATATCCAAGGAGTTTCCAAAAATGCCGAGAGTTCTTGTTGTTGGTATAGATGGTGGTACATTTGATATCATCTTACCTTTTGTTAATGAGGGGAAGTTACCTAATATAAAATATCTTATAGAAAAGGGGAGCTATGGATATTTAGCGACCACAATGCCACCGATGACCTTCCCTGCATGGACATCTTTTATGACAGGTGTAAACCCCGGGAAACACAGTGTCTTTGATTTTACAGAGCGCATTCCAGATACTTATATGATAAGGTTTATTAATGCAAGGGCACGCAAGGCGAAGACCATCTGGCGCATCGTTAGCGAAGCAGATAAAAGAGTAGGTGTTATGGCGGTTCCTGTTACGTACCCTCCAGAGGAGATTAACGGCTTAATGATCTGCGGATTCGATGCCCCGGGTGTGGACGCCATAGCCGATACTAATTCTATGTATCCTCCTGAATTGCTGTACGAACTGAAACAGAATGTAGGAGATTACATTATATCCTCAAATATCATAAAGGAAATCGACAGTGGCAGGGCAGATATAGCTGCTGATATAGCCTTAAAAACTCTCGGTAGAAAGGCAGAAACTGCCAAATATCTGTATAAAAAAGAAGCATGGGACCTATTCATGGTCCTATTTGGTGAGTCTGACCTTGCAGGACACCACTACTGGAAATATATTGACCCCAAGTCACCCTTTTACGAAACAAATGCCCATGAAAAATGCAGGAAAGCAATGGAATTGGTTTACAAAAAAATAGATCTGACAATTGGTGAACTCATAGAGTCAGCTCCGCCTGATACAGTAGTTATGATAATGTCCGACCACGGATTTGGGGGCAGCGGTGATAGTGTTATCTATCTCAATAAATGGCTTAACAGTGAAGGTTTTTTACAGTTCAAGAGCAACTCAAATAGATTGTCAGAGTATTTTTTTTATAAACCTCTTATGTTTGCCAAGAGATATGGAATAAAGTACCTGCCTACAAAAGTCAAACAAAATATCTTTCGCAAAAAAACAGGTATTGCTAATAATATGGAATCATGGCTTCGCTTTTCACAAATTGATTGGAGTCAGACGCTGGCATATTCAGAAGAAACGCCATATTATCCTACAATATGGTTGAATCTTAAGAACAGAGAACCCGATGGGGTCGTTCTGCCCGAACAGAGGGAAGATATATTAGATAGAATTACGGAAGCCCTTTACAGATGGAAAGACCCATTTACTAATGGAAATGTAGTGAGGAGGGTTTACAGAAGAGAAGAAATTTACCATGGTCCATATGTGGATAGAGCTCCGGATCTGATTATTGACTACAATGAGCCAGGTGGTTTTTCTTATCTCAGTCGTCCTTCCTATACAAACAGGGATGGCGCTATCATTAGAAAGCTCTCGAAGAAGGAGATAGACTCTGCAAGATTCCAGAGTAAGAGCGGCAGCCATAGAGACTTCGGCATTTTTATGGCTGCCGGCATCGGTATAAAATCAGGCAATAGAATAAAAAAAATAAACATCTTGGATATTGCACCAACCATTTTATATCTTCTCGGTCTGCCTGTACCGGACGAAATGGACGGCGAGGTGATAAGCGATGCTCTTGAAGAAGGCTACAAACAAAAGATGATCCGGAGAAGGAAGACTGATGAGACAGAACCTGTTAATGAATGTGCGGAAACTCAGAATACATATACACCGGGAGAGGAAGAAGAGATCAGGAAACGCTTGAAAGGTATGGGTTACATCGATTAGTTTATTATGCCATCTCCGGTAGCGCATTCTTTAGTAGGTTTAATGGGCTATTTTGCTGCAACTCCGGCAGAGAAATTCAAATCCTTTACTGATTTATTGCGAGAAAACCGAAGAGAAATCCTTTTCTTTATTTTTGCTGCCAACATCCCCGATATTGATATACTTGCAGGGTTTTTATTTCTGAGAGATTTTCATATATACCATGGTCAAGTCAGCCACAGTCTTTTGTTTGCCATTCTTATATCATCAGTTATCGCTTTAATATACCCGATACAGAAAAGTCGATTGAAAACTTTCTTAATCTCTTTGGCGCTGATCACAATTCATGATCTGATGGACTGTTCAGCCTCTTATGACTTGTCAAAAACCGGTACGGGTGTATGGTTATTTTATCCTTTGCAGGAACGCATATCTTCCCCTTATATTCTCTTTTACGGTTTTCAGCACCATACCTTTGAACAGCTTTTCAGTCTCCATAATCTTTACGTTATTGGATTTGAACTATTAGAATTTAGTATACTCCTTTTTATTATTTACATAATAAAGAGGAAATTCTTATACTCATGGAATTTACTCGATGGAAAAGGAGTAAAAATAAATGACACAAAGTAAGTCAAAATGGTGGATATTTGGGACGGTGGTTTTCGTTCTGTTTGTTTGTATTGGAATTTTTTATGCTTACCATAAAATCCGGAAAAACTATGTTACTGCAAGAGAAGTGCATGCCCCCATACCTGTGAAGGTTCTTTCTGTTAAGAAAAAGGAGCTGGCACATATCATAGGTGCACCGGGAAACGCCAAGGAATTTGTTGACGTAAAAATTATTGCGAATATAGAGGCACCGGTCAAGTCAGTTAAAGTAAATATAGGAGAAATAGTGAGACCTAAACAATTGCTGATAGAGTTCGACGGCACAGTCCTTTTGTCACAGCTTGCCAGTGCAAAAACAAGTTTAAGCAAGGCATCCACCGTACTGGATAATAGCAGGCTCAACCTCCAACGCAATAAAGAACTGTTCGACCAAAAACTGATCGCAAAGGTGGAATTAGAGAATGCAGAGCAGAATTACTCTACTGCTCAAGCAGAATTCGACGATGCTACCTATAACCTTACAAAAATTAAGAATGATGTAAATTATCTTAGAATAAGATCACCTATAACAGGGGTTATTATAGATAGGACCGTGAATCCAGGAGAGGTTCCAGCGATGAACTCGCCTCTTTTGACATTGGGTCAAATTGATACTATCTTTACGGTAGCAAAGGTTCCGGAACAAAATTTAGGTGATATAATGCTGGGACAAAAGGCAGAGGTTGTCTTCGATGCGTATCCGAATTTAACTTACGCAGGTAAAATATATAAGATTGATCCTAACATCAATACTGAAACAAGGGTCTTCTTAACGTATATTGCGATAGACAACAAGAAACTTGGAATAAAACCGGGCATAGCAGGTTTCAGCAGGATCTCTATTAAAAAAGAAGCCATTGCCATTCCTAATCTGGCTGTCATAAATCCGACAGGACAGAGAGCTACTGTCTTTATTGTTGACAACGATAATATTGCCCATCTCAGAGAGATAAAGATAGGATTGGTAACCGAAGGTTATACAGAAGTCCTTTCAGGCCTGAAAGAGGGAGATAGAATTGTCGCAGTTGGGATGAGGGGACTGAGGGATAAAGACAAGGTGAGAATCTGGGAGGAAATATTTTAAATAATGAAGTTGAGACCATTTAAAAACTTTATTTTTTCTTCTAATTTTCTCGGCATCCTTGCACTGGCATTCCTCTTGTCAAGCCTGTTGTTCAAGTGGTTTGATGTGCCTCTTGGGCACAGTATACAAAGCTATCATCTGTCTCTTTTTTCCAGCAGACTTCCACTAAACCCTGATTTTATCTCTGTATCTTTTGGCATGTCTGTAATGATCCTTTTTTTTTTAGGTTTATTGGCAATATTTAGAGATAAATATTGGATAAAGTTCATAACTGGACTATCAGCTTTTTTCTTTGCTCTATTGATGATTTACAAAATGGTTTTCTATAACCCTGCCTTCACTGAAGATATCCATGATCAAAATGTGCAAGTTATAGAAATGGTGAGATTCAGTAATCAACTCCCGCCAAACAGAGGTATTGACCCCAGTTTTCGCAAAGATTTAATAACCTATACGATAGCTGATCGTCTTGATCTTACCTGGCATTTTATTACATGGGGTTGGTATTTCTTAATAATATCTGCAGTTATTTTTATCATCTTAGGACTTATAAAGTATCCAATAAGAAAGAGCTTAGCAATGTTACTTATTTCGTTCTTATGTATCATCCTCTTGCTTTCTGGGATTGTTGTCAGACCCATTCTTGCCGAATATTATAAATCTCAAGGTGACGACCTCCTGTCAGTTCAGCAATACCAAAAAAGTTTTAATTCTTACAGCCTTGCTATAAAGCATAATAATGAGCTTTTGAGCAATCGCATTTTTGCATTGAATTATGGCGAGACTTGTTATAATTTGAAAATAACCTCCTCTCCGTATTATTTTCTTTATTTCGGGAATGAGCTCCTTAAGCTTGAAAGGATACCAGAAGCAGTAGATCTACTTGAAAAGGCTAAAAGTCTATCAAACAACGATCCAGATCTAATAAGGGCTCTGTCAAAGGCACTTACAAATCAGGGGAATGATTATATCGCAAGAGGGGTTTTAGGATCAGCAGTTGATGCGTGGGACAAGTCTTTTCAGAACTCTCCCGGGCAAATAGAAAATTTATACTTCCTGAGTTTTATTTATACAAAACTCGGATTGTATAATAATGCTATTTCTGCAGGTCAACAATTTATCCTTTTTTCGGATAATGACTCTCTAGTTTCAAACACATACGCAAATATGGGAGATGCCTGTTATTGGCTGAAAGATTATCTCCTTGCCCGTAAGTATTATGGAAACTCACAGGCCACTGATCTGTTTTCGAACTACAGAGCGGGTCGCAGTCTTGGTGGCACATAAACAATGAGGAAATTTGCTCCACATCTGGTGATCATATTTTTTGGTTTATTCTTCGGTTACTTTATATGGCAGTCGTTTTATCGCCCTTTGTTACTTTCATATCCTCTTTCATGGAAGAGCGCATACTGGATAACTACACCCACAATGAGCCCTGTCGGAATTTTTAGAAAGGAGCTTTTCATTGCTAACAGTTTAAGTAATTCCTGGATTCAAATTTCTGCCCCGGACACTTATGAACTGACGATAAACGATAAAAAAGTAGTGGAAAATACTTTTTATTCATCAAATGTGTCTGGTGTTCATGATATTACGAGTTATTTGCGCCCTGGTAAAAATGTGATTGCTGTTTCTGTAAGGCGTTTGACTTTCCCCGGGCCGAGTAAAGTTGTTATCAAAGGGAAATATACAGACATTAGTGGCAATGAAACGGCATTCTCTTCTGACTCAACGTGGAAGGTATTTAACCGGGAAGACATCAGGGGAGATATATCATGGACTTCACCAGCCTTTGATGCAAGTTCTTGGCCTTCGGCTTTGATAATGGAAGAACCTAAAATTGGTGAGACATATCCTGTAGTTCATTCGCCAAGGGCCATTACTTCGGCACTCAGCGCAAAGTGGATTCGATATCCAGCCCCATGTCCAGAAAAAGCCAATTTTCGAAAGGATTTTGTTCTGCCTGCCAAGCCTCTCGACGGCTGGGTGAGAATTACTGCTAATACAGAATATGATGTAATCGTAAATGGAACAGATATAGGAAGTGGTAGCGCAACCAATACGTTAGATACTTACTTCATTGCTGAATTGTTAAGAAAAGGGAATAATGTAATCGAAGTCAGCATTAAGAATCCTCAACAAATAACTTATGCTCTGTACCTTGATGGAGAAATCCTGGGAGAAAATTTTACTTTTCCTGTTTCAACAGACTCTGACTGGAACACTTATCTGCCGAATAATAGTAAGTCTGAGCGACCTTTTGTAATAGGCAACTATTTGTCATACCAATATTCAGTTAGGCCAAAAGTGACGACAGGGATATCGCTTCCCTTTAATTATGAGGTGAAACGTTTTCTTATTTCATTTTGTTGTATTGGACTAACTCTCCTTTTTACATATATTGTGATTATTCTAGTTTCAAAGGGCGCAAGTCATTTTACTGAATTCTCATTCGATGATTACTTTTCGATAGCTTCATTTATTCTTGTCATCCCTCTCATCTTAATCGTTTTCTTGTGTATCATGCAATTTGATATCAATACTGAAGTGAGGGATATATTTAACTCTCGCAACGTATTTGATATACTTCTTTTCATACTTTTTTTACAAATTGCTGTTTCAGTAGGGGCAAGACGTTACAGGATAAAGGATTGCAAAAATGCTGTTGCAATATCGCGGGATTCAACAAAATATAAGCGCTTTCTTGTTGTCTTTGCTCTTCTCGTAGTTATTCTCTTGGGCGCTTTTCTACGGTTCAATGATCTTGGATATATCTCTCTGAATGGAGACGAGATCGGTACGGTACGTTATGCTCAGGGTATTCTAAAAAGAGGCTATCCTTATATCACTATAGGGAATATAGATAAGCCGTCTACAACCTATGAGTTGCTCCCATACCCGGTTGCTGCATCTATCGCGGTACTCGGTATTAATAGCAATAGTATCAGATTGCCTTCCGCCCTGGCTGGAATTGCTAATATATTCCTGATATTTTGGTTAGGGACGAAGTTTATGAATGTACGCACAGGCTTGCTTGCATCGGCCATCTATGCATTTATGCCACTTGAAATCAACTTAGCACGGAATGCCCGATATATGGCTGAAGAACAATTCCTTACAATGCTCTCCTGTTATTTTTATTATAAAGCTATTGAAAAAGCAGATATAGACAAGCGATCAGTCTATCTTGCTGCTATCTTTTTTGTTTTAGTATACCTGACATGGGAGGGATCAGGATATATCCTTCCTTCTTTTTTGGTTGCCACTTTTGTCATAAAGGGGCGTGATTTCAGCTGGATGAAAAGTTGGCATCTCTGGCTCGCATCTGCAGGAGCAAGCATAATTGTTTTAATTCAACTAGATTACAGAACTTACTGGAGTGTGCCTTTTATGATTCTCGGAAGCGGCCTGAGTGATGCTACCTTTAGACTCATGTTTCTGACTCAGGTTTACAATCCCTGGTACTATGTTAATAATTTTTTGCTAACCCAGAACCACATTTTTCTAACCTCTTTAGTAATAGTCGGATTGCCGATAATACTTTTAAAAAAGGAACTTCGATATCTGTTTATCATTTTCTTTTGTGTTATCTTTTTCTTTTCCAATACATTTTCTCTTTATGCTACACGGTATGCATACTTTATCCAACCCTTTCTTATTATCATGGGCAGTGCCGTTCTTTTGAAGCTTGCGGAACAAGCTTCAAATATGGTAAAAAGTTTCAGCATGCCAATATTGAACAGTCAAAGATATGTGATACCTTTTATGCTATCACTTATGTTATTAATGGCTACTAATGATTACACCGTGAAGCTCTATCGATTGTCTCCGAATCCCGCACCTGTTGAAAATCCCGTCGCTCTGGATTTAAGGGCTATTGCAGAGGGGCGTTTGGACCTTTATAGTGTCGATTTCAGAGGCATTAACCAATTTGTCAAAGATAACCTTCAGGATGGAGACGTAGTTGTTACTGTTTATACACATCCGACTCTATTTTATGCCGGAAAAGCAGACTATTTTGAGGAGACAATAATAGATACGCAAATTGTCTATCTTGACAACAATAATAACCCCAGATTGGTAAATAAGACAGTAGATATACCCACCATTACTGATTTAAATACATTTAAGACTTTCCTGGGTAGTCGCAAGCGGGTATGGTTCGTTGCTTCTTCCTATGAATTGTTCTCTTATCTAAATGGAAAAGACTTTTTCACTTACTTCATGAATACTATGAGGCCTGTATATGAAAGTTATAGAACTCGCGTCTATCTCTGGGAAAATGGGAGTAGAATATAAAGTGATGCGAATATTATCCTTTATCTTAAAGGTATGCATATGTTGTTTAGTAGTCAACGCTTTACCATATAACGGGTATGTGAGGTGTGAAGACAAGCCACCTGTTTATGATCTTTCCATGTGCATAGAAAGTGCCTTAAAAGATCACCCCTCCGTGCGTCAATCTCAATACATGATCAAATACTACGAGAGCGGAATAAAGCTTGCAAAAAGCGAATTTGGTCCCCATCTTTTTTTTCAGAGTTCCATAATTCAATTTGAGACTACGAAGGGCTTCCCTACTCTGTTATCTGTTCAGGGAAGTGCCCTGATCAGCAACGAAACATCGGGTACCGATTATGTGGCCGGACTAAGTCTATCACAATCTATCTTTACAAACGGAAGTTTTTTCGGTTACTCCGCTCCTAACACCCAGCGTGAGGAAAATAATCTTACAGCCCAAAAGTTTACTGATCTAAAAGTTCAAACAGGTGTGGTCTATGATGTAATCGACGCATATGGCAAGGTGCTCAAGACGCTTAATTCTTTGAGCATCGAAGAGGCAAGTTTAAAAACGAGCGAGTTACTCTATGCTACTACACTTTCTAAATACAAACTTGATTTGGTAAACAAAAGCGAACTGCTTAAAGCAGAGAGCACCCTGGAGAATCACAAAGCCCGAATAGAAGAACTAAAAAGTACCCTTCAAATAAATTTAAGCACTCTTTCGAATAAGATTGGCAACGGTGCCAGGATATTACAAATATCAACTGATAAGGATAAATTCAGAAGTATCTTATGCGATGGAGAAGCATTCCCTCCGTTAGAAAAGCTTTTTGAAATGACTTACCAGAAAAGGAACGATATAAAGGCACAGGAAGCAACAATCAATAGTTTAATCAGTAACCTTAAAGTTATAAAGAGCAAGCGATATCCGCAACTCAGTCTGAATGCGAACTATTTTCGCAGGGGAGAATTAAATTTTGAAAATAACTCATATGCGTGGAATGCCTTTGTCGGAATAGGTATGCCTATTTTTGATTATGGCGAAATCAGTGCAGAAGTTTCTCAGCAAGAAAATCTGATTCAAGTACAGAGAGAAGTTTTGAGATCTTTAAGAAATGACGTGGACTCTCAGGTTCAGGAGAGTTACCAAACAGTTCAAAGTTTGAAGGCGAAGCTTTCCGGACTACAAAAAAGTACAGAACAGGCAAAAGAGGCTCTTGTCCTTACAGAAGAAAAGTATAAGAAAGAATTAGTTGCCGAAGCAGATGTTCTGAAGGCAAACGATGAACTATCTCAGATCAAACAATCCGTGTATGAGACGGAAATCGATATTATTGTTAATAATGTTGCTTTGAGGAAAGCTGTTGGATTGGATATTTTGAAATGCGGGGTATTCTGAGCTTGTATAGCTCCATACGTGATAAGCTGGTTCAATATGAACGATACTAACGGAGATAAATTGCAAAAAAAACTGCCGGTAATTCTCAAGAACCTTGTTTCCGTTGCCTTTGCACAATTGATCAGCGGTATTTTTTGGATAGCCGGCATTGCTTTGATTGCAAGATATGCGGGAACTAATAAATTTGGTGATTTCTCGTATATTATGGCTTTTGTAAACGTATTTCAGTTTGTTGCCGACCTTGGTATTGCTTCCATACTTGTTCGTGAAGTATCCCGTGAAAAAGCACGCCTTGGTTATTATCTGGGAAATCTCAAATCACTCTACTGGATTTTTTCTTTCTTTAGCTTGATTATTATTATCTTTGGTATTCGACTTACAACTGCTGGTCCTGATGTGCATCTTGCCGCCTATCCAGCAGCAATTGCTACGGTTGCACTTTTTCATGTGTTTAGTTACGTAACCGTTTTTCGCGCCTTTGAGGACATGGAAATCAATTCAGCCGGCCTGGTATTATCAAGACTCCTCTTTTTGCTGCTCGTCATATTGGCAATCAGGCTGGAAATGGGACTCCCGGGAATTTTTGCAGCTCTTGCTATCTCGAGCATAGCTCTTTGGTGGGGTTATTACATAATTGTCAGTAAAAAGTACGTACGACCAAGGCTATCCTTTGATCTAACTGCCTGGCGGTTCTTGATAACTGAAGGGTCATCAACCGGAGGAACCATAATTCTGCGAAAGACATTGTGGTATGCAGATACATTTATGCTCAAAGCACTTGCATCATCTGCAGCAGTAGGGTTATTTAATAGTGTCTACCAGATTGTACAGATGGTGTACTTAATCCCCTGGACACTTGCAGTTCCCTTTATGCCTGTATTCTCTCGACTGAGCAAAACAGATCCAAAACAATTACGTGACATGCTTAACAATCTGTTAAAAATAACCTGGCTGGTGACATTGCCTCTTTCCATATTGACGACATTTGCTGCCAATGACATTATGAGAGCTATTTATGGCGTAAAATTTTCCATGGCAGCTGACGGGTTAAAGATCATAATCTGGACGATTCCCTTTCTTTTTCCAACCGGTCTTTTTTTTTCTTCTTTACGGCCATCGGACGTCAAAGGACGTACTTGTTTTGTGTAGCCATTGCACTTCTTGTAAAAATAGCGGTTAACTTAATCCTTATTCCCAGAGCGGGTTATCTCGCAGCTTGCTGGGCTGCTATCTTGTCGGATGCTGTTCACTATTGGATGGGGATGTTTTTTTTGAAGAGGATTGGCTTTATTTTTAATAATGTCAAATTGATAGGCATTCCGGCTCTTGGGGGATTTCTTTCCGCCGTTTGTCTTCTTTTAACCAGATGGTCTCCTTCGATAATCTATACATTTTCTTTGACGATATTAGCTGTAGTCGTTTATACAGGAACCATTTACATCAGTAAATATATAAAAAAGGAAGAGATTCTCTCTCTCATCAGACCGGCAAGTAAAGTTTAATATAAGGAAATGTTATAATTATATTTCTTATGAAGGAAGTCAGGAAATTAATGTACATAATATCATTTATTATTTTCAGGCCATTGACATATGTAATACCATTCCGAACTTATTTAGGATTAATAAAAATATTAAGTTATCTTACATCTCCTTTTTATTATAAAAGAAAGCATATTGCTAAGAGTATTTTTCTATTGATAGGAGATTTTTCAACGGAGCAAATCAATACAGTACTTAGGGAAGGTATAACAAATGTCTCATTGTTTGGTTTTATGGATTTTTATTTGGGAAGATGGAGACCCGATATCTGTGAAAAATATGTGTTAGTAGAAGGGAAAGAACACTTCCAGCAAGCCCTTGCTGAAAAAAGGGGCGTTCTATTAGCCTTTACCCATTCTAACACTTTCAATGCTGCTTTCCCCTGTTTAGGATATGTAAAAAAAATATGTTCAATTGTGATATTGGATAGTTCTGAAAGATTATCCGTATCCCGCATACATGCAAAGATAAGGGAACGTTTATGGGAGTCGTTAGAAACTGTTTCTTACACATATTTAAACAGAGGGGAAGCGGTATCACTTAAAGTCCGTAGTATGCTCAAGGAGGGTAAAATCGTTGCTATCTCCGCAGATGGACTGCATGCAGGAAAATTCTTATCGGTACCTTTTTTCGGTAAGAAAATACAACTGCCCACAGGGATTTTTAAACTGAGTACCTTATTAGGTGTTCCAATCTTGCCGCTATTTTCAGGATTTGATGGAAAGAAGAGCGTGTTCAGGGTTTGGTTAGGGGACCCTATTCTATCACGCACACCTGAAGAAGCTGCGGAAGCATTTATAGATCAGTTTCAGCAACATCTGAGGAAATATCCATCACATTGGACAGGATGGTGGAGAATGAAGCTCATAAAAGATGAAAAGGGTGAGGATGTCTTTCAAATTCATTCGATTTGATGGATATGGTCTATATTTATCTTGATAATAAGGAGGGAAGGTATGTCGTTCTGGCGTGAGAAGAAAGTATTGGTTACAGGCGGCGGAGGGTTCATCGGCTCTCATTTAGTTGAGCGCCTATTAAAAGAGGGATCAAAGGTCAGGGTGGCAGACGACCTGAAAAGGGGATCCGAGGGAAATCTGAAGGCCATAGAGAAAGATACAGAAATTTCTATTGGGGATTTAGCCAATCCTGAAACCTGCGCGGAGGTATGTCGGGGCATGGATATAGTCATGCATCTGGCTGCAAAGATACGGGGTATAGGTTACAATGTTAAACATCATGGAGAAATGTTTTTTTCGAATGCGATTATGAACATCAATATGATGGAAGAAGCAAGAAAGGTGGGAGTTGAGAGGTTCTTATGCGTCAGTACAGTCGGTGTATATCCAAGTGATAGTTCCGTTCCTACTCCGGAAGATGATGCCTTTAAAGGGCCACCCTCGGCAAGTGAATTCGGATATGGATGGGCAAAAAGAATGGCAGAGGTGCAAGCCCGTTGCTACAAAGATGAGTATGGCATGAAGATTGCGATTGTAAGACCATTTCATGTATATGGGCCGAGGGATGACTTTAATCTCGAAACCGCTCCCGTCATTCCTTCGCAGATTCGGAAGGTCCTTGAGGCTAAAGATGTGGTTACTGTCTGGGGCAATGGAGAACAGACAAGGGCATTTACCTATGTGGCAGATGAAGTTGAAGGTATGATGCTTGCTGTCGAGAAATATCCGGAGGCAGACCCCCTGAATATAGGGACGGACGAAGAGATAAAGATTAAAGACCTCGTAAGGTTGATTGTGGAGTTATCAGGGAGAGATATAAAGATTGAGTTCGACCTATCAAAACCGTCAGGTGCACCCCGTCGTTGTGCAGACATATCAAAGGCGAGGAGACTTATAGGGTATAGTCCTGCCGTGACTATCAGGGGTGGGCTGAAACGAACAATTGAGTGGTACAAAGAGAAGGTGGGAATAGCTTAAGGTTCCGCAATCTATATGAAAAATTTGTTTTTCGATAATTTTTTGCCGGAGTGAACCCTGCAAATGGAGGGAAACGTGATCAAGATACCAGGTTTTGATCTTAAATATTCTGAGGAAGATATAAAATGGATCATGAATAATTTTGAGAAAATCTTGCGCTCAGGTTTTATCAGCATGGGAAGCCATGTCAAGCAGTTCGAGGAAGCGTTTGCTTCTTTCTGTGGAGTACCTTATGCACTTGCGACCGCCAATGGCACCTGTTCACTGGAGATGATCCTGAGGACTATTGATGTAAAGGGTTCAACAGTGATTGTCCCCAGTCATACTTTTATGGCAACTGCAACAGCTGTTATTCATGCAGGAGGCAAGGTTATCTTTACCGATTGCCAAAGGGAAAACTTTCAAATGGATCCGGAGGATCTGAGGAAAAAGATAAGATCTGATACTAAGGCAGTCATTCTTGTTCATATGAGCGGAATTATATCTCCACACTATGATAGAATAAAAAACATCTGTGACGAACACAATCTATCTCTGATCGAGGATGCAGCTCATGCGCATGGTGCAACAATTAACGGCAAAAAGGCCGGCTCTCTGGGTATTGCGGGTTCATTTTCCTTTTTTTCTACTAAGGTTCTCACGACAGGGGAAGGTGGAATGATTACTACTGCCAATAAGAACATTTATGAAACCTGCAAAGCCTTAAGGGATCATGGCAGGTTTGGTCCAGAGCCGAATATTCACCATGAGTTTGGTTATAACTGGCGGCCGAGTGAATTCCATGCAGTTTTAGGATTGCGCCAAGTGCAAGAAGTAGACAAAATATTGAAGGAAAGAAGACTGATCGCCCACTTTTATGATGAGAAACTCAGCAAAAAACAGATTCCCGGCATAAGACTGTTAAGGATTCCTGATAATATAAAATCAGCCTATTATAAATATATACTTTTTTGCGAGGACAGTATAGACCGTAAGATCCTTAAGGAAAAGATGAGGAACGAATACGGAGTTTCCCTTCCCGGGGAACTTTACAATCAGGCATGTCACACGCAACCCGTTTTCAAGAAATATCCGGATGCTGTAGTAATGAACCCGGATGACAAATTTCCTGAAACAGAGTATGTAGTAAAAAAACACTTTTGCTTACCCCTCTATCTTGGCTTAAAAGAAGAACAGACCGATTACGTAGTTAATTCCATCGAAAAAACATTGAGGTCCATGGCATAAAGAGGTTACTTTTTATATGAGATCCTTTACTGTGGCAGTAGTCGCCGCCTGCCCTTTCCCTGCCAATCACGGAACCCCTGGAGCAATTCGAGAAATGTCTGAGGCACTTGCTGCCCTGGGACATTCTGTTCATGTGGTGACATATCCCTTGAAGGATGATATCCCGATAAAAGGGGTTATTATTCACAGGGTCCGTCAAGTCGGACAGAAACACAAAATTGTTGTCGGGCCGAGCTATCAAAGGCTAATATTTGATGCATTAATGGTCTCTAAATTATACAAAATAATCAAGAGACATAAGGTTGATATTATCCATGGTTTCAACTATGAAGGTGCCCTTGTAGGTTATATAGCAAAAAAGTTTACAGGGGTACCGATGCTTTACAATGCAATAAATACCATGATTAATGAATTACCCACATATAATTTTATCAGGCCAAAGACAGTTGCCATAGGAATGGCAAATTTTCTCGACACTGTTGTCCCCAGAATGGCAGATTTTATCATGGCAGATACTGAAGAGATTCAGTCTTTTATTTTAAAAAAAGGAATATCTCCGGATCGTATAATAGTTGTCCCTTCCGGAGTAAATGTAGAGATGTTTGAAGGAAGAGAAGGGAAAAAAGTACGAGAGGATTATGAGATTGGGGAAAAACCATTGGTTATCTATACCGGTACTTTTGATCAATTTCAGGGGGTAGATCATCTATTAAAAGCTTTTCAGATTGTACACCGTGAATGTCCTGATGCTATTCTGTTATTACTTGGCAGTACCCTCAATCCACTACATGTTACGAAATATCAACAGATGGCAAGAGACCTGGGGATTGAGAAAAGCTTGATAATCACATCCAGTACATTAGACCATCTGCCTGATTTTTTAGCTGCTGCTGACATTGCAGTTGTCCCGCGTATATCATCTCCCGGTATTCCTACAAAGCTTTTAAATTATATGGCTGCCGGAAAACCTATTGTCAGTTTTGAGGGTTCTGCAAAAGGGCTTAGTCATATGGTCAACGCCCTTGTTGTTGAGTCAGATGACTGGAAGAAATTTGGAGATAATATACTTCGCTTGATTAATGATAAATCTCTTTCAAAAAAACTTGGATTAAATGCCAGAGAAAGTATCACGGGAAAATTAGACTGGAATACTATAGTTTTAACGATTGAAAAAATATATGCATCTATTTTAAAAAAAAATAATGTCAAGAAAGAATTGTTTTATAAATTATAGACACTGTAATCTTAGGCCTGAAAATACAACAAGGTACTGGCAGCTGTTAACTCTATTCCTCCTTCTTATTTGTGCTGGCTCTTTTGCCCTGCCTTATCACGTTAATGCAAAGGAAAATATGAACGGTATATACATTCTGCCGGCAGGTGGTAAAGGAATAGATAATGAGGCAGCCGGAGCCTCCTTTGTAACTGGCTACTCTATCCGTGTCGCATGGAAAGCTCTTGAGCCGGTGAAGGGGCAATATAACTGGCAACCTGTTGACAACATCATTGAATTGGCAAAGAAAAACGGAAAGTATGTTACCTTGCGTGTCTTGGCGGGTATTGATAGTCCAAAATGGATTATGGATGACCCTAATATGCCTAAATTGAAATTTATCAGCCGGAACCCTAATCAAGAAAAATATTTCAACAAACCTGTTGTCTTACCGAAATTATGGGAAAACAGTTATCTAAAGGAATATTACACTTTTCTTGAAGTTATTGCAAAGCGGTATTCTAATGAACCTTTACTGTACTGGGTTGCCGTAAGTGGGCCGGTTGCAGGGGCTGCCTGTCCCATGTTGCCCAGACAGAAGGAGACTGTCAAGGCATTGGAAGATCAAGGATTTACCAGAGAGAAATGGAGAAAGGTCTGGGAGGAAGCTATTGACAGGACGGCTCAGGCATTCCCCAGAAAATCGATTTCGCTCTGTGTAGATGTCCCGGTTTTCTACCCTGAACTGGCTGACCAGCTGGCAGCCTATGCGGTTAATAAATATGGTCATCGTATTTGTTTGCAGAGCAACGGTCTTAGTGCCAAGGTTTTTGCTGCTGCAAAACGTAACCCTAAATTTGACCGCTTCCTTGATATCTTCCGGCAGTATGCTGGCAAGGCTACAATCGGATTCCAGATGACATGGGCTGCTGCATGGAGGAATAAAGGTCGGGACAGGCTCGGTCCATTAGATCAAGCCGTTGATGCCGGTATAAGACTGAATGCATCATACCTCGAAATTTATCAGGACGATATCATTGACCCAGCCAATGCGGCTATCCTTTCCGATGCTTCAAAGAAACTCGGGACAACGGTAAAGCCGGTCACCGGGGAGAAGGGGATCGATTCAAACAAAGGAGATAAAGAGGCCACCATTCCCATCGAAGGAAACACACGAATGAATCTGAAGAATATCCTGTTAGAACTTAATCTCACCGGGGAACAAAAACTGCAAGTCAAGGAAATTATGAGACAAGCCCGGCTGGAGGAGCAGAATAAAGACAGGCAAAAAATTATCGATCAAATACGGGGAGTTTTAAATGAAACGCAGCGGCAGGAGTTTGATCGTCTTTTAATGTCTCGATAATACATAATAGAGAATATGGATAAAAAAATAGTTTCAGAAAGTCGGGGTATAAGATGCACGTTACCCTATAGTTTTCCCAACATGACCTTTAATGAAGAGGGGCTTTGTGAGATATGTCAAGGATTTGATAAAAAATGGAAGCCGTGGCTTGAAGATAAAAAGTTGATAGAAAGATCCGAGGAGATATTACTAAAGAAATTAAACCGAGCAAAGAAAAAAGGTAATAGTTACGATTGTATAGTAGGGATTAGCGGAGGGAAAGATAGCCTCTATACACTTTACTTGGTTGTTAAAAAATTCGGATTAAATCCTCTTGCTGTAACTATTGATAACGGCTTCCTTACAGATGAAGCAAAAGAAATTATCCGAAAGATCTGTGATAATTTAAAAGTTGACTATATCATCTATAGATTAGAAATGATATATGGCCTTTATTCCCATTTTCTTCGTAAGACCGGAACATTCTGCACTGTTTGCTTTTATATGATTATCCGGGGACTCCAAAGACTTACAAGATGTTTTCAAGCCCCTTTGCTGCTACTAGGAAAATCTACAAGATTAGACCCTGTCTCCCCCCGTGGTGCAAACCCATTCTTCTTTATGAAGGTCTGCAAAGAAGCTGACAGAAATCTCTATCATCCTGTTAATTTGGCTAAGGGAGGCTATCTTGAAATGGCTTCAGATTACCTGTTGGGAAAAATGATAAAGGTTCCAGACTATGTAATATGGGATTATGATCATATAAGAAAAATCCTTAAAGAAGAAATGGATATAGCTATGTTCAAAGAACATGAAGACTGTTGGGCATATCCTATGAAACAATATTTAATGGTTCAAAAGTATGGGTTCGGTCAGAAATTCCTTAAAGCAACCAGCCTTGTGCGAAATGCATTAATGACCAGGGAAGAGGCAATCGAGATTCACCAACAAGAAATTGCAAACAAAGATGTACTACCTGAAGTTACAGAGAGATTTCTAAAAGTAGTTGATCTGACCACGGAAGATTTACATCGGATTAAAAAGGTTTCACACGATAAGTATTTTTCCGGTTTCGGTAACTGGTTATTGCTCCAGCTTCACAAGTTATTAAGAGGGAAATCCTGATTTTTGGTCATAAGATCAACTTGGTTAGATTAAAAAAATGAATGTTCGAAATATCTTAAAGGATTCTACAAAAAGTCTTTGCCCGCGCTGTTACCGCGAAATTCCTGCATCAATTGTCGAAGAGAGCGATGGTGTTTATATGGAAAAAAGATGTCCGGACCATGGGCCCTTTCGGGCTATGGTAGAAAAGGATGCCTCTGTTTACAAAACTCTCATGAATCCTGTTCCCCAACAACGTCATCGTATGACACTTGTCATCCCTGTTACACACAGATGTAATCTCAGGTGCAAAATGTGTTTTTTGCCAAATGACGGGATACCGGATCCTTCACAGGAGTCTATCCTCCGCTTAATTGACAACTTTGAAGGGCCGCGCATTCTTTTTTCCGGAGGAGAACCTACCTTACGTGCTGACCTGCCCGAGCTTATATCTTATG
>Ga0153915_10001616_pt1 | contig 20678 bp, 14 predicted proteins | sample Opewatmetagenome_2_FD_107003 | JGI IMG/M metagenome (GOLD analysis project Ga0153915, IMG submission 107003) | Freshwater wetland microbial communities from Ohio, USA - Open water 3 Core 3 Depth 3 metaG | ecosystem: Environmental > Aquatic > Freshwater > Wetlands | place: USA: Ohio, Lake Erie...
CCGGCCTCCTCCCTTCGTGACATCCACGCAACATCCGGCCGCATCATCCTGTCCAAACGAGGCTTAGCCGTCCCCCCTCCGGGGCGGCCCCATCCTTGCCTCAAATTCTCCGTCCAACTGCGCCTTCTCCTCATCCCAACTGCATTGTCCTGGAGCTTCTCCTATGGGTGCTTTCCTCCAGAACCTTCGCCGTGGCACCGTCCGCGGCGAGGATCTCGCCGTGTTCCAGGAACTCGCGGACCGTCTCGAGGGCCAGCGCGCCGGACTGGAAGAGCTGGTTCGGCACGCCGACCGCTCCATCGGCCAGCTCGAGCGATTGGGAACCATGGGAGAACGGCTGAATGCGCTCGAGCGGCAGATGAGCGCCGTGGAACAGCTGGTGAACCGGCTGGCGGAGGCCGATTCCACCCTGGCCGGCCTGCAGGCACGGCAGACCCGCGCGGATGAGAAGCTGGCGACCGCGGTCACCGATGCGGAGCGGCTCCAACAGCAGGTATCCGAGCTCAGCCAGGCGGGTGAGGCGGCCACCCGCCTCAAGGACGACCTCGGTGGTTTCCTCGCTCTCCAGGGCCCGTTCGCGCAGCTCAAGAGTGATTTCGAGCTGGCGCAGAGCCAGCTGGAGGCACATCGGGGCGACCTGAGCCGGATGCGCGAGCAGCATGACAGCACGCTCAAGAACACGACCGCCGCTGCCAACCGGCTGCAGGCCGTAGAGACCGACTGGAACCGGCTGGCCCAGCGACTGGCGGAAACCGAGCACCGAGTCTCGGGAATCGAGCAATTGGTGGCGAGCCTGAGCCCGGTGACGGAAGGGGTTACCCTGGCCCGGCGGCAGCTCGCAACCACCAAGGCGGCGGCCGATCAGCTGACTCAGCGGATGGCCGCGCTGGAGCAGCAGCGCGAGGCGGTGGACCGCGCCACCGGCCGGGTGGAGCACCTCGGCACGCTGATGCGTCAGGTCGATGCCGGCATGGAACGGCAGGAGGAGTACGCCCGAGCGCTCGCCGAGATCGGTGCCCGGCTCGAGTCGCTGACCTCGACCCAGGGGTCTTTACTCGACCGCGGCCGACAACTGGCCGACCGGCTGCATCAGTTGGACACGGTGGAGACCGCGGCCCAACGGGAGTTGGCGGCGCTCAAGGAAGCGCTGCAGCAGAACGCGGAGCGCATCGCCCTCGAGGACAAGAGCCTGGACGGGCTGACCGAGCGCGTGGCCGGCCTGCGCCGCGGACTGGGCGATTGCGAGGGTCGCCTGAGCGCGCTGGGCGAGACCAGCCAGACCGTGGCCGGCCTGGTGAGTCGCGCCGAGACGCTCGCCGGCCAGGTAGGCGGTCTGGCCGCGGAAGTCGGTGCGGTGCAGGAACTGGCGGGCCGGGTGCGGGCGACGTCGGCCGACGTCGACCGGCTGGACACGGTGGTCGGAGGCCTCACGCCTCGGGTGGAACAGCTCGAGGGCGTGGGGCCGAAACTGGAGGCCGCCACTCGCGATCTCGCCATCCTGAGCCGGAGCCACGAGGCCATCCGCGAGGCGCTGGAGCAGATGCGGCGAAGTGAAGAACAGGTCGCCCGCACCCGCGAGAGCCTGGCGACCACCGACAGCTGGCTGAGCGAGACCGATCGCAGCGTCTCCGCCCTGCGGCAGGATGTGGCCGGCCTCGACCGCATGCGGTCGACCGTGGACGCCCTGCGGCAGGAGGTGGAGCAGGTCACCGCTTCGCTCAACGTGGTCGAGACGCGCCGTGGACTGGTGGACGATGTGCTGCGCCGCCTCACCGAAGTGTCGGGACTTGGCGCGACCATCGAAGAGCGTTCCCGCGCCCTGCAGGAACGGCTCTCCTCCTCCGAGGGGCTGCTCACGGCGCTCACCCCCAGGCTCGAGGAGGTGGGCCGCGCGTCGAGCCAGCTGGTGGGGCTCGCCGCCGACCTTCGGGATCTGGAGCAGCGGGTCCGCCAGGTACAGAGCAACGTTTCCGGCGTCGAGGTCCGCTCCGGCGACCTGCAGTCGCTGGCCGATCGGATGCACGACCTCGCCCACGATGTGGACCAGCGGCAGGCGGCGCTCGAGCGCACCACCGAGCATCTCGAGCGGGCCTCGGCCCTGCGGCAGGAGGCGGCCGAGGCCGCCGAGTCGCTGGGTGCGCGGGCGCGGGAGATCGACGCCGTACTGGAGAAGGCCGGGGAGCGGCTCGCGAGTCTCGAGGCACTCTCGCGCGGCCTGGACCACCGGGTCGAGGCCCTGCAGTCGGTACAGGAACGGATCACCGGATTCGAGCTCAAGCTCGCGGAATGGCGCAGCACCGAGCAGCAGCTCTCCCAGGCCGTGGACCAGGCCTCGGCCCGGCAGGCGACCATCACCGCGCTCGAGAGCGAGATCCGGGGCCTGTACGAGCTGGCCGAGCGTACCATGTCCGATGTCCGTGCCATCGCCGAGGCGGGACCGCAGGTCTCCCAGACCCGTTCGGAGCTGGATGCCCTGCTCTCGCGACTGGGCGATGCCGACAGCGCGCTCCGCACTCTGGATACCCGCAAGCGGCAGCTGGAACAGGCGGAGGAGCGGCTGGCGTATGCCGATGTGATGCTGGGCGACGTGCGCACCAGTCTCGAGGCGCTGCTGTCACAGAAGGCCCAGATCGACTACGTGCTGGAAAAGGCCGCCGCCCTTTCCCTGCAGGCACATCAGGCGGAGGCGTTGATCGACACCCTTCGCGAGGAACGCCGCCTGACCGACCGCGTGCATGCGGCGATCACCGACCTGCGGCGCACCGACCGGTCCGGCGACCCGGGACAGCGACTCACCCTGCCGCGACAGCTGCAGGAGGCGGAGACCGCGGAGTCGGGTCAGGAGGACTGAGTTCCTCCGGCCAGGGGAGTCGAGGGGCCGCCCGATGGGCGGCCCCTCGCGTTTCCGCCCAGGGGTCGCAGCCACGGGGCCGGGTTAGCTTCACTCTCCGAGTTTGCCACGCGGCTTACCCGAACCTCCGCTGCCTTGCCCCGGACCCGCTTCGCACCGGCACCGACCGGTTACCTGCATCTCGGACACGTCGCCAACGCGCTGTACGTGTGGGGCGTTGCCCGTGCCCGCGGATCGGAGGTGTTGCTCAGAATCGAGGATCACGACCGTCAGCGGTGCCGGCCGGAGTATGAGGCCACCCTGCTGGAGGATCTCGCATGGCTGGGCTTCCAACCGGACGTCCCCGTATCCGGCGAGCCGTTCCGCCAGAGTGATGTCCCGGAGCGATACCGCGACGCGGTAGCACAGCTCGAGCGGGCCGGTCACCTGGTGTACGCGTGCGACTGCTCGCGCAGGGACCTGGCGGAGGCCACGGGAGACGTGCCCGACCGTGAGACACCCTACCCGGGACGATGCCGTGGCCGGGGGCTCACGCCCGGACCGGGTCGCGGGCTCCGGGTCGCGATCGATCCGGGCGAGGAACGGTTCACCGATCTCCTGCTGGGCCCGCAGCGGCAGGATCCTTCCCGACAGTGCGGCGACCTCCTGCTGCGCGACCGGCTGGGCAACTGGACCTATCAGCTCGCCGTGGTGGTGGACGACCTGGTCCAGGGGATCGACTTGGTCATCCGGGGAGTCGACCTGCTCGAGTCCACCGGCAGGCAGATCCGGCTGGCGCGCATGCTGGGGCGGGCGGAGCCGCCGGCGTTCCTGCATCACCCGCTCATTCGAAAGCCAGGGGGCGAGAAACTGAGCAAGGCAGGCGGGGACACCGCCATCCGGGAGCTCCGGCTCCGGGGGGCCACGGCCGAGGAGCTGTTCGGCAGGGTCCTGGCCGGGCTCGGCCGCCTGCCGGCGCCTCGGCGCATCTCGCTGGCCGAGGCCTGCAGTTTCCTTCTGCAAACTTGACAATTCCTGACCCGCCGGGAGATTGACCCGCTCACCCCCGTTGTTCATCAGCACAAGTCCAATGGTTCACCAGCAAACCACGGAGAGCTTATGACGCCTCGGTTGGTATGGCTGGCCGCCGGGATGCTCGCGCTGTCAGGCGCCTCCCTGGCTGCCCAGGAGCGGGTCCTCACCGGGACAGTGACGGACTCGGCCACCGGTACACCCATCGGCAGCGCGGCCCTCGCCATCAAGGGCACTCGGCTGGTGGTCCACACGAAGGAGAACGGCACCTACGTCCTGCCGAATGTGCCAGAGGGAGACGTCGTCCTGATGGCGCGCTACGTCGGCTATCGCAAGCGGGAGGTCTCCGTTCCGGCGGGAGTGAGCCAGGTGGATCTCACCCTTGTCCGGGACGTGCTCAAACTGGAAGAGATCGTGGTGACGGGTCAGGCCACGGGGATCGAGCGGAAGAACCTGGCGACAGCCGTGGCGGTGGTCACGAGTGAGGACCTCAACATCACTCCGACCGCGAGCGTGGAACAGCAGCTGGTGGGCAAGGTGGCCGGCGCGGACATTCAGAGCAATTCGGGCGCTCCGGGTGGCGGTCTGCAGATGCGGCTCCGCGGCACGACGTCCATCAACGCCAGCGCCTCACCGCTGTACGTGGTGGACGGGATCGTGGTCAGCGACGTGGCGATTCCTTCCAACCAGAATGCGGTGACGGCGGCGGCCGCCGGTGGCAACACCTCACCCGATCAGGACGCCCAGGTCAACCGTATCGCCGACATCAACCCCAACGACATCCAGTCCATCGAGATCCTGAAGGGCGCGTCGGCCTCCGCGATCTACGGCGGCCGCGCCTCGAACGGCGTGGTAATCATTACCACCCGGCGAGGCCTGGTGGGCAAGCCTCAGGTCAGCCTCACCCAACGGTTCGGATTCTCCGAGCTCGCTCGGACGATCGGGACCCGCACCTTCGAGACCGCGGCCGAGGTTGATGCCAAGTACGGCGCCGGGACCGCCGCCGCGGTGGGGTTCACCGGGAAATCATTCAACCTGGAGCAGGAGCTCGCCCACCGCAAAGACCTGGCGAATGAGACCTTCCTCTCGGTGAGCGGAGGGGGTGAGGGAACCCAGTTCTACCTCTCCGGTCAGGTGCAGAATACGCCAGGGATCATCGACAACACCGGCTTCCAGCGCCAATCGGTACGGCTCAACCTGGATCAGACCATCAGTCCCCGGATTCATGGTACGCTGACCACGAACGTGCTGCATACCCTGGCGCAGCGCGGGCTCACCAACAACGACAACTCCGGCACCAGCTTCTACGTGGTGCTCTCGGGCACACCGGGATTCACCAACCTCCAGCGCAGGAGAGACGGAAGCTTCCGGGACAACCCCTTTGTGCCCAGTAACCCGCTGCAGACCGCCGCGTTGATGAAGAACGATGAGAACGTGTGGCGGTTCCTCAGCGCCGGTACGGTGGATTTCGACCTGTTGACTAACGAGCACCACACCCTTCGGCTGATCGGCAAGGGGGGGCTCGACTTCTTCAATCAGGAGAACTCGCTTTTCTTCCCGCCGGACCTGCAGTTCGAGCCGAATGACGGTGAGCTCGGGACCTCGCTCCTCAAGCAGAGCAACAATCTCAATCTCAATCTGGACCTCAATGCGGTTCACACGTACACACCTGCGAGCGGCCGTTTCACCGCCACTACGTCGGCCGGGATCCAGCACACCCGGCGCAACCTCGATGTGCTCCAGAACGAGGGGTACAACCTGGTCGGCGGCCAGGAGAACATCGATGCGGCAACCCGCAAGGTGGTGCTCCGCAACAGGCAGCTGGCGAAGAATCTCGGCTATTTCCTTCAGGAGGAGGTCCTGGCGGACCGAGACCGGTTGCTCGTGAGCCTGGGAGTCCGGGCGGACCAGAGCAGCCTGAACGCCGACGCCAGCAAGCTGTTCTGGTACCCCAAGGCATCGTCTTCCTATCGGTTCACCAAACCGGCCAGCTTCCTGGACGAATTCAAGCTGCGGCTGGCCTATGGCGAGTCCGGTCTCGAGCCCGACTATGGCCAGAAGTTCACCCGGCTCGATGCCTCACAGAACATCGGAGGTCTCCCCAGCCTGGTCGTTCTGGGCACCATCGGCGCACCCGATCTGCGTCCCGAGCGGGAGCGGGAGATCGAAGGCGGCTTCGACGCGTATCTGTGGAACCAGACGGCCACGCTCGAATTCAGCGTCTACCAGAAGAACCTCAGCGATCTGCTGGTCCCCCGGCAGCTGCACGAATCGTCCGGGTATATCACCGAGTTTCTGAACGGCGGCAAGATGCGGACCAAGGGCCTGGAGATCGCCGCCGCAGTCCAGCCCTTCCAGAGGCGCAACTTCAACTGGCTGAGCCGGGTCACGTTCGCCACCACGAAGAGCACCATCACCGGGCTGGACGTGCCCGCCTTCGAGACCGGTGGGTTCGGCACCTCGATCGGGGCGTTCAAGGTCGAGAAGGGTGCGAGCGCCACGCAAATCGTCGGGAACGACACCCTGTCCGACGGTTCGGTCGTGGTCCGCAAGGTGGGAGACGCGAATCCAAAGTGGCGCATGGGTTTTGTCAACGACTTGACCTTCCACAGCTTCACTCTCCACACGGTGCTCGACTGGCAGCACGGCGGCAGCATCCTGAATCTGACCAAGCTGCTGTACGATTTCGGCGGGGTGACCAAGGACTACGACAAGCCGGTCGCTGGCAGCACCGAGACGGTGGGAGAGCGCCGCCTGGACGGCTTCGGTCTGGTGACCAAGAACTGGATCGAGAGTGCCAGCTTCCTCAAACTGCGGGAGCTCACCCTCTCGTACGACCTGCCGCCCGGCCTGGTGGGTGGTCTCTGGCGGGGAGCGCGGTACGCCAAGGTTTCCCTGAGCGCGCGGAACCTGTTCCTGTCCGCGCCGTACGACGGTCTGGATCCGGAAGTCAGCAACTTCGGCAACCAGCCCATCGCCAGGAATATCGACGTCGCTCCGTTCCCGCCCAGCCGCAGCTTCTGGCTGACCGTTGACCTGGGCTTCTAACCACCGGCACCCTGAGGAATACTGCCATGAGAACCATCCGCATCACGGCACTCACGGGGCTGCTGCTCGCCAGTGGGTGCAACACGCTCGATGTGCAGGATCTCGATAACCCGGGCCAGGATCAGCTGGAGAGCCATCCTACCCGGGCGCTGGTCCTCTCGGCCGCAACCGGGATGCTCTTCGGGTCACGGGTCGGCATCGCCGCCCAGAACGGCTACGTCATGGAACTGGGCATCATGGGCCGCGAGTCGTACAACTTCGATCCCGCCGATCCGCGGTTCGTCACCGAGCTCCTGATCGGGCCGCTCGACGGTGGCAGCGGTGCGTTCGGAGGCAACCTCTTCGCCGCGCCCTATGCCGACATCCGCGGGGGCAACATCCTGCTCCGGGCCCTCCCCCGGCTGCCCGCAGTCGCCATGACCACCGAGGAGATCGAGGCCACGACCGGCTTCGTCCAGACCATTCAGGCGCTGGACTTCCTGCACGTCATCAACACCCGGGACGATCTGGGCGCCCCGATCGACGTGGACATCGATCCCATCGCGAAGCCGGCGCCGATCGCCACCAAGGCGGCGGTCTTCGCCCACATCGCCAACCTGCTCGACTCGGCGGCCACTCACCTCCAGGCCGGCGGGACGGCGTTCCCCTTCCCGCTGAGCAGCGGCTTCGCGGGATTCGACAACCCGGGCACCTTCCTCACCTTCAACCGTGCGCTCCGGGCCCGGGTCGCGGTGTACACCGGCGATTTCAACGGCGCCCTCACCGCCCTGCAGGCCTCGTTTCTCGACACGGGAGAGCCGCTCAGCCGGGGAGTGTACTTCGTGTTTTCGACGGTCGCCGGTGACCGCGTCAATACGCTGTTCGACCAGAGCAGTCCCGATACCGTCCCTCCCCGGGCGCTGCTGGCCCACCCGTCGATCCTCACCGACGCCCAGTTGCAGGCCGGCGGCGCGCGGGACCAGCGGGTACTGGACAAGGTGTCGGTCTTCCGGCCCAGTAAGTCGGTGCAGGGCATCACCGATTCGGTCAAGTTCACCATCTATACGAGCAACCTCGCGCCGGTGCCGATCATCCGGAACGAGGAGCTGATCCTGCTCCGAGCCGAGGCCAACATCGGCTTGAACAACCTGGCGACGGCGGTGACCGATCTGAACTTCATCCGGACCACCAGCGGAAAGCTGCCGGTCTACGCAGGCCCGGTCACCCAGCCCGCCCTGCTGGACGAGCTGCTCTACAACAAACGCTACTCCCTGCTGCTCGAAGGGGGGCACCGGTGGATCGACCTCCGTCGCTACGGCAGGCTGAACACGCTGCCGAAGGACCTGCCGAACCACCGGATCTTCAGCCGGATGCCGTTCCCCAGGAATGACTGCCTGGCGAGAGACCCCGTGCCGGCTGCCGGGTGCGATCCGGAGCCGGGGTTCTGATGTCGCGCGGAGAGTGAGAAGCTGGTAGTGAGGAGTGAGGAGTGAGGAGTGAGGAGCGGGGTAACAACTCCCCCACTCCTCACTCCTCACTCTTTATGCGCCTTCTTCAGGAGGCCGATCTGTCCTAGATGGTAGGCATCATGCTGGAGGATCCCGTGGAGCATCTGCGCGAAGGTCACCCCGGTCCCGAGCGCCTGGTTCCGCTCCTGCCCCACCTGTTCGTCCAGTCGCTGCTCCGAAAACGTCTCCAGCGCGGCCTGCAACTCCCGGTGCGCCTGCTCCAGGTCGGCCATCGCCTTCCGCCAGTTCTCGGCTGACGGCAGGGGGGGCGTCGGCCAGTCGCCATCGGCCGGCTCCTGCCAGCGTCCCACCCGCAGTCGCCGGGTGACTTCCCGCACCCACGACTGCATGTGCAGGACCAGCTCCCAGATCGAGTGGGCGTTCGGTATGGGCCGTGCGGCGGCCTGCTCGTGGGTCACTCCGGCAAGAACCGTCAGGATCGGGTCGCCGTACCAGGGGTCGCCGGTGGTGATGCGCCGGGCCTGGTCGAGGAAGTCGGGGAGGCGGGGCATAGGTCGTTGAAGTGAGCTGTGGGCTGTGAGCCATGAGCTATGAGCTATGAGCTATGAGCTATGAGCTATGAGAAAATAAGCCGTTGACTCACAGCTCATAGCTCATAGCTCACAGCGCCTCAACCCTGACCCTAGCCCGATACCCCGGCAAACAGCCCGTGCCGTATTCTCGCGGCCTTCAGCCCGGCGTTTGGATCCGCCTCGATCCGGTCATTGGTGACCATGGCGAGCTGGATCGTGAGGGTCAGCGTGAGGTCTTCGGTGCCACGCCGGATCCGGAAGGGAACGCTTTCCCCTTCGTGGTCGGCGTAGCGGGCGCGGAAGTCGGCGAAGCCCTGTTCACCCGTGACGGGAACCTCACCCAGCTGAAGGACGAAGTCCCCCGTGCGGAGCCCGGCCGCGGCGGCGGCCCCTTCCGGCAGCACGTTGGTCACCCGGACCCCAGTGGAGTCGGTCTGGGTCTCGATGCCGAGGCGGGGGACCCGTGTGGTATCCGTAACCAGTCGCAGCCCGGCCAGCGGCAGCACGCTGTCCCACGGGAAAGGCTCGCGGCCGTCGATGTAGCGCTCGTTGAACCGGGTAAAGTCCCGCCCCCCTGCCGCGCGTCCGACCGCCCCCCACCATTCGGTCGCACCGAACCCCTTGCCGGCTTTGTAGGTCGTGCGATACAGCTCCCGCATCACGTCGTCCAGGGAGTGGCGATTGTCCGAGGCGTCACGGATGAGAATGTCGAGCAGAAACCCCGCCAGGGACCCCTTCGGGTAGTAGACGTACCCCGTCCCGTCGGTCGGATGGACCCAGGTGGAGAGCGACGCATCCTCCAGCGACACCGGCTTGGTGTTGCGCACCGTCACGATCTTGCCGGCGGTCGCCGACAGGAATCCGCTCGAGTCCATGATGGCACCGCGCGTCAGCACCAGGTCGGCGTAGTAGTCGGTGATGCCTTCGCTCACCCACAGCCAGGGTGTGGGCTCAGGGGTGTCGTAGCGATAAGGCACCATCTCCGCCGGCCGCAGCCGCTTCACGTTCCAGGCGTGGATCATCTCGTGAGCGGTGACTGAGGCGATCCAGTTCTGGCCGATGCCTTCCGGAGTGTAGATGCCCAGATGCGAGTTCTGGTGTTCCAGCGCCGAACCCCCGCCAGATCCCGAATCGAACACCATGAAGGTGGTGTAGGCGGCGAACGGAGTCTCCCCGAATACGCCCGCCTCCGGCGCAAACATCCGGCGGTACTGGTCCCAGAACGCGGTCCGAGCCTGGCCGGAAAGCTGCCCGGCGGGGTAGGTCGCCAGCCGGGCGTTGACCGCTCCTACCTGCTCGCTGTCGACGTCGAACCGGCCGACGAAGAATGGCATGTCGACCAGATCGTGGTAGCGCTTCTCCCCGAAGCTCCCCGGCTCCGCCCCCGGCCGCATGCCGGTGGCCACGCGCCAGTCCGGCTCCGTGTGAATCCGCACGGTGGCTGGAAACTCCAGGCTGCGTCCTTCGGGATAGAGGAAGACATTGGTGCCGTTGAAGAACGCAAAGTCGCTCCGACTCCAGGCCATGGCGTTGTCCAGCGAATCCGCCTGGTACTGGAAGTCCACCTGGATCTTCCGGGCCCCCGCGGGATGAATGCGCCAGGTGTCATAGTCGAGCTTGTCCCACCGGAGCGGCCGGCCGTCGCCGGTGGCGGTGAGGCCGGAGACCCAGCGGGAGAACCAGCTCATCTCGTACGCGCCCGGCGTCCACGCCGGAAGGGAGAGCACCACGTCGCCCGAGCCCGTCACGTCGAACGCCATCGACACGCCAAGCTGGCGGCGGGAGGCCAGTTCGCGTGTGAAGCTGACGTCATAGCGGATGTTGCTGAGCGGGGCCGAGATCGGTGGAGCGGCGGTGGTGGCAAGGGCGAGGAGCGCGACGCTGGCGAGCATGAACGATCCAATTCGGATGGAGGACCGGGTATTCAGACGTTCAGGCGCGGGGAAAGGTTGCAGGATTCTCGGGGCAGCAGCCAAACAGCCACCCGCTACTGGCTGACGGCTGACAGCTGACGGCTCTCGCCTACGACGCCTCCCCCCAGTCTCCCTCCCAGCGCGCCATCGCGGCCGAGGCAAGACAGTTCCCCAGCAGGTTGACCGAGGTGCGGGCCATGTCCATGAGGGCGTCGACGCCCAGGATGACCGCCACACCCTCGAGCGGAAGATGGAAGGTCGCCAGCGTGCCGGAGAGGATTACCAGCGACGCGCGTGGCACCGCGGCCACTCCCTTACTCGTCAGCATCAGCGTCAGCATCATCAGAATCTGGTTGCCCAGGGTCATTTCCACCCCGGCCGCCTGGGCCACGAAGATCGATGCCACCGCCAGGTACAGGGTGGAGCCGTCCAGGTTGAACGAGTACCCGGTGGGGAGGACGAACGCCACGATGCGCTTGGGTACGCCGAACTTCTCCATGTTCTCCAACGCCAGCGGCAGGGCGGCCTCCGAGGAGGCGGTGGAGAAGGCGATGAGCCACGGCTCCTTCACCCAGCGCCAGAATTCCCGGATCGGGATCCGGAAGAGGAGCGCCACCGGCAGCAGCGCCGCCAGCAGGAACACGACCAGGGCGCCGTACAGCGTCCCCACCAGCTTGGCGAGGTTGCCGAGGACGCCCAGTCCGCTGTGGCCGATCGTCACGGCGATTGCCGCTCCAATGCCGATGGGGGCGAACAGCATCACGATGCCGGTGAACTTGAACATCACGTCCGCCACGCCCTCGAAGAAGGAGATGACCGTCGGCTTGTGCCGACTCTTGGACTGGGCCAGCGCGATGGCGAACAGTACCGAGAAGAACACGATCTGCAGCACCTCGTTCCTGGAGGCCGCCTCCACGATGCTTGCCGGAACGGTGTGCTCCAGCACGCCGCTGAAGGTGGGCTTCGCGCTGGTGAGCTGCTGCACCTGGGTGCTGTCCATGGTCGCGCTCAGCTGGACCCCGTCGCCCGGCCGGACCACATTCACCGCCAGAAGCCCGACCGCGAGCGCCACCGTGGTGACGATCTCGAAATAGAGGATCGAGCGGAATGCCAGCCGCCCCACCCGCCTGAGGTCGTCACCATGGCCCGCGATCCCCACCACCAGGCTGGCGAAGATCAGCGGTGCGACGATCGACTTGATCATCCGGAGGAAGATGGAGGACAGCGGCTGGAGATACGCGGCCACGTCGGTGCCGGTCCAGACCGAGTGGTCCAGGTAGCCCACTGTGACGCCTGCCACCATCGAGATGATGATCCACCACGTGAGCGAGATGCGGCGCAGGGAGCCGATCATGGAATGGTCGGGATCAGGAGTTGTGAAGTGTGAAGACGAAGCCGGAACCGGGAACGGACAAGCTACCCGGAGACCGGCGCGGTCGGTAGCGCCCGTGACTGACCGGACCCATACTTGGTTGCAGGTGGCTCGTCCCCCGTACCCCATCCCCCGGTCACATGGCGACCGATTATCTCCGTCGCATTCTGAACGCCCGGGTCTACGACGTGGCCGTCGAGACCCCGCTAGAGCCGGCGCCCGGGCTGTCCGCCCGGCTCGGCAACCGGGTCTTCCTCAAACGGGAAGACATGCAGCCGGTCTTCTCCTTCAAGCTGCGCGGCGCCTTCAATCGCATGGTGCGTCTCCCGGCGGCCGCTCTGCGGCGGGGAGTTATCGCCGCCTCCGCCGGGAACCATGCGCAGGGAGTGGCGCTCGCGGCCCAGCGGCTCGGTTGCCGCGCGGTAATCGTCATGCCGGTGACTACGCCGCGGATCAAGGTAGAGGCCGTTGCCGCCCGGGGGGCCCGGGTGGTGCTGCACGGCGATACCTACGACGAGGCATACGTCGAGGCCCGCCGCCTGGAACGGAACCGGCGGCTCACCTTCGTGCACCCGTATGATGATCCCGATGTCATCGCTGGGCAGGGCACCATTGCGCTCGAGATTCTCCGCCAGGCCGAGTCGGTTCCCGACGCGGTCTTCGTGGCGGTGGGCGGCGGCGGCCTCATTGCCGGCGTGGGAACCTGCTTCAAGCAGCTCCACCCCGAGGTACGGATCATCGGCGTCGAGCCCACCGACGCCGACGCGATGGACCGCTCGCTACGCGCCGGGCGGCGGATCACGCTGGCGCACGTCGGTCTCTTTGCCGACGGTGTGGCGGTCCGCTCGGTAGGGAAGGAGACCTTTCGGCTGGCCCGGAAGTGCGTCGACGAGATGATCCTCGTGGATACCGACGCCATCTGCGCCGCGATCAAGGACGTGTTCGAGGAGACCCGCAGCATTCTCGAGCCGGCCGGCGCGCTGGCCATCGCGGGCGCCAAAGCCTGGGTCGCCCGGACGGGCGCCACCGGCAAGTCGCTCGTGGCCATCGCCTGCGGCGCCAACATCAACTTCGACCGGCTCCGGTTCGTGGCCGAGCGGGCCGAGGTCGGTGAACAGCGGGAGGCCATTCTCGCGGTAACCATCCCGGAGCGGCCTGGCAGCTTCCGGCGCTTCTGCGCCGCGATTGGCCCCCGCAACATCACCGAGTTCAACTACCGCATCGCCGACCCCGACGTGGCCCACGTCTTCGTGGGGCTGCAGGTGCAGGACCGGCGGGAGACCGCGAAGATCATCCAGGCGCTCACCCGAGGGGGGTTCCGCACCCTGGACCTTTCCAGCAACGAAATGGCCAAGCTGCACGTGCGCCACCTCGTTGGCGGCCATGCGCAGCTGGCAAGCAATGAACTCTTGTACCGGTTCGAGTTCCCCGAGCGGCCGGGAGCGCTGCTGCGGTTCCTGCACGCGATGCGCTCCGACTGGAACATCAGTCTCTTCCACTACCGAAACCACGGCGCCGACTACGGCCGGGTGCTGGTCGGCATGCAGGTGCCACCAAAGGAAATGCCGGAGTTCCGCCGGTTCCTGGCTCGAGTGGGATACCGCTGGGTAGATGAGACCGGGAATCCGGCGTATCGCCTGTTCCTCGGATAGGTCGGCGGGAGGGCGGGCAACACCGTGGCTCGACTTCTCTTCCCGCCATCCCGCCGTCCCGCCTCAAATCAGCCTGACCCCAAACTCTGACCAGAGCGTCCGCCTCCCCGTACCCGTAAGCCTCAAGGCCCGAGTGCCGCGGCGCCGCTCGAACCAGCCGCGCGCCACCACCTGGGCGAGCAGCGCCTGCCCCAGCGCTCCCGCCAGGTGAGGCCGCCGTTCGCTCCAGTCGAGGCACACCCGGGCTAGGTACCGCCGTCCCTTCCGGGCCTCTTCCTCAATGGCGACGATGTCGATCCCGAGCTCCCCCAACCGGGTCCGCCCCGACGGAGTGATGGTGTAGGTTCGGCCCTCCTCCGCGAGCGAGCCGTCGGCGACCAGCGCCTCGGTGAGCGCCACGCCCGCCCGTCCCGCCAGGTGGTCGTAACAGCTCCGCGCCAGCCGCAGCGCTTCCGGCGGCCCTCTCCGATCCCCTGGCGGGTCGGGAGGCGGGCCACCCACCACCGCGAGCGCCTCCAGCAGTCCGGCGACATCGCCGTTGATCAACCGCATGTAGCGGTGTCGTCCCTGGTCCTCCACCCCGATCCACCCGGCGGCAGCCAGCCGGCGGAGATGCGTGCTCGCCGTCGATGCGGTCACACCGGCGGCATGTGCCAGCTCGCCGGCCGGAAGGGCGCGGCCATCGATCAGCGCCCAGAGGATCGCCACCCGCGCCGGATCGGCGAGCAGCGCCGCGGCGGGCGCCACCGAGGCGTCTCTCGATCGGTCTGGTTTCCGCCGGGATAAGGCCATGGCGGAATATGCTTGGGAGGACGCTTCGACGGCCATCGAATCGTCGCATGGCTATCGTGGCGCATGCCAGACACCTCCGCCTGCCATCAGCTCGATTCCGGGGAGAACTCCCACCAGGCCATCGAGCCTCGAATCATCTATCCCGGCACTCCAGTCGTCCTCATCACTTCGACCAACCCCGATGGCAGCGCCAATCTCGCCCCGATGTCCTCCTTCTGGGCGCTGGGGTGGACGGCTCTGCTGGGACTCGGTCGCGGGGGACAGACCTGCGGCAACCTGGAACGCACCGGGGAGTGCGTCATCAACCTGCCGGGCCCGAGACTCTGGCAGGCGGTGGAACGGCTGGCCCCCCTCAGCGGGAAGGACCCGCCGCCACCACACGTGCGGGCCTACGGTGGGCGATTCGAGCGCGACAAATTCGCGGCCGCGGGACTCGCGGCGATTTCTTCGGATCTGGTCCGGCCGCCGCGAGTGCGGGAGTGCGACCTGCAGATCGAGGGGCGCGTGGTGGCGATCCGGCCGCTGGAGCACGAGCCCGACGCCGCTGCGGTGGAGGTGCGCGTGCTCCGGGTTCACGCCTCTCAGGGCATTCTCAAGGCCGACGGGCGGCAGGTTGATCCCAGCCGCTGGCACCCTCTGCTCTACAACTTCCGCCGCTACCACGGCCTCGGAGCCGAGCTGGGTCGTTCTTTCCGGGAGGGGCGCTGAGCGTCGCAGCGGCCCGTCCGCTGCAATCCATGAACCTCGACAGACGAGGAGCCACCGATGACCATCGCCTGCATCATCCGCTACGAGATCGATCCGTTTCAGCGCGACGGCTTCAGGCAGTACGCGGAGGAATGGGGCCGCATCATCCCCAGGTGTGGCGGGAATCTCCTCGGGTACTTTCTCCCGCATGAGGGCACCAACAACGTAGGATGGGGACTCATCGCGTTCGATGATCTCGCGTCCTACGAGGCGTACCGGGCTCGCCTCAGATCGGATCCCGGGGCGCGCGCCAATCTCGAGATGGCGCGGAGCTGTCGACTGATCCTCCGCGAGGAGCGGAACTTCGTGGAAGTCGTGGACGGCACGCTCGGCATCCCGGCCACCCCTGTTGGCAGGGAGGCGCAGTGACGCCGGACAGCGCACCGCCTGGCCGCCTGGAGGAAGCACCCGAGCGGGCCGACCTGTCGTGAAGAAGATCGGAATCGTAGGCGGGGTCGGCTGGCCGTCCACCGTCGAGTACTACGCTGGGATCTGTCGGCTCGCGGACGAACGGCACGTTGCCAGCCGCCGCGCCGGCCTGGCCTCGACGCCCGAGATGGCCATCGAGTCGCTGGACCTGGCCAGGGCCGTCGGATTCCTCGGCACCGACGGGAATGAGGCCTCATGGTCGCGCTTCGAGGAATACCATCGCCTGGCGCTGCAGCGGCTGGAGGTCGGCGGGGCCGAGTGCGCCATCATGGCGAGCAACACACCGCATCACCGGTTCGAGCAGATCGTGCGTGGGATCGGGATCCCGGTCATCGACCTGTTTGAGGTCGTCGCTCGGGAAAGCGCCCGCGCCGGGGCCAGGCAGGTCCTCGTCCTGGGTACCGCGCTCACCATGAGATCGCCGCGGCTCCGCGACGCATTCGCGAGCCACGGTGTCGATGCCGACGGTCCTGGCGAGGAGGCTGCCTGGGGGACCACCGCCGGGCTCATCGCCCGGCTGCAGGGCGGCAGGCATGAAGGCGCAGCGGGAGCCTTGGGGGAGATGGCGAGCGCCTGGCTCGCCGGGCGGCCGGGGACAGGGGCCATGGTGTGCCTGGCCTGCACCGAGCTGCCGTTGGCGTTTCCGGAGCTGAAATCGCTGTCCATCTTCGAAGCCGCCGGGGTGACCTACGCCAATACCACGGCGATGCACATCAGGGCGGCGTTCGAGTTCGCGGTGGGTGAATAGCAGAGAGGCCGCACGGCGATGCGGCCCCACCGACGCGGCGGCACCAGCCGGCGGCTACACCAGCACCGCGGCCTTCTGCTCGATGACCCTGAGGAGCGACTCGTACGAGGCCGCGAAGGACTTGACCCCTTCCACCTCCAGCGTGCGTGTCACTTCGTCCAGGTCGACGCCGGTCCGGGCCAGCTCGGCCAGCACCGCTCCGGCCCGGGCGACTGATTCGCGGATGCGGACAGCCGGCCGGCCGTGGTCGCGGTACGCAGCGAAAGTGGCGGGCGGGAGTGTGTTCACCGTGAGGGGCGCTATCAGGGCTTCCACGTAGTACACGTCCGGCAGCGAGGGGTCCTTGGTGCTGGTCGAAGCCCACAACGGTCGCTGCACCATCGCGCCCCGGGCCGCGAGCGCCTGCCACCGCGCCGAGGCGAACAGCTCCTCGAACGTCTGGTAGGCAATCGCGGCGTTGGCGATCGCGGCCGTGCCGCCGCCCACTTTCCCGTCGACCCGGCTCACGAAGAACGAGGCCACCGAGGCGACTCCGCTGACCGGATTCCCTGCCGCCACCCTGCGCTCGAGACCGGTGAAGAAGGCGTCCACCACCTCGCGGTAGCGCCGCACGGCGAAGAGCAGCGTGACGTTCACGTTGATGCCCAGCTCCAGGCAGTGGCTGATCGCCGTGAGGCCGGCCTGGGTGCCGGGGATCTTGATCATGACGTTGGGCCTGGCGATGCGACTCCACAGCCGCTCGGCCTCCGCGATCGTGCCGGCGCCGTCATTGGCGAGGGCAGGGGAGACTTCCATCGAGACCAGCCCGTCCATTCCCCGGCTTTCGTGGTACACCGGCAGGAAGTGGTCGCACGCTGCGCGTACATCCTGCACCGCGAGCGCCTCGAAGATCTGCGCCGGGCGCTTCCCTTCCGCCGCCAGCCGACGGATGTCGTCGTCGTACAGCTCGCTTCCCGCGATCGCCTTCTCGAAGATCGTCGGGTTGGTGGTCATCCCCCGCAGGCCGTCCTCCGCGATCAGCCGGGCCAGCTCTCCCGAGGTGATAAGGTCGCGGGTGATGAAATCGTACCAGGGGCTCTGTCCCAGGGCGCCGAGCTGAACGAGAGGATTGGTCATCGAGGTTCCGAGTTTCAGAGTGCCGAGTGCCGAGTGCCGAGACCGTGATTCGAGTGAACTGGGAACTCGGAACTCGGAACTATTTGAGGAGTTGCCGGACCGCCTCGACGATCCGGTCCTGGGTGAATCCGAATTGCCGGTACAGCACATCGGCCGGGGCGGAGGCGCCGAAGTGATCGATGCCGATGATCGCGCCGCGGCTGCCGACCCATCGCTCCCAGCCGAAGCTGGCAGCCGCTTCCACCGCCACCCTCCGGTTCACCGCCGCCGGGAGTACCGACTCACGATAGTCGGCCGGCTGGGCCTCGAACAACTCCCAGGATGGCAGCGACACCAGCCGCGCCGCGACCCCGTCGGCATGCAGGCGATCCACCGCTGCCAGGGCGAGCGGCACCTCCGATCCCGTGGCGATCACAATCACGCTGGGAGACCCGCCCGGCGCATCCAGCAGCACGTAGCCACCCCGCCTGGTTCCGGCCGCGGCGCCCAGCCGGCTGCGGTCGAGCACGGGCAGTTTCTGGCGTGAGAGCGCCAGCACGGTCGGCCCGTCGGTTCGCGCGATCGCCGCCTTCCACGCCTCCACCGTCTCACCTGCGTCGGCGGGCCGGATCACCGTGACGTTGGGCGTCGCCCGGAGCATCGCGAGCTGCTCCACTGGCTGGTGAGTCGGGCCATCTTCGCCCAGGCCGATGGAATCATGCGTCCCGATGTAGATCACTGGCAGGTGCATCAGGCCGGAGAGGCGGATGGAGGGCTTGCAGTAGTCGGTGAAAATGAGGAAGGTGCTGCCATACGGACGCAATCCGCCATGAGCGGCCATCCCGTTGAGACACGCCGCCATGCCGTGCTCCCGAACTCCCCAGTGGAAATTCCGCCCGACTTTCCCCGATCCGAAGCTGCCCCCGCCCTTGATCTCGGCGCCGGTGCTCTCCGCCAGGTCGGCGGAGCCGCCCATCAGGTTGGTCAGCTTCGCGGCCAGCGCGTTCAGCACCTTGGCCGATGCCTGCCGGGTGGCGAGCGGGCCGTCGGTCGGGGAGAAGCTCGGCAGACCCTCGTCCCAGCCGGCTGGTAGGCGCCCGGCCAGCCACGAGTCGAACTCCGCAGCCGCCGCGGGGTGGGCTCCACGGTAGCGGGCAAGCAACTCGGTCCACGCCTGCCGGACTTCGCTGCCCCGCGAGCGACAGCGCTCGCGCCATTCCGCCGCCTCCGGAGCGACGTAGAACGGGGTCTCCGGCCAGCCCAGGATCGCCTTGGTGCGCTTCACCTCCTCCGCGCCAAGGGGGCTGCCGTGCGCCGCGGCGGTGTCCCGCTTGGTCGGCGCCGGATCGGCGATATGACTGCGGAGCAGGATCAGGGAGGGACGGTTGGTCTCGACCCGGGCGTTCTCCAGCGCGGCGGCGATTCCTGCCAGGTCATTGGCGTCGCCCACCCGCTGCACCTGCCAGCCATAGGCCTCGAATCGCCGGCCCACGTCTTCCGTAAAGCTGAGCGCGGTGTCCCCGTCGATCGTGATGTGGTTGTCGTCGAAGATCAGGTTGAGATGGCCCAGCCTGAGGTGGCCCGCCAGCGACGCCGCCTCGCTCGCCACGCCCTCCATCAGATCTCCGTCGCTCACGAATCCCCAAACCCGGTGGGCGACGATGGGGAAGCCCGGCCGGTTGAATCGATCTGCCAGCACCTGTTCTGCGATCGCGAGCCCCACCGCATTGCCGACGCCCTGGCCCAGGGGACCGGTCGTGGTCTCCACCCCGGGAGTGTGGCCCCGCTCCGGATGGCCGGGGGTCCGGGAGCCCCACTGACGGAACTTCCGTAGGTCGTCGAGCGAGAGATCGTAGCCGGAGAGATGCAGCAGGCCGTAGATCAGCATTGAGGCGTGGCCGCACGAGAGCACGAACCTGTCGCGGTCGGCCCAGTCCGGCGCTGCCGGATCGAAGCGGAGGAATCGGTCCCACAGCACCCACGCCGCCGGAGCCAGCGCCATCGGCGTGCCGGGATGCCCCGACTGCGCCTGCTCAACCGCGTCCATGGCCAGTGCGCGCAGCGAGTTGATGGTGCGCCAGGCCGGGTCGGCGAAGAGCGGGTTCACCGGCGGTGGTGGCGCGATCCCAGGAGTGGTCAGGCGAATTCTCCGGAAAGGACGGAGCAAACTAACAGGTGGTGGCGGGCTATGGCACGGGCCGCTATACTCGTTCACTGTTTCGAGAGATAACGTTCGACGGCAGCAATGCCCGCGTGCCCATGACCGCTCTGCTTCCCAACCGCACCTACGAGATCCACGAGGTGGCGGAGCTCACCGGCCTGGCTACCGCCCGGCTCCGCGCCTGGGAACGGCGGTACGAGGTCGTCCGCCCCGCCCGCCAACCGAACCGCTACCGGACTTACACCAGCGAGCAGGTGGCGCTGCTGCGCGCCTTTGCCCGGTTGTGCGCCGCGGGAGAGCGGATCGGCGATCTGGTACGCGAAGCCCGTGAGTCGGTCATCGCGCGCGCCGAGGGCCGGGCCACGGACGGCTCACCGCTGTCGCGCATGCTCGAGGCCGTGAAGCGGCTTGACCGCGTCCGGCTTGTGGCTCTGCTGGAAGAGCAGAGGCGCGGAATGGACAGCGATCGCTTCGGACGGGAGATCATCCTGCCGCTCGGCGAGATCATCGGCGACCTCTGGGCGCTGGGCCGCCTGAGTGTCGCTGCGGAGCATTTCGCGAGCGAGGTCGTGGTGCAGCAGCTCAAGCTCGAGCTCTCCGCCACTGGCGGAAACGGCCCGGTGCTGCTGGCTGCCTGCCTGCCGGGGGAGCGGCACGAGTGGGGTTTCCTCGTCACGCTGGTCCGGCTGCAGACCTCCGGCTGGCGGGTGCAGTACCTCGGTACCGACCTGCCGCTCAAGGACATCGTGGACGCCGCCTGGACCCTGGTGCCCCAGGTTGTCGCACTCTCTGCCGCCGACCCGGCGAACGTGAGCAGCCGGTTGCCGGAGCTGCGCCGC